>Ga0181527_1000153_pt1 | contig 77280 bp, 67 predicted proteins | sample PEATcosm2014_Bin_30_FD_119762 | JGI IMG/M metagenome (GOLD analysis project Ga0181527, IMG submission 119762) | Peatland microbial communities from MTU Mesocosm Facility, Houghton, MI, USA - PEATcosm2014_Bin06_60_metaG | ecosystem: Environmental > Terrestrial > Soil > Wetlands > Peat | place...
ATGACGCAGGAGACAATGAATGGCCTCGGCGACGACCAAACCGCCGCCCTCGCCAAAATCGCGGCCTAATCCCGAGACGACATGACCGCCCAAAATCTCCACCACCTTGACGGACGTGATCCAGAGACGGTCGATCTGGCAGAGCGCGGCGTGATTTCGCGACAGTCTGGTGTGCGCGGGCGCAAAGGCGCAGCCCGCGGCGGTGAATTCCTCCGTGCGAGAAATCGGGCGCAATGCCGCCTTTGGCAATTGACACAAAGTCTCCTTGCGAGCGACACCTCGAAGCGCGGTCAAGAACGTGCGGAATTCCGACTACTCCTCTCGGGATCCTTTGCGACTTGGGCGACGCCCCACAACATTATAGCCCAGCGCATTCCGAACAAGAGGACCACCTATGAGTTTGATCGAGTTCGAGACGAAAAGGTGCGAGGTCTGTGGCAATGAGCGTCTTCGATCGGTTTTGGATCTTGGCCTCCATCCCATGTGCGACGATCTTGTGCCGGTGGGAAATGCGCGCGTCTGCAAGGAATATCCGATCGAGATCCTTTATTGCGACGAATGCCGGACTGCTTGCCAGCGGTTCCAAATCCCTAAGCGCGAACTGTTCCCGCCGACCTACCATTACCGTTCGCGCCACACTGCGGACGTGCTCAACGGAATGCGCCAACTCGTTGCCGCTTGCGAAGAATCTTTGGGCAATCTTCATGGCGCAAAGGTTCTGGATATCGGCTGCAACGACGGCAGCTTGCTTTCAATCTTCCGGGAAAGGGGCGCCGATACGTTCGGAATCGAGCCGACCGGCGCGGCATCGGATGCGCAAGCCGCCGGTCATCGCGTGTTGAATGAATTCATCGATGAAGATGTCGCCGGACGTTTTTCCGCGCAATTTGGACGGCCCGATATCGTTACGTTCACCAATGTCTTCGCGCACATCGAAGATCTGCCGGCGGTGCTGAGATCTTTGAAGCTTCTTGCGCACCCCAAAACCATGATCGTAATCGAGAACCACTATCTCGGATCGATTTTGGACGGGCGTCAATTCGATACATTCTATCATGAGCACCCGCGCACTTATAGCTACACCTCCTTTGTGCGCATCGCCGAGACGCTGGGCATGCGCATTCGGAAAGTCGAATTTCCAGCGCGTTACGGCGGCAACATCCGTGTTTTCCTTATGCAGGATGACGGCGAGGTCGGCCGGAGCGCCCATCACCGCTGGGAGGCGCTGGACGCCAAGGAAAAGACCTTTGGTCATGGGCTGGAGCAGCTCTCCAAGCAGATCGATCATTGGCGGGAAAATAAGAAGCGCGAGCTTGAAGAAGCCGTTCGCCATCACGGCGTTCTCGAGGGCAAGGGCTTTCCGGGCCGGGCGGCCATTCCGATCAAGATGCTGAACCTTGGAACGAGCATCGTCTCGGCGATCTACGAGAAGCCGGAGTCGGGGAAGATCGGGCATTATGTTCCGGGGACGCGCATTCCGATCAAATCCGACAACGAATTCAAGGCCGATTCCGACGGTCGCCCACTCGTCAACATGGCTTGGCATATTTCAGCGGAAATCGAGGCCTACATGCGAGCGCGGGGTTATCAGGGACCGATAATCGATATCATCGCTCCGGGGGACTTCGCCGAGTGAAGGTTGCAATTTTCGGTTCGGGTTTCGGGCTTTACGGCTACTTGCCCGCGCTTTTGACGGGATGCGGCGCGGAAGTCGTCTTGCCTGAACGTTATAAGGCGCGGCTCGAAGGTCGCTCCGATGTGCGCCATTTGGTTGATCGGATCGAATGGGTCGAGGACGAAAGCGCGGCTCTCGATCGGGCCGGCGCCGTCATCGTCTCACAGCGACCGGCCGACCAAGTCCGCTGGCTCGCCAAAATCCTTCCTCGCGCCGAGCCGAACCGTATTTTGTTGGAGAAGCCCTTGGCCCCCGATCCACTCCAGGCACGGGACGTTTTTCAGCAGGCGCGAAATTCCGGCAAGCGGATCAGGATCGGCTACACTTTTCACTATGCGCCATGGGCGAAACGTTTCGCCCAAGCCCTGGAACGTTCTCGACCCGACTGCGAATTCACGATCAACTGGCGATTTCGCGCTCATCATTACGCAACGGGCGCGTCGAATTGGAAGCGTTTTGTTTCGGCCGGCGGCGGCGCGCTGCGCTTCTACGGCATTCATCTCATCGCGCTTCTGGCTGAGCACGGATACAACGACGCCCTGTGGTCTTCGATCGCGGCGATGCGGCCAGACGAAGCGGAAATTTGGGAAGCGGCGTTGGTCGGGCCGGGATTGCCGACGTGCAGAGTGGTCGTCGACTCCAACTCCGCGCACAATAGTTTTTCCGTCGCCGCCGGTCCCGACGAGAGTCCCTTCATCGGGCTCGAGGAGCCCTTCGAGGAAGTTGAGCGTCACGGGCTTTTTGATCCACGGGTCGATGTCGTGGCGCGACTGTGCAGAGAATTCCTGGCAGGCGGCGCCCCGCTCCTCTCATGGTACGAGGACTCGATCGTCTTATGGAGCAAGGTCGAAAATCAAACCAAGATATTAGTCCGGTCCAACCACGACCAGAACTGAGATGCTTCGAGTTCAAGGGGCCGGCGGTGGAAGCGCGCAATAGGCTTCGATCTGGGCGAGCGTGACGGCGCGCGGGTCTTCGCCGAGGCGGACGCGCCGGTGCCAATCGGCGGTCCAGCGAACCGCCGCCGCGCTCGGCAGGCGGTTGCGCCAGCCGAGTTCGTTCTGCGCCCGGCGCGCGTCGACGGAGAGGTTGCGCATCTCGATCGAGCCTTTGAGCGGCGCCGTCTCGAATTCCGGCGGCGCGCCGAGCGCCTCGAGCATGGCGCGGGTGAGCTCGGCGACCGTGACCGGGTTCGCCGGATCGGGACCGAAATTGAGCGCGCGCGGGATCGCGCGGTCGACGTTCTCGACGTAGAGAAAATACCCGGCGAGGCAGTCGAGCGCGTGCTGCCAGGGCCGCGTCGCCTCGGGCATGCGCAGGACCGGGCGCCGCCCGAGCGCCCAGGCGCGAACGATGTCGGGAACGATGCGGTCCTGCGCATAGTCGCCGCCGCCGATGACATTGCCGCCGCGCGCCGTCGCGAGCGCGACGCCGCGGGGCGCAAAATAGGTCTGGGCATAGGCGCGCGCGATCATTTCCGTCGCCGCCTTGGACGCGGAATAGGGGTCCTTGCCGCCGAGCGGGTCGTCCTCGCGAAAGGCCTCGCCGCGCTCGCGATTGTCGTAGACCTTGTCGGAAGTGACGATCAGGATGCGCTCGACGCGCTTGGCGCCGCGCAAGGCGTCGAGCAGATGCGCCGTCCCCATGGCGTTGATCGCGAGCGTCTCGATCGGCTCGGCGATGGCGCGGCGCACGAGGGGCTGCGCCGCGAAATGCAGCACGATCTCCGGGTCGGCGGCCGCGACGGCCGCGCGCACCGCCTCGGGAGCGCGCACGTCGCCGATGCGGGAGGCGAGGTCTTGCGCGACATTCGCGAGATCGAACAAAGCCGGACTCGTGTCGGGCGCGAGCGCGAAGCCGGTGGTCGTCGCGCCGAGCCGCGCGAGCCACAGCGCGGCCCAACCGCCCTTGAAGCCGGTATGGCCGGTGAGCAGAACGCGACGCCCGCGCCAGAACTCTTCGCGCGGCAGCGGCGCTGTCACGTCCAGACTTTCCATGGCGCGCGCCCGGACGCCCATTGCTCCTCGAGCTGGTTCTTGTCGCGCAACGTGTCCATCGGATGCCAAAAGCCCTTGTGCCGATAGGCCATCAACTCGCCGCGCGCGGCGAGCGTCTCCAGCGGCGCGCTCTCCCACGGCGTATCGTCGCCGGCGATGACGTCGACCACCGAGGGGTCGAGGACGAAAAAGCCGCCGTTGACGAAGCCCTGGTCGCCGGGCGGCTTTTCCACGAAGCGTTCGACGCGGTCGCCCGCGAGGGAGACCGCGCCGTAGCGGCCCGGCGGCACGACCGCCGTGAGCGTCGCCTTGCGCTCGTGGCGTCGGTGGAAGGCGACGAGGCTAGCAATGTCGATGTCGGCGACGCCGTCGCCATAGGTGAAGCAGAACGGCTCGCCCGGATCGAGATAGCGGGCCACGCGTTTCAATCGGCCGCCGGTCTGTGTCTTTTCGCCGGTGTCGACGAGCGTGACCCGCCAGGGCTCGGCCTTGGTGGTGTGGAAAGTCGTGCGGTTGGTGCGCGCGTCGATGGTCACGTCCGAGGAATGCAGGAAGTAGTTGGAGAAATATTCCTTGATGACATAGCCCTTGTAGCCGAGGCAGACGACGAAATCGGAGATGCCGTGATGGGCGTAGATCTTCATCACGTGCCAGAGAATCGGCATTCCCCCGATCTCGACCATCGGCTTGGGCCGCAGGTGAGATTCCTCGGATATGCGGGTGCCCAAACCGCCCGCGAGAATAACCGCTTTCATACCGACGCCCGATCGCAATTTGCCAGCAGGGCCTTACCAAGTTATGCAGGCCGACGGAAGGGCGCCGGTTTCGCGCGCCCGCCTATGGCGTTCGGGTCCCGACCGCTCTCCCGCGGATGGGCGCAGGGTTTCGCAGTCCGCGCGGCCCCGTGAAAAAGGGATAGCTTTATGGTTCCGGTTACGATCGGCGTTCCCGTCTACAACGGCGCCGACCTGCTCGACGAAAGCCTTGCTTGCCTTGCGAGGCAGACGTTCCGCGACTTCAAGGTCATTATCCTCGACAACGCTTCGACCGACGCCACCGGGGAAATCGCTCGCGCCTGGGTCGCCCGTGACTCGCGATTCACCTATGCCCGCCAGACGCACAACGTCGGCATGATGCCGAATTTCCGCGACGTTCTGCTTCGCGCCGAGAGTCCGTGGTTCCTGTGGCGCGCCTTTGACGACCTGACCGCGGACAATTACATCGAAACGCTTTATCGGCTCGCGACCAAGACGCCGGGATGCAAAGTCGCCGTGTCGACAAGCATATCATGCGACCTTGACGGAGGCCGACGCGCGGTGACCGCGCCGCCCGATGATCGAGCGTGCGTCACGCTGCGCGGTCAGCTGCATATGCTGTTGCACTATCCCGTGGGTTGGTTCTACGGACTTTGGGACACCGAGACAGCGCGCCAAGGCTGCTTGCCCGTCTGCGCCAACTACCCCTACTCCAATGCGGCCGAACATCTGATCTTGTACGGGCCGATAATGGATGGCGCGATCAGAGGGACGGCGGACACGGAAATATACAAGCGCGATCGCCGCACCGCCGGGACCGAGGTGCCCAGGTTCAACTACACGACCGCGCAGTTGCTGGACATGCGCCGGGCCTTCATCCGCGAACTGCGTCGCGTCCGATCCGAACGTAACCTGCCCCTCCCTCTTCGAGTCGCCCACTGGGCTTTCGAACGATTTTATCTACGTCGACGATTGCCATCGCTGTCGAAAATTGCGCGCATCCGCGTGCGAGAGCTGCTGGGGCGTTGGGAGCCTTCCGGGCCGGCGCCGATCTAGCGGGGGATGGCGGAGCCCCGCGTCGGTCGCTCGAAGATTCGAGGCGGCGCCTCGCGTCTTGGAAAACGCTCACGGCGACGCCCTGGGGAGCAAACCCACGATTTTCGAGTTGAGGGATTGAATAAGGATGTGGCACTTTTTCTTCCAGCAAACCCTCCTGAATCGAATTTTCTGCCGAAACGGAGAAACCTCGGACACTTTGCCGAATGAACCGAGCGCCGAGATTCTCCTGCGGGAATCGTATCGGAATTCGCCGGGAACCAATATTCGCAGAGCGTCGGCGATGGGTTTCGACCGGTATGGGTCTATGTGACATACGTAGTCGGATTTGCTCAAAGGCATGCAGCCGTCGCGCCCGACAAAAGCAGAGTATATGTCCAAGTAGCCGATTCCGCTCCGCGCCGACAGCATGCGTAGCCGCGCGTTAAGCAATGATACGGCCTCTGACCTCTGCTCGATCGTGCCGAACACAGGGACTGCCGTGTTGCGGGCGGCATAACCCGTATTCACTGGCGGCACGACGGATGCGATCACCTTGATCTCGACGCCATCCAAGTCACGGATCCTATTCACATAGGCGGACGCGAGTTCATCGACCACATCAGAGACAGGTTTCGATTGCTGAACGGCGATGCGCAAAACGTGGGCTCTTACGTCGATTTCGCCAAAGACGAATATAACCGCGTCGTGGGTTCGCGATCGATCCAAGAAGCCGTCGAAACCATCCCGGCCGATCCGGAACATCGTCACCGAACCCAGCCAGCGCACCTCGCAACCATCGATCAGATCGAAGCAGAAAGAAGCGTGGCTGTCCCCGACAACGAGCGTTTTCAATCGACATTCTCCAGATAGCCGCCGGTTCCGGTCCGGGAGCGATGACCGCTCGCGCCCAATGCCAGGGGCAGGATGGGCGCGATGAGCCTGATTCTCACCTCTTTTGGCGTCGACATTGAATCTGCGGCGATCCTAGGCAGGTTCTAGCCCGAGAAAATCCTGGCAAAGGCCGTGCGCAAGCTTCTTCGAAGGGCTTTCAGTCGGCGTCGGCGCCCGGGTCTCAACGCGGTGGGCGCAATGCGTTTGGCCGCAAGGGTCTTCTCGTCGCTTTGCGCGATGATTTTGGCGACGACGGCGAACAGGTTGTATTCCGTCATGACCCGTCGACGACTTTCTTGAATGTGGAGGCGATTGTCTTCCCAAAGGGTTGAATCAAGAATGCTTTCGATCTCGTCGATCGCTCGATCGGGATCGCCGATGTCGATCTGGCGCAGGCTCCGCGGATCGAAATAAGACCCGATATTTTTGCATCCGGCAAAGATCGGAAAACAACCGCCGATATAGGCGTCCGCGACCTTCTCGGTCCAAAAATGATCGATTTCGTTGTTCTCGACGGCGATATGGTATTTGTACGCCGCAATTCCCTCCTGCTTGTCGTCGATGGGGCGCGAGTCGCGGCCGAACACGTCGACGCGATGGCCCAGCCGCGCCTCGAGGCGCTCGACAAACGCCAGACGCTGCCGGTGGTAAGGCAGCGAGGCCTTTTGCGAGCAGATGATCGACGCCAATTTTGACTTGGGCTTGTCCGCCGCCAAAGCCGGCCACTGCATGGCGCTCGCGTAGCGTTCCGGGCGGTGGTCCATGCCATAGTGCCAAGGCAGGGCGGATTGCTGGATGAAAGCGCGACCGCGAAAAGCGGGGATGGCGTAGGGGCTGACGAGCACGCCAAATTGGTTGACGAACGCGGATCGGTAATCCTTCAACCCGGGGGGCTCGGCGATGAACAAAATTCGGCGCTCGTAAGGCGTATTCGTCCTCAGCGAGGGCGCAGGCTCGTCGTAAACGACGAGCCATTCCGCATCGGCGTTGCCGTCATCGAGTTGGAACCGCAAATCGCCCCAAACGCCGTCATTGCCGGGCGTTTGACGAAACCACGGCCATTGCGAATAGATGGAGGACAGTCTAACTGGGATCGGCGCTGTACACATTGAGGATGCCGTAGCGATTTGCGTCAAAAAATGCAAAACGAACTTTCCGTCGCTTTGCGGTTATTCAATCAATTCTTCGCGTGCACACCATCATTATAACCTCGCTTTCTCTTCGCTGCCAGCCAACGTCCGGTTCCGCAGCAAAACATCGTCTGGATATTGGGCGAGCACGTCGAACGAAGGCAGCAGCGCGAGAATCTCTTTGAGCGAGAGTTGCCCCTCGTAAAGCTCGACATCGCTATATTCCGTGTACAAAAATCTCGTTTGTTGCAAAATTTTCGATGCGCCAAGAATAACGTCCGCCTCGGCGCCCTGCACATCCATCCAAATGAAATCGACGCGGGTTACATCGTGTTCCGCTGCCCAATCATCCAGCCGGCAAGTGTTCACCTTAACTGTTTTTTCGAATTTCACCCAAGGGGCTATCCTGAGGTGTTCCGCGGGAGGGCGAATCGAACCCGAGCGATCCCACCCCTGCGGCATTTCGGCGCTCACGCCATCGCTCATGTGAAAATCGATCTGACCGGTTCGATCGCTCAAGGCGATTTCGAAGAGCTTTACGTCATTGAGACGGGGCCCCAAGTTTTTCTTGAAGCGGGCGATGGCGCGAGGGTCGGGTTCGAAACAAAACAATTTCGCGCGAGGCGTTGCTTTGAGAAATCTCAGCGTGTCGGACCCGTCGTTGCAGCCGATTTCCAAAATCGTAGGGTCCGGCCGGCCGACCAACCTGGCGATCGCCTCATGGGTAAGCTTCGGTGTTTCCAAACCTCGGATTCGATCGCGATATTTGCGAACGGACTTCGAAAATTGGCGCAATTTCCGCCTGAAGAAATTCTTCACGAGGGGTCTCCCGAAGCGCCATTCGCGACGCGCGGGTTGTCGACGAACCATCGATAAACCGATGCGACCCCGTCCGGCAGCGGGATCGACGGCGCCCATCCCATCCGCCGTATCTTCTCCGAACTCATGAGCTTGCGCGGGGTTCCGTCCGGCTTTGACGGATCGCGCTCGATCCGTCCGGCAAAACCGACCGTCGCGGCGACGAGCTGCGCAAGTTCGAAGATCGTGATATCGGCGCCCGACCCGACATTCACATGGCTATCGCCGGAATAGCGTTTGGCTAGGTGCACGAGCGCATCGGCGCAGTCGTCGACGTGGAGAAATTCGCGGCGCGCGGAGCCGGTTCCCCAAATGACGAACGCGTCCGCGCCGGAGAGTTTCGCTTCATGGGCCTTGCGGATCAGCGCCGGCAATACGTGGCTCGAATTCAAATCGAAATTGTCGCCAGGGCCGTAGAGATTCGTCGGCATCGCCGAAATGAAATCGACGCCGTGTTGCTTGCGATAGGCTTGGCAGAGTTTGATCCCGGCGATCTTGGCGATCGCGTACCATTCGTTCGTCGGCTCCAGCGGGCCCGTCAGCAGCGCCTCTTCTGTGATCGGCTGGGGCGCGAATTTCGGGTAGATGCAAGACGAGCCGAGGAAGACGAGCTTTTCGACGCCTATTTCGAACGCCGCGCGAATGACATTCGCCTCGATCATCAGGTTGTCATAGAGAAAGTCGGCGGGGTAGGCGTCGTTGGCGAGGATGCCGCCGACCTTGGCGGCGGCCAGGAAGACAACGTTCGGCTTCATCTCCCCCAGCCAGCCGTCGACCTGAGATTGATTGCGCAGATCCACGCTGCCGCGATCCGCCGTAACGACTTCGCAACTCTCGCGAGCGAGCCGCCGAACCAGCGCCGAGCCAACCATGCCGCGATGGCCGGCCACCCAGACGCGCTTGCCCCTGAGTGGGAATATCTCTTCAGTCATGTCCAAGCCTTTGAGCGGCTGAAGACACGGGAGTTAGACGCGCGATTCTCAAATCCTCGCGCACCATCTCGGCGACGAGTTCGCTTAGGCTCGTTTCGTGCCGCCAACCGAGCTTTTCGAGAGCCTTTCGCGGATCGCCGAGCAACCGATCGACCTCAGTGGGGCGAAAGTAGCGCGGATCGACTTCGATCACGATTTTTCTCGTTGACGCGTCGACGCCCTTTTCGTCGACGCCTTTGCCCTGCCACTCGATTTCAACGCCGACTTCGCGGAACGCTCTTTCGACAAAGCTGCGAACCGATGCGCTCCGGCCGGTGGCCAGGACGTAATCGTCGGGCGTTTCCTGCTGGAGCATCGCCCACATGCCGCGGACATAGTCCTTGGCGTGGCCCCAATCGCGCTCGGCGTCGAGGTTGCCGAGGTAGAGCTTTTCTTGCAGGCCGAGATGGATCGCCGCCACGGCCCGAGTGATTTTCCGCGTCACGAATGTCTCGCCGCGCAAGGGGCTTTCGTGGTTGAACAGGATGCCGTTCGACGCGTGCATGCCATAGGCTTCTCGGTAATTCACGACGATCCAATAGGCGTAAATCTTGGCCGCCGCATAGGGAGATCGCGGGTAGAACGGCGTCGCCTCGTTTTGTGGCGCGGTCTGGGCCTTGCCATATAATTCCGATGTCGAAGCTTGGTAAAAGCGCGTCTTTTGCGTCAGGCCGAGCAGTCGAATCGCCTCCAGGAGGCGCAAGGCGCCCAGCCCGTCCGCGTTCGCCGTGTACTCCGCCGTCTCGAAGCTGACCTGAACGTGCGATTGCGCGGCCAAATTGTATATTTCGTCGGGTTGGGTCTCCTGAACGATGCGAATGAGATTCGTCGCGTCCGTCATGTCGCCGTAATGCAGGAAAAAGTGGGGATTCGGCGCATGGGGATCTTCGTACAAATGTTCGATCCGCCCGGTATTGAAGGACGATGACCGTCGCTTGACGCCGTGGACGATATATCCCTTCGAAAGCAGCAATTCCGCGAGGTAGGCGCCGTCTTGCCCGGTTACGCCGGTAACCAACGCGATTTTTCGTCCGCCGTTCGACCTGGTCACGGATTGGCGCCTCGCAATAGGGACACACAAGCAGCATTTTTCTCGAGCGCTTAGGGCGAGAGCCTATCGGCGGCTCGCCGCCTGAGCCGTCGTTGCGAGCAAGGGCGAAGCGATCCAACGGGATTGCGGCCGAGGCCGCAGCCTGAATTGCTCCGCTGTCGCCCGCGGCGACGCCGTCTCGCTTCCCTTATTTGCTTATGGGAGCCAAGGAAAGCCCCCGCCTGCCCGCGCTGCACGGACCGCAAGCGCTGTTTGCGGGCGCGCCCGGACAAAGCAAAGCGGCGCTTGAGTGATCGAGGCGGCCCACGCCGAGGCGCGCCGCCCCGCGCTCGTCATTCCCCAACCAAGGTCGCGCGCGCACGCTGCCACCAGCCGGAGCGGCGCGGGCGCGAGGCGTCTTCGGCGGCCGGGGCCGGTTCGGCGGGCGCGGCTTCCGGCGCGGCTGTCGCGGACGGTTCCTTGTCTTCGGCGCTGACCGGCTCGGGCGCCGGTTCGGCGGCGCTCGGCGCTTCGGGTTCCGCGGCGATCGGCCGTTCCGTTGCGCTCGAAAGGGCCGGCGCTTCCGGCTCTCCAGCGCTCGGCTGACCCGCTTCGCTCACCGCCGTCGGCGTCGGCGCCTCCGGCTCGGCGGCGGAAAGCGGCGCCAATTCATCGGCGAACAAACTCGGCTCTGCGGGTTCCTCCGCCTCGGCCGCGCCGGCTTCCGGGCTCAGGGGCGCGAAGCGGTCGCGCTCGCTGCGACGTCCGCGGCGCGAGCGCCGCCGGCGAGCGCCAGGGGCGCCTTGCGCGCGCCCTTCCTCCTCTTCGCCGCCTTCGCTCTCGGCGCGCGGCGGCGCCGCGGCGGCGAAATCGCCGCCGATCTCGGCGACCGCGGCGAGCCCGGCGTCGGTCGGCTGCGGGGCGTCCGCGGCGATGCCTTCGCCGGAGGCGCGCTCGGCGCCGCGCCGACGCCGGCGCCGACGCCGGCGCCGCCCCTGTTCGCCTTCGGCGGCCTCGCCTTCCCCGTGCACGGGCTCGGCGCCCTCGATTTCCTCTTCGGCCGCTTCGCCCTCGCCGCCCTCGGCGGCTTCGGCTTCGGCTTCGACCTCGTCCTCGATCGCGAAGTCTTCGATGTCCTCCGGCGTGGCGCCATAGCCGGCCGGACGCGCCTCCGGCTCATGTGCGGCTTGTTCGGCCCGGACGCCCGAGGCGGGCTCGCCGCGCTCGATCGCGTGATAATTCGAGCCGGTCAGCGTATCGTCCGCCTCGACCGTGATGGCGACGCCGAAGCGGCGTTCGAGATCGCTCAAATGGGCGCGCTTCTGGTTGAGGATGTAGAGCGCGACCGGCGTGCGCGCGCGCACCGTCATGTCGTGCGCGGCGCTCTTGATCAGCGCGTCCTCGAGCACGCGCAGCACATGCAGCGCCACGGAGGCGGTCGAGCGCACGACGCCGGCGCCCATGCAATGCGGGCACACGACCGTCGATCCCTCGAGCACGCCGGTGCGGATGCGCTGGCGCGACATTTCAAGAAGGCCGAAATGGGAGATGCGGCCGACCTGGATGCGCGCGCGGTCGTTCTTCAGCGCGTCCTTCATGCGCCGCTCGACCGCGCGATTGTTGCGCCCCTCCTCCATGTCGATCAAGTCGATGACGATGAGGCCGGCGAGGTCGCGCAGGCGCAGCTGGCGCGCGATTTCGTCGGCCGCCTCGAGATTGGTGCGCACCGCCGTGTCTTCGATATTGTGCTCGCGCGTCGAGCGGCCCGAGTTGACGTCGATGGCGACCAGCGCCTCGGTCTGGTTGATGACGATATAGCCGCCCGACTTCAGCGTGACCTGATTGGAGAACATCGCGTCGAGCTGCGCCTCGACGCCGGCCTTGGCGAAGACCGGCTGCGTGTCGCGGTAGGGCAGCACGCATTTGGCGTGGCTGGGCATCAGCAGCCGCATGAAGTCCTTGGCCTCGCGATAGCCCGCTTCGCCCGCGACGACGATCTCCTCGACCTCCTTGCTGTAGAGATCGCGGATGGCGCGCTTGATGAGCGAGCCTTCCTCGTAGACGAGCATCGGCGCGCTGGAGGCGAGCGTCGTCTCGCGCACGGTCTCCCACATGCGCAGCAGATATTCGAAATCGCGCTTGACCTCGGCCTTGGTGCGCGAGGCGCCCGCGGTGCGCAGGATGACGCCCATGCCCTCGGGAACCTCGAGTTCCTCGGCGATCGACTTGAGGCGGCTGCGGTCCTGGCTGTTGGTGATCTTGCGGGAAATGCCGCCGCCGCGCGCGGTGTTGGGCATCAGCACGGAATAGCGCCCGGCAAGCGAAAGATACGTCGTCAGCGCGGCGCCTTTGTTGCCGCGCTCCTCCTTGACCACCTGCACCAGCAGCACCTGCCGGCGCTTGATGACTTCCTGAATTTTGTACTGGCGGCGCAGGCGCGGCGCGCGGCGCGGGGTCTCGTCCATCGCGTCGCCGCCGATGTGCTCGACCAGCTCGCCTTCGTCGTCGCCGCCGCGCGGACGCGGCGCGCGCGGCATGGGCTCTTCCGAACCGGCGCCGCCGAGCGTGGTCACTTCGGGCTCGTCCTCGTCGTCGGCATGGGCGTGGTCGGCTTCGGCGTGGTCGGCATGGACTTGCTCCGCCGACTCGCCGCCCTCCGCTTCGTCCCGCGCGGGCTCGGCCGGCTCGCCCACGTCGGCGGGCGCCGCCTCGAGGCGGTCGGCTTCATCCGCGCGATCCGGCGCGACGAACTCGGCGCCGGCTTCGACGGGCGGGAGCGCCTCCGGCTCGGGGGAGAACTCGTTTCGTTCGGGCGGCCCGAAGTCGAGCGCGGGCTCGTCGGCTGATTCGGGCGCGCTCTCGCCGGCTTCGCGCTCGATCGGCGCCGCCTCGGCGACGCGTTCGCCCTCGCGTGCGCGCATTTCCGACTCTGGCGTGCGCGAACGCCGGTGGCGACGGCTGCGGCGCTCGCCATTCGGCTCGTCCTCGTCCTCGCGATGGGAGCGCGCTTCCTCTTCGAGCAGCGCCTGCCGATCGGCGACGGGAATTTGATAATAGTCGGGGTGAATTTCGGAAAAGGCGAGAAAGCCGTGACGGTTGCCGCCGTAATCGACGAACGCCGCCTGGAGCGAGGGCTCCACGCGCGTCACCTTGGCGAGATAAATATTGCCGCGCAGCGGCTTCTTGCTTGCGGATTCGAAGTCGAATTCCTCGACCCGGCTACCTCGTAACACCACCACCCGGGTTTCTTCCGGATGGGAGGCGTCGATGATCATCTTGTTGGACATGTTGAACTCTCTTGGGGCGCGCCCGGGCGGCCTGCAACGCCCTCGAGGGGCGATCAGAGACCAAGCGCGGCGCGCCGATGTTGGGGGATACGGGGATGAAAAACCATTCAGGCGGGGCCGCGGCCCCGCGTCGATTGCGATTCGCGCGGGAACGCCCGACATGAAAATCCGTCCGCGCGATCCGAAACGCGGCGAAACGGATTTTCTCTGGCGACCCTAGCATCGCGACCCTGAAACTCGGCGGAGCATTGCCTCGTCGCCATTCGAGGGGCGCCCTTTGAAGCGCCATCGTCTCGCATCGGCCGCGCTCGCAGAGCTCTCGCCCGGCGACGCGCATTCCCTCTTTTCGGCCGCGAACGCCTTGCGCGTAGCGTATCGCTAGCGCAAGGAAGGCGGCGGAAGGGGCGGTCATGCGCCCGCGCGTCGACTCCCTTCCGCATTCGCTCCCCAGTTCGAATCGCTGGTCCAAGCGATTAGAAAGAGGCCGATGACGCGGAAACGACCCGAATGCGACACGATCCTACATAGGCGCCGCCGCCGGGGTTGGCAAGCGATTTCCCGTCACGTCCAGTTGATCTGGCCGCACGCCGCTTGCATTCACGCAAGCTTCGAGCGTTGGCGACCCTTGTTCAACGAGGTAACCTTTCCAAGGATTTATGCCATTTCACGGGTGACCCGGGCACGTTTCCGGGGCAGTTATGGGCGCGGCCGCTGGCCGCGCTCGTTCGCCTGCGTCGCCATGGGCCGAACGAGGCTCTGCGCGCCGGATGCTTTCCGCGAACGCGTCGACAAGAAGCTCGTGTTGCCCGCCGGACACGCGACGAGGCTTTCGTCAAAGCGGCGTCATCGATCATTAACCCCGACGGCGCTATGCGTTAAGAATGGGCGTCGGGAGGGCCGTGGGCGGCGGCCAGGGTTGAGACGAATGCTTTTTCATGCGCATGCGAAGATCGTGACGAGGCGGCGCTTCGCCTCGGCGATCGGCGTCGTGACGCTGCTGTGGGGCGCGCCCGTCGCCGCCGAGGACGCCGCCGCGCCGCCCGTCGCGGTCGCGGCGCGCCTTCTCGAAGACGGTGAAACGGCGAAGCTGAGCTTCGATCTTTCCGGGCCGGTCGAGGCGAGCGCCCACGCGATGGCCGATCCCAATCGCGTCGTCGTCGACCTTGGGGAAGTGAACTTTCAGCTCGATCCGGCGCTTGGACGCGCGGCGCCGCGGCGCTCCGACGCGATCGTCAAGGCGTTTCGCTTCGGCCTGTTCGGCGCCGGAAAATCGCGTGTCGTCATCGATTTGGCGCGGCCCGGCTGCGTCGCGAAAGTGGAGACGACGCCCATCGCCAAGGGTTCGGCGCCTTCGCGCCTCGTCATCGAATTGAAGCGTTGCGAGGCCAGCGCCTTCGCCTCGGCGGCGCGCCAGGCGGCGGCGGGCGCGCTAAGCGCGCCGGTCTCCCCGGAAGAGGTCGCGGCCGGGTCCGGGTCGGGCCCGCCGGTGATCGTGATCGATCCCGGGCATGGCGGCGTCGACGGCGGCGCTTATGGCGTCGGCGGCGCGGTCGAGAAGACCATTGTTTACGACTATGCGCTCGAGCTCAAGCGGCGGCTCGAGGCCAAGAATCGATTCAAGGTCGTGCTGACGCGCCACGGCGACGAATTCGTTTCGCTCGAGGACCGCGTTCGCATCGCGCTCGAGGCGAAAGCGGCGCTGTTCGTCTCGATTCACGCCGACACGCTCGGCGAGGCCGCTGCGGACGTGTCCGGCGCGACGGTCTACACCTGTTCCGAGCGCGCCTCCGACGCGGAGGCCGCGCGCATCGCCGAACGCGAGAACGCGGCCGACAAGACCGCCGGGGTCGAACAGAAGGCGGAAGCGGTCGGCGTCGCCGACATCCTGTTCGATCTCAAGCGGCGCGAGACGCGCGCTTACGCGCATATTTTCTCGCGCGGGGTGGTCGAGCAGTTGCAGGGCGCGGCGCGGCTCAATCACAATCCCGAGCGTTCGGCTGGTTTCGTCGTGCTCAAGGCGCCGGACTTCCCATCCGTGCTCGTCGAACTCGGCTACCTCTCCAACGCGCAGGACGTCCAGGCGATGAGCTCTCCGGATTGGCGCGCCAAGACCGCGAGCGCTATGGCGAATGCGGTCGACCGGTTCTTCGCTCCCGCGCGAAACGATGGGGAGGGGGCGCCCAAAGCAGGGGACGCCGTCGCCGCGTCGGACAAATTGACCGCGGCCGAGGCGGCGAACCAAAAAAATCTGGCGGCCCAACAAGGCGCCGACGGGCGGACGCCGTGAAATCGAGGCGGCGGGCCGCGCCGACCGTGTCGAGACGCCCCAAGGCCGCGTCGGCTTCATAGTTTCGCCGCAGTCGCGACCGACATGAACGCGTGGGCGCCGGTCAAGAGCCGCAATTTCCTGACAAAGCGCGCGCTTTGCGATAAGGAGCGCGCGAGAATCGCCTGGGGCCGATCTGTCAACGGATCGTCGTCGGGCCTGAGAAGGTCTTGGATCGAAACATGCGCGGCATCGCCCGTTTCCTCGGTTTCGTGTTCGCGACGGGCGCCATCGTCTTCGTCGTCGCGGCGGCCGTCGTCGCCGCCGTCATCTGGAAGTTCGAGCAGGACCTGCCCGACTATACCCAGTTGAAGAATTACGAGCCGCCGGTCATGACGCGCGTTCACGCCGCCGACGGCAGCCTTCTGGCCGAATATGCGCGCGAGCGTCGTCTTTATCTGCCTTCGGCGGCCATTCCGCCGCTGGTCAAGAACGCCTTCATCGCGGCCGAGGACAAGAATTTCTATTCCCACCGCGGCTTCGACCCTGAGGGCATCCTACGCGCCGCCTTCGTGTTTATGCAGGGGTCGAAGCGCGTGCAGGGCGCTTCGACGATCACCCAGCAAGTCGCCAAGAACTTCTTGCTGACCGCGGATCGGACCTTCGAGCGCAAGATTCGCGAAATCCTGCTGAGCCTGCGCATCGAGACGGCTTATTCCAAGGATAAGATCCTCGAACTCTATCTCAACGAAATCTATCTCGGCCTGAGCAATTACGGCGTCGCCGCCGCGGCGCTCAATTACTTCGACAAGTCGGTGAACGAATTGACCGTCGCCGAAGTCGCCTATCTCGCCGCCTTGCCCAAGGAGCCGAGCGCGCTCAATCCGTTCCGCAACCATGACCGTGCGATCGAGCGGCGCAATTACGTGATCGGCCGCATGGCGGAAGACGGCTACATCAGCGCCGAACAGGCTAAAGTCGCGCGCGCCGAGCCGCTGACCGTCACGCCTCGCGCGCTGACGCCCAATTCGATCGCCGCCGGCTTCTTCGCCGAGGAAGTGCGCCGCGAATTGTCCGAGCGCTACGGCGAGCAGAAGCTTTATGAGGGCGGCCTGTCGGTGCGCACCACGCTCGATCCGAAAATGCAGCTGATGGCGCGGAAGGCTTTGGTCGACGGCCTCGTGCGCTACGACGAGGCCCATGGCTGGCACGGCACGGTCAAGACGATTGACCTCGGCCAGGATTGGGGCCTGCCGCTCGGCGACATTCCCGAATACGGCGACATCAAGCCCTGGCGCCTCGCGGTGGTGCTCGACGTCGCCGATACGTCGATACGCATCGGCCTGCAGCCGGAGCACGACAAGTCGGGCGCGCTCGGCCCGAATCGCGAGACGGGCACGGTGACCCCAGACGGCATGAAATGGACCGGGCGGAAACCGAAGACGCTGGCCAAGCCCGGCGACGTCGTCTACGTCGAGCCGGTGGCCGGGAAAGCCGGGGAATTCCGTCTGCGGCAGATTCCCGAAGTGTCCGGCGCCTGCGTCGCGATGGACCCGTTCACCGGCCGCGTTCTGGCGATGGTCGGCGGCTTCTCCTACGATCAGTCGGAATTCAATCGCGCCACCCAGGCGCAGCGCCAGCCCGGCTCGTCGTTCAAACCGCTGGTTTACGCGGCGGCGCTCGACAACGGCTACACGCCGTCCTCGATCGTTCTCGACGAGCCGATCGAAATCGACCAGGGCAACGGCGAAATCTGGAGGCCGGAGAATTTCGAGGGGAAGTCGGGCGGCCCGCACACGCTGCGTTACGGCGTCGAGCATTCGATCAACCAGATGACGGTGCGCCTGGCGCGCGACATCGGCATGCCGCTGATCGTCGAATACGCCAAGCGCTTCGGCATCTACGACAATCTTCCGCCCTTCCTGTCGATGTCGCTCGGGGCGGGCGAGACGACGGTGCTGCGCATGGTCACCGCCTATTCGATGTTCGACAACGGCGGCAAGCGCATCAAGGCGACGCTGATCGATCGCATCCAGGACCGCTGGGGCAACACGATCTACAAGCACGACGAGCGCATCTGCCAGGGCTGCGACGCGGCCAAATGGGACAACCAGGACGAGCCCAAGATCATCGACAAGCGCGAGCAGGTGATCGATCCGCTGACCGCCTATCAGATCACCTCGATCATGCAGGGCGTGATCCAGCGGGGGACCGGCATTGCGATCAGCGAGCTCAAGCGCACTCTGGCGGGCAAGACCGGCACGACCAACGAAGCCAAGGATTTGTGGTTCGTCGGCTTTTCCCCGAACCTCGCGTTCGGCGTGTTCATGGGCTACGACAAGCCGCGCTCGCTCGGCGACAGCGCTCAGGCCGCGCTCTACACCGCTCCGATCTTTCGCGACTTCATGAAGATGGCGCTGAAGGACGTGCCGGATACGCCGTTCCGCGTGCCGCCGGGCATCAAGCTGATTTCGGTCGACGTGCACACCGGCATGCGCTCGAGCGGGGCGGGATCGATCGAGGAGGCGTTCAAGCCCGGCACGTCGCCGCCCGACTCGTACGTGGCGGGAGAGGGCGCGGCCGACGCGTCGAGCGCGTCGCCCGACGTCGAAAAGGCGGTGGGCGCGGGGACCGGCGGGCTCTATTGAGTCCGACGACAGGCGCCGCTCCGCCGGACGTTTACATCGCCGGCCTCGCGCACTAGTTTGCGCGCCGATTCAAGAGTCAGGTTCAAGTCATGCGCGCCGAAGCCGAACAGCTCGTCGAAACGATCAAGCAGTCCGTGGGACTGCTGAGGAGGCATCTTTGACGTCGACGCCGCGACGCGCCGATTAGCCGAACTCAACGCCAAATCCGAAGACCCGGCGCTGTGGAACGATCCTGAAGCCGCGCAAAAGCTGATGCGCGAACGCACGATGCTGGAGGACCGCCTCGGCTCGGTGACGAAGATCGAACGCGATCTCGACGACGCGGCGACGCTGGTCGAACTCGGGGAGGCCGAAGGCGACGCGGAGACCGAGGCGGAGGGCGTCGCCCAACTCAAGGCGCTGAAAGCCGAAGGCGAGCGCCGCCAGATGGAGGCGCTGCTGTCAGGCGAAGCCGACGGCAACGACAGTTACGTCGAAATCCATTCGGGCGCCGGCGGCACCGAAAGCTGCGATTGGGCGCGCATGCTGCTGCGCATGTACATCCGCTGGGGCGAGCGGCGGAAATTCGACGTCGAAGTGATCGAGGAGACGGCGGGCGACGAAGCCGGCATCAAGTCGGCGACGATCGTCGTCAAAGGCCATAACGCCCACGGCTGGCTGAAGACCGAATCGGGCGTGCACCGGCTCGTGCGCATTTCGCCCTTCGATTCCAACGCGCGCCGGCACACCAGCTTCGCCTCCGTTTGGGTCTATCCGGTGGTCGACGACCGCATCCACGTCGACATCAACGAAGGCGATTGCCGCATCGACACCTACCGCGCCTCGGGCGCCGGCGGGCAGCACGTCAACAAGACCGAATCGGCGGTGCGCATCACCCATATCCCAACCGGCATCGTCGTGGCCTGCCAGATGGAGCGTTCGCAGCACAAGAATCGCGCCACAGCCTGGAACATGCTGCGCGCGCGCCTCTACGAGCGGGAGCTGGAGCTGCGCGAGGCTAAGATCAACGCCGACGCGGCCTCGAAGACCGACATCGGCTGGGGCCACCAGATCCGTTCCTACGTGCTGCAGCCCTATCAGATGGTCAAGGACCTGCGCACCGGCCATGTCTCGGGCACGCCCGCGGAGGTGCTCGACGGCGACCTCGACGCGTTCATGGAGGCTTCGCTGGCCCAGCGGCTTTCCGGGCGCACCGTGACGGTGGAGGACGTGGAATAGGGGAGGGACGACGGTCCTCGCCGATCCCAGCGGCAAGCGGCGTTCTCGGGCTGCGCGCGTGGCGGTCGAGTTGAGAGGCGCCGCGGCCGCCCCGAGATATTTTGCAGTTGACAGGGCATGGCGCGGCGCAAGATAAGGCCACCCGACCGCGCCTCGGCTCCGCCGAGGCGTTTTCGTCCGCGGCCTCGCGCCGATGGATCTGGGGGAGTGTCCCGAGCGGCAAAGGGGGCGGACTGTAAATCCGCTGGCTTAGCCTTCGTAGGTTCGAGTCCTACCTCCCCCACCATCAATTAAATCAACCGCTTATGCGAGAGGTCGTCCCGAAAGGGCGGCCTTTTTCATGTCGCATAGCTTTGCGGCAAATTCCGCGCAACATGAGACGCAACATGAATGGGGGTCGTGTCCCCGGTAGTGGTGTAGCAGGGACGGAGCAAGCCGCTCGCGAAGCGCGCTCCCGATAGCGCCGTAGCGAGCGAGCGGCTTGCTCCGTCCCTGCTACACCACCAGCTGGGACACGATCGGCGCCTATCGGGATCCCGCGTAAACAGATATTACGGCGCGAGATCAAACGGTTGACTGCGACGCTGCGGGGGTCCCGCCTTCGGTGCTGAGTGACAGGCATTTCAGGGTAATCGAGGTCGATTACCGCATGCCGCCCTCAGCCCCGTATCCTGCGGCGATGCAGCTCACTTCGCTTCAGCGCCAATCGCCGCGAGCGCGGCGCGGGCGCATTCCATGTCCTGCTTGTAGTGGCCTCCGCTGATGCCGATCGCCCCGACGACCTCGCCTTCGAGCACGATGGGGAATCCGCCGCCATAAATGACAAGCCGCGGCGTATGGGTGATGCCGTGGAGCAGCGGCGGATCGTCCTTGATGAACTCGTACCAGACATGAGTCGGCATGCTGTAGGAGGCGGCGGTGAACGCCTTGTTCTCGGCAATCTCAATGGAAAGCTTGGGAGCGCCGTCCATGCGCTCGAAGGCCTTGAGGTCGCCGCTCTCGTCGCTGACGGCGATGCACATCTTCAGGCCGAGTTCGCTCGCCTTTTTGGCCGCGGCGGCGACCGCCCGCTGCGCGGTTGCAATGTCTATGCTCTTCTTGACGAGGACCATCACGTTTCTCCTGGCTTGGGGGATTCAGCGTGCTTGCGTTCGAACTCCCAGATTTCTTCAAAGCCCATCAATTTGTTGAATTCCGCGAAGGGAAAGTACGTGTCGGCGCCGCCCGCTGAATTGCCGGATTCGCTCAGGCGACGGTAGACGCGTTGCAGCGCGGCCGCTGCGGCAAGCAGACCGGCGACGGGAAAGATCGCAATGCGAAAGCCCAATTCCTCCAGCCTGCGCGCAGGCAAGAGCGGCGTGCGTCCGCCTTCGACCATATTGGCCAGCAACGGAACGTCGAAGCTGCGACCGATCCGGGCCATCTCCGCTTCGCTCTCGGGCGATTCGATGAAGAGAACGTCGGCGCCCGCCTTGACGTAGGCTTCCCCGCGCCGCAACGCCTCGTCAAGACCGAGCGAACTGCGCGCGTCCGTGCGCGCGACGATCAGGAACTCGGGATCGCTGCGGGCTTCGACGGCGACTTCGATCCGTTGGCGCATGTCTTCGACAGCGATAACCCGGCGCCCAGGCGTGTGGCCGCATTTCTTGGGGAATTCCTGGTCCTCGAGCTGGATCGCCGCGGCGCCGGCGGCCTCGTAGCCGCGCACGGTGTGGCGGATATTGATGAGACCTCCGTAGCCGGTATCGCCGTCTGCGATGAGTGGCGTCGCCGCCATGGCCGCCATGGCGCCCACTCTCCCGACCATGTCGGTGTAGGTCGCGAGCCCGGCGTCCGGTAGGCCCAGATGAGACGCGACCACGCCGTAGCCGGTGACGTAGAGCGCTTCGAAACCCACGGTGTCGGCAAGCTTCAGCGACACCATGTCGAAGACGCCCGGCGCCACGAGGATCCGTCGCTCCTTGAGACGATTGGCTAGCGACCTTTTCAGCGTCGCCTCCCTTGTCGAGCGCCGAGTGAGCTATTGATAGCACCGCGGCGGGAGCGAGAACAATGCTGGCGACCCGCCAATTCGTGCACGCGCGTCTTGATCCCGGCCTCACGTCCCTCAGCCTCATCGTCTGGGCCAAGACCGACGCCGGCATGGGCGGTCCTTATCGCTCCAACGCGAGTTGCGACGGCGCCGCAAATACCGGCTACGATGTCCCAACGCTTTTAGGCGCGACTTGGAAGGTTCGTTGACCGGCTTTTGCTTTGCCGTTGACAGAGCAGAGCAAACGATTACTTATTGGCGTCCGCGCGCAGGCAAATCGCGATGCCGCCGAGGAGGCGGCGCCAGGCAAAAGATATGTCGCGGCTGAAATACGATAGATGGGCTGGACAGGCCGCCAGCGACTTTCGCTTTTCTCAAGAATCTCGTTCCGGCGCAGCCGATGGGGCGCAGCCGCGCCGACAATAGGATCGCAGCCTCGCTCGCGCCGTCCGAGCCAGATCGGGCGAGCGTACACGATAACATCGGGAGGGACGCTTCATGACGCCGACACGCGAACAGAAGATCTGGATGTACGAGCATATGCTCGTCAGCCGGCGCCTCGAAGAATCGATCGAGAAGATCTACATGGAAGGCAAGACGCCAGCCTTCAACATGGGCGCGGGTCCCATACCCGGCGAGATGCATCTCTCGAAAGGCCAGGAGCCGTGCGCCGTCGGCGTCTGCGCGCATCTGACGCCGGCCGACATCGTCACTTCGACCCACCGGCCGCATCATGTCGCGATCGCCAAGGGCGTCGACCTCAACAAGATGACGGCCGAGATTTTCGGCAAGGCGACCGGATTGAGCGGTGGCCGCGGCGGCCACATGCACATCTTCGACCCGACCGTGAACTTTTCATGCTCCGGCATCATCGGGGAAAGCATCGGGCCGGCGGTCGGCGCCGCGCTGTCGCGACATATGCAAAAGAAGGAGGGCGTCGCCGTCGCGTATCTGGGCGAAGGCGCGGCCAATCAGGGCGCCTTCCATGAGGGGCTCAACCTGGCGGCGGTATGGAAGCTGCCGGTGGTCTTTGTCATCGAGGACAATTCCTGGGGCATTTCGGTGCCGAAATCGGAATCGACCGCGGTCGAGCACAACGACGTCCGCGCCGAGGCCTATGGCATTCCCGGCCATTACATTCCCGGGAACGACCCGATCGAGATCTTCAAGGTCGCCGGCGAGGCGGTGGCGCGGGCGCGCCGCGGCGAGGGACCGTCGCTCATCGAAATCCAGACCCTGCGAATGGCCGGCCATTTCATGGGCGACGCCGAGCAGTATCGCGCCAAGGACGAGATGGCGATGCTGAAACAGCGCGATCCTATCCCTGCGCTGCGCACCTATTTGATGACGGCCGACAAACTGAGCGAGGCGGAGGACAAGGCGATCACGTCGCGCGCCCAGCGGCGGGCCGACGCCGCCATCGCTTTCGCCCGGGAGAGCGCCTATCCGCGGCCCGAAGAAGCCGCCGAGAAGGTTTTCGCCTGAATTCGAGCCGCCGGCGTGACGCTATGCGTCGCTAGCGAAGCCAACACGATTCCTGGGAGATGGAAATGACGACACCGGTCAAAGGCAATGTGCGCAAACTCGTCATCGCCCGCGCCATGGCGGAGGCGATCGCGCAGGAGATGCGGATCGATCCTCGCGTCTTCGTGATGGGAGAGGATATCGGCCCCCTCGGCGGCGTGTTCGGCAATACGCGCGGCCTTCATGAGGAATTCGGCAGCGAGCGCGTGCGCGATGCGCCGATTTCCGAGACGGCCTTCATCGGCGCCGGGGTGGGCGCCGCCGCCGACGGCATGCGCCCGATCGTCGAATTGATGTTCGTCGATTTCTTCGGCGTGTGTATGGACGCCATCTACAACATGATGGCGAAGAACATCTATTTCTCCGGCGGCAATGTCAAAATGCCGATGGTGCTGATGACGGCGACAGGCGGCGGCTACAGCGACGCGGGGCAGCATTCGCAATGCCTTCACGGCACCTTCGCGCATCTACCGGGCATGAAAGTCGTGGCGCCGTCGAACGCCTATGATGCGAAGGGCTTGATGGTCTCGGCGATCCGCGACGACAGTCCCGTCGTCTATCTCTTCCACAAAGGGCTGCAGGGCATGGGCTGGCTCGGGACGGAGCCGGACTCCATCGTCCATGTGCCCGAGGAGAGCTACACCGTGCCGATCGGCAAGGCGGCCACCGTGCGCGAGGGCAAGGATGTGACCATCGTCGGCATCACCTCGGGCGTCCACCACGCGCTGAAGGCGGCGGACACGCTGGCGGCGCGGGGCGTCTCGGCCGAGGTGATCGATCTGCGCTCGCTGGTGCCGCTCGACCGCGAGCATGTGATCGCCTCGGTGAGGAAAACCGGGCGGCTCATCGTCGTGGACGAGGATTATCACAGCTACGGCGTCACCGGCGAGATCATCGCCTCCGTCGTCGAGCACGATATTGCGATGCTGAAGGCGCCGCCGAGGCGGGTGGCCTATCCGGACATTCCCATTCCCTATTCGCGTCCGATGGAGCAGTGGGCGCTGCCGAACCCGGCCAAGATCGTCGCTGCTTTCGACAGCATGGCAAGGTGATCTGAGATGGCCGTCGAGGTCAGGATTCCTGCGGACCTTTGGGAAGAGGACGAGGAAGGCGTGATCACCACGTGGCTGACCGATGACGGAGCCGCGGTCGGCAAGGGCCGCGCCATCGCCACGGTCATGGTCAAGAAGGTGGAATTCGACATTCCCGCTCCTGCCGACGGCACGCTCATCATGTTGAAGAAGGCCGATGACGTCGTCCGTAAAGGCGACGTCATCGGCCGCATAGAGTAGCGGCCGGCAGGCCGGAGAGGAGCCATGACCTCGCCCGACACCGACGAAACCATCATCCCATTGCGTGGCGCGCGGGGGATGATCGCTGAGGCGATGCATCGCAGCCTTGCCGAGACGGCGCAATTGACCCATTTCGCCGAATGCGACGCTGGCAATCTCTTTGCCGCCAAGGCGACGCTGGCCGCGAAGGGGACCGATGTCGCGATCGAGGACCTGGTCATCCTGGCGACCCTGCGCGCGCTCTTGCGTCACCCGGCGATGAACGGGCGCGTCGAGGGCAAGGAAATCAGGCTGAGCCGGGCGATCCATATGGGGATCGCCATCGCGCTGCCCGACGATACGCTGGTGGCGCCGGCGCTGTTCGACGCCGACCGGAAATCCCTCGCCGAACTGGCGAGCGCGCGGCGGGAGTTGGTCGCCCGGGCGCGCGCCGGGAAGCTGACCGTCAAAGAGATGACGGGCGGCACCTTCACCATCACCAATCTCGGCCCGTCGCGCGTACGCTTCTTCACGCCGATCCTGAACCCGCCGCAGATCGCCATCCTCGGCGTCGGCGCCGCGGGTCTACGCCCTTGGGCGAGCGAGGACGGCAAGATCGCGGCGCGGCCAATCATCGGCCTCTCGCTGACCTTCGACCATCGGGGCGTCAATGGGCTGCCGGCCGCGCGGTTCCTGACGGATCTCTGCCGCTCGATCGATGCGTTCGATAGCGACCTGCGCTGACGCCCGGCGCCGCGCCCGGGACGGCGACGCCATCCCGGCAAGGGCGCCGGTGCTGGGCGCCGAGGCCGGGCTGCGCCGGGAGCTGGCGCTGCTCGACCGCGTGGCCGCGGGCGCGATCCGTTCAGGCGCCGTGTTCTGGCGCTCGAAGAGGGCGATCGTCGCGCCGCGCTCAGCGGAGCGGCAGAGTGGATTTGCCCAAGTGGCTGAGGCTATGGCCCGGCGCGGCTGGCCGGTCGTTCTGCGCTCGACCGGCGGCGACGTGGTGCCGCAGGCGGCCGGACTCCTCAGCGTCGCCTTCAGCTTCCGCGCCGAGCCGTCGCCGGGTTTCGGCATCAACGCCGCTTATCGGCTGCTCTGCGGCGCGCTTATCGAGGCGCTGGCGCGGCTCGGCGTCGACGCCTGCTGCGGCAAGGTCCCGGGCGCGCTGTGCGACGGCGATTTCAACCTCGTAGTTGACGGCCGCAAGCTTGCCGGCACGGCCCAGCGCTGGCGGCGCCTCAGCGGGGCAGATCGTGGCGGCGTTGCAATCCTTGCCGAGGCGGCCATTCTGGTCGACGCCGATCTGGCGACGTTGGTCGGCGCCGCGAATGAGTTCTACCATCGTTCCGGCATCCCGCGCCGGATCGCGGCGGAGCGTCACGTGACCCTCGCGCAATTGCTTCCCGCTCTCACCATCGAGATGGGGGTGGAAAGCCTGATTAACCGCCTAGCAGGCGAAATCGCCGCGGCGCTGCCGCAGGCCGGATCTGCGGACGCTTCAGGCGCGCCGCAATGGCTAGGCGCGCCGACCTGACCGGTGTCCCCTCCCGTAAACTCGATCCAACTGGGCTCAGGCGCGAATCGGATGATGAATCGTCCCATGGGAGACATGCTCGAACTGATCTGGTAGGCAGGGCAATCGGATCTGTGAATAAGCGCCAACCGTGAAGACGTATGGAATGTTGTCCCCTTAGGGGGCTGATTTCGCTTTGAACCCTGGGTCTGGCGCAATTTTGGTGCACCGAGTTTTATACGTCGCCAACCAGTCTCGCTCGGAGCAAATCGAGCTTGGCGCGCCCATACATCTGGCGCTTGACGAGTTTGAGTTTAGTGATCTGGCCCTCGACCTGCCCGGTTGACCACGGCTCGATGATCGCGGCGCGCACTGCGGCGTAGTCAGCGGTGATCCCGCTGGCGAACGAAGCCAATCCGCTCTCTCCCGCTGCCGCGATCCAACCGTCCAGGAGGTCAGGCTTTCGGACGCGGATCATCGCATGGAAACGATCGGGCAAATCGCGGTCGACGATGAGCGCAGGCGCCGCCGCCGCCACCTGGACGGTTAACAGCGCGGCCTCGGCAGACGCGCTGTCTCGTCGTATCGTCATGAGGCGCGCCACCGTTCTCGCCGATGGCGCCTTTCTCGGGCGGCCCGACGGAGCCGCCTCATCACGTCGCTGGCGACACCCGCCGCCGGAAGCGCAAGGCGCCCAGTCGCCATGATATCTGGCATCTCGACGAGGTCGTCATCTCCCTCCGCAATCATTTCGTTCCGCCCCGTTCCCAACGCTCCGCCTTATCTAGCCACCTTCATCGCCTGAGGGCGATGGCGGAGTGGAAATCCGTTACAGCCGCTGCCTGAAAATTGACTGCGTCGGCCAAGCTGTGCCCAACGGAAGTTCATGTGACATCGCCTATTTCGCGCCGTCCATGTCTCCGGCGCTACCCGCGCCGGTCGTTCTGGCGAGCCAATCGGGATCGATTCGCGGCAGCGGAATCGCGTCCAAGAGCGCGCGCGTGTACTCGTCCTTCGGCGAGGCGAAGACCTCTTCGCATGGTCCCTCCTCGACGATCCGCCCGGCCCGCAGGACATAGACGCGGTCGCAAACGGCGCGGATCACCGAGAGATCGTGGCTGATGAACGCCATCGACAGCCCGAGATCTCGTGAGAGCTCCTTGAGCAAATTCAGCGCTTGGGCCTGCGTCGAGACGTCGAGCCCGGAAACGATCTCGTCGGCGAGCACGAAATCGGGCGCGAGCAGCGCGACGCGGGCGATGCCGACGCGCTGACGTTGCCCGCCGGACAATTCATGGGGATAGCGATCAAGACACGCGGCCGGCAGGCTGAAGCGATCGAAGATCGCGCGCGCCCGCGCCTCGGCGTCGGCTTGGTTGCTGGCGACGCCGTGGAAGATCATAGGCTCGAGCACGATGCTGCGGATCGTGTGACGCGGATTGAGCGAGGCCATCGGATCCTGGAAGATCAATTGCATGCGTCGCCGAATCGGCCGCATCGCCGTCTCGGGCAGTCGCGTGATGTCCTGGCCGTCGAAATGGATTTCCCCCGAAGTGACGTCGACCAATCGCAGCAGCGCCCGGCCCAGCGTCGTTTTTCCCGAACCGCTCTCGCCGACGATGCCGACGGTCTCCGCGCGACCGATGCGAATGGAGACACCCTGGAGCACCTTCACGCTGGCCTTGACGGCGCCGAACAGGCTCTTGCCGGCGCCGAACGCGACCTCGACGTCGCGGGCGACGAGAAGATCGTCGCTCATCGCGGCGCCCTGGCTCGCGCGAGTTCCGCTCGCAAGTTCGCGATGACGCTCTCCGGAATCGGGCGCAGTCCCGCGTTCGGCCGGTCATAGCGAGGGCAGGCCTCCAGCAGGGCGCGCGTGTAGGGATGCCCGGGCGCTTCCAATAAATCCGCCGTGCGGCCCGCCTCGATGACGCGGCCGCCGAACAGCAGCGTGACGTTGTCACAGATCTGCGCGACGACCCCGAGGTTATGTGTGACGAAGATGACCGCGGTTCCGTGCGCGCTCTGCATGTTGCGGATCAGGCGGAGGATTTGCTTCTGCACGGTCACGTCCAAGGCGGTCGTCGGCTCGTCGGCCACGATAAGCCTAGGCTCCAGCGCGAAGGCGGCGGCGATAAGAACGCGCTGGCGCATGCCGCCAGAGAGCTCGTGGGGAAAGCTGCGCAGCACCCGCTCGGGATCGCGAATATGCACTTCATCGAGCAATTTTAGCGAGAGAGTCCGCGCCGCGCGCGCGTCGAGGCCGCGCCACAGGCGGGGGCCATCGGTCAATTGCGCCTCGATCCGGCGGCCTGGATTGAGGGCGGTCATGGGGTCTTGCGGTATCAGCGCGATTCGTTCGCCGATCAGGCGCCGCAACGGGCCCGCCGGCATAGCGAGCAGATCCGCGCCCTCGAAACGCACCTGGCCGCCGGTGACCCGGACGGTGCGCGGCAATATGCCGAGGATCGCCTTCGCGATCGTCGATTTTCCCGCTCCGCTCTCGCCGACGAGGCCGCGCGTTTCGCCGCGCTCCACTTCCAGGGAAACGTCGCGCAGGATCGGTGTCCGGTCTCGATCGGACATCGCGCTCAAATTCGAAATGGCGAGGATCGGCGCGCTCATCGGCGCATCACCGGATCGAGCGCCCGGCGCAGGCCTTCGCCGAGCAGGTTGAAAGCGAGCACGGTCAGGAACAGCGCGAGCAGCGGCGTCGACAGAACCCACCAACCCTGATGCAAGATTTGCCGCCCCTGCGCGATCATGCCGCCCCAGGTCGGAACATCGGACGAAACCGAAAGCCCGACGAACGAGAGGATTGCCTCGACGATGACGGCTATGCCCATTTCGAGGCTGATCAGCGCGATCAGAACGGGAAGCACGTTCGGAAAAATTTCGCGGATCAAGATGCGCATCTGGGGAAAGCCGATGGCGCGGGCGGCGGTGACGTAGTCGCTCCGCGCCTGCCCCATGGTTTCCGCTCTGACGACGCGGCAGAAGCGCGTCCAGTCGATGATGACGATCGCGCCAATCACGGAGCCGACGCCGGCGCCGACCACCGCCACCAGCAGGATCGACAACAAGACCGGCGGAAAGGCCATCCAGATCTCGACGAGGCGCGAGATCACGACGTCGACCCAGCCGCGATACCAGCCCGCCAGCAAGCCGAGCGTCGCCCCGAGCGTGGCGGCGAGACTGGAGGCGACGAACGCGACCGTGAGCGCGATCCTCGAGCCGTAAATCGCTCGCGAGAGCACGTCGCGACCAAGATCGTCCGTTCCCAACCAATTGCCCGGCTGCGCTCCCGCGAAGCCCAAGGGCGGCGTCGCGCCGAGGATCAGATCCTGTTCGAGCGGATCCTTGGGCGCGATCCAAGGCGCCGCCAACGCGAGAATGAGCAGGAACAGGACGAAGCCGCCGCCCGCGATGACCTTGGGATCGCGCGCGCAGGCGCGCAAGGTTTCGCCGATCCCGTGGGGAGAGGCCGCCTTCATGCGCGAATGATCCAGGTCGCGCGTCGGGCGTCAGACATTTCGCATTCTCGGGTTGGCCGCCACAACCAGAAGATCGACGATCACGTTGACGACGATGAACAGCGCGCCAAACACGAGCGCCAAGCCTTGAATCAGGGGCAAGTCGCGATTGATGACCGCGTCCACCGCCATGTTGCCGATGCCGGGATAAGCGAAGATGCGCTCGACGATCACCGTCCCGCCAATCAGAAACGTGAACTGAACGCCGGTCAGCGCGAGCGTCGGCGCGATGGCGTTGCGCAGCGCCTCCTGCAACACCAGGCGCAGCCGCGACATGCCCTTCAGGCGGGCGAGCAGCACATAATCCTGCACCATCGCCTCGCGCAAAGATTCCTTGAGCACGCGCGTGATGATGGCGGCTAGCGGCAGGCCGAGCGCGAGCGTCGGCATGATCATATGTCGAGTCACGTCGGCGACGGCGGCGAGCCGAAACGTGACGAGACTCTCCAGCAGATAGAACGGCGTCAGGAAGCGCTCATCGAGCCCCGGATCGATTCGCCCGGATAGCGGCAGCACCGGCAGAAACACGCCGAACAGCAGCACGAGCGCGAAGGCCCAGATGAAATCGGGCACCGCGAGGAACAGGCCGTTGACGGCGTCGACCAGAGGGGCGATCGCGAAATCGCTGATCAGCGTCGCGAAGACGGCGATGGCGCCGCCTAGACAGGTCGCGAAGACCAGCGCCGCGGCGGCGAGTTCGAGCGTCGCGGGCAGGCGCTCGGCCAGCAGTTCAAGCACATTGCGATGGAGGGAAATCGATGTGCCGAAATCGCCGCGCAGGAGGTCTTTCATCCACGCGAGGAATTGCACGGGCAGGCTGGCGTCGAGGCCGTAATGGGCGCGAAGCGCGGCGATGTCGGCGGGCGTGGCGCCCGGCGAGATCATCATCGCGATCGGGTCGCCGGGGACCACCCGCAGCAGCACGAACACGATCGTCGCCACGCCAAGCAAGGTGACGGCGGCCATGACGAGGCGTTGGGCGGCGACCGAGTTCATGAGATCACGCTCGACGCGCGCGCCAGCAGGCCCGGGGGCCGCCGCGGGACGCGGAAGTCCAAAAACAAAGGGCGCGGACGAAACGCCGTCTCGTCCGCGCGGGAGCCCGTTCAGGCCTTGGCGACCAGGGTCGGTTGCAAGGCGCCGGTCGCGTTGGGCGTAACCTTGAGAGCGGCCTTGTAGATGATAGGCTGCGAGTACTGGACCAGCGGAATGACGTAGCCCTTCTCGGCGATATATTTGTCGACCGCCTTCCAACCCGCGATGCGCTTGGCTTCGTCCTTCTCGCCCCACAACGGCCCGATCATGGCGTCGAGATCTTTCGATTTCCATGCCGAATGCGGCGAGGGCGAGAACATCGCGAAGCCGGTCGAGGTCGTGGGATCGCCGATCGCATTGCCCCAATTGTAAAACGCCATCGGCGCGAGCTTGTGGCCGGCGCGCAACTCGTAGTGCTTGGCGATCTCGTAGACCTCGATTTCCGCGTCGATGCCCACCTTGCGCCACATCCCGACGATCGCCTGGATCATTTCGTAATCCTTGGGCTTGAAGCCGCGCGTCGTCTGGATCTTGAACTTGACTGGCTTCTCCGGGGAGTAACCGCTTGCCGCGAGCAGCTTCTTCGCGTTCTCGGGGTCATAGGGCGCCTTGATCGAGGGATCGAAGGCGGCGTATCCCGGCGCCTCCAACGTATCGATCGGCGTCGCGTAGCCGCGTAGCAAGTGCTTGGCGATGACGTCCTTATCGATAGCGTGGATCGCGGCGAGGCGCACGTTCTCGTCGAGCATCTCCTTATCGACATTCGTGATGAAGATCATGCCGATGTCGGAGACCGGCTGACAGACGCCCGCCAGGCCCGGCTTCTGCCGCAGGCGATCATATTCCTCGTAAGGGATCTCGAGCGTCACGTCGGCGGAGCCGCTTTCGATTTCGGCGACGCGGCTCGTTCCATCGGGAACGAACTTGAAGATGACCGTCTCGAACGCGGGCTTGGGGCCCCAATATTTGTCGTTGCGCTTCAAGCGCAAGAAGGCGTTGCCCTGGTATTCGTCGACCATATAGGGCCCGGCGCCGATCGGCTTTTTCTCGAAACCTTCCGCGCCCACCTTCTCGTAATAGGCCTTGGGCAGGATGTAGCCGGTCAGGAAGGCCATCCATTTGAAGATCGTGGGGTCGAACTGCTTGACGTCGGCTGTGATACGTTGGCCCTCGATCTTGAAATTGTCGAGGCCGCCCCAGACGAACTGAATCGGATTGCCCGTCTTCGAATCGCCCGCACGCTCCAGCGACCAGACGACGTCTTCGGGGGTGAACGCCGAGCCGTCGTGCCAGACTACGCCTTCGCGCACGTCCATCCACGCCTTGGTCTTATCGTCGTTCCAGCCCCATTTGGTGAGCAGTCCGGGCGCGAAGGACAGGTCGGGATTCTGGCCGACATATTGATCGTAGATCGCGCGATAGATCGCCTGGATCGACGGATTGACCGCCGAAGGTCCGACCGTCGGATCGAACGAGGGCAGATTGACGTTGAAGGCGATCGTCAGCTTGTCGCTGGCTTGCGCCGAGGCGCCGGCCGCGCCGAGCAGAAGTTCGGATAAAAACGCCGCTCCGCCCAACGCGAGCGTTTGACGTCGATTCAAATTGACCATGCAGTCCTCCCGCAGTTCCTGTCTTCAAACGACGCCTTCGTGGGCTCGGCGACGCCGAGACGAGGCGACCCAATGGCGCATCCCCCTTGCGCGGCTCCCCCGTCCCTTGGCGCGGCTCGCCGCCTTGACGCGCGCGCACCCTGAGGGAGTGGCCTCGCACGACACATGCTATTACATGCAGCTTCATATATAATTCTCAGAGCGAGGCGCGTGTCAAGTGACCTCGCATCGCCGGAAACGCCACTCTTGTCGGGAGGTCGACGCCGATCGGGTTGCCGATGTTTCTTGCATTGACAAAGCGTCGGCGACAAAAATATGCTGATGCACATGAATTGGGCGCGCCGCGCCTTCGGCGGCGCGAAAGGGAGATGCGAAGTGGCGGAACGCTCATTCGCGCGCGAGGTCGAGGATCTGAAGCTCGGCGCCGGGGAGGTGTTTCGCGGCGAGGGCATCCTCGCGATCACCAAGGCGCTGCTGCAATCGGGCGTCTCCTATGTCGCGGGTTATCAGGGCTCGCCGATCTCGCATTTGATGGATGTCCTGGCCGATGCGAAAGACGTGCTCGATGAGCTCGGCGTGCATTTCGAAACCTCGGCCTCGGAGGCGACGGCGGCCGCCACGCTTTCCGCCTCGGTGATGTATCCGCTGCGCGGCGCGGTGACCTGGAAATCGACGGCCGGCACCAATGTCGCGGCGGACGCGCTCTCCAATCTCTCGTCCGGCGGCGTGACGGGCGGGGCGCTGATCATCATCGGCGAGGATTACGGCGAGGGCTCCTCGATTATGCAGGAGCGCAGTCACGCCTACGCCTTGAAGTCGCAGATTTGGTTGCTCGATCCGCGCCCCAATCTACCGACCCTGGTGCGCATGGTCGAGGAGGGCTTCGCCCTCTCCGAGGCGTCGAATACGCCGGTCATGCTGGAAGTGCGCATCCGCACTTGCCACGTGCATGGTCAATTCGTCGCCAAGGACAACCAGAAGCCGAAATTTACCCTGCGCGAGGCGCTGGAAAATCCGGTGCGCGACGTCGCCCGCATCGTCTTGCCGCCGGCCTCCTTCCTGCATGAGAAAGAGAAGCTCGATCGGCGCGGGCCGGCGGCGATCGAGTTCATCAAGTTGCGCAAGCTCAACGATATCTTCGGCCCGGAGACGGGCGAAGTCGGCATCGTCATGCTGGGCGGCATGTACAATACGACGATGCGCGCGCTGCAATATCTCGGGCTCGCGGACGCTTATGGCGAGTCGGCGGTTCCGCTTTACGTGCTGAACGTCGCTTATCCCCTCATCGAGGAGGAACTCGTCGCATTCTGCGCGGGCAAGCGCGCGGTGCTGATGGTCGAGGAAGGGGCGCCTGATTACATCGAGCGCGACCTCAACACGATCCTTCGTCGGCGCGATATTCAGACCAGGATTTCCGGCAAGGACGTGCTGCCGATGGGCGGCGAATACACCGCGCCCGTGCTGACGAAGGGCGTGCGCGAATTCCTCGCGACCCATGCGCGCGAACTGCTCGGCAACGAACCGCCGCGCCCCGATCCCGCGCCGGTGCTCGCCGACCCGCGCATCAAGGCGCTCGCCGAAGTCGTGCCGCCGCGTCCGCCCGGCTTCTGCATCGGCTGTCCCGAGCGCCCGATCTTCGCCGCGATGAAACTGGTGGAGCAGGAGCTGGGTCAACACCACATCTCCGCCGACATCGGCTGTCATTTGTTCTCGATCCTGCCCCCATTCAACGTCGGCGCGACGACAATGGGTTATGGCCTGGGACCCGCCTCCGCCTCGGCGTTCAACGTGCCCTCGGGCAAGCGGTCGATTTCGATCCTCGGCGACGGCGGGTTTTGGCACAACGGCCTGACCTCCTCGATCGGCAACGCGGTGTTCAACAAGCACGACGGCGTGACGTTGATCGTCGACAATTATTATTCCGCCGCGACGGGCGGCCAGGACATAATGTCCTCGCGCGCTCTCAATTCGCGCCGCAAAACCAACAACAGCATCGTCGACGCGGTGCGCGGCATCGGCGCCAAATGGGTTCGCCAGATCGACCGCACCTATGACGTCGGCAAAATGCGCGACACGTTGCGCGAGGCGTTGACGACTGGGGAACCCGGACCGAAGATCATCGTCGCCTCGTCGGAATGCATGCTGAACAAACAGCGCCGCACGCGCCCGCTGCTCGCTAAGGCGATGCGCGCGGGCGAACGCGTGGTGCGCGAGCGCTTCGGCGTCGACGCCGATATTTGCACCGGCGATCACGCCTGCATCCGCCTTTCCGGCTGCCCTTCACTATCGGTCAAGCACACCGACGATCCCTTGAAGGACGATCCAATCGCCGCGATCGACGAGAATTGCGTCGGCTGCGGCAATTGCGGCGAAGTCGCGGAAGCGGCCGCGCTTTGTCCCTCATTTTATCGCGCCGAGATCATCCACAATCCCTCCTCTCGGGATCGGCTCGTCGCCAAGGCGCGCGCGGCCGTGATCGGCTGGTTCGAGCGGCGGCGGAACGCGGGACGGATCGTCTTCGCGAGCGATCGCGCATGAGCGACGCCGTCGTCGGTCGCGCCGTGGCCACGAGAGCGCAGCGGATCTCGATCGCCATTCTCGCGATGGGCGGGCAGGGCGGCGGCCTCCTCGCGGATTGGGTGGTCGCGCTCGCGGAGGCTCAGGGCTGGGCGGCGCAATCGACCTCGGTGCCCGGCGTCGCGCAACGCACCGGCGCCACGATCTACTACATTGAAATGGCGCCGCCCAAGGACGGCGCTCAACCGGTCTTCGCGCTGATGCCGACGCCCGGCGACGTCGATATCGTCATGGCCTCGGAACTCATGGAGGCCGGCCGTTCGGTGCTGCGCGGCCTCGTCACGCCCGAGCGCACAACCCTGATCGCCTCCACGCACCGCGCCTTCGCGGTCGCGGAGAAGGAAACGCCGGGCGACGGCGTGGGCGACCCTGAAGTGGTTTCGATCGCCGCCGAGTTCGCCGCAAAGCGCGTCATCGCCTTCGACATGGAGGCGCTCGCCAAATCGAAAGGCAGCGTCATTTCGGCGGCGATGTTCGGCGCGCTCGCCGCGACAGGAACGTTGCCCTTCGAGCGCGCCGCGTTTGAATCGGCGATCCGGGCCGGCGGAACGGGCGTCGAGCCGAGCTTGCGCGCCTTCGCCGGCGCGTTTGACCATACCCGCGACAAACCGATCGAAGCGGTCAGGCGCATTCCCGAGAAGCGCTTTGCCGCGATGCCCGAATCGACCGGCCATCGCGAGCTTGATCGTCTGGTCACGCGGATTCGCGCGACATTTCCCGCGCCGGCGCAACCAGTCTTATTTGCCGGCGTGCGGCGCCTCGTCGACTATCTCGATCCCGCCTATGCCCTCGAATATCTCGATCGCGTGGGCATGCTGCTCGACGCCGATCGCGCGCACGGCGGCGAGGCGAAGGGCTTCGCCTTCACCGTGGCGGCGGCCAAGTATGTCGCGGTCGCGATGGCCTATGACGATGTCGCGCGCGTCGCCGATCTCAAGATTCGCGACTCGCGCCAGGCGCGCGTGCGCGGCGAAGTCGGCGCCGACGCGGACACGCTCGTCGCGACGACGGAATATTTCCATCCGCGCGCGGACGAGCTGTGCGGAGCCCTGCCAAAGCGCTGGGGCGAGTGGATCGAAAACCGGCCTGCGGTCTTCAAGGGCCTTGACCGCGTCATCAACCGAGGGCGCCGGATCCGTACGAACACGGTGACCGGCTATCTCATGCTCGCCTTCGTCGCGAGCTTCGGCCGCGGTCGGCGGAACTCGCTTCGGCACGCGCGCGAGGCCGCTCATCGCGAAAACTGGCTGACGGTCGCGGCACGGGCGTTGGAGAGCCGTTATGAGCTGGGCGTCGAGGTGCTGGCGTGCCGCAGGTTGGTCAAGGGCTATTCGGACACGCACGCACGCGGCCTATCGAAATTCGACCGCGTGCTTTCCGCCGTGCCGATCCTCGCGCGGCGCGACGACGGAGCGGTGTGGCTCGATCGACTGAAGCGCGCGGCGCTGGCGGATGAGGCCGGTGCGGCGTTGGACGGGGTGTTGAAGACGATCGCGACGCTGTAGCGTCCCCCCAAGAGCGATTTAAATATCGTGCTTGCGGATGTTCTGGATCATCTTGTGCAGCGTCGCCGTGAAGGCCTTGTATTCCTCGTTGTCGACGCCCTCGAACATTTTCAACAACAAGTCGTACATCGTCGGCCAGACATTGGCGAAAGCCTCTCTGCCCTGCGGCGTGATCTCGACGTCACGCACGCGCAGATCCTCGGCGCGCGGCCGGCGCAGAATGAATCCTTGCTCTTCCAGCGAATCGAGCGTGCGGCTCATCGTCGATTGCTCGGTCAAGGCGTAGAGAGAAAGCTCGTTGATCGTCACAGGCGAGGAGATGCTTAGAATCGCCAACGCGCGCATCTTCGTCGTCGTCATCTCGTGCGACTTCAGCGCGTTCGCCAGATGCGTGTTCCAGCTCAGCGAGACGCTGTTGATGAGATAGGGCACGAATTGCTGCAGTCCGATCTCGCCCAACGACGGGCGCAGACCCGCCGCGCTTGCCCGCAACCAAAGCGGATCATCGAAGGCGCCGACGACGGCGCGCGAAGTCGCTTTATCGTTCATTTCAATGCGTTAGCTAGCAAGAAGCCGGACCCGCCGCCGAGGCCCGGCCCGGGATGGGTCGAAGCGCCGATGTGGTAGAGACCCGGAACATGCGTGCGGTGATTAACCGAGGACGCGAAGGGACGCCAGACGAAAAACTGGTCGACCCCACAATATCCGCCATAGGGGTCGCCGCCGACGAGATTGACGTTCAGTCTTTCGAGATCGGCGGGCGAATAGGCCTTTCGCGCGATCACATGACTTCGAAAATCCTCGATATGCCGTGAGAATAGCGCCTCGACGCGGTCGGCGTAGGCCTCGCGGACAGCCTCGGTCCAGCGCCCGTCGGGGGGCGTCGGGATTTGCCCGGCGGCGTCGCCCTTCAGGAAGCGCGGCGCCTCCGGCAATTGCAGCCAGAGGATCGCCTTGCCCGCCGGCGCCCGCGACGGATCGAGCGCCGTCGGCTGTCCCACGCAGATCGTCGGCTCCGCCGGCAACAGGCCGCGCTCGGCCTCGTTGGCCGCGCGGGATACGCCGTCGAGGCCGGGGGTCACATGCAGCAACGCGACCTTGCCCAGCTCCTCGCCGCCCTTCCAACGCGGCGGGGCGTCGAGCGCGTAATGAATTTGCATGTCGCCCTTGCCATGGCGAAAGCGCTTCACGGCGGCGGCGATGTTCGGCGGCGGCGGTCGGTCTTGCAGCAGGCGGCCATAAAGCTGGCCGGGGGTCATCGAGCAGATCACGCCTCGGTTGGCCGAGATCGTTTCGCCCGAGGCGAGCCGAACGCCGTTCGCGCGCCCACTGGGTCCAAGCAGGATCTTATCGACATCGGCGCCGCAACGAATCTCGCCGCCCTGATCGCCAATCAGGCGTTCGAACGCGCCGAGCAGCGAACGGGCGCCGCCGACCGCGATCGGGCAGCCCGCGAGTTCGACCGCGAAGGCGATCACCTTGATCATCTCGGCGGAATAGGCGCTCTCCGGATTGAGGCCGCAATGCAGCCCCCAGGGCGCCCAGAGCGCATGCACCGCCTCCGACGCATAGGTGGATTCGAGATAAGCGCGCGAAGGCTTGAGCGCCTCGCCGAACCAGGCGAGCAAAGCTCTAGGGCCTCGCCGCCACGCCTCGCGCGCGATTTGCGCCGCCGTCGCCCGCGACCAGAGTTGGCCGCCCAGCAGCGAAAACAGGAAAGGCGCGTCGGCGCCCGTCCGGTCCATCTCTTGCGCGAAGGCCGCGCCGTCGCCCGGCGCGCAGGCCTCGAAGGTCGCGACGTTGCGTTGTCGGTCGCGCGAGAACAGCACATGCGAACCGTCGGGACGAAGGACGCCGGTCGGCAAGTCGCTGTTGGCGACAGCGAATCCGCGCGCCTCCAGATCCTTGCCGATCGCCCCATAGGCAGGCGAGGTCAGGAACAAGACGAGCGTCGTCGCCATCACGTCATGGAGAAAACCGGGCGCGGTGATTTCCTCAGTGCGCAGACAGCCGCCGACACGATCGTTGCGATCGAGCAGGAGAATTTTATGGCCTTTTTTTCCCAGCACGCTGGCGGCGACCAAGCCATTGATGCCGCCGCCGGTGACCACGTAATCTGGACCAGCCATGTTCGCGCCCGTGTCGCTATTCTCGCTCGCTCGACCCGACGGGTTCAGCGCGGAGCGAGCGCAAGCGCGCGCACCGGCGAACCCGTGCCGTCGACGAATTTCAACGGCGCCGCGACCAGGACGGCGCCCTTGGCGGGCAATTCGTCGAGATGGCAAAGGCTCGCTAGGCCATAGCGATTGGCCTTGTGCATGAGCGTATGCGCGGGGAACGGCGGGTTCATGCCGCCCGCGGACCCCGCGTCGGTGCCGACCGTCTCCGAACCCCAGCCGATCACGTCCTTGGAGATCAGATATTCGATAGCCTCGGCCGTCGGGCCGGGCGAGTGCGGGCCATTTGCGTCGGCGTTCAGGAACGTCTCGGAACTGCCGTTGCGCTTGTACCAGTCAGTGCGCAGCAGCACCCAAGTTCCCGCCTCGATCTCGCCGTGTTCTTTTTCCCAGGACTGGATGCTTTCGACGGTGAGCAGATAATCGGCGTTTTCGGCCGCTTCTTTCGACCGATCGATCACGTTGACCGGCGCGACGAAATTCTTGACGGGAATCCGGTCCGTCGTCCCGTCGGGATAGTCCTTGCCGCTGATCCAATGGCGCGGCGCGTCGAAATGCGTGCCCGTGTGCTCGCCGAGCTCGAGCCAGTTCCAGGCCCAATAGGGGCCGTCGGCATCGTAATGCGAGATGCTGTGGACCTTCACTTGGGGCGTATTTTTGCCGATCTGCGGCGGGAGATAGATGACCGGAGTCTCCGGCCCCAACGGCGCCGTCAGGTCCACGACCCGGACCGAACCGGAAAGCAGCGCCGAGGCTAGGTCGGCGAGCGGTTTGGCTGAACTCATTTTCGTCCTCCCAATGACGCGCCGCCCATGAGGAGACATACGGCCTCCGCGCCGTTCCCCCCGAGGCCCTCGCGGCGCCGAGAGCCTCAGACTAAGCACAGAAGTATGAATTTGCAACAATCGGCAAAGCCTATTTTCAGCCGACTCCACCGCCGACGTTCGTATCCGGCGGGAGCAAGGATGTTGCGAAGCAGGCTATAATAGGACAATTTCAATCCCGGGAGTGCTTCGAGGATTGGCGCGGACGAAGCGGCGCCATTGCCCGGGCCTGGCGGATTGCGTGGAAATGCATGTAATTTTGGGCTCGGGCGCGGGGCTGGACTTTCAATCGGGAGAGCGATCGATGCAATACGACGCCGTGGTGATCGGGGCCGGCCACAATGGCCTGGCGGCGGCTGTGCGTCTCGTCGAAAGGGGATGGACCGTCGCCGTGGTCGAGGCCAAGGCGCAAGCCGGCGGCGCGGTGAAGACGCAAGAGCTCACCCTGCCGGGATTTCGGCATGACCTCTGCGCGATGAACCTTTCGATGTTCGCGGGCTCCGGTTTCTTCGCCGCCCACAAGGAGGCGCTGCTCGCCCAGGGCCTCGCCTTCGCGCCGGCCGAGGATTGTTTCGCCAGCGTGTTTCGCGACGGCGGTTATCTCGGCGTCAGTCAGAACCTGGAGAAGACCGTCGCGGGCATCGCCGCACTGTCGCCGTCCGACGCGCAAGCGTGGCGCGATCTCGTCGCGCGCTTCGCGCTCGACGCCCCGCACATTTTCGCGCTGCTGGGTTCGCCCATGCCTTCGCTCGAATCGGCCAAGGCGGTCTGGAAAGCCTGGCGGGAAAGAGGCTCGAACTGGCTCTTTGAAACGTTGCGCCTGCTGCTGGCGACGCCGCGCGACTTTCTCGACGCGCGTTTCTCGCATCCCAAGGTCAAGGCGATGATGGCGGCCTGGGGCCTGCACCTCGATTTCGCCCCCGACGTCGCCGGCGGCGCGTTGTTCCCCTATCTCGAATGCATGGCGAACCAGAGCTTCGGCATGGTGATCGGCAAGGGCGGCGCGGATACGATAATCGCCGCGATGACAGGGGCGCTAAAAGCCCGGGGCGGCGAACTGATTCTCGGCGCGCCTGTCGCGCGCATCGAACTCGACTCGGGCCGCGCGACGGCGGTGACTCTCGCGGACGGGCGTCGGTTGGAGGCCCGCCGAGCGGTCATCGCCAACGCGCATCCCAAGCTTGTCTTCGGCGAACTCGTCGCCTCCGACGCCTCGCGAAAAAGCTTCGAGCGCGGCATCGCCGCCTTCCGGGCCGGGCCGGGCACGATGATGATCCATCTCGCGCTCGACGATTTGCCGGATTGGCGCGCCGGCGCCGCGCTGCGTCGCTTCGCCTATGTGCATATCGCGCCGGATCTCGAAATGATGTCGCGCGTCTATGCCGAGGCGTCGGCCGGCTTGCTTCCGACCGAGCCGGCGTTGGTGGTCGGCCAACCCACGGCCATCGACCCCTCGCGCGCGCCTGACGGCAAGCACGTGCTTTGGGTGCAGGTCCGCGTTCTGCCCGCCGACATCCGCGGCGACGCCAAAGGCGAGATTGCGGCGACCTCCTGGGACGAGGCCAAGGAATCCTATGCGGAACGCGCGCTCGACATTCTCGAAACCTATGCCCCAGGGTTGCGCGCGCGCATCCTCGGGCGGGCGGTCTTCTCGCCGCTGGATCTCGAACGCGGAAATCCCAATCTCATCGGCGGCGACAACCTCTCGGGCAGTCACCATCTCGATCAGAATTTTTTCCTGCGCCCGGTCCCCGGCTACTCGCGCTATCGCACGCCGGTGAAGGGCCTCTATCTGTGCGGCGCGTCGACCTGGCCGGGCGCGGGCGTCGGCGCCGGCTCCGGCTTTATGCTCGCCAAGATGTTGGCGGGGTGAGGCCGAGCGCGCCTCGCGGCCCGTCCGAATGTGGCCTGTTTCTTTGACATCTAAAGCATCCCTGGATATAGCGTGGGACGCCCGTCTCCATCTCGGTCAGGTTCCGTGAGCGACAATTCCCTCGATCCTCGGACGCCGACGGTCGATCTCGAAGTTATCGTTCAAGGCGCGCGGCAAGGCCAGAAGCCACAACTGCGGTTGTGGCTGCGCATGTTGTCGATCACCAAGATGATTTCGCAAGAAATTCGTCGGCGGTTGCGGGTCGAGTTCCAGGCGACCCTGCCGCAATTCGACCTTTTGGCGCAGCTCTACCGCGAGCGAGACGGCCTGCGACTCGGCGAATTGTCCCGCCGGACGATGGTCACGAACGGCAATATCACGGGCCTCGCCGATCGACTCGAGGCGGACGGGCTCATCGTACGTGAGAACTTGGACGGGGACCGCCGCGTCACGGTCGCCAAGTTGACCAAACGCGGCCGAGATATCTTCGCGGACATGGCCAGGGCGCACGAGGGCTGGCTGCGCGAGCTCATGGGCGACGTCGATGACGACACGCTCGCGACGGCGTTGAAGCAGCTCGCGACGGTCAAGCGCTCGGTAAGCCGGCGCCTCGTCGAGACAGATGATTGACTATCGACGGCGGCGCACGGCCTGGGGCGCGCGCGCGGGCGCGTCCAACAGGGCGGACTGATTGCGCTTGAGGCCATTGGACTTCAATGTCGTCAGTCCGTCCCGCAGCGGCGCTTGATACGCTTCGGGGGCCCGGGCGCCGTGCTCGACGCCGCGCATCGTCTCCAAATGCCGCGATAGCAGCTCCCGCGGCAGCGAAGCGATGGCGACGCCGACGTCGAATTCCACCGCCAGGGCCTGTTCGCCCGCTACGGCCTCGCATTGCTCTTGCGGCGCATCGCGTCTTCCGGCTTGACGAAATGCTTCAAGTCAATATATTTTAATGTTCAAGCTTTTTGGCGTTCGTCGTTCGGCGCACGAGGGAGAGACGGTATGCGAATCGTCTGTATCGGTGGAGGCCCGGCTGGACTTTATTTCGGCCTGCTGATGAAGCGCCGCCACCCCGAACATTCCGTCACGGTGGTCGAGCGCAACAAGCCCTATGACACGTTCGGCTGGGGGATCGTCTTCTCCGACGCGATGATGGAGGCGATGCGCGCGGCCGATCCCGAAGGCGCCGCCGAGATCGCCGACGCCTTCAACCACTGGGACGACATCGAGCTGGTCTTCAAGGGCAAGCGCCAGCGCACCACCGGCCATGGCTTCATCGGCATCGGCCGCAAGCAAATGCTCAACATTCTGCAGCGCCGTTGCGAGGCGCTCGGCGTCGAACTCGTATTTGAGCGCGAGGTCGATTCCGATCTCGAGTTTCCCGACGCCGATCTGATCATCGCCTCGGACGGCGTCTTTTCCAAAATCAGAGACCGTTACGCCGACACGTTCAAACCGGACATCGTCGTTCGGCCCAACCGGTACATTTGGCTCGGCACCAAGAAGCCGTTCGACGCCTTCACCTTCGATTTTCGCAAAACCGAGCACGGTTGGTTTCAGGCGCATATCTACAAGTTCGATCGCGACACCTCGACCTTCATCGTCGAGACGACGGAAGAGGCGTTCGCCGCGCATGGCCTCGGCGAGCTCGACCAGCAGGGGTCGATCGATTTCTGTCAGAAGCTATTCGCCGAGACGCTGGACGGCGCCAAATTGATGACCAACGCGCGCCATTTGCGCGGCTCGGCTTGGCTCAATTTCAACCGGCTGATCTGCGGCTCGTGGAGCTGCTTCAACGGCAAGTCGCATGTCGTGCTGATGGGCGACGCCGCCCATACCGCGCATTTCGCCATCGGCTCGGGAACGAAGCTCGCCTTCGACGATGCGATCGAACTGGCGAACCAGTTCGACAAGCACGGCCACGGCCGCGAGCGGCTCTCCACGGTTCTGGCGGCCTACGAGGACGTTCGCCGCATCGACGTCGCGCGCATCCAGAACGCCGCGCGCAACGCGATGGAGTGGTTCGAAGTGGTCGGGCAGCGTTACGCCGACACGATGGAGCCGGAGCAATTCTTCTATTCCATGCTGACGCGCTCGCAGCGCATCAGCCACGAGAACCTGCGCCTACGCGATCCGGTCTGGCTCGAAGGCTACGAGCGCTGGTTCGCGCGCCGCGCCGGCGTCGCGGTGAAGGACGGCGCGCGGGCGACGCCGCCGATGCTGACGCCCTATCGCGCGCGCGGCGTCACCCTCGCGGATCGCATCGTCGTCTCGCCGATGGCGATGTATTCGGCCAAGGACGGCCTCCTCGGCGACTTCCATCTCGCTCATCTGGGCGCGCGCGCGATGGGCGGCGCGAGCCTCGTCTTCGCCGAAATGACCTGCGTCTCGCCCGACGCGCGGATCACCCCTGGCTGCCTCGGTCTGTGGAACGACGCGCAGCAGGCGCAATGGAAGCGCCTCGTCGATCTCATTCACAGCGTCGGGCACGCCAAGGCGGGCGTACAGATCGGTCACGCCGGACGCAAGGGCGCGACCAAACTGGCTTGGGAAGGCATCGACCAGCCGCTGGAGAGCGGGGCATGGCCGCTGATCTCGGCTTCGGCCGTCCCCTACCTCGAACATAGCCAGGTTCCGCGTGCGATGACCCGTGCGGACATGGACCGCGTGCGCGAAGATTTCGTCGCCGCGACGCGCCGCGCCGCCGCCGCCGGCGTCGATTGGCTCGAACTGCACTGCGCCCACGGCTACCTGCTCTCGAGTTTCCTCTCGCCGCTGACCAACACGCGCGAGGACGAATACGGCGGCGATCACGAGAGCCGCGCCCGCTATCCGCTCGAAGTCTTCGGCGCGGTCCGCGCGGCTTGGCCCGCCGATCGGCCGATGTCGGTGCGCCTCTCCTGTCACGACTGGACGCCGGGCGGCAATATGCCTGACGACGCCGCGATCTTCGCCGCGATGTTCAAGGCCGCCGGAGCGGACGTCATCGACTGTTCGTCGGGTCAGGTGTCGAAGGCCGAGCAGCCGGTCTATGGCCGCCTGTTCCAGACGCCGTTTTCCGATCAGATCCGCAACGAGGTCCGTGTCGATACGATCGCCGTTGGCGCGATCTCGGAGGCCGACCACGCCAATTCGATCATCGCCGCCGGCCGCGCGGACCTCTGCGCCATCGCGCGGCCGCATCTGGCCGATCCCGCCTGGACGCTGCACGAGGCCGCGCGGATCGGCGTGACGGAGATCGCCTGGCCGAAGCAATATGCTTCCGCAAAGGCGCAGTACGAGGCCAATCTGGCGCGCGCGGCCGCGATTCCCGCAGGTGCGAAATGAACCCCGCCGCGGTGCTCGCAGGCCGACACGCGCTGGTCACCGGCGCGGGGAGCGGCATTGGCGCGGCGATTGCGCGGGCGCTTGTCGACGCGGGCGCGCGCGTCAGCCTCGCCGGCCGTCGCCGCGCGCCTCTCGCCGAACTGGCGACGGCGCTGCCCGCGGGCGCGGCGCTGGCCGTCGACGGCTTCGACGTGACCGACGAAGCGGCGATCGCGCGCGGCCTGGAGAGCGCGCGCGCCGAATTCGGCCCCCTCTCGATTCTCGTGAACAACGCGGGCGAGGCGCCGAGCGCGTCTTTCGAGAAGACGGATAGGGCGCTTTGGTCGCATGTGCTCGCCGTCGACCTCACCGGCGTCTACCAGGTGACGCACGCGGCTTTGCCGGATTTGAAGCGCCACGGCGCCGGCGCGAGGATTATCAACGTCGCCTCGACGGCGGGCCTGACCGGCTATCCCTATGTCGCCGCCTATTGCGCAGCCAAACATGGCGTCGTCGGCCTCACGCGCGCGCTGGCGCTGGAACTGGCGCGCAGCGGCGTCACCGTCAACTCGGTCTGTCCGGGGTTTACCGAAACGCCGTTGATCGACAGAGTGGTCGAGACCATCGTCGCCAAGACGGGCCGCGCGAGCGAGGCGGCGCGGGCGGAACTGGCCAAGGCCAATCCGCAGGGACGCATGGTGAAGCCGGAGGAGGTCGCGGACGCCGTGCTTTGGCTTGCCTCGCCTGGGGCCGCCTCGATAAACGGACAGGCGATCGTGGTCGCGGGCGGGGAGGTCATGGCGGGATGAGCCAAGAGATCTCGGCGACGCAAGCCGCGCGGCGGCCGTTCAAGGATTGCGCGGCGCCTCCGCCGCGAGGCGAGCGCGGACGGCTGGGCCGTGACCTTGCGGCTCAACCGACCCGAGCGCAAGAATCCGCTCACGTCCGACAGCGACGCCGAGCTGCGCGATCTCTTTCGCCATCTCTCGAACCTCGCGGTCGTCAAAACCTGCGAGGGCGCGCGATCACCGGCATCCAGGCATTCGCGACTTGAAGCGAATCGCGGTTTTTTCTCGCGGCGCGAGGGCGCCGATTTCTAGGAGAGACTCGAATGCATAAAACGTTGCAGCCCGAGGGATGGGCGAAACCGCTCGGCTACGCCAATGGCGTCGCGGCGCGCGGCCGCATGATATTCGTCGCCGGTCAGGTCGGCTGGAACAAGGACTCGGCGTTCGAATCGGACGATCTCGTCGCGCAGATCCGCCAGGCCTTGCGCAATATCGTCGCCGTGCTCGAATGCGATGGCGCGCGGCCCGAGCACGTGACCAACATGACGTGGTTCCTCGGGGACAAGCGCGAGTATAACGCCAGGCTCAAGGAGATCGGCGGCGTCTATCGCGAAGTGATCGGACGGCATTTCCCCGCGATGACCGCGGTGCAGGTCGCGGGCTACGTCGAGGATGGCGCCAAGGTCGAAATCCAGGCGATCGCCGTCGTGCCGGATTAGAGGTTCGCGCGATGATCGGGAGACATCGGATCGCCGTTGCTTCCTCGACGCCGCGCGTCGCCCACGCCTCACCCGCTTTCGTCCGCGCGGTTCCGCGGGGAGCGCAACGCCGCGCGTTGGACTTTGCCTGTGCTCGTCAAGGGAAGTCGCGCGAGAAATTCGATGGCGCGCGGGTATTTATAGGGCGCGAGGACGCCCTTCACATGCTCCTGAAGCGCCTGCGCCAAATCGGGGCCGGCCCGCGCGAGATCGACGGGCACGACGAAGGCCTTGACGATCATGCCGCGCGCCGCGTCGGGAACGCCGACCACCGCGCAGGCGGCGATGCCGGGATGCTCCAGCAGCACGCCCTCGATCTCGGCGCCGGAAATATTATAGCCCGAGGAGACGATGATGTCGTCGGCGCGCGCGTGATACCACAGCACGCCCTGCTCATCCCTGAGGAACGCGTCGCCGGTGAGGTTCCAGCCGTCGACGACATAGGTGCGTTGCTGCTCCAAATCGTCGAGATAGCGGCAACCCGTCGGTCCGCGCACCGCGAGGCGACCGACGACGCCGGGGGCCACGGGCCGCATCGCCTCGTCGACGATCTCGACGCGATAGCCGGGCAGCGCCTCGCCGAGCGACCCTGGCTTCGCGTTCCGCGCGGGCGCGGCCACAAAAGCGTGCAACATTTCCGTCGAGCCGAGCAGATTGCGAATTTCGAGGCCGGTCTTCTCGCGCCAGGCTTCGACCACGGACGCCGGGAGATGCTCGCCCGAGGAACAACAAGTTCTCAGAGCGGCGATGTCTTCCGGCCGCAACAACGGCAGAACGGTGCGATAGAGCGTCGGCCCGATCATCAGCGTCGTGATGGGAAGATCTCGCAGGCAATCCACCAGGATTTCCGCCGTGCAACGATCCAGCAGCAGCGTCGAGGCGCCGCGCCGGATCGGGAACAGAAGCAAGGAACCGAGCCCATAGGTGAATCCGAGCGGCGCCGCCCCAACGAAAATGTCAGTTGGCCGCGAGTGCAGGACGTGCTCGGGCAGACAATCGCAAATCGCCAGCAGGTCGCGATGGAAGTGCATCGTCGCCTTCGGTTTGCCCGTCGTGCCGGAGGTGAAGGCGATCAGCGCGACGTCGTCATGCGAGGGAACAAAATTTTCGAACGCGTCCGCGCGCCGGGCCATCACGGCCTCCAGACCGTCGGGCGCCCGCGAATGGAAATAGCCGATTCGGCGCAGCGATGGGCTTTGCGACCGCGAAAGCTCCAACTCCTCCGCCAGGCGTTCGTCGCAGAGCGCGAATTGCACGGCGGCCCGATTGGCGATCTCGGTCAATTCGCGCGCTCGCAAGAGCGGCATCGTCGTGACCGCGATTCCGCCGGCCTTGAGCACGCCGAACCAGCAGGCCGCGAGCATCGGCGTATTGGCGCCGCGCAGCAGCACGCGATTGCCGGGCGCGAGGCCGTAATCCCGGGTCAATACGGCGGCGATGCGGTTCGCCTCGGTGAGAAGTTTCGCATAAGTCCAGGTCGTATTCCGCGTGCGCAGGCAAGGCCTCGCGCCGTGGCGCATCGTCGCGTCGTCGAGAATTTCCACTGCGGCGTTGACGCGTCGGGGGAAGCGACCCAGAGCCTCGGGGATTTCCAGCACAGGCCAAAGCGACGGCGGCGGCAGATGGTCGCGCGCGAAAGTGTCGCGATAGGCGCTGGGATCGAGCGCGGGATTCATGCGTGCGGCCTCGTCATGCGATGCTTGCGTCGGGGCTCGGCCAGGGTAGCACGACACGGGCTTCGCGAGGCCTCGCGCCCGGCTTTCTTGTAACCGCGTTCGAACTTCGAGGTCGATTCATGTGGCGTCCCCCGGAACGAATTCGCTTTCAGAGCGGCCACGGACGTGCGCCGACGCGCGAGGAGGCCGCCAAGTCCCGGTTGTTTTCGCCGGTGAAGATCGGCCCGATCGAACTCGCTCAGCGCACCTGGGTTCCCGCCATGGTGCCCTGGCGCGCGACGGACGAGGGCTTCGTCTCGGACGATGTCATCGATTGGTATGAACGACTTGCGCGCGGCCGCCCGGGCGCGATCGTCGTCGAAGCCACCGGCATTCGCGACATTCTGAGCGGCCCGCTCTTGCGCATAGGCCATGATCGCTTCCTGCCGGGCTTGAAGCGGCTCGTCGAAGCGATCCAGCGCGCAAGCGGCGGGCACACGAAAGCGCTCATCCAGATCATCGATTTCCTCGCCATTCGCCGCAGGCCCGATCCGCGAAAATATTTCGGGCGTTTCCTGCGAATCACCCCCGAACATCGTCGCGCGGTCGAGGCCGAGGATCTGCCGGAGGCGGAAGCGCGCGCGCGGCTCGCCTCGCTCTCCGAGGCGGAATGGGAGCGCATGCTCAGCCCGCGCGAATGGGAAACGTTGTGTTACGGCTATCGCGAACGCGTCACCGACGTCGATCTGCCGCACATCAGCGAGCTGCCGCGGACGCTGCCGCCGCTGTTCGCGCAAGCCGCGCGGCGCGCCGAAGCGGCTGGCTTCGCGGGCGTCGAACTGCACTACGCGCATGCCTATACGATGGCCTCGTTTCTGTCGCGGACCAACCGCCGCGAGGACGGTTATGGCGGCTCGGTCGAAGGGCGTTTGCGGCTTCCGCTAGAAGTCTATTCCGCCGTTCGCGCCAGAGTCGGCGCCGGCTTTCTCGTGGGTTGCCGCTTTCTCGCCGAGGAATGCATCGCGGGCGGTAGCGAGCTCGACGATACGACGCGCTTCGGCGTCGCCTTCGCAAAGGCGGGCATGGATTTTCTCTCGACCTCGCGGGGCGGCAAGTTCGACGACGCCGCACGGCCGGGAATCGACTCGGCCGCCTATCCCTATACCGGGCCGAGCGGTTACGAGTGCATGCCGCAATTCATCTCCGATGCGCGCGGCCCGTTCGGTCGCAACGCCGCGCCGACCAAGGCGATTCGCGACGCGGTCCGCGCGGCGGGCTTCGCCACGCCCATCGTCTGCGCAGGCGGAGTGCACAATTTCGAACTCGCGGAAGGCCTCCTCTCCGACGGCGTTTGCGATATCGTCGGCGCGGCCCGTCAATCGCTCGCCGATCCCGATTGGGCCCTGAAGATCTCGCTGGGACGCGGCCCTGAGGTGCGCACCTGCGAGTTCACCAATTATTGCGAGGGTCTCGACCAGAAGCACAAGTCCGTCACCTGCCAGCTATGGGACAAGGAAGGGCTCGACCAGCCCGGCGTCGCGCGCTCCAGGGACGGCAAGCGGCGGCTGACGGCGCCAGATTGGCCTCACCCCGCCGACGCGAGCTGACCTCAGAGTTCGCAGCGCACCTGCCAGAGTTCGGGAAACAGAACGACTTCCAGCATCCGCTGGAGATAAGCCGCGCACGAGCCGCCGCCCAACGCGGGGGATATTGCTCCGCGCCTTCGATATGGCGACTATTCGAATAAGCGTCGTCCCGGTCCGCGACCATCGTCAAGTCCACCTCTCGTGGCTCGCTTCTCGTGCGCTTTTCGCTGTGCCAACCCATCGGCGATATCCATTCGATCCCGAGAGGTTTATGCTTAAAGGATGCCGCGGGCCGCGATATGTTATGCACATACGATCGTTGCAGGCGCGAGCTAAAGTGGGGAAACGGAATGTTGGGGCCATCGGGTCACGTCGACACGTTCGCACGCGATAATCTTCCGCCCATCGATCAATGGCCCGATCTCGCGCTCGGCGATTTTCAATACCCGGAATGGCTGAACGCCGCCGTCGAATTGACCGATCGGATGGTCGAGCGGGGATTTGGCGATCATGTCGCGCTGATTGGCCACGGCCGACGGCGCACCTACAAGGAGCTCACGGACTGGACCAACCGCATTGCGCATTCGCTCGTCGAGGACTACGGCGTCAAACCGGGACATCGCGTGCTGATCCGCTCCGCCAACAATCCAGCGATGGTGGCGTGCTGGTTGGCCGCAACCAAGGCGGGCGCGGTCGTCGTCAACACCATGCCGATGCTGCGCGCGAGCGAACTCGGCCAGATCGTCGACAAGGCCGAGATCGCGCTCGCCCTCTGCGACACGCGCCTGATGGACGAAATGGTGGCTTGCGCCAAGGCGAGCGCGCATCTGAAGAAAGTCATCGGCTTCGACGGCACCGCCAATCACGACGCCGAGCTCGATCGCATCGCCTTGAGCAAGCCGGTAAAGTTCGCGGCGGCGAAGACGGGCCGCGACGACGTCGCCCTGCTCGGTTTCACCTCCGGGACGACGGGCGCGCCGAAGGCGACGGCGCATTTCCATCGGGATCTCCTGATCGTCGCCGACAGCTATGCTCATGAGGTGCTCAGCGTCACCCCAGAGGACGTCTTCGTCGGCTCGCCGCCGCTCGCATTCACTTTCGGCCTCGGCGGGCTCGCGATCTTTCCCTTGCGCTTTGGCGCCGCCGCCGCCCTGCTGGAGCAGGCCTCCCCAGCCAACCTGACCGAAATCATCCAGACCTACAGAGCGACCATCTGCTTCACCGCGCCGACCGCTTATCGCGCCATGCTGGCGGCGATGGACGCGGGCGCCGACCTCTCCTCCTTGCGGGCCGCGGTTTCGGCAGGCGAAACGCTGCCGGCGCCTGTTTATCAGGCCTGGATCGAGAAGACCGGCAAGCCGATGCTCGACGGCATCGGCGCGACGGAAATGCTGCATATTTTCATCTCCAATCGCTTCGGCGATTCCCGGCCCGGCTGCACGGGCAAGCCGGTCGCCGGCTATGAGGCGCGCGTGGTGGACGCCGACATGCGCGAGCTGCCGCGCGGAACGGTTGGGCGTCTCGCCGTCCGCGGCCCGACCGGCTGCCGCTATCTCGCCGACGAGCGCCAGCGCGCCTACGTCCGCGACGGCTGGAATCTGACCGGCGATTCCTTCGCCCAGGACGCGGAGGGCTACTTTCATTTTGCTGCGCGCAACGACGACATGATCATTTCGGCCGGCTACAATATCGCGGGACCGGAGGTCGAGGCGGCGCTGCTGTCTCATCCCGCGGTGAGGGAATGCGCGGTAATCGGCCGGGCCGATGAGGCGCGCGGCGAAATCGTGGAGGCGCATGTCGTGCTGAAGGAGGGCGCCGAGGGCGACGAGGCGATGGTCAAGAGCTTGCAAGACCACGTCAAGGCGGCCATCGCGCCCTATAAGTATCCGCGCGCGATCGTCTTCACCGACGCGTTGCCCAAGACCCAGACTGGGAAGATTCAACGCTTCCGCCTGAAGGCCGAGGGTCCGAAATGACCGATTGCGCGGCGGCGAAAGCCATTTTTTGTGTTTCGGCGCGGCGTTTGACCCACCAATCGGCGTCCAACACGGACCCGTCCCTTGCTTTGTAAAGCATTATAGTTGTTCTTGATTCAGACGCCTGACTGGGTCAACGTTGGACGCCGAAACGGGTCGATATTCGAAGCCGAAACACAGTATAGGCGTAGGCGTGCTGGGAAATGCGCGCGAACGTGACCGTTTTTCCCTTGAGGTCCGCCTGCGAGGCGAATGTCTTGATCGTCGACATGGGGCAATTCCTTTCGCGTTACTCTTGATTTCGCTTTACATTCCAAGATAGGCGCGCCGCACTTCGTCATTGGCGAGAAGTTCGGCGCCCGGCCCCTCGATCGTGACCCGGCCCGTTTCCAGCACATAGGCGCGGTCGGCGATCGCGAGGGCGGCGCGGGCGTTCTGTTCGACCATCAGAATGGTCATGCCCGCTTTCTTGAGCATCTTCACGATGCGGAAGATTTCCTCGACGATGAGCGGCGCCAGCCCCATCGAGGGCTCGTCGAGCAGCAGCAATTTCGGCTTGCTCATCATCGCCCGGCCGAGCGCGAGCATCTGTTGCTGGCCGCCCGAGAGCGTCCCGGCGGGCTGGCTGCGCCGCTCGCGCAGGATCGGAAAGAGATCGTAGACCTCGGCGAGGCTTTCGCGACTCTCGCGGGCCGGACGGGTGTAGGCGCCGAGCGTCAAATTGTCCTCGATCGACATCGGCGCGAAAACCTGCCTGCCTTCCGGCGATTGCGCGATCCCCGAGCGCACGCGCGCGTCGGATCGCGCGCGCGTGATGTCGTCGCCGGCGAAGCGGATTGCGCCGGCGGCGGCCGGCTGAACGCCGGAGATGCAGCGAAGCAGCGTGGTCTTGCCCGCGCCGTTGGCGCCCACGAGCGCGACCAGTTCGCCGACGCCGACCTTCAAGTCGACGCCGCGCAGCGCCTCGATCCGGCCGTAGCGGCACTTCAGCCCGGACACTTCGAGCAGCGTCCCGACGGCGTCGGCGCCGGTCCTCGGCAGGCGCCGCACGACCGTCTCGGAGTGACCGCCGGCGCCTTCGGGCGCTGGAAGAAGCTGCGTGATGCGCGCGCGCAACAGCGCGACATCGCCCTCGGCGTGGGGATCGCCGAGCGGATCGACATGCGCCGCGAAGCCGGCGTCGACCTTCGCCCAATCCTCGGCCGCCAGCGCGCGTCGCGCCAGCGGGAAGGCGACCTCCTCTTCGATGCGCATGTGCTCGCAAAGCGCTGCGCGAAAGCTCGCGATCTCCTCGACCAGACCCGCAATCCCGGTCCGGTCCGTGGTCTGGGTCGTCACGGCGAGGTCGTGAATGCAGGTCACCTGGGCCGGGGTGACCTCGTGCTCGTGATCGAGCCGGTCGAGCATTTCGCCGGATTCGTTCGAGCGGCGACGGATCTGCGCGAACAGCAGTTCGCTTTCCTTCGGGTGATGGAAGCGCTCGGGGAATGCGTGGAGATAGTCGGCGATCAGGGCGACCGTATGCAAGTCGTCGCCCGTCGGGGCGACCGACAACCGCTGCGCGAGGACGCCGAGCGCGTTCGCCACTTGCAGCATGTTGCGATGTTCGGCCTCGATGATGGCGAGCGCGCGCATGGCCTCACTCCCCCGCGCTTTCGGCGCCGAGATAGGCGGCGATCACTTCGGGATTCCGGCGAACCTCGTCAGGCGTCCCCTCGGCGAGCTTCTTGCCGTAATCGAGCACGATGACGTGCTGGGAGACGTTCATCACCAGCTTCATGTCGTGTTCGACGAGCACGATGGTCATGCCGCGCCGGCCGAGTTCGCCGATGAGATCCTCGATTTCATGGGTCTCGGTGTGATTGAGGCCGGCGGCCGGTTCGTCGAGGAACAGAAGCTTCGGCTCGGCGGCGAGCGCTCTGGCGATCTCGAGCCGCTTCAAAGCGCCATAGGGCATCGACCGGGCTTCGGCGGCGACATAGGCGCCGCAGCCGACGAAGGCGAGCAGGTCGGCCGCCTCTTCGCGCGTCGCGCGATCCCTCGCGGCGAGGCCGGGCCAGCGCGCCATTGCGGCCAGCAGGCTCGAATTGAGGCGCAAATGCGCGCCGATCATGACGTTCTCGATCGCCGAAAGGTTCATCGACACCTGAAGGTTCTGGAAGGTGCGCGAGACGCCGCGGCGCGCCAGACTTTCCGGCGCCAGCCCGGCGACCTCCTCGCCGCGCAGGCGGATCGATCCGGAGCTCGGCGCGTAGACGCCGGTGATCAGATTGAACAGCGTGGTCTTGCCGGCGCCGTTGGGCCCGATCACCGCATGGATCGCGCCTTCGGCGACGTCGAAACTGACCTGCGAGACGGCGGCGACGCCGCCGAAGCTCTTGGTGAGATTCTCGACCCGCAACATGGTCAAGATTCCTTTCGCCGAAGCCACGCGCCCAGGCTCGGCGCGATGCCGCGCGGCAGGAAGATCATCGTCGCCACGAGGATCGCGCCAAACGCGATCGTCTCGTAGCCCTCGAAACGTGCGAGCAGTTCCGGGGCCAGCGAGAGCATCGCCGCGCCCAGAACGGAGCCCCAGATCGACGCCATCCCGCCGACGACCACCATGGTCACCAACTGGACCGATTTGGGAAAGGAGGCGAGACCTGGCGTGATGAATCCCTCGTAATGGGCGTAGAGCGAGCCCATGATCGCCGCCGCCGTCGCCGAGAGCACGAACACGCGGGTCTTGAATGCGCTCGCATCGACGCCGACGGCCCTGGCGGCGGTCTGCGATCCATGGAGCGCGCGCAACGCGCGGCCGGCGGGACTGTCGATGAGGTTGCCGGCCAGGACGATCGCGGCGACGAGCGTCGCCGCGAAAACCCAGTACCAGGCTTTCTCGCCCACGACGCGCCAACCGAGAAACGAAAAGTCGGGAACCGACATTCCGTCGGGTCCGCCGGTCAGGCCGACCTCGTTGCTCAGCGCGATCGACGCGATGACGCCGAGCCCGAGGGTCGCCATCGCGAGATAGTGCCCCTCGAGGCGCAGAATCACGCGCGCCACGACATAGGCGAGCGCGCCGACCAGCGCCGCGCTGGCGATGAGCGCCGCGCCCGGAGGCCAGTTGAACTCTCCCACCAGAATCGCCGAGCCATAAGCGCCCAGACCGAAGAACGCGGCATGGCCGAGGCTGATCTGACCGGTGTAGCCGATCAACAAGTTGAGCGCGATCGCGAGCGTCGCATTGATCGCGATGCGGATCGCGACGTCGAAGTAATAGGCGTTGGGCAGGATCAGGGGCAGAAAGACGAGCGCCGCGGCGAAAAGCAGCGTCGGCGCGCGGGCGGAGGCCCAGAGCGAGGCGCGGGACGAGGCGGGCGGCGTTCGCGGCGGGGCCTCGGTCATGAAGGCGCTCAGACTCGGCTGCTGGACGCGGCCCCGAACATTCCGCTCGGGCGAACCAGCAGAATGACGAGCACGATCACGAAAGCCGCGGCGTCCTTGTAGGCCGAGGAGAGATAACCCGCCGTCAGGCTTTCCAGCAGCCCGAGCGCGACGCCGCCGGCCACCGCGCCGACGCCCGACCCGAGCCCGCCGATGGTCGCGGCGACGAATCCCTTCAGTCCGAGCATCACGCCCGCGTCATAAGACGTGTTGGCGATCGGCGCGATCAGAATGCCGCCGATCGCGCCGAGCGCGGCCGACAGGACGAAGCTCACCGACAGGACGCGGCGCGTGTCGACGCCGACGAGTTGCGCGGCGAGGCGATTGTGCGCGGTGGCGAGGATGCCCTTGCCCAGGCGCGTGCGCTCGAAAAACAGCGCGAGCCCCGCCACCACGACAAGCGTCGTCGCCACGACCCACAGGCTCTGCGGCAGAATCGTCGCTCCGGCCAGGACGATCGGCTTGTCGCCGGAGAACGGCGGCAGCGCGTGGCCGCCCTTGCCCATCGTCACCTCCACCCCGCCGCGCAGGACCATCGAAACGCCGATGGTGATGATGATGAGCGTGGTGACGTCGGCCCCGCGCGCCGGCTCGACCGCGGTCTTGGCCACGATCAGGCCGATCGCCGCGACCACGATTACCGCGGCGACGACCGCCAGCGCCAAAGGCGCCCCGAGCGCGACGAGAAACGCCGCGATCATGCCCCCGAGCATGATGAATTCGCCCTGCGCGAAATTGATGACGCCCGAGGCGTTGTAGATAATCGAGAACCCGAGCGCCGCGAGCGCGTAGGTCGCGCCGACAGTGACGCCGGCAAAGATCGATTGGAGGAATTGCGACACGGCCCGGCTTTCGTCGTCACAGAAAATTCGTGCGAGGATCGGGGCGAGTTCGCCCCGATCCTCGGCGCGCCGTCACGGGACCAACTTCCATTTCCCGTCGTGAATCTCGATCATGCGGAAGGCCGAAGCGCTGAGCCCGAGATGATCCTCGGGCGACATCGTGACGAGGCCGCCCGTTCCGGTGAAGCCGGCCGTCTTTTCGATCTCGTCGCGCACTTTGGCCTTGTCGACCGACCCCGCGCGCTCGACCGCCGCCTTCCAAATGAAGAACGCGTCGCGCGCATGGCCGCCGAAGGTCGAGATGTCGGAGCCCGTCTTGAGCGTGTAGAGCGCGACATAATCCTTCTCGATCGCTTTCTGCGGATCGGAATCGGCGAGCTGGTCCGGTACGAGAATCGCCGCCGCGGGCAAGCGCTCGCCTTCGGCGGCTTCGCCCGCCAGCCGGATGAATTCCTGGCTGGCGACGCCGTGTGTCTGATAGACGGGCAGCTTGATGCCGAGCTGGGCGATGTTCTTGGCGACGACCGCCGGTCCCTGGCCGAGGCCGAAGACGAAGATCGCCTGCACGCCGTCGATCGCTCGTATCTTGGCGAGCTGGGCGGTCACGTCGGTGTCCTTGGGACCGTAGGTCTCGTCCGCCACGATCTCGACTCCGGCCTTCGGCGCCGCCGCGAGCGTCTCCTTGCGGCCGGACTGGCCGAAACCGGAGGTCTCGGACAAAAGCGCGATTTTCGTCAGGCCGCGCTTCTTGGCGTCGGCGAACACGCGCTCGGCGGCCATGCGGTCGTTGTGCGCGACCTTGAACATCCATTTTTTCACCGGTTCGACGATCACGACGCCGCCGCCGAGGGAAATGAACGGAATTTCCGCCCGTTCGACCAGCGGATACATGCCCATCGTGGCGCCGGTCGTCGTGCCGCCGATCAGCACGTCGACATGATCGTCCTCGATCAGCCGCTTGGTGAAGCTGTTGGCGCGGGCCGCTTCCGAACCATCGTCATAGGAGACGAGTTCGATTTGGCGGCCGAGAAGCCCGCCCTCGGCATTGGTCTTGTCGACATAAATCTGCAACGTCTTCAACTCGGGCTCGCCGAGGAACGCCGCGGGCCCGGTCACCGAAAGCACCGCGCCGATCTTGATTGGATCCGCCGCCAGGGCGCACGAGCCCGCGGCGGCCAAGGCGAGAGCGGCGAGCGTCGCTCGAAACAAGCTTCTCATGCGTTTCCTCTCCATCGATTATTCATTGGCGGCCGGTCGGCGGCGCACGACGAATTATGTAACATGTATCTTCACTGCTGTCCGGTTAACTGAAGGCACGAAGCGCTAAAAGCCAGAGTTTACGCGGGCTTGCGGTCGAAAATGGACGGTGTCGACTTGAACTGGATGGCTCGCCTACGACCATTCGCGTTGGATGCGATGGGCGTTTCTAAGCCTTTGCGACTTTCGCGGCTTTCGCCGCAACCCTCGCCCGCAGTTTCTCGACTTCGACGACGAAGCGCGTGTGGGTCCCACGGCTTATCTCCTCGACGGAGTCTTTGGCCAGCAGATCGAATGTGACGAGACGGCCCTCGATCTTGCTGACGGCGACCGTGAGGTCGACGTGCATGCCGCGCAGCGTCGCGCCCCCGTGGGATATGCTGATCCCAGTCCCCACCGAGTCCTCGCCAGGGTCCGTATGGGCGAGCAGGAACTCGCGGCAGGCGATTTCGAAATCGCGCACGAGTTCCGGAGTGGCGTAAACGCGCAGCGTCTCGCCGAGAAAGTCAATTGTGCGCGGGGTGTCGATCTCTATGCGCCGCGTCGCCGACAAGCCGACGATCAAGGTGTTCTTCATAATGGTCTCCTCTGTGAATGGGGAACATCGCCAATTGAAAGTGAGCCGCCGATCAAATGCCCAGGTAGGCTTCGCGAACTCGCTCGTTGTCCAGCAGTTCCTTGCCGCCGCCCGACAGAACGATCTCGCCGGTTTCGATGACGTAGGCCCGGTCCGCGATCGCAAGCGCGGCGTGCGCGTTCTGCGCGACCAACAGAATTGTCATCGCCTGCTTGCGCAATTCGGCGATGGCGTCGAAGATCTCTTCGACGAGAAGCGGCGCAAGCCCCATCGACGGCTCGTCGAGCGGCAACAGCCGCGGGCGCGTAGGAGGCGCCCACGGTAGCGCCCGAAGACATGACTTGCAGGAATTGCGAGATCATCGCTTTGCCTCGACTGCAGGAGCGGCGCGCCGTCCGCAGCCTCGACTCATTTCGGACGGTTGTCGATCACGCGCTTCGCCTTGCCGACAAGCGTGCGCTCGATCTTCCCGGGCTCGAGCACGTCAACCCTAGCGCTTATGCCGATTAGCGACTTGATGTGATGGGCGACGTCGCGGCCGATCGCATCGCGCTGGGCCTCTTGGATTTGGTTCGACAGTTCGGGCTGGAGTTCGACCCGCACGGCGAGTTCGTCGAGATGCCCCTCTCGGGTGACGAGCAACTGGTAATGCGGGGAGAGATTTGCGTTCCTGAGGAGGAGCTCCTCGATCTGCGTCGGGAAGAGGTTCACGCCGCGTATGATCAGCATGTCGTCGGAACGCCCCGTGATCTTGCCGATCCGCCGCATGACGCTCGCCGTGCCCGGCAACAAGCGCGTCAGATCGCGCGTGCGATAGCGCACGATTGGCTGGGCCTCCTTGGTCAGGGAGGTGAACACGAGCTCGCCGGCGGCGCCGTCGGGCAGCGTTTCGCCGCTGATCGGATCGATGATCTCGGGAAAGAAATGATCTTCCCAAATATGCGGGCCATCCTTGTATTCGCGGTACTCGCACGCCACGCCGGGTCCGATGACCTCGGACAGGCCGTAGATGTCGATTGCGTCGATGCCCAAGCGGGCTTCGATTTCCCGACGCATTTCGTTGGTCCACGGTTCGGCGCCGAACAGGCCGATACGCAGGCTGGTGCCCTTCGGCTCGATTTTCTGGCGCACCAGTTCGTCGACGATCGTCAGCGCATACGATGGCGTGCTCATCAGTATGGTCGGCTTGAAGTCCTGAATCAGTTGCACCTGCTTCTCGGTCTGGCCGCCCGACATCGGGATCACCGCCGCGCCGAGACGTTCGGCGCCGTAATGCGCGCCGAGGCCGCCCGTGAATAGGCCATAGCCATAGGAATTGAGCACGATGTCGTCAGCAGTGGCGCCGGCCGCGCGCAGGGAGCGCGCCATCACGGAGGCCCACATGCCGATGTCCCGCTCGGTATAGCCGACGACGGTCGGCTTTCCCGTGGTGCCGGAAGAGGCGTGCACCCGCACGATATCGCGCATCGGCACGGCGAACATTCCGAAGGGATAGTTTTCGCGCAGATCGGCCTTGGTCGTGAACGGGAACTTCGCCAGATCGGCCAGCGAAGTCAGGTCGTCCGGATGGACGCCGGCCTGATCGAACTTGGCGCGATAGTGCGCGATGTTGTCGAAGGCGTACCTCAGCGACCATTTCAGCCGCTCCAACTGCAGCGCTTGCAATTCATCGCGACTGGCGAAATCGACGGGCTTGATCGCCGATGGTTTCGATCTCATGTTCATGGTCGCCTCCCCGTTTCGTGAGGGTCTTGCTTGCGGCTCAGCGCCTATTGGCCTCGACGAGACCGTTGTGAGCGGCAATCCAGACCCCGTTATTTCGTTCCTGCCGCGTTCTGTTGGTGTTGAACGTTTTTCGTTGCGCGGATCACGCCGCGTTCGATTTCGTCGCGATTTGTTCGATGAGGGCGCGGTTCTCTTCGACTTTCGCCTGGAGGTGTCCAATCTGGTCTTCGCTCAAATGGCGAAAACGTCCCATTGCTTTTAGGTAATCGGTGACCGGCAGCGGCGCGTCGACGGGATGGGTGAAACGAAGGCCCTCGCCCGGGCAGAACTCCCAGAGCATGACAAAATTTGTCTCGACCGCCTTGCGCGCCACTTCCATGTTCTGGTCGGTGGGAAAGCGCCACCCTGTCGTGCATGGAGAGTAGACATGCAGATAGGCGAAGCCGCTCCTGGATGCGACGATCGCCTTGTCGAGCTTGTCGTACAAATCCTGCATGAAGGCGGTCGAGGCGGTCGCTACATAGGCGCAGCGGTGGTTGACCATCAGCAGGGGCAGGTTCTTGGCGTCCTGCGTCTTGCCTTTTGTCTTCCGTCCGACGGGCGTCGTCGACGTCCAGGCGCCATAGGGGGTGCAACTCGAGCGCTGCATGCCGGTATTCATGTAGCCCTCGTTGTCGACCACCATGAACAAGATTTCCTCGCCGCGCTCGGCGGCGCCGGACAGCGACTGGAAACCGACGTCGGAGGCGCCGCCATCGCCGGCGATGGCGATCGCCGTAACCTCGCGGCCTTTGCGCTTGAGCTGGCGTTTGACGCCCGCCAGCATCGGGGCGGTGTTGGTCAGCAGCGGGTGGAAGACTGGAACCTTCGTGCCGGTCAGGCCATTGTAGCCGACCGCACCCATGCCCGGCACACAGCCCGGCGGCGTCGCCAGCACGCTGTCCGGGCCGACGCGGCGCATGGTGTGGCGCATCAAGAGCTCGGTGTTGCAGCCCTGGCAGCCGGAAAGCCCCGGAGCGAACAAATCCTCCCAATCGCCGACCTCGTTGTAAATGCGCGCGGTCGTAATGTGGCGCAGCGCGCCGGTCGGACACGCCGACACGCAGGACGGCGCGCCCTCGCACATGTCGCATTTCGCGACGCGGCCGTCCGACTTGTCGGGCGCGATGCCGGCATAGGCGCAGCCAACGGTGCACAGCAGGCAATCGACGCACTTGCCGCCGTCCCATGCGACCACGCCGCTTTGCGCATCCTTGCCGAGCGCCCCGGTCGGGCAAACGGTCACGCATTTCGGATCGCCGCACTGGCGGCACATCGCGAGTTCAAATGCGCCGTCTGCGGACATGACCTGAAGGCGCGCCCGCGAAATGTCGTCCGCGCCGGTCTTCGCGGCGGCGCAGGCGCTCATACATTTGGCGCAGCCGTCGCATTTGGCGGCGTCGAAAGCTATGGTGGAGTAGCCGCGTCCCATGATCACTTCCACAAACGAGACATGAATTCCCGGCCGGTCGTCAGCGGGTCGGCGACCAGACGATCGAGCGCGCCCGACATGTCGACGCGTCGCAGGATCAATTGCCGCATCACGCCGCTATCGAAGAATTCGTTGACGCCGAAGACGCCCTGGAGGCGACCATCCTTGACGACGACGCGCAGATAGCGATCGCGCGCTTCGTCCGCGCGAATGCGTTCCTCGCCGCCGACCGGAACGGCGCCGACGCCCACGGCGAGCGCATGCCGACCAAAAAAATGATAGGTGTTCAGCGGCACGCCTCCGGCGTACGCCTTGAGGCCGGGATCGCCCGCCATAGCCATGCCGGCGATGCGTCCTTGTTCGGCCGCATCGGGCAGGATGGCGTTCAACACCGGGCTTTCGCCGAAGAAATCCCGGGCCTGCGCGCAGTCGCCGGCGGCCCAGACATTTGCGACGTTGGTGCGCATGTAGTCGTCGACGAGGATTCCCTGATCATGCGCGACGCCGCTGCCGGCGAGAAAGCCGATGTTGGGTCTTACGCCCGTCGCCGCCAGCAGCAGGTCGCCTTCGAGCGTCTCACCGTTGTCCAGACGCACGAGCACGCTGGCTGCGCCGGCGGCGAGCCCGACGACGCGACGACCCGTGAGAATGCGCGCCCCGTTCTCGACAAACGCACGTTCGATGATGCGCGCCGCCACGCGATCGAAATAGGCGCCGAGCACTTGCGGCTGCATTTCGACGATACTGACTTCGGCGCCGGCCTTGACGAGGTTTTCGGCGGCGTGCATGCCGACCAGCCCCGCCCCCAGCACGACCGCGCGGCGCGCGCCGGCGATGGCGTTCTTCAACCGCAGGGCGTCGTCCAGCGTGCGCAGCACATGGAAAGGAACCGCGTCGATGCCGGGAATTGGCGGTATCGCCGGTGATGCGCCGGTCGCCAGCAAGAGCTTGTCGTAGGCGATCTCGCTACCGTCCGACAGCGTCGCGACGTTGCGCTGGGGCTGCAGCCGCGCCAGCGCGCTATCCGATTTGTAGTCTACGCGCTGCTTGGCGAAATAGTCCGCCGCCCGCAAATGCACATTGTCCGCCGCCGAGCGCCCGGAAACGATATAGGGGAGCACTGTAGGCGAATACGGAAGCCGGCTGTCGCGCGTCACCAGCGTCACGCTGCCGCGGGCGTCGTGCATGCGGACGGCGTTGACCGCTTCCAGCGCTGCATGGCTGCTGCCGACAACCAGATATTGGGCGTGCGCCATTGCGGTCCTCAATCGTTTTCGTTGATCCAGATCGGTTCGCTGGGCGCGGCGCCGCGCAACAGCGCTTCGGTCTGTTCGATGACGCGATGGAAATGCTCCACCGTGATGTCGGCCCCGGCGAGTCCGCCGATGAAGCTGGCCGCCGGAATCTGGCGGCCGAGCCGATAGAGCGCGCCCAGCGTCTCCTGGAACATCGGTCCGCAATTCCAGCGAAAGCCTACCGAGCGATCGACGACGCCGAGCGCCTTGATCCGGCGCAGCGCGGCGACCACCGCTTCGACGGGAAAGGGGCTGAATGTCTTGATCTTGACGATGCCGACGCGCTTGCCGGCGTCGCGCGCCTCGTCCACCGCGTCTTTGGCGGCGCCGCTCATGCTGCCCAGCGTCATGAGCGCGAACTCGGCGTCGTCCATGCGGTATTCCTCGACCAGCGGCGCAAATCGCCGGCCGAAGCGCTCGCCATATTCGGCGTGCACGTCCGCGATGACCCGCAGGGCGTTCTGCATGCCTCGGCATTGGCCCTTGCGGTAACGCACGAATGTCGCGGGCCCCTTGCCGCCCGCGCCGCCCGTAAGGGGATCGACCGCCATCGGACGCAGCGGATCCAGCGCGGCATGCCAGTTCACGTCCTTCTCGCCCAGGAAGGCGTCGACGTCGGCTTGCTCCGGCAGGGTGACGCGCGCCGCGCCGTAGGAGAGATAGTTGCCGTCGAGACAGATGTTCACCGGCAGCATCACGTCGTGGTGCTCGGCGATCCTGAAGGCCATGATCGTCGTGTCCAAGACTTCCTGAACCGACTCGCAATACATCTGCACCCAGCCGACCTCGCGCACGGTCATCGCGTCCTGATGACCGCCCCACACCGATTGCGGCGTGATGCCGTCGCGCGTCACCAGCGCCATGACGATAGGCAACCGCATGCCGGACGTTCGGAAGTAAGGCTCGAACATGAAGGCGAGACCGGGACCGCAAGTCGCCGTAAAGGTTCGGCCGCCCGCGAGCGCGGCGCCTTGCAAGACCGAAAGAACGGAATGTTCGCCCTCGGCGTCGACGATCTCCGCGTCCATGCGTCCGTCGGCGACCAGTTTGGCGAGATGCTCGACGAGGCTCGACTGCGGGGTGATCGGGTAGACCGACACCATGTCCGGCCGCGCCATCGCCACCGCAAGGGCCGCCGCTTCGTTGCCTTCGCAGACGATGTGATGCGGCTCGTTCGACGCGATGCGTCCCTTCTCGAGGATAGCAGCGCTCATCCTGCCGTCTCCTTCACCATTTCGATTGCGCGCTGCGGACACTCGGTCGCGCAGATGCCGCAACCCTTGCAAGTCCGCAGATCGATATCGAACCAGGCGGGGCGTTCGACGACGCATTGCACCGGGCAATAGAGCCAGCACACCGCGCATTTGACGCATTTTTCGCGCTCCACCACCGGCCGCATGCTGCGCCAGTCGCCGGGGAGCATGGGGTTGATTTCCGTCGCGATGGGACAGAGATCGTCCGGCACGCCGGCTTTGGCGGGATCGAACATCGGATGGGCGCGATGCGTGCTCATGCGGCCGCCTGACCGCCGAGGCGGTGGATCGTCGTCTCGGTGTAGCCGCGCTCGAGCGCGACGAGATTCTGCTCGAGACCGGCGTCGCGAAAGTCGGAATTCGAAAGGGCCTGCTTCAGCGCATCGAGCGAAACGATTCCGGTCGTGCGGGCGAAAGAGCCGAGCATCAGCGTATTGGTGATCGGCCGGCGGAAGATTTCGATGGCGATGCGAACGGCGTCGATCAAGCCGACGAGCGCCACCGTGTTCGGCGCGGCGAGCTCGCTGAGCGGTTTGTCCGTCGCTTGAACCAGCGCGCCGCCCGGCTTGAGGCCAGAAAAAATGTCCACCGAACGCGGGACCGTAGGGTCGATGCAGACGACGCAATCTGGGTGGGTGATGTTGGTCATGCGACGAATTTCGCGTTCGTCGGTTCGCAGAAAAGCGACCACCGGCGCGCCGCGTCGCTCAAAGCCGAACGAGGGAATGGCGACCGCGAATTTTCCTTCCGCAACCACACCGGCGGCGAGGATGCCTGCGGCCATGACGGCGCCTTGCCCTCCGCGACCGTGTAGGCGAACCTCGTACATCGTCTTTTCTCCACTGGCCGGTAAGGTCGTCCGATCGGTTGCAGGGTCTACGTTTGAGTCCAGCCGGGCTTTACGCCGGCGCCGGGCTTTCCTCCGCCACGCGTCGGCAATCGCGTCAGTGCAAAGCCCTGCGTGAAGGATGCGCGGCAAACGAGCGTGTATTTGAACCATGCGCCCGCCGCCGCGGCGAGCGCGCCCGCCAGGGCCGCGAGCAGCGGAATGTCGCCGACGCCTGCCGCGAGCGCCATGACCGCCGGCGCCGCATGGCCCGCCCAGACGAAACCGGTCTCGATGGCGCGGAAGGCGTCCAGCGCGCCGGTCGGCGCGCCGACGCTGCGCAAATTGGCGACATAGGAGCGCCATGCGAGGTAACGAAGGACAAGCAGGGCGGCGAGGAGATATGCGAACGCAAGCAGCGAGGGCCAATGGGCGCTGGCGACCGCCATCAGCCCGGCGCCCTCGGTCAGCCCGGTCACGACGATCATATGGACGCAGCTCATCTGTCGGAAGGCCGGGATGCCTTTGTTGGCCTGAAGCATCCGGCCTTGCGCATAGACGTAGGCGACGCCGATCAAGCCTGCGGCGACAAACGCGGCAGGCCGTTCGAGCAGGATCGCCGCGCCGCCGCAGGCGAAGAGGACGGGCGCGATCAGGGATTCGCGGGCCATCCATGATGTCGAGGCGTGGCGGAAGACGTTGAAGGCGCGCCATGGGCGACCGATTTCGAACCAGACCGCGGTGAGGCCGGCTCCGACGAGCGTCAGGGCGATCACGACGAGCGGGCGTAGATCCTTGTCGCCAAGCGTCGCGGCCAGCGCCGTCGCGAGCATCAGTCCGCCGCCGGCCCCGCCACAGATGAAATTGGCCGCGGCGCGCGCATCCCAGTTCGTCTGCAGGCGAGGCGAAACGCGATCAAGAACTTGCGGGGGCCCGCTCATCCCTCGCCCCCGTCCCAGATGTAATAGACGGACGGATCGGTGCCCAATTCCTCGTGCATCCGGAAATGCTCGGTTTCCGCGAGCAGCTTCGAGACGTTGCTCTTGGGATCCTTGACGTCGCCAAAATGCATCGCGCCGGAAATGCAGGAATTGACGCAGGCCGGCGTAACCTCTGGATCGACGCCCGGGACCTGTCCGGTGACCGCGGCCTGATCGATCCGTTCCTTGCAGAAAGTGCATTTGGTGGCGACGCCCAGACGCTGCGGATCGAAGCGAGCGGTTTCCGATTTCATCGGCTCGCCGTAGGCGTAGCGTAGCTCGTGTTCGATCGAGCGCGCGTCGTAGGGGCAGGCCATGACGCAATTGGCGCAGCCTATGCATATGGCGTAGTCGATAGTGACGAGGCCGTCCTCGCGCTGCTTGGTCGCCGTCGTGGGACAGACGTGCATGCACGGCGGATTTGCGCAGTGCATGCAGGCGACCGGCATGAAGGTGCGGCGCACGTCGGGGAATTCGCCGGTCTCGATGTCGAGGACGCGACGCCATTGCACGCCGGGCGGCGTGGCGTTGGCGCTCTTGCAGGCGGCCGTGCACGTCTGGCAGCCGACGCAGCGCCGCAAGTCGATCGCCATCGCGTAGCGCTTGCTTTGCCGGCGCGTTTTCATGCTGCGGTCGCCTTTTCCATGCGACGCATGGCGACGCGCACGATGTCGGCGCCCGAACCGGTCGCGTCCGTCAGCTCGATCGACATGGGAGCGATCGTATTGAGGCTCGCACGCTCCGCGTCCTTGATGTAGGGCGTCGCCCAGTGGTCGAACTGGCCGAGGATGACGATCGTATCGGGGCGCACGCCCTTCATCAGCGCGGCCTTGCCGTAAGTCGCGCCGATATGCGAGCGGACCTCGACGCGGTCGCCCTCGCGAATGCCGAGCTTCGCGGCCGTCGCGGCATTGAGCATGACGCCGGAATGTCCGTGCAAATTCTCGGACACCTCGTCCATCATCGCGATGCCGGCGTTGCCGCCGGAATGGTATTGCATGCTCTTTGTCGTCAGCAGCCAGAAGGGGAAATCTTCCGGCTTGCCGCCGGCGTTGACGAGCGCGCGCTCCCAGCGGCCGGGCACGTCGTGCCAATCGGGCAGCGCGACGTATTCTTTGAGCTGCTCGTCCCACCAATGCATGTTGCGCTCGTGCAGACGTTTGCCGAGTTCGACGCCGACGCGCATCAGCCGCTCCTGATAGGGCAGTTCGTAGCGCAGTCCCTGCTTTGCGAGCGTCGGCGTCAGGTACCATCCCAGGCGCGAGACGGGCTTCGCATAGAAGCCGTGCTCCTTGAACCAGTCGAGCCCGTGCGTCTCCTTGCCCTCGGAGAGCGTCACCGTCGCGGCGCGGCAGACGGCGTCCCAGATCTCCTCGGGCTGCGGCTCCTTGTGCGGATCGAGGCTGAAGTCGTATCCTTCGCCCTTCAACGGCGACACGCCGGAAATGCCGCGGTTCAACTGCTGAACGTATTGGGGCAGCAGGTTGGTGCGCTTGGCGAGTTCGGTCGAGATCCACGAAAAATCGCGCGCGTCGCCCTGCGGTTCGACAGCCTTCTGGCGCAGCACCACTCCGATGTGGTCCCAGAAATGCTCCATATATTTTGTCTGGCCGATGCGGATGAGTTGCGTCGACTCGAGGTCGGTCGCCTCCGGCAGCAGCAGGTCGGCCATGTAATTGGTCTCGTCGACCGTATAGGCGAAGGCGACCATGTATGGGAATTTCGCGATCGAGTCGGCGAGCAGGCGCGTCTGCCAGAACGAGATCGCCGGATTCGAGCGATAGACGAACCAGAATTCGGGAAAGGTCGGATTCGGGAAGTTCCAGTCGTCCGGCAGGTTCTCCGCCAGGAGCCATGCGAGCTGCGTCGGACCGAGCGCCTGGCTCCAGCCGCCGTTGTGGCCGACGATCGGCACCAGCGTTCGGTGCAGATTGCGCGTGGTCGGACGATCCTCCCAGGAGTCTTGTCCGGTCGGATTGAAATACTGGACCATGAAGCCGTCCTCGCCCGGCTTCACGCTGAGGCGCCGATTATCCTGCGGGCGGTTGAGACGCACGGTCGTGCCGAGCGTGCCGCCCGGGTTTTCCAGCGCGCCGACGAGAGAGGCGAGCACGGTGCGCGCCCAGCAGCATTCGTAGGCGCCCCAGCCGTTGTTGACGGACTTGCCGAGCGTCACCGCGACCGGGCGCAGCGGCAGCGTTTCGCCGTCGATCTCGATGGTTTCGCCAATGCCGGCGGCTTCCAGATACTCGCCGGCGATGCGCCGGATCGTCGCCGCGGGCACGTCGCAAATCTCTTCCGCCCATTCCGGGGTGTAGCGCGCGACGTGATCGACCAACGCCTGATAGGCGGTTCGTCCTTCGACGGCGCTGAATTGCGTACGCGCGGCGTCGGCGCCGATCGTGACCGCGGTCGTGACGCGGTATTCGCCGGCGACGGCGGGGACGGCGCCCGGGGTATCGTGCGCGACCGCGCGGCCGGTCGTTTGGTCCCAGAGCAGCGGCTTGCCGCTTTCGGGATCGCGCAGGTAGAGCCCGTCCGGCCCGACCAGATAGGGCGAAGCCGTGCGATCGCGCAGAAACGGAATGTCGAGTTTGGCGAGCCCGTGTTCGCAGACGAGCACGTTGATCAGCGCGAACAGGAACGCCGGATCGGTCTTCGGCCGGATAGGCACCCATTCGGCGGAGCAGGCGCCGGTGATCGTCAGATGCGGCTCGACATGCACGCGCTTGTAGCCGCGGATGCGGGCGTTGGAATGCCGGAGCACCGCAGTCGGGCCGCCCGTGACCTCGACATTGGCGCCGCAGGAAATCACATAGCGGCAATTCGGCGTGTCGGCGGCCACCGTGAATGCGCGGTGCCAGAACTCGCCGTAGAGATGTTCGGCATGGGTGCATTTGACGCCCTGCCCCGAGCCGAAGCTGTAGTCGATCGCGCCCCAGGCGGCGAGAAAGGCGGGGAAAGAGCCCATGTAATTGGCGGGCGTGCCGCCGTGGCCGAAGCTCGCGGCGAGTCGCGGCAGGCCGGCTTCGTCGATCAGGCCTTTGGCGCGGATCGCATTGAGGCGCGCGGCAATGATGTCCAACGCCTCGTCCCACGATATCGGCGTGAAGCCCGGATCTTCCTTGCGCCCTTTCTTCGGGTTGGTGCGCTTCATCGGCGTGAGGACGCGATTGGGATTGTACGTCTTCTGCACCAGGCCATAGGCCTTGACGCAGGGGCGGCCGCGCGCAGGATGCACGTGCTCCGCGTCGAAATTCGGCTCGATCTCGGTCGCGACGCCGTCCTCGACCTTGACTTTCAGGAAGTCCGGGCCAGACACACAATTGTAACAGAAGGAGGAAAAATGCTGCACATTCTTGGGTGCGCCCATCGGTTCCTCCCTGTGTCCGCGCGGGCGCCGGGCATCGCTCCCGGCTCGATCGCCGCGATGCCGCGTTTCCTCGTCCCCTGCGCTCTGCGACCCAGGACGCTATTTGCTTATTGTCGTGCTGATTTATCGCAAATATGTATATTGGTCAAATAAATACATCTGATGAATATAATAAAGGCGGTTTATATAATGAACCAACTCGATCTCCACCTGCTTCGTGTTCTTTGCTCGGTTTTTGAAACGCGAAGCGTGTCCCGCGCGGCGGAAAGTTTGAGCCTGACCCAGCCTGCCGTCAGCTATTCCCTTGCGCGCCTGCGAGAAATCCTCGGGGATCCGATCTTCACGCGAACGCCGAAAGGCATGGCGCCGACGCCGCAGGCCGCTCGGATCTATCGCGAAGTCCGCCGCGGCATCGATATCCTCGATGCCGCCATCAGCCCCGCGACCTTCGATCCAGGACTTTCCGATCGCACGTTTCGCGTAGCCATGTCGGACATAGGGGAAATGGAATTTCTACCGAAAATCTTGCGGCATCTTCAAACGGCCGCCCCCAAAGTCTCCATCGAAGTCGTGCAGATTTCGCTCACGAATTTGCCGCGTGCGCTCGATATCGGCGATCTCGATTTCGCTGTTGGCAATCTTCCTGAGATATGTTCGGAAACCGCACATTCCATAGTGTTTCGTGAGCACTACGTTTGCTCTTTTCGGTCTGGGCATCCGCTGATAGGAGCCAAATTGACGCGCAAGGTTTTCGAGGAGGCGATCCACATTTTCGTGGCGTCGCCCTTTACTGGTCATCACATGGTCGAGAACGCCCTGCTCGAGCGCAATATCCATCGCAAAATAGGCTTGCGCGTCCCTCACTTCACCAGCGTGCCGAATGTGATCGCGGAGACCGACTATCTGATCAGCGTTCCCTCGCGAGTCGCCAAGACGTTCGCGCGCACCCATGGTCTGAGACACCTGCCTCTTCCCATTAAGCTCCCGGCGTTCGACGTGCGCGTTCACTGGAGCGCTCGGCATGAAACTAACGAAGCTCACGCGTGGATGCGGAACACCCTCATCTCGCAGATGGGGCGGTAAGAAGGATAAAGTAGCGATATGCGATATGGCGGCCGCAGCCCTCCCGAAGATGCGATCTGCCCCGTCGCCGGGCGCGTCGCCACATCAATGTTCTGGTTTAGGTCCATAAGCGCGCTAAATCGAGGCTTCTCCTTCTTCAGCCAGAATCGTTCTATTTGTTCTGCGATAATTCGTTCGATCCGTGGATCAACCTGCGAACTTCCATCTCGCGTTCCGCGCTTAAGCGGGAGGAGACGCGAAGCGCGCCGGGTCCTGCGAAAGCGCGCAATCGCGCGAAACAAAGTTCACCTTGGCATTCCGAGTTGCGCAAGGCCGGCCCTGGCGGCTTCGGCGGCGACCTTCCATTCCGACTGGCGCAACAAATCTCTGAGCAAAGCGGCGGCCCGCTCCACTTCAGGCCACCGCGGATCATTGGGGTCGATCAAGCCGAAGGACATGACGCCAAGCTAAAGTTGATCGACCGGTCTATCAATCCCAGTTCAAGTGTACAAAAACTCGTCTCCGGTCTCGATTTGGGCGCCATGAAAGAATTCGAGTCTCAGGTGACGTCTTGAAACATGTAACTCGAGCAGTCGCGGAAATGAGTGTAAATCGACAACTTGGCCGTCAGCTCAGAGTCGCGGCTATCCTCTTCATCAAGCCGATGAGCTCTGCCTTAGCCTCCCCCACGATAGCGTCGAGCCGCCGTTCGTGGGCTTCGACATACTTGAGCAGCGTGTCGAGCACCTTTTGTCCTTTGGGACTCAGCCGGAGCGTCACGCTGCGCCGATCCACGGAGGAACTCTCGCGCAAGATGAGCTCATCCCGCGCGAGCTCGCGAATGAGCGGGCTGAGCGTGGATTTGTCCCGACCGATGGCGCGGCACGCCTCGATCTGCGACAGGCCGGGGTTGAGCCCTATGACCATGAGAGTCGCGAAGTGACCGCGTTTGAAATCGGGCTGGTGGGAGCTGGCGATAAACGCCCGCAACGCGACTTCCTGCGCCATGCGCAGATGGAAGGCGATGTAGCCGTCGAGAGGGCCGAGTTTGACTTTTGGGGGAGCGGCCACGTGCTCCGGCTTCGCCCGCGCTCGACCTGTTCGTTTCGACGCCATCGTGGCGCTGCTCATGCGCTAAGGCCTCCGTCGGCCATTAGAAGGCCGCCCGTCGTGAAGCTGCTCCGATCCGAAGCGAGGTAGAGAACGGCTTCGGCGATTTCCGCCGGCCGCCTGTGGCGGGACCGTTAAATTAACTGGGGTGGCAATGGGTTGTTAAGGGGTTTCGCGGGATGAGGCGCTCTCTTCGTGGAGAGCGTCGAAGCAGTGGGAGATAATTTTGGACGGCGCGGACGAGTTCGGTTAAGCGAGAAGTGGTTCGAGCGCAAGCCTCGGTCATGGGCGAGCACTTGGAACCGCCAAGTGGAAGCTTTGGCATGGCCGAACGGACTCCTGTCTTGGTCGACTGGGCAAGCTGTGGCTATGCATGAGGTTCGGCGCCGGTTCGTCCAGCCCAACCCTCGTAATCCTGCATATTGCGAGATGGGTCGCCCCTATCTCGGGCGAACATCTGGTCTAGCTCTGCGGAGTCGACCTTGCGCATCCTTCTGTTGCGCCGATTGTTCGACCGACTGTCCTATCAGCCGGTGCAATTTGGTTTCGCGCGATGACGCCCTCCCACTCCACCAACCCCCCTCCGAGCACGCGCGCCGCGTTTTGCGGGCGCCGCGATCCCCAAGCATTTTCGGCATTGGCGGGACCGCGTCAGGCGCCCGGCAAGCGGAGCGCCTCGCGGCTGCTCGTCGCGGCGCAGGGTCGCCTAGCCGACCATCCGACAGGAGCGTCGGTCAAAATATAGCAATACCTTGACATTTAAACGCCCGCGGACTAACGATTTCCCCGATGTAGCAATGCATTTATGTATCCAAGGGCGGGCGCGTTGGGCGGACCTGCTCGAAGGTCCCGGGTTCGATCGATTGCCGCCGCCATTTCAATTCGATCGTCCGAATAAAGCGAGCTGCGGTATGGACGACACGGCATCTTCCTCTCAGGTCGCTTCCCAATTCGCACTGACGAGCGATCAGTTGAACTTTCGCGCCGCGACGGCGCGCTTCGCCGCCGATGTGCTCAAGCCGAACTACAAGAGATGGGATCGCGAAGGTCGCGTTCCCGTGGATATCCGACGTCAAATGGGCGATCTCGGCCTGATCGGGGTCGAATTCCCCGCCGAGTACGGCGGACTTGGCGTCGATCACGTCACCGCGGGCGTCGTGTTGGAGGCGATCGCCGAAGGCGACTTCAACGTCGGCTACATCCTGCTGCTCGGCTCGTTGTGCGGCGCCATCGTCGCTCGGCATGCCTCGCGCCCGATCGCATTGGAAATTCTTCCGAAAGTCGCCTCGGGCGAGAAGCTCCTCGCCATCGCGCTCACGGAACCGCGGGGCGGCTCGGACGCCGCGTCGCTGGAGCTCAAAGCGACCCGAGCGGGCGATCATTACGTCCTCGATGGCGAAAAGACCTCGATTTCCATGGCCGATCAGGCGGATTGGGCGGTCGTCTTCGCGCGCACCGGCTCGGTGGAGAGCCGCGCCCATGGCGTCTCCGCTTTCCTTGTCGACATGAAGGCGCAAGGCGTTTCCTGCACCCGCTTCTCCGATCTCGGCGAACGCGCCATCGGTCGCGGCTCGATCTTCTTCGATGGCGTGCGCGTTCCCGCGACGCATCGGCTCGGGAGCGAGGGCTCCGGCTTCGCCCAGGTCATGCAGGGCTTCGACTTCTCGCGCGCCTTGATCGGCCTGCAATGCCTCGCGCTCGCGCGCGTCTCGCTCGCCGAGACCTGGAAACATATTCAAGAGCGTCGCGCCTTCGGCAGGCCGCTTTCCGACAACCAAGGCGTCACCTTTCCGCTCGCCGAGGCCGAGACGATGGTCGAGGCGGCGCGGCTCCTCTGCTTCAAGACGCTTGCCGCCAAGGACGCCGGGGCGCCGCACACGCGAGAGGCGGCGATGTGCAAGTGGTGGGCGCCGAAGTTGGCGTTCGAAGTCGTGCAGACCTGCCTGCTCATGCATGGCCATGCCGGCTATTCCACCGATTTGCCGTTTGAACAGCGATTGCGCGACGTCCTCGGCTTGCAGATTGGCGACGGCACGGCGCAGATCATGAAGCTCGTCATCGCCCGCGAAGCCCTTCGAACCGCGACGTAACAACCAAGAGGCGTGTCGCACGCCCATTCCAGGGAGGCTCACCATGACGCAAGACATCGGACCTTCGATCCGCCGGCAGGCGATGATCGAAGCCGGACTGTGGCGCGACAAGACGCTGCTCGACCATTTTCGTCACGACGTCGACGCGCTCGGCGACAAGACGGCGGTGATCGCAACCCGCGCGGAACAGGGCGAAGAGCTTCGCCTGACCTACCGGGATCTCGATCGCCTCTCCGACCAGATCGCTGTCGGGTTCTTGCGGCGCGGCGTAGGCGAGGGAGACGTCGTCTCCTTTCAATTGCCGAACTGGTGGCACTTCACGGCGCTTCATCTCGCCTGTCTGAAGGTCGGAGCGATTTCGAATCCCTTGATGGTGATTTTCCGCGAGCGCGAACTCACCTTCATGCTCGGCCTCGCCGAGAGCAAGATTCTGGTGGCGCCGGCGACGTTTCGCAACGTCGATCACCGCGCCATCGCCATGGCGGTCAAGGCGGCGCTGCCGTCGCTGGCTCATGTCTTCATCGTCGACGGCGTCGGCGCAGAGTCCTTCGACGCCCTGCCGGCCTCCGGCATCACGGACGCCGAACTCGGGGTCCTCAGGGCGCGGCGTCTTTCGCCCGACGCGCCGATCCAGCTTCTCTACACCTCGGGCACGACGGGCGAACCGAAGGGCGTGCTGCACACTTCCAACACCATGCTTTCCAACCTCGTCCCGTTCGCCGAGCGTCTGCATCTGGGCGAGAACGACGTCATCCACATGCCATCGCCGATGGCCCACCAACTCGGCTTCATGTATGGCCTCGTATTGCCGGCGATCCTCGGCGCCACGGCGGTGTTGCAGGACATCTTCGTCGCCGAGGCGATGGCGAAGCAGATCACGACCGAGCGCGCCACATTCACCATGGGCGCCACGCCGTTCCTCAACGATCTCGCCGATTTCTGCATCGCCACCGGGACGACGACCCCGTCCTTGCGAATCTTCGTTTCGGCCGGCGCGCCGATCCCGCGACCGCTCGTCGCCAAGGCGCGCCGCGCCCTGGGCGCCGCGGTGCTGTCGGCTTGGGGAATGTCGGAAAACGGAGCCGTCACCACCACGCGGATCGAAGATTCCGAGGAGAAGGTCACGACGACGGACGGCTGTCCTCTGCCGGGCATGGAGGTTCGGGTCGTCGATCCCGCCGGTTGTGTCGTCCCGTCAGGCGAGGAAGGCCGGCTGCAGGTGCGCGGTTGTTCGAACTTCATCGGTTATCTCAAGCGACCGGGCCTCGCCCAGATCGACGCCGAGGGGTGGTTCGAAACCGGCGACATCGCTCGCATGGACGCCGACGGTTACATCCGCATCGCCGGCCGCGCCAAGGACATCATCATTCGCGGCGGCGAAAACATTCCCGTCTACGAGGTCGAGGAACTTCTGTTCAAACACCCTGCCGTCGCTGCGGTCGCCGTCGTCGGCTATCCCGACGAACGGCTGGGCGAGCGGGCCTGCGCCTTCGTCATTCCGCGAAAAGACGCGTCGCTGTCTCTGCAAGAGATGGTCGATTACCTCAAGGCGCAGAAAATGGCGGTTCAATACATTCCCGAACGGCTCGAGATCGTCGCCGAATTGCCGCGCACGCCGTCGGGAAAGATCCAGAAGTTCAAGCTGCGCGAAATCGTCAAGGCGCCTACCGGCGCCTGAATTGGCCCAAACCTTCGAGGAAGCCGGCGAGCCGCCATTCGGCTTCGCCTCAGGAGAGAAACCCATGAGCGATTATCAAGACATCACCTACGAAGTGCGGCCCGCCGGCGTCGCCCGCATCACGATCAATCGTCCCGACAAATACAACGCTTTCCGCAGCCAGACCGTCGAGGAGATGATCGACGCGTTCCAACGAGCCGGGTGGGACAAGTCGATCGGCGTGATCGTGCTCACCGGGGCCGGCGACAAGGCCTTCTGCACCGGCGGCGACCAGAGCGCGCACGACGGCCAATATGACGGCCGGGGGACCATCGGCCTGCCGATCGACGAGTTGCAGAGCCTGATCCGCGACGTGCCCAAGCCGGTCATCGCCCGCGTCAACGGCTTCGCCATCGGCGGCGGCAACGTGCTCGCGGCGATTTGCGACCTGACCATCGCCTCCGACAAGGCTCAGCTCGGCCAAGTCGGCCCCAAGGTAGGGTCCGTCGATCCGGGCTTCGGCACCGCCTATCTCGCCCGCATCGTCGGCGAAAAGAAGGCGCGCGAGATTTGGTATCTGTGCAGGCGATACACGGCGAACGAGGCCCTCGCCATGGGCCTCGTCAACGTCGTCGTAGCGCATGACGAACTGGACGCAGAGGTCGATCGCTGGTGCGCCGAGCTCATGGAACGCTCGCCGACCGCCCTCGCGATCGCCAAACGCTCGTTCAATGCCGACAGCGAAAATATCAGGGGCATTTCCTCGATGGGGATGCAAGCGCTCAGCCTCTATTACGCCACCGACGAGTCAAAGGAGGGCGGCGTCGCCTTCCGCGAAAAGCGCAAGCCAAACTTCCGCAGGCGCTTCGACAAGGCACGAGAGGGCTGAAGTCGAAGATCGTTGGCGGCTTCGATACGTCGAGAATCGACGCGAAGGAGTCGCCGGCCCCAGCGACGGGTCGGCGGCGATCGAGATCCCGCCGCCTTCGCCTTGCGCCGCCGGTCAAACTTGATTCAGGCCGTTCTTGAGCCGGTCCAGCATTTCACAGAGCAGCGCTTGCTCTTTCTCGGAGAAGGCCATCAGCGCGCTGGCGTAGAAGGCCTCGATCGGACCCTGCATGGCGTTCCAGTTTCGGCTGCCCTCGACCGTCATGCGGATCAGACGGTTGCGGCCGTCTTCGATATCCTTGACCCGGTCTATCCATTGGCGAGTCTCGAGGCGATCGAGAACGGCGGTCAGATTCTGTCGGCTCAGCAACAGATATTCGATCAGGCCCTTCACCGTCATGCCCGTCTTCCGCACGGCCGGCCGGGAAAGAGCGCCCAGCACCGCCCATTGCTGAGTGGTGGCGCCGAAGTCGCCGACATGGCGAGTGCCGTTCTTGTGCAGCAAATTCGAGCATTGATAGAGCCGGAAGAACAGACGGTTGGCGACTTCGAACTGGCTGCGTCCGGACGAGGCTTCTCGGCGGGGCATGGACTGATATTCTCCCTCGGACTCCACCGGACCCGCACGGAACGATCGGAGGGCCCGCTGTAATATGTCAATGGATAGACATATAGAATAATGCATCATAGCATTGATACATCGTCCTCGCGAAAAGAGTTTCCTGACGTCTGAGTTCCAGCGAAAGACGATCGTCGTCACCGGAGGCGCCGGCGCTCGCGCGACGACGAGGCGGACCAACGGTCGAACCTGTCGGATATTCCTCAAGACCGCGTCGAAGCGAGCTCCATCGCCAGAGTCGATGCGCGGTCTCCAAGGCGAATATCGATTGTCAGCGGAGTGGTTCCTGGGGCGTGGATCGCGGCGCCGTCGATCACGCCTTGACCCTTTCGATCACGGCGGCGATTCCTTGTCCGACGCCGATGCACATCGAGACGAGCGCATAGCGTCCCTCGATCCGCTCGAGCTGACGCAGGGCGGTCAGCGCAAGGCGCGCCCCCGAGGCGCCGAGGGGATGACCGACGGCGATGGCGCCGCCGTTCGGATTCAAACGCGCGTCGTCGGGCGCGACATCGAGGCCGACGAGACAACCCAGAACTTGCGTGGCGAAAGCTTCGTTGATCTCGATGACGTCCATCGCCGCCAGGGCCAGCCCCGCGCGCTGCAACGCCTTCTTGGCCGCCGGAACCGGCCCGAGGCCCATGACGCGAGGAGCGACGCCGGCGATCGCCGCCGAGACGATCCGCCCGCGTGGGCGGATGCCGAGCCGTTCGCCGATCGCTTGCGATCCGATCAGCAGGGCGCCCGCGCCGTCGTTAATTCCCGATGCGTTTCCCGCCGTGACGACGCCGCCTTGGAACAGCGGCTTCAGCTTCTCCAACGAGGCCATTGTCGTCTGGGGCCGCGGGTGCTCGTCCGCGGAGACGACGGCCGGGGGCTTTCCGCGCCCCTGCGGAATTTCCACCGGATCGATCTCCGCCGCGAAGAACCCGCCGGCGCGCGCCGCTTCGTATTTCTCCTGCGAGCGGAGGGCGAAGCGATCCGAGGCGTCTCGTCGGATACCGAGATCCGCCGCGATGTTGTCGGCGGTCTCGGGCATGGTGTCGGCGCCAAACGACGCTTCGATCCTCGGATTCGGGAAGCGAGCGCCGATCGTGGAGTCGAACACCGAGACCTGTCGGCTGTAGGCGCTGGTCGCTTTGGCCGTGACGAACGGCGCCCGGCTCATGACCTCGACGCCCCCGGCCACGAAAAGCTCGCCCTCGCCGCAACGGATCGCGCGCGCGGAATCGACGATCGCGGCAAGCCCGGAACCGCACAGGCGGTTGAGCGTGATCCCTCCCGCGCTCTCGGGGACGCCCGCGAGCAGCGCAGCGTGGCGCGCGACGTTTCGGGCGTCTTCGCCGGCTTGGTTGGTGCAGCCGATGACGACGTCCTCGATATCAGGCAGGAGAAAGGGATTGCGCGCGATCAGGCGCGCGATCACGCCGGCCAGAAGATCGTCAGGACGAACCGGGGCGAGCAGTCCCGCATGCCGGCCGAACGGCGTTCGCAGTCCGTCGTAGATCATCGCCTG
>Ga0181527_1000154_pt1 | contig 77217 bp, 75 predicted proteins | sample PEATcosm2014_Bin_30_FD_119762 | JGI IMG/M metagenome (GOLD analysis project Ga0181527, IMG submission 119762) | Peatland microbial communities from MTU Mesocosm Facility, Houghton, MI, USA - PEATcosm2014_Bin06_60_metaG | ecosystem: Environmental > Terrestrial > Soil > Wetlands > Peat | place...
AGGCGTGGGCGTTCTGAAGGCGGAGCTCGCGGTGAACGCCGGGGTCACGGGACCGATGCTGCGCGCCTCGGGCGTGAACTACGACATTCGCAAGGTGGACGGCTATGGCATCTACAACCGCTTTAACTTCCGCGTGCCGCTGGGCGATCATGGCGACGTCTACGACCGTTACATGATCCGCATGCTGGAGATGCGCGAGTCGATTGGGATTTTGCAGCAGGCGCTCCGCGAGATTCCCGGAGGGCCGGTGATGAGCCCTACGGCGAAGATTCGCGGCTTCCGGCCCAAGCGGGGCGAGGCCTATGGGCGGATTGAAGCGCCCAAGGGCGAACTGGGCTTTTATCTGATCAGTGACGGCGGGCCGAACCCATACCGCTACCGCGTGCGGCCGCCGAGTTTGATCAACCTGACGGTGCTCGAAGATATGTGCCTGGGCGTCAACGTGGCCGACGTGGTGCTGATCTTCGGCAGCGTGGATATTGTGTTAGGAGAAGTAGACAGGTAAGAAACAAACCAGCGCCGGAGTGCCGGTAGAAAAAGGAGGAATGAGATGAAGATGCAACATGGAGTGAGATGGGCTGCATTGGGATTGACCTTGATGTTGACCATTGGAGCGCGTAGTGCTATCGCGGCAACCTACACACTGGAGTGCGAGGCGATGAAGCAAGGCAAGATTACCGCGCAGTTGAGCTCCTTCCAGTTCGAGATCAGCTCGCCAAGAGATCCGCAATCTGGACTGCCGACCGGTGCGGCGCACCATGTGCTTATTGTTCATATGCCGGCGCAGCGGGCCTATGCAAATTTTCTGTATGCGATGGACACCAACGAAGTGATGAGCAACTGCAAGCTGACCGAGACGGAGAGCGGAGGCGTGCGGTTTGGCAATGGCGCGGGTAAGCCTTTGGAAAGCCTGGAATGGACATTCCAGAACGTTACCCTGGCAAACGCTACGGCGACGGGTAACGATGGATCTGGGACGAGTGGTGGCGTACCACAGGCAGGATTGCAGGTGACGTTCAACCTCAAGTCTTTTAACTTGGTGGTCAAGCCGTAAAGTAAAGAGGAAAATGCATTGTTAGGTGAGGGCATAGTGAAGGGGATGGCGGAAACGGCGAAGAATTTCTTCGGCAGCTACTTCTCCGCCGAGCGGCTGACGACGGTCGAGTATCCGGAGCAGCGGATTGCCCCGTACGAAGCGTCGAGAGTCTTTCCCTTCCTCGTTTTTGACGGATCGGATTGGGAGGCCGGGATGCGCTGCGTGGCCTGCCAGATCTGCGAGAAAGAGTGCCCTCCCAAGTGCATCTTCATCGAAAAGTCCAAAGACAAGAAACCGGACGCGCTGGGCAGGCCGCAGTTTTATCCGGCGCGCTTTGACATCGACATCTCGGTTTGCATGAGCTGCCAGATCTGCGTCGAGGTTTGCCCCTTTGAAGCCATCAAGATGGACACCGAGTATGAGCTGAGCACGGACGACCGCTTCGGCGGGCTGCTGCTCGACCGCAGGCAACTGGCAAAATCGAATCAGTATTACCACCAGATTCATCCCGCCGAAGCAGACGGAGTCGATGCGCGGCTGGCGGCGGAGAAGGCCAAGGCCGACGCCAGGGCCAAGATCACGGCTGAGGCCAGGACCGCGGCCATCGCCGGGGAGGGAGCGTAACCGATGAGCCAGACGCCCTTCTTCGAGAATCTGGACCAGATCTTCGTACTGCTCCAACACTGGCTGGTCAGCTTTCTTCCTGCATCCTGGCAGCCGACGGCGGGCGTGCTGTTGAGCGTGGCGACTATCGTCTGCCTTTTCCCGGCGCTTTTTGCGCTGACTACGGTCTTCGAGCGCAAGGGGCTGGCCCGCATTCAGAATCGCCTCGGTCCCAATCGCGTCGGCCCCTTCGGCTTATTCCAGCCAATCGCCGACGGCATTAAATCTCTGACCAAGGAAGACATCGTCCCCTCGAGCGCGGATGCGGTGGTGCATTTTCTCGCGCCGGTGCTGCTGGTGGTCACCGTCTTCATGGGCTTCGCAGTGCTGCCCATGGGTCGCAACATGGTGCTGGTGGACCTGGACGCAGGGCTGCTGTTTTATTTCGCCATGGGCGCCTCCTCGGAGTTGGCGGTCTTCATGGCCGGATGGTCCAGCCGCAACAAATATTCGCTGCTGGGAGCCATGCGCGCCGTGGCGCAGATGATCAGCTACGAGGTGCCGCTGCTGCTGTCGAGCGTGGCGGTGGTGATGATCACCGGCTCGCTCTCGCTGACCAAAATTGTAGAAGCGCAGAACCACTACACCTGGGGATTGCCGCACTGGTACATCTTCACGCCGTGGGGATTTGCCGGCTTCGTGATGTATGCCATTGCCACCACGGCGGAGACCAACCGCTCGCCGTTTGATCTGCCCGAAGGCGAATCGGAGTTGGTGGCCGGCTATCACACCGAGTATTCGGGCTTTAAGTTTGCACTCTTCTTTCTGGGCGAGTACGTGGCCATGTTTTCTATCTCCGGCCTGGGGACGACGCTCTTTCTCGGCGGATGGTCCGCACCGTTTTCCTTCCTGACCTGGATTCCGTCGTGGATCTGGTTCTTCTCCAAGCTGATGCTCTCCATCTTTGTCTTCATCTGGATGCGTGGCACGCTGCCGAGGCTCAGGCAGGATCAGCTGATGAACTTTGCCTGGAAGTTTGTTTTGCCCATGTGCCTGGTGAACCTGCTGGCCGCCGGGCTCTGGCGCTTCATGGGCGACGGGTGGCTGCGCTGGGTGGTCTGCTCGGCAATTCTTATTGCGGCTTATGCAGGCATGGGCCTGGCGGAGATGCGCAAACAGCGCCTCGGCCCGAGGAGTTATCGCTATGCGGAGTAATCGATGAGCATTGTCTTCTATCTGCTTGCAGCGCTCACGGTAGCCGGCGGCCTGGCGGCCATGTTGCTGAAGAACATGGTGCACTGCGTGCTGGCGCTGACGGTCGCGTTTGCAGGGCTGGCGCTGTTGTTTCTAGATCTTGACGCGCAGTTTGCCGGCTTCGCGCAGATTTTGGTCTACATCGGAGCGGTCGCCATCCTGGTAGTCTTTGCGATTCTTCTTACGCGCGGATCGGAAACACCGCAAGAAGGCGTCTTCAGCCGGAGCTGGCTCGCCGGCCTCGCCATCGCCGCGGCGGTCTTTGCAGTGTTGGGTTGGGCGGTAATGCAGAGCGCGCGCGTTTTGCCGCATGAAACGGCCGTGCCGGAAGTGACGGTGCAGCAGATTGGCGTGGCGCTCGTCGGCCGCTACGTTTTGCCGCTGGAGATTGTTGCCGTGCTGTTGACCGCCGCGCTGATTGGCGCGGTGATCGTGGCCATGCACGAAAAAGTAGGGCATGAGAAAGTGGGGAGCAAGTGACTCCGTTGACGGGTTATCTTCTGGTGGCCGCGCTGTTATTTTCGATTGGCCTGGCCGGCGCGCTCACGCGACGCAACGCCATTCTGGTTTTAATCGGCATTGAGCTGATGCTGAACGCGGCCAATCTAAATTTGATTGCCTTCTGGCGCTACGGGCCGCATCCGGAGGCGCTCACCGGGATGATGTTTGCGATTTTTTCCATTGCCGTGGCGGCGGCCGAGGCGGCGGTGGGGTTGGGGCTGGTGATTCAGATTCATCGCCACGCCAAGACGACGGACCTGGACCAGATGAACAGGATGAAAGGGTGAGAGTTTGATGCAGGAAGCAATTTCAGTCGCTCCGCAGTTAGCGGTTACTCCCATCGCGGAGATTATCTGGCTGATTCCTGCTCTTCCCATTGTGGCCGCGAGCCTGTCCGCGCTGCTGAAGCAATCCGGACGCAGAATCTCCGCGATCCTGGCCATCGGCTCACTTAGTTTTTCGCTGCTGCTCTCGCTGGTTGCCTTTGTCCATGTGCTCATCGACTGGATGAACGGAGTTACAACGCGCGAGATCGCCAACTTCACCTGGATTCAATTTGGCGCATCGAATGTTGACCTGGGCTGGATTCTCGATCCGCTTTCGGCCATCATGCTGGTAATGGTTAGCTTTGTCGGCCTGCTGATCTTCATTTATTCCATCGGTTATATGAAGCAGGACGAGAACTATACGCGCTTCTTCTGCTTCATGTCGCTCTTTGCCGGAGCGATGCTGGGCGTGGTGATTGCCAACAGCTTGCTGCTGCTGTTCATGTTCTGGGAGATTGTCGGACTGACCTCCTATTTATTGATCGGATTCTGGTACCAGAGGCCCGCGGCGGCAGCGGCGGCCAAGAAAGCCTTCCTCACCACGCGCATCGGCGATGTTTTCTTCCTGCTCGGAATTGTCTGGTTGTTTGCGCAAACCGGCACGCTGCTCCTCTACAACAACGGCTCGGGTTCCATCGAGTCTGCGTCTCTGCATCTGTTGCTGACGCAGCCTGCGGCGCTGGGACTGACGGCGGCAGGCGCCATTGGCCTGCTGATTTTTGCCGGAGCTGCGGGCAAGAGCGGCCAGTTTCCGCTGCATGTCTGGCTGCCGGACGCGATGGAAGGCCCCACGCCGGTCTCCGCGCTGATTCACGCGGCGACCATGGTGGCCGCGGGCGTCTATCTCGTCGCGCGAGTTTTTCCGCTGATGGCCGCGGGCGGTTTCATGAAATCGGGAGTCGTCATTAGCAACTCTACTGCGCTCACTGTAGTCACCTGGGTCGGCGCTTCGACGGCGGTTTTCGCGGCGCTGATTGCCGTGGCGCAGAACGACATCAAGCGCATCCTGGCCTACTCCACCGTTTCGCAACTCGGCTACATGATGGCCGGGTTGGGCATGGGCGGCGTGGCCGTGGGAATCTTCCACTTGATTACGCACGCTTTTTTCAAGGCGCTTTTGTTCCTGGGCGCGGGATCGGTGATTCACGGCTGCCACGAGGAGCAGAACGTGCGCCGCATGGGCGGGCTGAAGTCCGACATGCCGTTGACCTTCGCCGCGTATGGGATTGGGATGTTGGCGCTATGCGGCTTTCCACTGCTGTTTTCCGGCTTCTGGAGCAAGGATGGAATTCTGGAAGCTGCGCGGCACTGGAGCGTGGCCAAAGCGCCCTTCTACATGCTGGTCTTTGGCGCGCTGCTAACTGCTTTTTACATGACGCGGCAGATAGCCTACGTTTTCTTCGGTCACTGGCGGGGCGGCAAGCCGGCGCACGAGAGCCCGGCAGTGATGACCGCGCCGCTCGCGGTTCTGGCCTTCTTCGCCATGGCTCTGGGATTCATCGGAACTCCCGCATGGCCGTGGTTCCGGGCCTTCCTCAATGGAAGCGCGGTGAACTTCGATTGGCACGGTTTCATGGAGCCGGGTCTGCTGACGCTGATGTGCATTTCGACTGTGGTGGTACTACTGGGAATTTTTCTGGCCTGGCAACTTTATGGAGATCGCTCTCCCAAGCCAAGTGCTCCGGACAGACTGGAACAGGCCGCGCCTGTGGCTTGGGGCTGGCTGAGCAACAAGTTTTATGTAGACGAGTTCTACGGCGTGACGGTGATTACTTTCTACGCCTGGTGGGCGCGCGTCTCCAACTGGCTGGACCGCCGGGTCTGGGGCGGCGCGGTTGCCGGAGTGGCGTGGGCCTTCGGCATGGGGGCGCGCTTGAATCGATTCCTCGACACAAATGTAGTGGACGGCGGATTCGATAAAGGGTGCGAAGAGTTGACCGTGGGCGGAGGACTTCTGTCGCGCGTGCAGACGGGCCGCGTGCAGACCTACCTGAGAATTTTGGCGCTGGCCGTGGTTGTGTTGGCCGCGATTCTATTTTGGAGCTACAGGACATGAACGGATTCCATCTATTGACGTTGTTGACTGTGCTGCCGCTGGTGGGAGCGGCGCTGGCACTCGCTGCCGGCAAGCACGCGCGCGCCGTGGCTCTCGTCACCACCTTCGCCAGCCTGGCGCTGACGCTGGCGGTGTGGATGCGGCTTCCCGTAAATGGCAGCATCGGGCTGGTGGAGCAGCACGCCTGGGCTCCTTCGCTGGGCATTGAGTATCACCTGGGCGTGGACGCGCTGGGCGCGCTGATGCTGGTGCTCACCGCCATCGTCACGCTGATGTCGGTCGATGCCGCGCACCGCGTACATCATCAGCCGCGGCTTTACTTTGCGCTGGTGTTGATGCTGGAAGCCGGACTCTTCGGCTCCTTCACGGCGCTCAACTTCTTTCATTGGTTCTTGTTTTGGGAGTTGTGCCTGATTCCCGCCTTCTTCCTCATCAAGCTGTGGGGTGGAACGCGTCGCGGGCCGGCGGCGACGCAGTTCTTCATCTACACCATGGCCGGCAGCGCGGCGCTGCTGGTCGCATTTCTGGCCATCTTTCTTTCCACCGGCAGCATGGATTTTTACCACCTGACCCTTCTCGCCTCGAACAACGAGTTAGAGCCGATGGTGGCCGCGCACCTGGGGCCATCGGTCATGATCTGGCTGGCAATCGGCGTTCTCGCTGGCTTTGCCGTCAAGGTGCCGATGTTTCCTTTTCATACCTGGCTGCCGGCGGCCTACGCCGAAGCTCCTTCTCCAGTGACCATGCTGCTGACGGGCGCGATGTCTAAGATGGGCCTCTATGGCCTGTTGCGCATTGCGCTGCCTATGTTCGGCCATCAAATCGCGCAGATGCGCGTGCCGCTGCTGGTACTGGCCGTGGCCACGGTGGTGATGGGAGCCTGGGCCGCCGCGGCGCAGAAGGATCTGAAGCGCGTCTTCGCGTACCTGTCTGTGAATCACCTGGGCTATTGCTTGCTGGGCATTTTTGCGCTGGCGGTTCCGGCAGCCGTCACTGGAATTGATACCGCCGTGCAGGCCAGCCAGCGCGCGGCTCTCAACGGCGTAATCCTGCAAATGTTCAACCACGGCATCACGGCGGCGTCGCTCTTCTGGTTCGTGGCCATGATCCAGCAGCGCTCCGGTGGTCATCGCGGCATAGATCAATTTGGCGGCCTGCGCAAGCCCGCTCCGGTGCTGGCCGGGCTGATGGGCATTGTTCTCTTCTCTGCGCTGGGTCTGCCGGGTTTGAACAACTTTCCTGGCGAGTTCCTCATCTTCCGCGGCGCTTTTCCGCTGGCCTGGGTCGCAGCTACTGTTTCGATCCTCGGCCTGCTGGTGACTGCAGTCGTGATTCTGACTGTGATTCAGAAGGTCTTCACCGGCCCGCTGCCGGAGCATTGCGCTAACTTCCCTGACCTGCATCACGGTGAACGGATGGCGCTCGCCCCCATCATCGGCCTGATGCTGCTCGTCGGTTTTGTACCTTCGTTGATTACGAATAGCGTGAACCCAACGGTCATGAACCTGCTGGCGCGCTGGAGTTTTTAGATGTTGGCCTGGACGATCTATCTCTCGTTTGCCGGGGCGTTCGCGCTGGCGCTCGTGCCCAGGGAGAGGCCTGCGCTGGCTCGCTGGCTGGCGCTGGCCTTTGCTGTGGCCGGACTGGCGCTGGCCGTACAGGGCTTTGTTGCCGGCATGGGACAAATTGGACAAGGCCGCGTGACGCTGGTTGACGTGCCCTGGGTTCCGTCCATGGGAATTCACTTCCTGCTGGCGGCCGACGGCATCAGCCGCGTGCTGGTGCTGCTCACCGGCCTGGCAGCGGTCGCCGGAGTTCTCTTCAGTTGGAACATAGATCTGCGCGCCAACGAGTTTTTCGCTTTTTATCTTGCGCTAATCGGAGCGGTCTACGGAGTCTTTCTCAGCTTCGATCTCTTTCTGCTTTTTGTGTTTTACGAAATCGCCATCGTGCCCAAGTACTTCCTGATCGCCATCTGGGGCTCCACGCGGCGCGAGTACGGAGCCATGAAGCTGGTCATCTATTCCTTCGCTGGTTCGGCGATGGTGCTCATCGGCTTGCTGGCGGCATATGCCACGGCGGGCAGCTACTCGACGGGATTGGTAGAGCTGGCCCACGCCGGCCTGCCCGCCAGCTTCCAGATGTGGTGCTTTCCGCTAGTCTTCACCGGCTTTGCGATTCTGGCCGGCATGTGGCCCTTCCACACCTGGGCGCCTACGGGCCACGTAGCCGCGCCCACCGCCGCATCGATGCTGCTGGCCGGAGTGGTGATGAAGCTGGGTGCCTACGGCTGCCTGAGGGTCGGCATTGCTCTCTTCCCGCGCGGCCTCGACTCCTGGGGCTTTTCATTTATCGGCATCGGCTCCTGGCGCGATGTCTTCGCCGTGCTGGCAATCATCGGCATCGTTTATGGCGCGCTGGTTGCCCTGGTGCAGTCCGACTTTAAATTCGTCATCGGCTACTCCAGCGTCAGCCACATGGGCTTTGTACTGCTCGGACTTATGACCCTGAACCAGATCGGCGTCACCGGCGCGGTTCTGCAAATGTTCTCCCACGGCATCATCGCCGGGCTGCTCTTCGCCATCGTTGGCCGCATCGTCTACGACCGCACCCACACGCGCCAGTTGGCCGAACTGGAAACCATGCATCTCTCCCGGCGCATGCCCTTTGCCGCGTGGGCTTTTGTGATTGCCGGGATGGCCTCGATTGGAATGCCGGGCTTCTCAGGATTCGTCGCCGAGTTGCAAGTCTTGGTAGGCGCCTGGAAGGTCAACCCGTGGTGGGTGGCAGCAGCGGGCATCGGCATTGTTGTGAGTGTGGCCTACATCTGGCGCGCGCTGCAGAAGGCCTTCTTCGGCGATCTGTTGCCCAGCGCGCACGTGCTGGATGAGGAACATGGCCATCCCTTTGCCGCCATTACCTGGCCTGAAGTCACCGGCGTAGTTCTGCTGGCGGGAGTCAGCTTGGCGGTTGGCGTCTGGCCTAGAATCCTGCTCGATGCAATCGAACCGGCGGTGAAGTCGCTGCTTGCGGGAGGAGTGCAATGAACTACGCAGACCTCTTCCGCGTGACGCTGCCGGAAACCGCGCTGGAGTTAGCGGCGCTGGTGGTATTGGTCGTAGACCTCGCCTTCCTGCGCAAGGCCGCGCTCAAGGTGCGTGTGACTGTGGCAACGCTCTTGGGCGTAGCCGGATGCGGGGCGGCGCTTTGGGCGTTGCAGCTTCAAGGCAAAGAGGTCCATCTTTTTCCCGAGAGCTTATGCTCCGCACTTCTTCTGACCGGTACCTACGTACAAGTGGCGCAGACCGGAATCCTGGTCCTGACCGCACTCACGCTGCTGCTTCTCATCGACTCGGACTTCACCCGGCATGTAGGTGAGTTCGTTGCCGTGGTGTTGATGGCGGCTACTGGCGGTTTGCTGATCGCCGGTGCGATGGATCTGCTGGTTATCTTCGTCGGGTTGGAGTTGTTGAGCCTCGGCCTCTACATCATGACGGCATTCGCCAAGAGTTCCGGCAAGAGCGCTGAAGCCGCTATGAAGTATTACTTGTTTGGAGGTATGTCGGCAGCATTTCTGCTCTTCGGATTCAGCTATTTCTATGGGCTGACGGGCAGCACAAACCTTAGTGATATTCAACTTGCCATTGCGGATTCGGGGCCGAATCCACTATTTTACGTGGCGTGGATTCTGGTCGTCGCGGGACTGGGCTTCAAGGTAGCAGCAGTTCCTTTTCATCTTTGGGCACCCGATACCTACGAAGGTGCGCCCGCTCCTGCGGCAGCTTTCATTGCCTCCGTTTCCAAAGTGGCGAGCTTTACTCTGTTACTCACAATCCTACAGATTTGGATGACGTACCAGGCGGAGTTCGGTTACTCTAAGCATCTGGCCGACAAGCTACGCATTCACTCTGACCAGACGTGGCTTCCCCTGGCTACGATCCTTCTCACCGTTGCGGCTGCTTCGATGATCGTTGGAAATCTTGCTGCGCTTGCGCAGGTGAGTGTGCGGCGATTGCTCGCTTATTCGGCCATCGCCCATGCGGGTTACGTCCTGCTTGGTGTCGCTGTTTTCAGAATGCACACGGGCCATGAAACGGATAGTTTCTATGAACTGCACCAGATGGTTGTTAGTGAAAACGCCGTCCTCTACTACATCCTCACTTACGGCTTAACCACCATCGGCGCATTCGGCGTCGTTGCCGTCGTCGAGCGCGCCACGGGCAGCGATCGTCTCGACTCCTTCCTTGGCCTGCACAAGCGCAATCCGCTGCTCGCCGGTGTGCTGTTCGTGCTCTTCCTGTCGCTCGCCGGCATTCCGCCACTGGTCGGCTTCTGGGCCAAGTTCAATCTCTATGCCGCCGTGCTCGGCGTCTCCGCCGGTCTGGTTCCTTTTGCTCTGGTGGCTTTAGCCGTCGCCTTGAGCGTGGTTTCGCTGTATTACTACCTTCAGGTGCTCAAGCGGGCCTATGTGATGCCCGCGGTCGATGAGACGCCGATCAAGGCGCATCCGGTCACTCTGGCTGTGCTGCTTCTGATTGCCGCAGCCGTTGTGCTGCTGGGCTGTTTCCCCGCACTGCTCCAGGGTTGGATCGAGAGTTTCTACATTGTGATGTAGCTCACCTAATAATCAGGCAGAATAAGCAACGATTCTGTTTCTGGCCAAGGGTTAACTGTTTGTCAGAAAACGTATTACTATGGTAATGCCGGCATACAATCTGGTAATCTTAGGCATGTTTAGCTATTTATGCTCGTCGCCAATGATAAGATGAATCCAACAAAGTTAGGACTGTTGTACTGCATATTTCCCCCATACTTGCATTCGCCACGCCTTGTGAGTGAACTCGCGTAGTCGGCGCATATTTAGCCATGCCCAGCTGTAGGCAGGGTTCATTCCGGAAGAGCAGGAGAAGAGTCAAGGAAATGAAAAAGTTGAATGTTGGTCTGATTTTGTCTGTAGTAGCGCTTTGTGCGCTGTTGTCGTTCAGTCCGATGAAGGCGAATGCGGATACGATGATCTACTTGCAAGGCCAGACTATAACTGGTTACTCCTACACGGGCGTTGACGGCAAATCATATTCCCAGGGCGCCATTGGTCCGTACCTTGCGACTCTGAATGGCGGCGGTTATAACAACGATGTTGTTGAAGTGATGTGTTACGACATGAACATCGATGTGTCTATGTACGGAACGTATGATGGCACAGTCACATCGATCACCGCCCCGGTCACGCCAGACGAATTGAATTATATGGAAGCCACCTACCTTACCAACTTGTTGATGGAGGAGGGTGGGAGAAACGCAGATGTAAATGAATACAGGGGACCCATTTCATTGGCGGTCTGGCAGATTATGAATGCGGATTCTGCAAATCCCCTCAGTACGTTTCCGGCTGACGCGGCTGCCCAACCTCTTATAGCGGAGGCAATCGCTGCTGTGGGCAACGGCACGAACGGCGCATGGACTATCGCCGACGCCAATCAGTATCTGACGTGGGGGCCTCTCGCAGCTAATCCGGCCCAAAGGTTTGGAATTTTCCCGCAGGTTCCCGAACCCAACAGTCTGATCCTGTTTGGCAGCGGTCTGCTCGGGATTGCAGGCTTCGCTTATCGCAGGCGGCGTCATGCCTGAGCAGCATCTTTACAAATCTCTGAGAGCAATCCTTGCCGCGATGGTCGTTGGAAACCACTAACATCACTCGCTTAGATGAGTGTTTTCCGCTATGTTCTGCGTCTCCGCCGGCCCGGTTTTCTTCGCTCCGGTATCTTTAGCTATTGCATTTAGCGTGGTTTCACTGTATTACTACTTGCAGGTGCTCAAGCGGGCCTATGTGATGCCCGCGATCGATGAGACGCCGATCAAGGCGCACTGGTCACGCCGGCGGTACTGCTTGTGATTGCCGCGGCTGTTGTGATGCTTGGTTGTTTACCCGCGCTGTTCCAGGGTTGGCTCGAAGGTTTCTATCCTTTGATGTAGCTTTCATACTCATACGCCTGGCAGCGATTTTCCCTACGGGCCCATGAAGAGCTTCACCCCGGATCAATGCACATCGGAATAGCGGAACAGTGCTGCTGAATAGCCTGACGCATTGTTCGTCAGTCATGTGCTTTTTGGTCACAAGTAACCTATTACTGTTATCAGATACAACATTACCCCGGTAATGCCGTGAGTTGTTGTGTGTTCAAGACAGGCAATTTTCAGAATCGATGAGGAATATAGATGCTTCTAACAGACAGGGTACTTTCATCTGATGTAAGTTCCCTATTCACCCACCCGCTTCACATGTCGACGATTCGTTCGCGCGGTATGTGCGCATAACTCGATCCCTATTCATAGACAGGGATCTGCTCTTTATGAGCACGAAAGGATTGAGGAAATGAAGAAGTTAAATGTTGGCCTGGCTCTGTTGATGTTTGCGGTTTGCGCGTTGTTGTCGTTCAACCCGGTGAAGGCTTATGCGAACACAGTGACTCTGACGCTTGAAGGCGTGGGCGGGCAGAGTTCCAGCGGGGAATACGTGTATCCCTATAACTTCAGCATCAACGGAAGCGCAAACACTTCACCGCTGATGTGCGTCGATTTTTACAACCATATCAACTTTGGCGAGAGCTGGACCGCAACCATTACGCAGATCGCCGGCAACACGCAATATGAGGAAGCAGCTTATCTGTTCTCACAGGCCAGCGCCCCTGGCGCAACAGCGGATACGATTGCGGAAGCGCAGTGGGCAAATTGGGACCTGTTCGAAACACAGGAGTCCAGTTCTGATTTTTTGTCGGGTGTAGTACCCTCCCAGTATCAGGGCAGCGTAACCGGCTTGCTGTCCGCCGCGGCGTCGTATGTCCAGGGCAATCCCAACTCCAGCCTCTACGACGAATACCAGATTTATGTTCCCGTAAGCGGTTCTCAGCCCTCGGGAGACGGCACGCCTCAGATTTTCATTGGCGATCAGAATTTCACTGGTGGTATGCCTACGCCTGAGCCTGCCAGCTTGAGCCTGCTCGGAACCGGCATGCTCGGACTCGCAACCTTCTTGTACCGCAGAAGGAGAATTGCCTGAGATACCTCGACTAGCGCACATTCCATAGACCTGCTATAGGACCGGTTGCATTTAGGCTTGTCCCGGTGGTGGCGTTACCGCCTCCGGGACGATGGCGCGTGTATTGCTTGCTGGCTCGAATACTAATACTCACAACCCTGGTAACGTACAGCGATTACCTTTCTCCGAATGGAAAGTGACTATATAATCAGCTAAACAGGTTTTATTATTATGACAAAATTACCAATGTGTAATATTAAGAACAGTATGCAGTTTGGATTCATTCCAATGTCGATTTTATCCTCAGGAAGTTCACATTCGTGTTAATTCGTTGCGTGTGTATACCTGCAGTGTTACGATGAAGACACGCAGGCAGGATTCACTGGGTTGTTTTCACCCCATCTGTAAGAGGGGCAAGCGCATGAAAAAGTTCAACGTCGGTCTGGCACTGGCGGCCGTAGCGCTGTTGTCGCTACTGTCGCTCTGCCCGTTGAATGTTCATGCCGAAACCATCGGAGCGATCGTAAATATAGAGCTCACAGGCACCGGGAGCCTGTCTATCGGGAGTGACGCTGCCTACCCCTACTACATGTCTGTCGACGGCAGTGCAAACATTTCGATGATGTGTGTCAGTTATGACAATGACATCTCCCGAGGGGAGAGTTGGATTGCACAGGTTCAGGCGATCACCACGACCCTGCAAAAAGAGGCGGCCTGGCTTTTCAATGACGACAACGTCTCCATAGCCGCTGGCAATGACGCTCAGGCGAACGACGATCAGTGGGCCGCCTGGGAGATCTTCTCCGTGAATGCGCAGAATGCGACCCCGCCCAGCTACCCGCCTGGTCCTGGCGCGGCAGCCCAGTTAGCCGCCGCGCAGGCGGCGGTCGCCACGAACTCAGAGCCGGCATCCTTTTATCAGCAATTCGTAATCATAGTTCCGCAATGGGGATGGCCCGCTGGAGATGACGTCCCTCAGAATTTCTTAGCATACGCGGATTCCCAGCCTGGACCTATACCCGCAATTTCGCCTGAGCCCAGCAGCTTGGTCCTGTTCGGAACCGGCATGCTTGGAACGGCAGCCTTCTTGTACCGCCGAAATAAACTGCTTAAGACACCTGGTCGCTAACACATTTTATAGACCTGCCGCAGGGTCGAGCGCATGCCGGCCCCCCTGGAACAAGACGTAATCCACCGCAGCCGCGGCACGGAAAGGTGAAGCTTTTTTTATGAGCCGAAGTGAGATACGCTGTTGCTCTCGCCCCGCCAATGGCGCATGGCTGGCGCCTCTTTTGCTTCATGCAATACCTGCGCAGCAAAGCACAGAAAAGCAAAGTTACTATAGTAATCTGTGTTGGTAATGTTGTATTCAAATAGTTTCTTTCATAACAGCCTTTGACATCTATTCTGTTAATGAGTAGTTTGGTATAGTGGCGGGGATACTAACGAGTTTCATAAACTCATCCCTGTACGGATGGAATGCACTCGCATGAGGAGATATTTCGGTTCCCGGCGAGTGTTCAGGGATTTTTCGGGGTTTACACCATGGGAGTCGTTTTGGATTCCAAGAAGGACTCGCATATGAGGAAGAATATTCTGAGATACGCACTTGTATTGTTGTATTTTGCTTTTATCATTTGCACCGCCGCTCACGGAATCATGTTCAAGCAGCATCCCGAGGTAGATCCCAACTTGGCCATCAGCGCTCTCACGCTGCTTGGGGGGATAATTGTGGTTTTGCGTTCCCGGCGCAAGTGAAACAGCCGCTGAAGTCGTTCTGAGGGCAAATTGGGAACGACTCGAAACGCAAGATTTCATCTCTGACTGTTTATCGGGTAACGCACCTGTCCAGTATTTGGGTAGACGCTGATGCTTTACTGGCTGTCGAGGCATCCTGAATCCAGGGCAATCCAGACTCCAGCCAATACTACCAATACTAACTACAGCCTCAACTCCCAATACAAGATGTTTGTCGTTGAATGCGGCTGGCCGCCGGGATACGACACGCCCCAGGCTCTCATGGTCACCGGCTCCTGAGCCCGGAAACTGATACTGCTCACACCCGATTTGCCCGGCTGCCGCGCATAGGATAGCTACTTGATACACAGGAACACCGAACATGTATTGTTTGAGAAGCCTCTGCGCGGGCGCGCCTGAAGCATGTTATGCGCAGAATTGAATGCCTGTTGGCCCCGGAACGAGTGACGACCCGCCAAGCGCTATCAAGACGATGTTGATAGAAACACAAAACTTTGGCGCGCGCCCGGCTCAATCCATGAGGCCTAATGCTATATATTTCAATAATTTAGAGCAGGATACTTTTCGTAAACGCGGATGAAATCAACCTTGGGCAAAGAGTGCCTGCCTGGCAATATCCCGGTAATCAGAATAGGTTACTTTGTATTTTTATTTTCCTCTTGCACAAAAGACTTGCCTTTGTTAAGATTTTTTTATTGACCTATGGCTTTATTGCATAAGGTCATTTTTTTCAAGCTCTTCCCCTTGGCATACAGGATCGGCAGTAGCCTGGAAATAATTCCCGGTTTACGGTTTGATTCAAGACATCCACCATGAAACAGCAAGAGTGTCTTGCTGTGGGAAAGTAGTACTACACAAGGCACTGGTTTTGGATCTGTGGTCCTCTAGCCATGCAAACAAAACAGTTGGTCATCCCCAGAAAGGATCTGTACATGACAAAAAATCTTTTTAAATACTCACTCGTGGTGCTGGGGATTGCGCTCGGCACTTGCACCGCTGCTTATGGAATGATGTTCAAACAAGCCCCCGAGATTGATCCCAGTTTGGCGGTCAGCGCGCTCACGCTGCTTGCGGGATCGCTTGCGGTTTTGCGTATCCGGCGCAACAAATAGGCGGAACATACTCTTATAAATGATGATAAAACCGAGTTGTGCCTCGACTGGAAATAGAAGTTTCCGGTCGAATTGGGGTGTGCTGTGGCCGGACCATCTATTGGGCCGGCTCTATTTATTATCTGCCATTGTGGTAATTGAGTATCTGTTCTGCTTTCAGGGCAGAGGATCGATTCCTGGCCGCTGGACATTTTTTGGGGAAGGGACCGATATATATGGTCAGATTCCCATCTTTGCATTTGCCGTTTTCCTTGGTTTTGGCCATATCCGGCTGAAAGCCCTGCAAGATAATATTTTGTTCGGACGCATTTTGTTTGCCTGCCACCTGCTCTGCCTGGCAGCGGTACTTGCCTTCACCGTGTCGTCGCGGGAGGGGTTAAAATGGCAGTTCTTCGATCCATATAGCTACACCAAGAGCGCTTTCTACGTACTGGCAACTGCACTGTTGGCCCTGTCTTTCATTCCGCTCCGAAGCTGGAGGGCAGCGATTCGAGCTACCGGCCGATTGTGGCTCTATGCATTGCTTGTTGGCGTTGCGGGATGGTGGTTTGGCAATGGGGCCAGGCTACTTTGGGGCACAACAATGACCGAAAAGAGCGGCATGATGCAACGTGCCACTCTTCATGCGGTGGGCGCGGTTCTGGGCCTTTTTATTCCGAATCTTATCGTCGATCCTGCCACCTTTACGATTGGCACTCATCGTTATTTGCTTACCATTGCGGGCGGTTGTTCCGGGAGTGAGGGTCTTGGACTTGTGCTGTTGTTCACGAGTCTTTGGCTTTGGGTCTATAGAAAGGAACTCCGCTTCCCGCAGGCTCTGTTGCTCATTCCCTGCGCGCTGGGATGCATTTGGGTTCTGAACATAGCCCGGCTTTGCGCATTTATCTTCCTCGCCGACGCAGGCGCTTCCAATGCCGTCCTGGACGGCTTCCATGCCCAGGCCGGCTGGATTGCATTCATTATGATTGCAGTGTTTTTTTCGCTGGCTACACAAAAACTAGCCTGGACGCGAAAAACCCCAGCCTTCGTTTCAAGCACCGACGGTGAGCAGCCTGCTGGTGGAATGTCGATCGTCTCCGGCGCATCAGAGCATCAGGCTGGACAATCGGGAGAAGCGCCGGCAATTCGCGCTTATCTTCTCCCGTTTCTTGCCATCCTGGTCGCGGCTTCCATCTCGAGGTTGACTTCAGAGTATTTCGATTGGCTCTACCCTTTGCGCTTTATCGCCGCGGCCATCGCCCTGTGGTATTTCTGGCCGGAGTTGAAAAAACTCGACTGGCGCTTCGGCTGGGTCGCGCCAGCCGCCGGCGCGGCGATCTTTGTTATGTGGATTGCGCCCTCCTGGTGGGCGCATCATCCCGCTGTCAGCCGTCTGGGCTCGGACCTGGCTGCGCTTTCGCCCACGCAGCGCTGGGGCTGGATTGCCTTTCGCGTCGCCGCCGCCGTTGTCACCGTGCCCATCGCCGAGGAGCTCGCCTTTCGCGGCTATCTTGCGCGCCGGCTTGTGAGCCGGGAGTTTGACCAGGTCTCTTTTTCCAGCTTGACGGTGCTTCCCATTTGCCTCTCCTCAATTGTCTTCGGGATGGAACATATGAAGAACCTGATGGACTGGCAGCACCTGGCGCTCGGCACTCTGGCCGGGGTGGCCTTTGCCGCCGCGCTCCGCTGGCGGGGACGCATGGGCGATGCCGTCGTTGCGCACGCCGTCAGCAATCTCCTGTTGGCCGCCTGGGTGCTCCATTTCGGCGACTGGGCGCAGTGGTAAGGCCGGTTTTCCTGCCACGCACCCGAGATATCGTACTCATCAACTAACCGTACACGTGTTCTTCCCGTACAGCTGGAGCTCATCTGCTGCTTGTATCTAAACCCCTGCACTGGCAATTAGATTGGAAGCATGGGGCAAGCGCAAGCCAAATGGAGGCAGGAACTGGGCGCAATGGTGGCGCTGGCGGTTCCGGTGGTGTTGAGCGAGCTGGGCTGGATGGCCATGGGCATCGTGGACACCATCATGGTGGGCAGCTTGGGGCCTGCGGCCATTGGCGCAGTAGCCCTGGGCAATGCCGTTTACTACACCCCGGCCCTCTTCGGCATCGGTATCTTGCTCGGCCTGGACACGCTGGTGGCGCAGGCCTACGGGCGCAAGGACCACGACGATTGCCATCGCTGGCTGGCTCAGGGCGTCTATCTGGCCTGCCTGGCCACCCCGCCGCTGATGCTGCTGATTTTTCTGGCCAGTTTTGGCTTTGCCCCTTTTGGCATCACGCCCGAGGTGGCCGCTCCGGCCGCCTCTTACCTGCGCATCCTCAACTGGGGCACCCTGCCGCTACTGCTCTACGCCGGAACGCGCCGCTATCTACAGGGCGTAGGTGATGTGCGCGTCATTACTCTCACCTACGTCGCCGCCAACCTGATCAACTGGTTCGGCAACTGGGTGCTCATCTACGGCAAGCTGGGATTTCCGGCGCTGGGCGTGAACGGTTCCGCCATCTCGACATTGATCGCGCGCATCTTCATGGCCGCTGCAATGCTGGGCTTTGCCTGGCGCTATGAGCGCAAGCGCGGTCATCCGCTCTTCCGCCACTGGACCGGACCCAGCCTGGCTCGGATTCGAGAACTGGCGCGCCTGGGCGTTCCGGCGGCGGGGCAGATCGTGCTGGAAGTGGGCGCATGGAACCTGGCCACGCTTTCGGCTGGCTGGCTGACGCCGGTGGCCCTGGCCACGCACCAGATTGCCCTCAACTACGCCAGTCTTACCTACATGGTCCCGCTGGGCATCTCAGCGGCAGCAGCGGTCAGCGTGGGCCACGCCGTGGGCGCCGGAGATGGAGCACGAGCGCGCCGCGCCGGTTGGCTTGCCCTGGGGCTGGGCACCAGCTTCATGCTGCTGGCCGCCGTGGTCTTCCTGGTGGCGCCGGGGCCGCTCATCGCCCTCTACACCCGTGACGCTCAAGTGATGGCGGTCGGACCCAGCCTGCTTGGCCTGGCGGCGGCCTTCCAGATCTGCGACGGCATCCAGACCGTCTCCACCGGAGCCTTGCGCGGGCTAGGCGAAACGCGCGTGCCCATGCTGGCCAATCTGGTCGGCTACTGGGTTCTGGGACTCCCGCTGGGCCTGGGCCTCTGCTTCCTGCTGCACTGGGGCATCTACGGCCTGTGGATCGGCCTTCTGGTCGCCTTGTTCATCATCGCAGCGACGCTGCTCGCGCGCTGGCGACGGGACGCGGCGCGCTTGGCGCAATGAACACTTCCGGCAGCAAAGACGAGGCGCTGCTCAAAATTCCATCGATTTTCGCGCCAGACAAAGAAAATGTTTGGAAAAATACAGAATCGCTTCCGGATCAACGCACATCAAATTGAAATGTATGAGGCAAAATTATTTCCATTCGGTAAGTTTGTCTGCACATTATTTACCGTTTCAAAATGGGCGCGAAGCCATTCATCTTCCGCGAGAATCAGATCGGTTACTCCCGGCATATGGAAGGAGGACGCAGGCCCTCTCGGGTGACTATAATCAATGCCTAGCGAAAGATAGACTCTTCTCCGAGTTATCTGGAAGGGAATCCCGCCACATGGCGACATTTGATCCATCCCTGGGCAATCAACAGGGCGCATCCGGCGCGCGTGCGCGCATTACAAACGATTTCAGCATCAATGTGGCAACGGTGAACGGCTCCGGCTCGCAATCCGCCAACAGCGTTCTGATGAAGAGCATCTTTGGAATGGGCGTTCCCGTGAGCGGGAAAAATCTTTTCCCCTCCAACATCGCCGGACAGCCAACCTGGTTTCTGATCCGCGCCAGCAAGGACGGATACTTCGCCCGCAAGCGCATCTCCGAGATTCTGGTCGCTCTGAACCCGGAGTCCGCCGAGGACGATGTGCAGGCACTTCCCGCCGGCGGCGTGGCCATTTACGAGGAGAGCCTGAAGCTCGATCAGGCGCGCGAGGACGTGTTCTGCTATCCCGTGCCCTTTGACAAGATCACCGCCTCCATCTGCCCCGAGGTCAAGCTGCGCAAGCTGGTCAAGAACATGATCTACGTGGGCGTCGTCGCCCAGTTGCTGGCCATCGATCTTGGCGTGGTGGAGAGCTGTCTGCTCCGGCAATTCGCCAGGAAGCAGAAGGTCTTCGATATGAACTTTGGCGGAGTAAAAGCTGGATGGGATTATGCCCAGGCGAATCTGACCAAGCGGGACCCGTTTTTCATCGAAAAGATGAATAAGACCGAGGGCAAGATCATCATCGACGGCAACGCGGCCTGCGGCATGGGCGCGGTCTTTGCCGGAGTGACGGTGGTCGCCTGGTATCCAATTACGCCCTCCACCACGGTCATCGAGGCAACCTCCGACCTGCTCAAGAAGCTGCGTCTTACGCCGGAGGGCAAAGCAACCTTCGCCGTAGTTCAGGCCGAGGATGAGCTGGCCGCCATTGGCATGGTGCTGGGCGCAGGATGGGCTGGCGCGCGCGCCATGACTTCAACCTCTGGCCCCGGTATGTCGCTGATGGCAGAATTCTGCGGCCTGGGCTACTACGCAGAGATTCCCGGCGTCATTATCAACGTGCAGCGCACCGGGCCTTCTACGGGCCTGCCCACGCGTACTCAGCAAGCCGATCTGCTCTCGGCGGCCTTCCTGTCGCACGGCGACACCCGGCATCCGATTCTGCTACCCGGTTCGGTCAAGGAGTGTTTTGAGCTGACCCAGGCGGCCTTTGACCTGGCCGAGCGCATGCAAACACCGGTCTTTGTGCTCTCCGATCTCGATTTGGGCATGAACAACTGGATCTCCGAGCCATTCGATTATCCCGCCAAACCATTGGATCGCGGCAAGGTACTCACCGCCGCTGACCTGGACCGGCTGGGCGGCTTTGTCCGCTACCGCAACGTGGACGGCGACGCCATCGGCTGGCGTACTCTGCCCGGAACGCGCCACCCCAAAGCCTCTTACTTCACCCGTGGCTCAGGACACAACGACGCGGCCCAATATACCGAGAACCCGGAGGAGTACCAGGCGGTGATGGACCGGCTGGCGCTGAAGTTTGAGAAAGCGCGTAATCTGCTTCCCGCCCCGGTTGTAGTCAGGGACGGAAGCTCGAAGATCGGTTTCCTGGCCTACGGATCCACCGATTGCGCCCTCACCGAAAGCCTCGATCAGATCAAGCAGCACTACGGAAAGGACGCGGACTATCTGCGCATCCGGGCCTTTCCATTCGCGCAGGCGATTCACGATTTTGTGGCCGCGCATGAGCGCATCTACGTGGTCGAGCAGAACCGCGACGCGCAGTTGGCCAGCCTGCTCAAGCTCGATCTTCCCGCCGCGCATGTGGCCCGGCTGCGCAGCATTCTCCACTACAACGGTATGCCCGTGGACGCTGAATCCATCACCGCACAGTTTGCTCTTCAGGAGGGCCTCTAAATGGCAACCGCCACGCCTGCTCCCAAACTTAACTACATCGGTCTTCCCATTCTCGATTATCGCGGCGGCAAGAGCACGCTGTGCGCCGGCTGCGGCCACAACGCTATCTCCGAGCGCATCATCGACGCCTTGTTCGAGATGGGCGTGGAGCCGGAGCGGGTGATGAAGATGAGCGGCATCGGCTGCTCCTCCAAGAGCCCGGCCTACTTTCTGAGCCGCTCGCACGCATTCAACGGCGTGCATGGGCGCATGCCGGCTATCGCCACCGGCGCGGTCCTCGCCAACCACACCATGACCACCTTAGGCGTCTCCGGCGATGGCGACACCGCTTCCATCGGCATGGGCCAGTTCGTTCACCTCATGCGCCGCAACCTGCCCATGATCTACATCATCGAGGACAACGGCGTTTACGGCCTTACCAAGGGCCAGTTTTCGGCCACCGCAGACCTCGGCTCCAAGCTAAAAACCGGCGTGGTCAATGATCTGCCCGGTATCGACATCTGCGCCCTGGCCATCCAGTTGGGCGCCACCTTCGTGGGCCGGTCTTTTTCCGGCGATAAGAAGCAGTTGCTTTCCATGCTCAAGGCCGCCCTCGCCCACAAAGGCACGGTCATGCTCGATGTGATCAGCCCCTGCGTCACTTTCAACGATCACGAGGGATCAACCAAGAGCTACAAGTTCATGCAGGAGAACGACGAGCCCATCAACGAGATCGGCTTCGTGGCCAGCTTCGACGAGATCGAGGTCGATTACGACTCCGGCGAGATCTACGAAGTGGAGATGCACGACGGCTCGAATCTCCGCCTGCGCAAACTGCTCGAGGACTACGACCCCACCGACAAGGCCAACGCCGTGCGCACCCTGATGGAGGCCCACGAAAACAACGAAATCCTCACCGGCGTTTTCTACATCAATACCGAGATGCCCACCTTCATCGATCTGCTGAACGTGGTGGATGAGCCGCTGGGAACCCTGCCCGAATCGCTCACCCGCCCCCCAAAATCGGCCCTCGATGCCCTGATGACCGCCCTCAAGTAAGCCCGGCTAATGGTTCACAACAGCAGATAGGCTCCGCAGTTGCGGAGCCTATTCTGTGCGTGGATCAGCCCGTGGTGAACTCCGCGCTAGTTTTGCGGCATGGGAGGGGGCGCGACGCTGCCGCAATCCGGGCCTTTGTAGACGGACGAGGTATTGATGGTGTATTCGATTGTCTTGGAGTTCGGTCCCATCTGTATGGTACTGACAAAATGCACCTTGCCGATGGCGTGATTGGGGTCAACCAATGTGGACTCCACGGTTCCTTTGCCGGGCATTCTGCCGCTGCAAATCCAGTCGGCGGACATGCTGTTGCCCCTCTTCACGACGTTGGATACCTGGCAGTCGTGGTTCTGCGGCAACGGCGCGCCATATCTGTCGATCCAGGCTTGGGTGAGGCAAACCTGCATCGTATGCGGGCCGCCGCCGGGCATGGTCATGCCTGGGGGCATGGGCGATTGCTGCCAGATCATGTTCGTGGTTATCTCCCACAGGCCGGGTTTCCTGACGGATTGCGCCCAGGCGAAGATTGCCAAAGCGCACAGGCAACAGCCCACGGTGATCAAAACTCGAGTCTTGTGCATGATTTCTCCTGTCGGGTCGCGCCAGCTCATGGCCGCGCGCGTCTCCACTTTATCGCAGCACGCAATGAATAGGAAAGAAAAAACTCAGCCCCGTGCTGCCAAAGCTTTGCTGCCTAGCGCCAGCAGCGCGCTGCTCACCCGGCTGGCGTTGTGGCGGGCAACGTTCTCGCCGCTGGCAAAATCGCCGGTAATCACGCGTACGCCCAGCGCCTCGATGCGTTCAATGTCGGGGAAGACGGGGGACGCTCCTTCAGCCGCGTAACGGGCCAGCGTTTCGGCGGAAAATGTCTCCGTATTCACCAGGGCATAGTCGAAGATCGGCGCGCGGGTGTGCTCGTAAATCCGCTCAATGTGCTGCGAGGCGGTCAGCCCCAGGCTCTCGTTGGCCTGGCTCATCAGGTTGCAGATATAGACGCGCACCCCCCGGGCCCGCGCTAAAGCCGCCGGCAGGCCCTGCACTAACAGATTTGTAATCAGCGAGGTGTACAGCGAGCCGGGTCCCACCGTAATCAAGTCGGCGCGCTCGATTGCCTCCAGCGTCTCCGGCATCGGAGCCGCGTCTGGGGGATCCAGCATCAGCTCCACGATGTGCTTGTGGCTGGCGGTGATTTTGGTTTCGCCTCGCACCAGCGAGCCGTCGTCCATGCGCGCCACCAGCGTGGCGTTGGCCGTCGTCGCCGGGTAGATGCGCCCCCGCGTGGCCAGAATCTTTGACGCCAGTTGAATGGCATGGGCAAAGTCGCCGGTAATCTCGGTGAGCGCGGCCACAAAGAGATTGCCGAAGTTGTGTCCCTTCAGCGCATCACCCTTGCGAAAGCGATGGCCGAAGAGCCAGACCAGCAGATCCTCCTCCTCGCTGAGCGCCACCATGCAGTTGCGCAAGTCGCCGGGGGGAAGCATATTGAAATCCTTGCGCAGCCTGCCACTGGAGCCGCCATCGTCGGTCACGGTGACCACGGCCGCCAGGTCGGAGATCAGGCCCGTCACCGGGGCGCCCTCCTGGCTGGGAAGGGCTACATGGCGCCGCAGCCCACGCAGCAGCGTTGACAGGCCGGTGCCGCCGCCAATGGCCACCACGCGCAGCGGTTTGGCCGAAACTGTCTTCACAGCCATCTGCACACGCGCATCTGTGTCTAAGTTCGATTTGTTCGTGGAACTCACGAGCGGCCTATGGCACCTCGGGATACAACAACTCAGTGAACCGTGGATCGTCGGCCATGCTCTGGAAATCGTTGTCGACACGCGCCTGAAGCCGGTTTCTGGGGTTGAGTTCAATGGCTCTGGCCAGGTTGCCCAGGCATTCCTGGGCGCGTCCTGTCATTGCGTCCAGCAGCGCCAGCCCGTAGAAAGCGTAGTCTGTCTCAGGATAAGTTGCCAGAATCGCGTAAAACCCCTCGCGCGCCTCCTCGTAGTAGCCGGTATTCAGCAGCGAGACGGCGTAGTCGTAGTGTTCTTCGGGCGTCGCAAACGTCAGGTTGCGCTTGTCCATTTGCCGCTGGCAGATGCTGATGTACATCTTGCACCGTTCCAGCAGCTCGGCCGGCGCTGTTGCAAGCAGCTTCTCGAAAGCGGCCAGCGCTTTATCGAATTTGCCCTGCTGCAGCAGCACCACGGCGGCCTGGAAGTGCTGGAAGGCAGGTCCTATACCCGGATTGGTGTGGGTATTGGGCTTGCCGGATGGCAAAGACTCATTTTTGCGGTCGTGCGCCAAGGATCGAGCCTCTTAAATCATCTGTTTGCTGCATATCTGCATGCCATCAGGCGCAATTCTGTCGAATGACTGTCCGCAGAATACTACGCCTGTGGATTGCGCTGCTAGCCCCTCTTTATACGCACAACCCAGCCATCCGTCAAGCCTCACGGAAAAGCGCGCCTTATTCGCCGGACAATTTGGCCCTTTGGGAGGCTCTGTAAATGGCCGGATTCAGGGCCGGATCGTTGTACATCTTCAGATGGCGATAGAGCTTGAAACGCCGCGTCCCCTTGAGGGTTTCGTGCCACAACGCGTCCAGGCAAGTGGCCAGGTCCTGCCGTTGCTCCTCAAGAATAGCCAGCCGCTCCAGGTTGCGCTCCGCGTGTCCTTCCGGCGCATCAGCCCGGTCTGTCTCTTCGCGCGTGTGATAGATCTTCAGCGCCAGAATCGAGAGCCTGTCAATCATCAGCCCCGGTGATTCGGAGTTCAACTCCGCGGCCGGGTTGGGCAACCCCTTGGGCTCCAGCCACCCCAGCAAAACGCTGTCCAACTGCTCGGCCAGGTCGTTGCGCAACTGGTTCATCACGTCCACGCGCCGCTTCACCCCAGCCAAATCGGCTTCGCTTGCGCCCGGCGCCCGCGCCTCGTCCTCGATGTGCCACAGTTCGAAGTTGGAGCGATGCTGGCGGCGCACAGCCTCCAGCCAATCCGAGCGCCTCGCCGTGCCCGAATCGCTCCTCGCCCCGTGCAGGGCACGTGTCTCCTCGTCCTGCGCCTCTATGATCTGCTCTGCCGATAACATGCTGGACTATCCTTCAGTCAATTCGACGCGCACGACCCGCTTCTGGTCGCAGCGTCCATATTAGAATGATCCCCTTTCAGTTGTCAGTTGTCAGTTGTCAGTTCTCAGTTCTCATTTGTCAGGGAATCGTAAATTCCCTAGTCCCTAGTCCCTAGTCCCTATTCCCTAATTTCGATTCCCTTCCCTGCCCTGAACCGTCACAATAAGTTGTGGGCTTTTTTGACCTCCATGAACGCGCCGGCGACCGTCCCGCCTCTCGACGGAATTCATCACGGCTGGCGATGCTGGCACTCTGCGCCGCATTTCTGCTGGCTACCGTACTTGCCCCTGCGCAGGAGTACATTCCTCCAAGCCCGCATCCTCCCTCCGAGGCCAACACGGCTCAGCCGGGCCCGTTGGCGAACCTTCACGGAGTGGTGCTGAATGCGGCCACCGGCTCGCCTCTCTCGCGCGCGCTGGTGCAGATCGAGGGCGACGCCAGTACCGGCGCGTTGACCGATGGCGAGGGGCGCTTTGAGATTCCCGGTGTGCCTCTGGGACCGCAGTCCATGCAGATCGTCAAGCCCGGGTTTCTGGATCAGGCGTTCTTCCCCGGTGGCGACGCCGGTTGGGGAATCGGGCCCAACATGAACCACAATATCCTGGTAGCCGCTCAGATGCCCGATCTGATCTTCACCATGGCGCCCACCAACTCGATTCACGGCCGCATCGATCTTTCCACCGGTGATGCGGCGCAGGACATTGGGGTTACGCTGGTCAAGCGCATGGTAGAGGATGGGCGGGCCGCATGGCAGGCGATCTCCACAGTCAAGACCGACAGCGATGGGGCATTTCGCTTCGCCCGCCTCGGCGACGGAGAGTATGCGCTCTATTCCGAGCCCGCCATGGAGAGCGAATCGGAAGCTCTTGCCGCCGCGTCCGGCAGCGATGGCCAGCTGGTACGCAACGGCTTCTCCAGCCAGTTCTATCCGGAGGCTCGCGATCTTGCCGGAGCAACGAAGATTCATCTGGCGGGAGGCAAAGAGGCCGAGGCCAACTTCACCCTGACGCTCCAGCCCTTCCACGCCGTCACCGCTCAAGCCATGATGCCGTCAGGGCTCCGTTATGGCGACGACAACCCCGCCAGAGAAGGAAGGAATCTAGCCGCCCAGGTACTCGACGCCCAGGGCCACTCGCTTCCTTACAAAGTCGAATACAACCCGGCAACACGCGCGCTGCATGCACTTCTGCCCGATGGAAGCTACTCGATTTATGTTACCGAAACTTTTTCTCGCTTTACTACCTCAAATGCCGGGAACACTTCCTTCACCCCCGCCATGGATGCGGCGCCCATGACCGGCCAGGTGGATTTTTCCGTCTCCGGCCGCGACGTTGCAAACCTGCGCATCCCGCTGCTGGCTCTGCGCGTCAATCCCCTGCAGGTTACGGTGGTTCGCAGCGGCGAGCCGTCGGCCTTCAGCAGTGCCGCCCGGGGGCAACCCGGAGCATTCATCGTCACTCTCAGCGAGGCCAGCGACTCAGTGTCCAGCGGTAGGGTCAGCATTTACGCAAATGGAACCGGCCTCGGCCAGTTGGAGACGACCTTCAAGACCCCCGGCTCTTTTTGGGCGCATACCAGCATCTCGCAGCGTGGACTTTGCCTGGCGTCGTTCACCGCCGGCGGAGCCAACCTGGCCCGCGAACCCCTGGTCATCGGGCCTGCCGGTGTAACCGCGCCGCTGAACCTTACGTTGCGCGACGATTGCGCGCGGCTTACGCTCTCCCTGCCCACGGCCGGCGCTCCTCTGGCTCCCGGAGAAGAGCTGTGGTACACCGTCTATGTGGTTCCGGACTTCGACTCTACCGATAACGTCGTGCCACAAACGCTGCGCCCCACCTCGGGAGGAACGGTCACCCTGGAGGGGCTGACGCCGGGCAGTTATCACGTCTACACCTTCTCCGCGCCCCTGGTCGTGGAATACCACAACCCCGCCGCGCTGGCCGCCTTGCCTGTACCGGGACAGGCCGTCACCCTCTCGCCCGGAATCACCAGAGACCTCGTTGTGGAGGTGCCCGCACGATGAGCAGTAGGCTCGTTCCGGGAACTATCTGCGCCTTGGCGCTGCTGCTGGCATCAGCGGCTGCGCAACAGGCTCCAGCGCACTTACCCGTCTACCGCATCGCCGGAACCGTAATCAACGCGGTCACCGGCGAGCCTGTGCCGTACGCCACGGTGGCTGTGATATCTACTTCTGACCACCAAATTGTCGCCTCAATCGATTCCGGCAACGACGGCCGCTTTGCTCTGGAGGGTCTCGCCCCGGCTAAGTACAATCTTGTGGCCCGCAAGCGCGCCTTTCTTATTTCCTTGTACAACCAGCACGAGTTGTTCAACACCGCTATCGTGACCGGCCAAGGCCAGCAGACAGAAGGTCTCATCTTGCGGATGACCCCCGTCGCCTCGCTGCACGGCGTGGTCACCGACGATGGCGGCGATCCGGTGGAAAACGCTAAGGTCCTGCTCTATCTCAAACCCCGCAGCCACAATCCCGGCGCCAGAATCACACAGGTGGCCGAAACCACCACGGACGACACCGGCGCCTACCACTTTGGCGGCCTCGATCCCGGCGAGTACTTGCTGGCGGTGAAGGCGGAGCCTTGGTACGCCATGCACCACTTAGCTGCCGGATCACGGCAACATCTGCAAGACCAAACCAGCATTGCGCTTGACGTCGCCTACCCCATCACCTACTTCGAATCCACCACGGACGAGGCATCGGCAACCACCATCGAGCTCGCGGGCGGCAGCCGCGAGGAGGCCAACATCAGTCTGCGCGCGGTTCCGGCGCTGCACCTGATCGTGGAAACACCTGGTCGGCAAGATGCATCACCCACTAGCGCGGCGCTGAAGCAGACGATCTTCGGTGAGGAGGTTTCTACCGAGCAGATGATACCTCCTTCCGGAACGCAAACCATTGAATTCACCGGCATAGCCCCCGGCCACTATGAGCTGACACAAGGTGATCCGCCGCGCATTGCCGAACTGGATGCCAATGTCAGCCAGCAGGTGGACCCCAATTTCGGCAAACCAGCCATGGTAATCTCCGGAACCCTGCGAACCTCCTCTGGAGCCGCACTGCCGGATAAGGTGACGCTAAGCATCGAATCTCTGGAAGGTGTGCATCAGCAGGTACAGAACCAGGTATTCAACAGCAATGGCCAATTCACATTTGAATCCATCCGCCAGGGCAACTGGGAACTTGCGGCCGTCACCCCGGAGAGACAGCTTCCCATCATCTCGATCACCGTCGGCAACCGCACCCATCCCGGCAATCGGTTGACCGTGAGCGACAAGCCGGTGCAGGTTGTGGTGACGGTCAGCCTGAGCGAAACCCGCATTGAGGGCTATGCCCGAAAAGGAGAAAAGGGAGCCCCCGGCGTCATGGTCGTGCTGGTTCCCAAAGAGCCAGCGGCCTTCCCCTCCCTGGTGCACCGCGATCAGTCCGACTCCGACGGCAGCTTCGCCCTGCGCGGCGTGGCCCCCGGCCAATACACCCTGGTAGCCATTGAAGATGGCTGGGGGCTGGAATGGGCCCGACCCGAGGTTATCGGGCGCTATCTTCCACAGGGAATCGCCGTCAATGTGACAGAGAATTCCGGCAAGCTAGTGCGGCTCTCCCAGGCGCTTCCGGTCCAAAGCCGCTAACTGGCAAATCAGCCCGGACTTCATGGAACCCGGCCCGAGAGGATACTCTAGAAGAGGTGAGTCTATGGAGTAGCCGTCCGCGCGTTGCGGCGGCGGTTCAAAGGGTTCAGGCCCCCAGAGCTCGCAATAGACAAAGGAATGTACTGAGGAGAGTCCCAAATTGAAGAGGAAGTTGTTGTTTTCGATTCTGGCCCTGTTTGTGGCCGCGTTTTTGCCCCTGACGGCTTTTAGCAAGCATATCCACGCTCGTCATCACGAAACGGCTCCGGCCGAAAAGCCTGCGTCCATTCACAAATATGAGTTAGCCCTCGGCTACGGCTACACCAGCCTCAACCAGGTCTACCAGTCGCGCTATGGGTTGCAGGGAGTCGACGCCTCGGTGACCCGCGATTGGGGCAGATTCTTCGGCCTCACCGCCGATGGCGCCTATTACAAGTACCCCCTCAGACACGCCACCCCCGGCAACCCCGGAAACCCCTCGGTGGATGCGCTGCTTTTTGGACCCGTGCTGCACGCCAAACTCTTTGGGCACGTTGACGTGCTTGCCCATGCGTTGCTGGGCGGAGAACACACCGGCGGCGAGAACGCCACGCCCAACGTCTCGTTTGCGGGAGGAGTCGGCGCCGGCATAGATTACAATCTCTCCCGGCATTTCTCCATGCGCTTCTTGGGCGACGATATCCGCTCGTCCTTTTCCGCCAACGCCAACTCTTCGTCCTGCGGCACTGGGTCGAATTGTTCCGCGCATGCGCACGGCAATTCCCGCGCCGCCTTCAGCATTGTCTACAAGTTCTGAGAACGCAGGCCGTCGCGTGACTGCGGAAATCGGTCTGTGAATTCCGCCAGGTGCGCCCCTCCGGCAATCAGCGTCAGAGGGACGCACGTTCATCACTCATTCGCAAACCCGCACCTACGCCGAAACTCCACTAATCCCTGCCGGGGTCCCCAACGAGCGATCTTTGTTCGTTGGGGTGGCTAGTCCCTATCGATTAATCCCCGTCCCTGTTCCCAATACCGAGGTTCTGCCAATCAGCCGCTCAATGCGCTTCCCCACCGGCGGGTGGGTTGAAAACAGGCTGGCAAAGCTCTCGCCGCTGAGCAGCGGCGCAATGATGAACAGGTGCGCGCTGTTCGGAGAGGCCAGCAGAGGAACCTGGCGGCTGACGGCGGAGATCTTTTCTAGGGCCCTGGCCAGCGCATACGGATTGCCGGTAAGGTGCGCGCCGCTTGCGTCGGCTTCGTACTCGCGCGTGCGCGAGACCCAAAGCTGAATCAGCATGGCCGCCAGCGGGGCCAGCAGCAGCATCAAAAGTGCGCCCAGCCCGCCGCCGCGCCGCCGCCCGCCGCCAAACCAGAAGGCCATGCGGGCCAGGATGGTGATCGCCCCGGCCAGCGTCGCCGCAATCGAGCTGGTGAGGATGTCGCGGTTGCGCACGTGGCTCAGCTCATGCGCCAGAACGCCTTCCAGCTCCTCGTCGCTGAGCAGCCCCAGAATGCCGTGCGTCACCGCCACCGAGGCGTGATTGGGATTGCGTCCGGTAGCGAAGGCGTTGGGAGAATCGGTGGGAATCACGTACACCTTGGGCATCGGAATCCCGTCCCGCGCCGCCAGCCGCTCCACCACCGCGTACACCCGCGGCAATTCCTCCCGCGTCACCGGCTGCGCGTTGTACATCCGCAGCGCAATCTTGTCGGAGTAGAAGTAGCTGGTGAAGTTGATGACCGCCGCAATGCCAAAAGCCAGCAGTGCGCCGTCTTCGCCGCCAAAATACATCCCTGCCAGAACCAGAATCAGCGTCAGCAAGGTAAGAAGAAGTGTGGTCTTGAAGATGTTCATAAAATTCGCTCCAAACCTCTATTTTCTCATTTGACGCAAGCAGTCAGTAGTCAGTGATCGAAGGGTGGGAAATCTCGATCTTTAACCGGCCCGTTCAGTGCAGCGCGGGCCGTCCCGGTTACTGTCGCGGGCGCGATTCCGGCGGCACAAGCCCCGCCACCCGGTAGTAAACCACAAGCTGCCCGTAATGCTCTCCGGCGTGTTCAAGGTAGAACCAGGCCTGCTCGTATAAGCGGGTTTGCTGGTTGTTCCAGGGATCGACCACCAGTTCGTTCATTCCGCTGTCGCCTTTGCTGGCAATCAGCGCCGCGCCATCCGCAAAGGCCTTGCGCACATACTCCACCACCGCCGCCTTGTTCTTGAAATCGGATCGCTTGGGTTCGTCGAGATGCGGCTTCACGCCCTTGCCAAGCTCAACGAAAATATTGATGCCATGGGCGGCGTGGATAAGCTGTTCGGCAAAGCTGCGTTGAGCGGGATTGGGCTTGAAATCGTATTTGTCTTCGGGAAAGTCTTCGGCCATCACGGTCAGTTTCCGGCCCATATAGTTCCAGTAATTTAGCAGGGTTTGTGAGGGACTCAGCGCGGGAGCGGGCGCGGCAGGCTTCGTCGCCGCATCCTGCGCACAGGCGATTGGAATCACCAGTGCCGCCAACAGGATAAAAGCAAATTTCTTACCGAGATTTTTCATCCTAATATCTCCTTGCCCCCACTATACTGCGTTGACCATTGCCGCGCGCCAGCTCTCGCCACGGTATTTTCTCTGCTGCGCGGTTGAGTAACCACAAATCAAATCCATCAACTATTCCCTGACCACTATTAGCCATTCGTATGCGGAGTCTCTCTGTTTGGAACTGCAATCCCAATTATGCGAGCTTTTTCGGCAGCATCGATTAAAGGAGATGTGTTGATTGCTGTATCAATCATGGATTGCATGATCTGGCCTTGTGCTGAGATTAAAACTCCAATTGCAAATCCCGACAAAGCAAGTAAGACCCCTGTAGTAATTCCGATTTCAAGATAAGTTTCATTGTGGGCACCAACTAACACGGTAATCACAATTATTGCACCGATCGATAGTGATAGGAACTTTACGATGGTTCCAATAAAGACAATGGTGCTAGCGACCAGGTATCCGTCGTGATATCGCTGCTCAAGCGACTTCGCGCTTGCTGCGGGTTTGCGTAACAGAAAGCCTGCCGCAACAGCCAGCAAAAGCAATATGCCGCTCAGAATCCACCACTTGTATTTCGACAGCGGATCGGGTGTGTTGATGGGGTTGGCCATGCCGCCGCCCGGTTGCGTTCCCGGGCCGCCGGCTTCCTGGCCGGAGTCAGCCTGCTGGCCTTGCCCGCCACCCTCATCGCGTGGAATCGAACCCGTACCCGAGACGGTAAACTCCAGCGGCTTGCCCGGCGCCGCGCTCTTGGCCACGTAGGTTGGCAGGCCTTCCTGCGGCGCGGAGATAAATGTCGATCCAGCGCCCGCCGTAAAGCTCATGCTCTTGGGCATCATCACCCACACGGTTCTGGCCGGTATCGTCACCTGTGGGTGGAAGGTGAACTTGCCGCCGTAGGGCAGCATATATTCGATCTGGAAGAGCGTGGGCTTCTCGCCGTCGTCGGGCTGTATGGGAAAGTTGAAGGAGTAGTGTCCCTTGGGGCCGGCCGGGTCCAGCTTCATCGTGGTCGGCAGGCTGCTGGCTCCCGGCCTCTGCGCCGACGCGCCCTCCACCACTGCATCCTCGGGCAGCACAATCTCAAAGCTGCGCGGGCTCCACTGCGTGCGCGGAGGCATGCTCGAGTTTCGCACTGCGTACCGTTCCACTATACGCAGTTGCCCATTCACCGACTCCACAATGCCGATCACATCTTCATCGATGAGCACTCCATCGACCTTGGCAGACACGTCATAGACCGCAACGTCGCCCGCCACGCCGCCCTCCGGCGCGCCGATGAAGTAGGTTGCCCCCTGGTGAGTCACCCGCACCAGGTAATTGCTTTGCCCCGGCTTGGTCAGTTTGTAGTGTCCGCCGGCGTCGGTGGTGGCCTTGGCTACCTCGCCCATCCCCGCCTGCACGTCCACCAGCACCACGGCATCGCCCGCGGCCGGCTTGCCGGTGGTCTTGTTGGTCACCGTGCCGGTTACTTGAGCGGCCTGCGTCACTGCGCCCGCGAGCAGCAAGCTCAGTGCAACAGTGCAAAAAACAATCCTGGTCATTTTCATCATCGTTTGAAAATCCTCTTGTAGAACGTTTCGTCTTACGCCTGCTGCAAAACCTCAATCTCGGCCATCAGCCGCGCCGCCTCGTTTTCCAGTTGCGCCCGCTGCGCCTCAAACTCCTCTTCAGGATACTTCCCTGCCTTGAATTCAAAGTTCAAATCGCGCAGGTTTTCGTAGAGCTGCTCCTTGCGCTCCAGCAGGTAGTCGAGGCGCGTCTTCTCCAGTTGCCTGGCAGAAACATTCTCCGGCCAGAAGGTATACACCAGCATCGCAATCAGCAACAGCACTCCGGCAACTAACCCTTGAGTCTCTGTCATAGTTCAAAATCCCCCAATGCCACGGTCCCTATTCCCTATTCCCTATTCCCTATTCCCTATTCCCTATTCCCTAGTCCCTAGTCCCTAGTCCCTGTTCCCTGTCTCTGCGTTCCCGCCCGCCGACCAGCGCCGTACCAGCAGAATCGTCCCCAGCAGCGCCGCCGCAAAGACCGCCAGCGGTGCAATCCAAGCCATCAGGTCGAATCCCTGCGTCTCATTCATCCAAAAAATCAAAAATGCGGTAGCACGGAAGCTCATACTTGACCTCCTCTTTGCGTTTGCGCCGCCGACTTCTGGTTCGGCGACAGCGCAATCAGCGTGCCCAGCACCATCACCAGCGCCCCGGCCCAGATCCAGCTCACCAGTGGATTCAGGATCGCCTTGATAATCGGCTGCCCTGTATCCGGATTTGTGCCCTCATACACTAGATACAAATCCCATGCGACCACCGAGTGAATCGCCACCATCGTCTGCGGCTGGCCGCTGGCCAGATAGACGCGCTTTCCCGGCGTCATCTGAAGCTGATATTTACTGACTCTGTAGATATCGAGCTGTGCATACTCGGATTCATAGTTGGCATTCGAGTCCTGTGTGGGGCCAGTAAATTCCAGCGTATAAGGGCCTATGACGAGCTTGTCGTGCAGCGCCAGTTCCTTCTCCACGCTTCGGTTGAAGGCCGAACCGGCCAGCCCCACCACCACAATCACCACGCCGATGTGAACGACATAGCCGCCGTAGCGCCGCGTGTTGCGCCGGATTAGATGATACGTCGACCAGAGATAATTCCGCTCGCTCTGCCGGGCAATCACCCACGCCCCGCGCAGAAACTCCGAGAGAATTGCCGTCAGCACCCCCGCCGCCAATCCAAACGCCACCAGCGCGTAAAAGTGACCCGGATCGAACGCGTCTCTGTTCCACGGCCGCACGCCTGCCAGCAGGCAGCCTATCACCGTCACCCACAACACAATCACCGGCAGCACAAAGTTGCGCCGTATGCTCCTGAACGAAGTGCTCCGCCACGGCAGCAGCGGCCCCACGCCCATGAGTAACAGCAGAAACAATCCAATCGGCACGGTTACGCGGTTGTACCATGCGGCGTCGTACGTGACCTTAGCGCCCTCGATATATTCGCTCAGGATGGGGTAGAGCGTACCCCACACAATCACAAAGCACGCCGCCAGCAGCACCAGGTTGTTGAACAGGAAGCTGGACTCGCGGCTCACCACCGATTCCACGCGCTGCTCGCTCTCCAGGTGGTCGCGTTGCAGGATATACGTGAAGATGCACGCCGCCAGCACCAGCACCATAAAGATCATGAACCAGTAGCCGATCGACGACTCCGCAAAAGCGTGCACCGAGCTGACCAGCCCGCCGCGCGTCAGCATCGTGCCCAGCATGGTCAACAAGAACGTGGAGAAAATCAGCCACACGTTCCAGCTCTTCATCATGCCCTTTTTTTCCTGCATCATCACCGAGTGCAGAAAGGCGGTTCCCGTCAGCCAGGGCATCAGGCTGGCGTTCTCCACCGGGTCCCAGCCCCAGTAGCCGCCCCAGCCCAGCACGGCGTAGGCCCAGTGCATTCCCAGAAAGACGCCGCAGGTCAAAAACAGCCAAGTCACCATCGTCCAGACGCGCGTAATCCTGATCCACTTCTCGCCCGGATAGCGCATCATCAGCGCGCCCAGAGCAAATGCAAATGGAACGGAAAAGCCCACGTAGCCCAGGTAAAGCAGTGGCGGATGAATCACCATCTCCGGATACTGCAACAACGGATTCAAGCCGTTGCCGTCGGCGGGAATATGTCCCCGCATCAGCGCGAAGGGCGGCGCGGCAAAGTTCAGCACTACCAGGAAAAACACCTGAATTCCGGCCAGAATCGCGCCCGCGTAGGCGTAGAGCTTCACATCCGTCTTATGCGTCAGCCGCAGCACAAACCCGTAAGCCCCCAGCAGCCACGCCCACAGCACCAGCGAGCCCTCCTGCCCGCTCCACAGCGCGGAAAACTTGTACCATCCGGGCAGCGCACGGTTGGAGTGCTCCAGAATGTAAGTAATTGAAAAATCATTGGTAAAGACCGACCACACCAGCGCAAAGGCCGCCGCCGTAATGGCCGCAAACCCCGCCATCCCCGCCCGCCGAGCCGTATCTGCCAGCCGTTCCGGCGAGATGCGAGCCGGCTGCCCCGTAGCCAGCAACCGCAGCGCCAAGGCCCCCGCCAGCAGGTTGTAGGCGGCCAGCGCCAGCGCGATTAATAGTGCAAAACTGCCGAATAATGCCATCAAGACTCCGCTATTGATTCCAAAATGCTTCTCGCACCCGGCCCGGAAGCCCCAATGGCCTCCCCGCCTGTCTATTCTCAACCCATCATAGTCGCTTTTGGTGTGATCTGGCTCACATTGCAGGCGGCAAATCAACCATTCTATGGAATCCCACCCTCACCCAAACAAGGAATCCTTCTCCCGCAGCTCGTGAACCATCGAAGATCCGACACAAATGGACCTATTTGCCGCCCCAAATCGTTCAACTTGATTGAATCAAAGGACAATGCGACAATCCCAAGTGCAGGAGAAACAGTGATAGATTCTCTTCGAAAAGTTCTTGCAGATTCCCACGTCGCGCCAGTCGCTATCGCACTGCTTATGGGCTGGTCATTGGTCGAGGGGATTGATGGACTCACTCCTCCGATCTTCTATGCGATTGTAGGTGCGATCTTATTCCTGGCAACCGCCGTGGCTGAACGTGAGATGCCTTCTAACCCTTTTCGTCTTAACGGCTACGATCTTCTGATAATTAGCCAGTATCTACCTCATTTGGTTAACGGTGCAACATATGCCGCCGCCGCATGGCTACTGTCTCAATGGGTCTATGGCCAAGGGCCGATTCGCTGCCTGCGCACTACATGGTCGGAAATAATAAGGAGGTCGAATGTTTCCTAGATTGAAAAATGCTCTTGTCGATAGCTACGTCGGAGCAATTGCACTTGGCTACTTGCTTGCGGAGGGGATCGAACACATCATAAACGTTTTTACGGCGCCCTTCAGTGAATGGGTCGCGCAAAAAGAATTCCAATGGATGATGCCGCAGAATGTGCCCCTGCCTGGACTAAGTATTCGGTCGTCGTTGCCTCACCTGGTCCATGGCGTTTTCTATGTCTTTATCGGCTTGACTCTCTTGCGTTGGCTCTACTATCCCGCCAAAGTGAAGGCGCCCAATGAGCCTGAAAGCGAAGCAGGTGCAGTCTAGCCAAACAAGAACTCCTTCTCCCGCAGTTCCTTGATCGAGTCCCGCAGCTTGGCCGCCCGCTCGAACTCGAACTTCCGCGCCGCCTCCCGCATCTCCGCCTCTAATTTCGCAATGTACCCATCCAGTTCCGCCTGGGTGGTAAACCCCTCCGGCATCCCCGCCGTCTCCTCCTCGGCCACATCGCCGTACTCCGCCTTCAGAATCGCCGCCAGCCCCATCTCCACCGGGCTGATAATCGACTGCGGCGTAATCCCGTTCTCCTCGTTGAAAGCCCTTTGAATCCTCCGCCGCCGGTCGGTCTCATCAATCGCCCGCCGCATCGAATCCGTCACTCGGTCCGCGTAAAGAATCGCCCGTCCCTCGATGTGCCGCGAGGCCCGCCCCATGGTCTGAATCAGCGACCCTGCCGAGCGCAGAAAACCCTCCTTGTCCGCGTCCAGAATCGCCACCAGCGAAACCTCCGGCAAATCCAGCCCCTCGCGAAGCAAATTAATCCCGATCAGCACGTCAAATTCGCCCTTGCGCAGCCCTGCCAGCAGCTTCACCCGTTCCAGCGTCTCAATCTCCGAGTGCATGTAGCGGCAGCGCACGCCCACCTCGGTGTAGTAGCCCGCCAAATCCTCGGCCATGCGTTTCGTCAGCGTCGTTACCAGGACTCTTTCGCCGCGCTTGGCCCGGTCGCGAATCTCACCCAGCAAATCGTCGATCTGTCCCTTCACCGGCCGAATCTCCACCTCCGGGTCCACCAGTCCCGTTGGCCGAATCACCTGCTCCACCACCACGCCCGCCGATTTCGTCAGCTCATAAGGCCCTGGCGTTGCCGAAACATAAATCGCCTGCTGCACGCGGTTCTCAAATTCATCAAATGTCAGCGGCCGGTTGTCCAAGGCTGACGGCAGCCGGAATCCGTAATCCACCAAATTTTGCTTGCGGCTCCGGTCCCCGTGCCACATCCCATGCACCTGCGGAATCGTCGCGTGGCTCTCGTCCACAAACAGCAAAAAATCACGCGGAAAATAATCCAGCAGCGTCGGCGGAGCCTCGCCCGGCAGCCGCCCGCTGAAGTGCCGCGAATAATTCTCGATCCCGTGGCAGTAGCCCATTGACTTGATCATCTCCAGATCGTAACGCGTCCGCTGATGAATCCTCTGCGCCTCCACCATCCGTCCCTCGGCCTCCAGCCGCGGCGCCCACTCATTCAACTCCGCCACAATCGAATCAATCGCCTGCGCCTTTGTCTCCGGCTGCATCACATAGTGGCTCTTGGGATAAATCGGCAGCCGCGCGTACTTCTGCTTCACCGTCCCAAAGAGCGGATCGATCTGCGAGAGCGACTCAATCTCGTCGCCGAAGAGCTCAATCCGGTAAGCCGTCTCGTCATACGTCGGATAAACCTCAATCACGTCGCCGCGCACCCGGAACGTCCCGCGCCGGAAGTCCGTATCATTGCGCTCGTACAAAATCTCCACCAGCCGCCGCGTAATATCCTTGCGGCTGATCCGCTGCCCTTTTTCCAGTAGCAGCAGCATCCCGTAGTAAGCTTCGGGCGAGCCCAGCCCGTAGATGCAGCTCACCGAGCTGACAATGATCGCGTCCCTCCGCTCAAACAAACTCCGCGTCGCCGACAGGCGCAGCTTGTCCAGCTCCTCGTTCACCGTCGCTTCCTTCTCGATATACAAATCCCCGGCGGGAATATACGCCTCCGGCTGGTAATAGTCGTAGTAACTTACAAAGTATTCCACCGCATTATTGGGAAAGAACTGCTTGAACTCGTGATAAAGCTGCGCCGCCAGCGTCTTGTTATGCGCCAAAATCAGTGCCGGCCGGTTGGACTGCTCAATGATCTTGGCCATCGTAAATGTCTTGCCCGACCCCGTCACCCCCAGCAGAACCTGGTGCTTCTCCCCCGCCGCCAACCCCCTCATCAGCTCGTCAATCGCCCTCGGCTGATCTCCCCGCGGCGTATAGCTCGTCACCAGTTGAAAGTCCATGGCAAGCATTATAACCGATGGCGAAGAATGAGCGAAGATGTATATGTATGCAATGATATTTACAGTGACAAATGTGGTGTCAAATGAGAAGATTTCGAGCATGACAAAACTGCGTGTAATTGAATTTATTAAAACAGCCGGCTGGCTAGGCGGTGGCAGTGTCATGTTAGCCATAATCCTATTGGGCATAACAATTTGGGAGCATATTCGATCCCAAAATGTGGCCACCATCGTTTATGGCGTTTTAGTAATGATATTTTTCTCGTTTGGCTGTTATATTGCGTGGAGTAAAGAACGCGATAAATTTGAGCTAGAGGCTGTGAAGCATGAGCTACCTGACTTTAAATTGACCCTTGGTCCTGTTCTCACTAGCTATAACCCAAATATGGACATCACTACAATTTGCATGTCTGTAGTCTTGCTAAATCGGGGCGCTCCCTCTATTGCATCGGGATGGAAAGCCCGTTATCAGTCACCGCAGATCGACATTACTATTGGTTACTTTCTACTTCCTTCCGAAGAATTTGATTGGCCGTTATCGAATGGTCAATATTTAGTTCTCAAGCGCAGGGAACTGATCGCGGCTAAAACATTAACAGCTATAGAAAAAGGCCATTGCGCTTACGGCAGGATACTATTTGAATTCCAAGGAGATCGTAGAGCTGAGTTGGCAAATGGAATCGGTCGCATTTGGCTTGGGTGCTATGACTACACTGAAAGATTGACGCAGGAGATATTTCAGGGGTATAGCACACCAGATCTCAACTTTTTTGCAGATGAAGAAGTTAGAAATCCTCCGATGTTACCTCTTGATTTCACAACGCCGGGTGCACCACTCTTAGACCAACCCCAATAATTTGGTGCCCCAGGTCCCGCTTTTGGGACCTTGGATATCACAACCCTCATCCTGCCCCGATACTAATGAAAAAGTTCACCGCTACACCCCCAAATACCCCGCCTTCGCCGCGCACGGTGCGGCGAAGGCGGGGTATTTCCCTTTGTGACGCACATCACCTACTTGCCCACTCGCCTGCCCCCATACTCACTCCAGTTGATGATTTTTCACCTGCCGAGGTGTTTTTATGAGCTCCAATACGTCCCGCCGCGAATTTCTCTCCACCGGCCTCTCCGCAGGCCTGGCGCTGCCTGTTTTGGGCGCAACCTCCGCCATGGCGCTTGAGCCGCAGTCCGTGCAATCCTCCGGCAAGCTCGCAGTATCCTCCGGCAAGCTCGCCGCTTCCCCCGCCAAGCTCGACTACCGAATCCTGGGCCGCACCGGCCTCAAGGTCACCACCGTGGGAATGGGATGCATGATTACCTCGGACCCCAGTGTCATCACCCGCGCCGCCGACATGGGCATCAACTACTTTGATACGGCGCGCGGCTATCAGCAGGGCAACAATGAGCGCATGGTGGCCGCGGCCCTGGGCGCTCGCCGCAAGAACGTGATCATCTCCACCAAGTCGCACGCGCCCAACAAGGAAGAGTTGCAGAAGCATCTCGAAACCAGTCTGCGCGAGCTCAACACCGATTACATCGACATCTGGTTTCTCCACGGCAAAGGCAGCCCGGATGAGATCGCCGATGACATGATCGAGGTACAGCAGCTCGCCAAAAAGCAGGGCAAGATTCGCTTCACCGGCGTCAGCACGCACAACGGCCAGCAGCAACTGCTACCCTGGATGGCGCAGAAGGGCGTCTTTGACGTGGTACTGACAGGCTACAACTTCACCATGGGCGTCGACATGGACAAGGCCATCGAGACCGCCGCCAAGGCCGGTCTCGGCGTGGTAGCCATGAAGGTGATGGCCGGCGGAACGCGCCGGATGAAACCTGACGACCCGGTCCTTAAGAAGTTGAGCCAGGAGGGCGCAATGCTGGCCGCGCTCAAGTGGGTCATCAAAAAGCCCAACATCGCCACCACCATTCCCAGCATCACGGACATGGACCAGTTGGACGAAAACCTGAAGGCCATGTCGGTTCCCTTCTCCGCCGGCGACGAAAAAATTCTCTCCGCCCATCTGGAGGCGATCCGGCCGCTCTATTGCCGCATGTGCGGTGAGTGCGACGGCGCCTGTCAGAAGGGCCTGCCGGTGGCCGACGTGCTGCGCTTCCTCACTTATGCCGACGGTTACGGCCAGTTCGCGCTGGGCCGCGAGCGCTTCATGGAGTTGAGTGCCGAACACAAGTCGGTCCGTTGCGGAGATTGCGCCCAATGTACGGTGAAGTGTCCTCACGGCGTTCAGGTCGCTCGTCGCATGGCGCGTGCCCAGGAGTTGTTCGCGTGAAGACTGGCGGTTTGCTGCTGACTGTCCTGCTGGCAGCGGGTATGGCTCACGCGCAAGTTTCCCTCGATTGCCATCTCGCGCCCGGCTGGGAAGCAGCGGGTCCGGTGCGTCAGTACACCGCCGATAATCTCTACGACTACAAGGACGGCGCGGCGGACGGCTACCTGAGCTACGGCTTCGCGCGCATGTTCACCATCGACTGCAAGTCGGGCGGCGACACGCTGACCATCGACCTCTCCGAGATGAATGACGCCGACGCGGCCTACGGCCTCTTCACCGCCAATCGCGACCCCCGGCTGACTATCGCGCCCATCGGCATGGGCGGGCAGATCCAGCCGCAGAGCGCCACTTTCGCCAAAGGAAAATACTACGTCGAGATCGCCGAAGTTGCCGACAACCCGGAGGCCGATCACTCCGCTATGATGCAGGCCTTCGCCGCCGGCACGAGTGCGCGACTTCAGGGTCGCGAGACCGCCCCAGAGGCCCTGCAGTGGTTTCCCAAAGAGAATCTCGACTCCGTCCGGCTGATTCCGGAAAGCGTGCTGGGGCTGCGGCTGCTCAAGCGTGGATACGTGGCCAAATACAAACAAGGCCAGGCCTTTGTTGTGCTGGAATCAACTCCCGAATCCGCCGCCGAGATCTTTAAAAAACTCCGCGAGCACTTTGACGGCGCCGCACCGGCGCAGATCGGCGACGAGGCCTTCCAGGCCAAAGCGCCGTATCTGGACGGAATCTGCGTCTTCCGCAAGGGGCGTTTCCTCGCCGGATACGCCAACCTGCCCGACGCCCAGCAGGCTGCTGCGCTGGCCGCCAAACTCACCGCCCGCATTCCATAATATTTGATGTAGCGGGTGCCCCAGGTCCCTCGCATTTGGGGACCTGGGATACAATCACTCGCCCTTTGTAGTCTGCTTGGCCAGATAGCGCTCCAGGCCGAGATCCGCAATCTGGTGTAACTGCGTTTCCAGCCAGTCCGCGTGTCCTTCCTCGTCCTTGAGCAATTTGATAAACAGCTCACGCGTGCCGTTGTCTTTTTCCTCCGCTGAAATTCGGGCCGCCTCGTTGTACATCGCAACGGCAGCGATCTCGGCCTTCAGGTCAGACTCGATCATCTCCTTAACAGCTTTGCCGATGGAAAGTCCCATCGGCTCCATTCTCGGTGTCGCATCCAGAAAAAGAATGCGTTCGATCAGCGCCTCGGCGTGCTTCATCTCGTCGATGGATTGCTTCTTGATCTGCTTGGAAAGCCGTTCGTATCCCCAGCTTTCGTACATTTCGGCATGAACAAAATACTGGTTGATGGCGGTTAGTTCCTCGCCGAGCGCTTGATTCAGCTTCTCGATGACCTTCGGGCTGCCTTTCATATCGCACATTCTCCTTCACCCTTGCATCCTATATGAGTAAGGAGCGGCTTGCAACCAAACCAATATCGCACACATCAAATCCACGTAGCCGATGCGTCATCAATTGCTTGCGCTACAATGCTCTCATCCAGGGAGGTTCCATGCGCCGCATCCTTTTTGCCGCTTTCGCCGTCGTCTTTGCCGCAATCTTCGCCGCCCCGCTCCAGATTTATGCCCAGGGCGCGCCGCCGCAGGTCAGCGCCGACCAGCCCTACACCATCGAGTACTACTACAAGTGCCAGTGGGGCCATCAGGCCGAGTTCCTCGCGCTATTTCTCAAGAACCACTACCCGCTGCTTCAGAAGATTCAGTCCACCGGCCGCATTCTATCCATCAAAATCGAGTCACCCGCTTATCACACCACCGAGGACGGCCGCTGGGACTATCGCGTCACCATCCGCTACAAAAACTCCACCGTGGCCACCACCGCCAACCCCGATGAAGAGGCCTTCAAGAAGGAGTTGTGGCCGGATCAGGCACTCTACCAGAAAGAGGAGCAGCGCCGTTTCGAAATACTCCTCTCCCACTGGGATCTGCCCGTAACCGACATTACGCCGCCCAATAATTGATGTATCAGGGAAGAGAGAGTCGAGGAACCTTCATTTCATTTTCGTGCACTTGGGATGTAAAGCGGGGTTGTTTCAAATCGATTGCACCGGAACCAGCGTCAGATCATCCACCAGGCCCACTTCCTTCTGCACAAAAGGCTCGCCGTAGCGTACCCCGGCCAGCAGCCCGTAGTGGCGTGCTTCAGCTAGAGTGCGCTCGCGTATCTCCTCCTCCGGCACAAAGAGTCCGCCGCCCGCCGCCTGGTTGGTGTATTGCGAGCGGTAGGCCATTAACGCGGCGTGGCGCTGCTCGATGAAGGGCGTAATGTCCACCACAAAGCTGGGACGCACATCCGCATAGAGGCTGGCGTAGACGATCTTGAAGGGGCGATGCGGTTCCGAGCCAGTTTCCACTTTGCTCAGTCCCGAGAGAAAGCACGCCTCATAGCCCAGCGCTGCTGATGTCGAGTGGTCCGGGTGCCGCGCCTGCCAATAGGGCAGTATCACTACACGGGGACGGACAAGGCGGATCACGCGCACGATTTTAAGGCGATTTTCCAGCGTGTTTTCTACCGCGCCGTCGGGCAGATCGAGCGCCTGCCGCCAGCCTACACCCAGAAGGTGCGCGGCTTCGGCTGCTTCGCGCGTGCGCTCTTCCGCACTGCCGCGGGTTCCAGCCTCGCCCTGCGTCAGGTCCAGAATCGCGGTGCGCAGGCCGCGCGACGCCATGCGCAGCATTGTGCCCCCGCAGGTCTGCTCCACGTCATCCATGTGGGCAGCGATGGCCAGTACATCAGCAATTGGAGGGCTCGGCGCGGAATCGGGCATCATGGGCCATTGCTCTCGATCATTGAAGGCAAGTATGGATTCATTAAACCCCAGGTTTCAAAGTGAAACCCGGGGCCATGCAAATCATATTTCGAACTGACCACTCAACTCAGTAGACCGTGTTGTCGTCGTCGCTTATAGCGTCCATGTAGGCCACATCATAGGCCGTGCCGGTCACTGTCACGAACTGGTTGTCGATCTCTGTGCCGTCCACGGTCGAATAGATGTAAATCTGCCCGCCCTCGGCCGTGTAGATCTTGTGCAAACCGGTCACGGCAGCAATGCCGGTGGCGTCGCCGATATAGGACTCCAACATGGTCACCGTGTTGGTGGAGGTGTTGACCATGGTCAGGCAACCGTAAGGCAGGTTGTTGTTGGCCCGCTCGCCGTTGGTGCACTGCTTCATGCCGATCCACAAAGTGTTGTCGTCGGCCAGCAGCATGCGGCTCATGGCGCCCGGCGCACCGTCGCTGATGGAAACCGGGTTTGGGACTGAAACTGTCGAGGGCACAACCTTGTTGGTCAGCAGATTCACCACCGTCAGGTTGCCGCCCCAAAAGCCGTCGTGCATCAGTTCCTGGCCTACAACATACAGTGTGGAACTGGTGACCAGCGCGTTGCTGGCGCCGCCCGGGACGGGAATGTTGGTGATGGGAAGCGTATTCGTGTTAATGCAAGGACTGGCGTTGCAGGGCAGAAACCCCGACTGCTGGCCGATTAGGTAGATGATCGGCGCCACTGGCAGCAAGGAGACAGACGATGCGGTGCCGCCGCACTCCGGACCGCAGTTGAGAATGTAGGCGGTTCCGCCGTCAGAGGAGAAGACTGCCTTTACCGGCCGGTCAAAGACCAGCGGGGCTCCGTAGTAATTGCCTGTCGCGTCGATACTGTCCGGGCTTTGCGCTTGAAACAGGCACCAGCCCGGTGTGTTTTGCGGCTCGCAGTCCACCGAGGCCTTGGGCCAGTTGGTAGGTCCGCCCGCGTAGGCTATACTCTCGGCTGCAGTCAGCTTGCGCGGATAGTAGACGTAGTTCGAGTTCTGCACGAAGGCCAGCGCCGCCGAGCCGCCGGTGTTCACGCTCACCCGGTACACGCCGGGAAGATTCAGCGCATAACTCCCGGCGCCGGTCGACGACTTGTCCACCACGGTCAGCTCGTGCGACGACTGGTTGGCGGCGAATGCATACAGCTGGTTCCGGGTGATGAAGACGCTGGAAGACATGCCGTTGAGGCCGTTCACGGTGCCCAGTAGCTTCTCCGTGTTGTAACTGATCAGGTTAAAACTGCCGTCGCCGGAGCCATACACCGCGCCCATCAATTCTTCGGGCATGTTCTGGATGGTAATCGGCATGTTTCCCGAATACCCGCTGATGCTGAACGCCGCGGTCGTATTGGCGCTGTTGTATTTGAAGCGGATGTCGTAATAGGCATCCACAAACTGCAGGGCGCCGCTCACGAGAGGGCTGGGATTCTGGATTGCGATCAGAACGCGATTCGCCAGTTTGCTGGGCGGCAGCGTCCTTCCCGCAAAATAGGTGGTAGTGCCACAACCTGCCAGCGCGGCTGCAACTAAAAGGGCCGCTGCGGTACTCGTCCAAAGACTTCTCTTGTTCAAAATCCCTTACCTCGACGGAAAGCGCTCTGAATGTGCGCAGCTTGCCCGCAGCCAGGGCCGCGGCGTGAACTGTTTGACGGCGGTTGCAGCTCCGGAAGGCGGTTTAAATCACCCGTCCCACTGCCGGCGCAGCCCCAGCTGTTGACTACCGAAGTATAACAAAGCAGCCCTGCCTGCCGCCGTATTGAATTCCCGCATGCCCTGGTTGTAGCGCGCAGCCGCAGGCCCCGGCATGCCGCCAGTTTGAAATTGCTTTGGCGCGGCTGACCGGAGTAGCTTAACATGGCACAAGAATGACAAATTTTGCCGACATCTTCGCCAGCCGCCCCATACTCGCCGATGGCGCCATGGGCACCGTTCTGTACGCCCGCGGCGTCTTCATCAATCGGTGCTACGACGAGCTGAACCTCTCCGACCCAAACATGATCCTCTCGATTCACGAGGAGTACCTGCAGGCCGGCGCCGAGATCATCGAAACCAACACCTTTGGCGCCAATCGTTTCCGGCTGGCTCGCCACGGGTTGGCCGGCCATGTGGCCCAGATCAACGCCGCCGGCGTTAAGCTGGCCCGCCAGGCCGTTGATCATCTCCGGGAAAAGCAGGCTGGGGAGGCGTGGGTCGCTGGCTCCGTGGGCCCGTTGGGAGTGCGCCTTGAGCCGCTGGGAAAAACCGGTCTCGACGAAGCCCGCGCGGCCTTTGCCGAGCAGATTGATGCACTGGTCGAGGCTGGCGTGGACCTCATCATCATCGAGACCATGCCCGCCCTGAATGAGGCCCATGAGGCGCTGGTGGCCGCGCACGAGGTCGCCCCTGACCTGCCCGTACTGGTCATGGTCACCGTGGACGACGAAAGCAACTGCCTGGATGGCTCCTCGCCCGCGCAGGCCGCCGCGCTCCTTACCGAGTGGGGCGCAGGCGCCATCGGCGTCAACTGCTCCACCGGCCCGGCAACGGTGCTCACCGCCATCGACGCCATGCGCGATGCCACCTCCCTGCCCCTGGCCGCCATGCCCAACGCCGGCCTGCCGCGCTCCGTCGAGGGGCGCAATATCTACCTCTGCTCGCCCGAGTACATGGCCGAATTTGCCCGCAACGCCATCACCGCCGGCGTGCAGATCGTGGGCGGATGCTGCGGCACCACCCCCAACCACATTCGCGCCATGCGTTCGGCCATGCGCGCCATCAGCGCCCAGGCCCGCGTCCAGGTCACCGGAGCCAAGCCGGCCTTGATTACCGAAACCCCGCCCGCTCCACTGGGCGAGCGCTCCCGCATCGGCTCTTTGATTGTCCAGGGCGGCTTCGTCACCCTTGTCGAGATCGTCCCGCCCCGCGGCATCTCCTGCACCACGGAGATCGAGGGCGCGCGCAAGCTCGCGCAACTGGGCGTCCACGCCATCAACGTGCCCGACTCCCCGCGCGCCTCGGCCCGCATGAGCGCACAAAGCCTGTGCATCCAGATTCAGCAGCACACCGGCATTGAGACGATTCTCCATTACACCTGCCGCGACCGTAACCTTCTCTCCATCCAGTCTGACCTGCTGGGCGCCTCATCCATCGGCCTGCACAACATCCTTTGCCTCACCGGCGACCCGCCCAAGCTGGGCAACTATCCCGACGCCACCGCTGTCTTTGACGTGGACTCCATCGGTCTGGTCAACATCGTGCACCGCCTGAATCACGGTCTCGACATCGGCGCCAACGCCATCGGCGCCAGCACCAACTTCACCATCGGCGTGGCCGCCAACCCCGGCATGCCCGACATCGAGCAGGAGCTGCGCCGCTTTTTCCACAAGGTCGAGGCCGGCGCAGAATACGCCATCACCCAGCCGGTCTTCGACCTGCGCCTGCTGGAAAACTTTCTCGAGCGCATCCGGGACCATCGCATTCCCGTCATCGCCGGCATCTGGCCCCTTACCAGTCTACGCAACGCCGAGTTCATGAAGAACGATCTGCGCGTCTCCATGCCCGACGAAATCATGCAGCGCATGGCCCGCAGCGGCTCGCCCGACGCCGCCCGCCGCGAAGGCATCCTCATCGCCCAGGAGATGCTGGCCGCCGTCCGCCCCATGGTTCAGGGCGTGCAGGTCAGCGCTCCCTTCGGCCGCTACGTCGCCGCCGCCGAGGTCATCTCCTCTGTGCTGCCCAAACCTGTTTCGGAGTAATCGCCATGCCTTCGTTTGAAGACTCGCTCAAAAAGCTGGAATCCATCGTCGATCAACTGGAAAAAGGCGACCTCGCCCTGGAGGAGTCGCTCAAGCTCTTCGAACAGGGCGTGGGCCTCTCCGCCGCCTGCAAAGCCGAGCTCGACGCCGCCGAGGGCAAGGTCCAGATGCTCGTCAAGCAGCGCGACGGCTCCCTCAAGCCGGAGCCATTCCTGACCGAAAAGCCCTAGCGGGACGATTTACCGTTTGTTCCTCCGGACCCTGACAAAGATTCCGGGCCTTCGATTTACTGGCAGATTGAGCTGGAAGCTAGAGGCTAGTAGATGGAAGCTAATCCCTAATCCTTATTCCCTTTTCCCTGCCTTTTCGCCAGCCTTGCCACCACGGCAATCTCCCTTAGAACCTGCGTAAGCGGCCGCGCCGGAGTGCCCCACAGCACGGTTCCTGGCTTCACGCCCATGCTCTCGTTGGTAATGGTCTTGCCGCTCAGCACACCTGCCTGCCCGCCCAGAATCACGCCGGGGCCAATGTGCGCGTGGTCGCCGATGCCCACCTGCCCGGCGATCACCGCGCCGTTGCCCACCGTGCATGAACCGCTGATGCCCACCCCCGCCACCAGGATCACATCCTCGCCGATCTCGCAGTTGTGCCCCACGTGAACCATGTTGTCGAACTTCGTTCCCCGCCCGATCTTTGTCTGCTTCAGCGCCCCGCGGTCGATGGTGGTGTTGGCGCCGATCTCCACATCGTCTGCAATCAGCAGCGTTCCCTGCTGTGGAAACTGCGTGTACGCGCCGCTCTTCTCGTCTCTCACATAGCCAAATCCATCCGCGCCCAGCACAACTCCGGCATGAACGATCACGCGGTTCCGCAACGTGGTTCCCGGATAGATCACTACGCGCGGATAGATGCGGCACTTCCCGCCGATGCGCACGCCCGCGCCAATCACCGCTCCTGCCTCGATGCGCGTTCCCGCGCCGATTAGCGCGTTTTCGCCCACCACCGCGCAAGGGCCGATGCTCACACCTTCGCCGAGCTTCACATTCGCTCCAACTACCGCCGCAGGATGCACTCCGGTTGCCTGTAGCGCAGGCGCAAGCAGCTTGGACGCCTGCGCAAACCACAACTTCGGCTGCTCAGCTTCCACAACGCACTTACTTTGCGGATATTCCGCGGCGCATCCAGCCTTCAGCACCACCACCCCAGCTTTGCTGGCAAGCGCCTTCGCAGCCGACGCCGCATCCTCGGCAAAGACCAGTTCTGCGCCGCCCGCCAACTCCACGGAGTTCACGCCATTTACTACATGGCCCGCGTCTCCCGCAACCAGTTTGCCGCCCAATGCTTCAATCACTTCACCCAGCTTCATTAGTTTCACCTCAATAGATCCCCGGCTCCCCCGCCGGCCGCGTCTTCCATCTCCGGTGTATCCACAACCATTGGTCAGGATAGCGCCGAATCCAGCTCTCGATCACGCTGGTGCACAGCTGCGTGGCAGCCACGATGTCGGCCTCATCGTCCGCGCTCCGCTCGAAAACCAGTTGCGGGCCGAAGTGCAGCACGTAGCGCCGCTCAGCTTTCTCCCACACCATGAACCCCGGTAGCACCGCCGCCCCGGTCTTCAGAGCCACGCGCGCCACCCCCGATGCCGTGCAGGCCTGTCTCCCGAAAAAATTCACGAAGACCCCCTGCGGCGGGGTCATATTCGTATCCATCAAAATTCCCACCGTTTCGCCCTTGCGCATGGCCGTCAGCAGGCCGCGCGCAAAATCGTCCTTGGGCAGCACGCGGTTGCCGTGCAGGCAGCGGATGCCGTTCACAAACGCATCCAGCCGCCGGTTATCGAGTGGCCGCGCGACCATGCTCATCGGATAACCCATCAGCGAGTGGTAAAAACTCGACAGCTCCCATGCGCCCATGTGCCCGGTGACAATCAGCACGCCCTTGCCGCGCGCCTTCGCCGCCAGGTAGTGCTCCAGCCCCTCGGTGCGAATCCAGCCGCGCGTGTTCTCAGCGGTGTAGCGCGACATGCGGCAGAACTCGACCATTTGCCGCCCCAGCGAACGATAGACTCCGCGGAGCTCCGCTCTTCTACTTTTGGACGATAGCTCAGGGAAGGCTAGTTCCAGGTTGCACTCGCCCACGCGGCGCAGGCGGCCGTGCAACACGTATACGCTCCACGCCAGCACTCCGGCCATGCAGCGCGCCAGCCCGCGCGGCAGCCATCCCAGGGGGCGCGCCACCACCAGAACCAGCCAGAACTCGAGCTTCTCTCGCATCAAGGTAAAGTTTAGCCCCTCGGCTCGGATTCCTCCGTTCAAAAAGAAGGGGCAGCCCGCAGCCGGGTTGCCCCCTGTTGCTCGTTGCTTTGTCGTGATTACTGCTGCTTGGCCACAACAAAATAGCGCGCCACGGTCTTCACAAACTCCACCGCGCCCTCCGGTACCGCAACGTTGCCCTTGAGAATGGACTCGAAGCTGTGCGGCTTGCCGTAATAGAGCTCGGTGTCTTCCTTGTTCTGGCTCACGCTGGTGCCGTCCAGGTCGATGCCCGCAAAGATCCCCTTGTTGCGCGAGTAGCTGAGCAGCTCCGCGCTCATCTTCCAGTCCGTGGAGGCCTGTCCGGCGCGGCCCACCGGCCCGGCCGCGGCCGAGGCGTCTCCGCCGATCTTGAACTTGCTCTGCAACAGATCCTGCATGCCTCGATCATTCATTGCCACCAGAACCAGGTCCGTCGATTGGCCGCCGATCTGGAAGCCAAATGACATTCCGGCCATGCGAATGAAAACCGGGGCGCTCCAGCCGTGTCCCGTGCGGCAGGTCACCACCCCCTGGCCGTACTGCCCGCCCCAGCCCAAGGCTCCCTTCTTCATTCCCGGCACCACGGCAACACAGGTGGCGTGATGAAGAATATCCTTCGGAATGCTCCTGTCCTGGGCCTTCATGATCTCATCCATAACCGCTTTGGCCGCGTCCAGGCGCGCCTGCAGGGTCTCCCGTGTGGAGGCTGCAAATGCTGCCGATGTCAGCATGAAACTGAGACAGATCATCGCAAGTATCTTTTTCATATCCTCATCCTTTTCACTCCGCGGCTCTTGATAGGCGCGGGTTGTCGTGTCGTCCACATTGAGTCATCAACTAGCCGCGCGCCTGTCGCCGCGGCTCATAAGCCTGCAAAACCCGGAATATTCTGGCATGATGCCGACCGCCATCGCCAGGGTATCCACTGACAGGCTACAACATGTCAGCCGGAACGCGCATCCTCGATCCCATGAAAGCCATTCATCCCCGCGCCGCGCGCATCCTACCGCGCAAAATGAATCAAGGCCGGAGTGCCGGCCTTGATTCTTTGTGCAGGGATGGAGGAGGGAAAGGCTGCTTTTGTAAAACGCCGAATTGGAGACAGCAGGGAAAACCTCGTAAAAAAAGGAGTTCCCAGAATTCATAGCTTCATGCTCCCTGGGAACTCCTATTCCCCAGATCTTCGTTGTTTCTATGAATCAGTCTGCAAAAAAATTCATGCGCTGTATGGTCAAAATCGCTCGAAAACTATCAATATTTTATCCCTCTATATTTCAATATGATAGGGAGAAAAACCATCGTATTTCCACCTTGTGATTTCTATGCAAAATAGCCGGACACGCAGTTATTTTATTGAATATGAATAGCTTACGCGCGCCGATTCACGGGCCGAGTGACGCCAGATTTCGCTCTGCTGCTCTCCATCAATTGACACGCATGCAAGCTGGATAGCGCTCTTCTCTGTTTTCACAGATACGGATGATGAAAGAGTGGCGGAGGTGAAGGCGGAAGAGAGAGGGGGAAGCCGCAGCAACTGAACCTGACATACAACAAACCGGAAAAAGAGGAGTTCCCAAACATCATGGAAAACATGCTGCCTGGGAACTCCTTTCCCCAGATCTGCGTTGTTTCTGTGAATAAGTGTGTGGAAAACAGCTATTCAATGCATGGTCAATAATGCTCAACTCATAGATTACGAAACAATTATAGAGAAAAGTAACCTGCACTGTTTACTGATGAGTAATGGGAGGCGGGGTGAATCCCAGCCCATTGCGGCGGTCGCTCCGGCGGCGATCTCCCTGTCGGCGATCCCGGATACCGGCAGTCTCCCGCAGAACGGGATCCGACGTGCGCAGTAGCAGATCAATCCGGTTACCTGCGCCCGTCTTGCGCAGCAAATGCCCCACATGCGCCTGGACGGTGCCCTCCTCAATGCCCAGTTCCTTGGCTATCTCGCGATTGGAGCGGGCCGTGAGAATCAGGTCGAGTACCTGCCGCTCCCGGTCGGTTAAGCGAGGAGGGGCGCTGGTGAGGCTGGCATTGGAGGCCACATGAAGTTGGTCAATTAATTGCGAGAGTATGCGCCGCGGCGCCCAGATGACGCCGCTGATGATCTCTTCAATGGCCTTGCGCACCATCTGCGGGTTGGCGCTCTGGTCCGTGTAAGCACGAACCCCAGCCAGGATCAAATCCTTGATCAGGTGATCGTCTCCCTCCGGGCCGATGACGATCAGCCGCATATCGGGACGACGGCGGCGAATGTTATCCACGGTTTCCAGTCCGTTGGTGTAAGCATGCAGGTCCACGACCAGGTACAACAGCGTGGGATCGGATAACAATTCCTCAAATCCCCCAAAGACCGGGGTCAACGGCGCGTAACCCTCGCCCGGCCGCTCTTCGAAGATGCCGGCCAAGCCCTCCATGCGCAGCGGCTCATGTGTAAGCACGCCTACGCGAATCGGTGCACCGTTATGGATTGAAGACACTATGCCTCCTCTTGGTTCAACGCAGGAGGACTGGAGAAAAGAGAGATGCTGAAAAACCTCTCCGCTCTGCCAAATGGTACAGTGTTCTCTTCAGAACCAACTCAATGGGGTTCTTCCCTCGGGCCGAACCCTTGGTAGCACTATCCTCTGTTATTTCTGATACTTGTCCCTGCAGTCGGTAAAGCTGATATGGTGCTGTTCACATTCAGCTACTCGCTGAAGGGCTCATTCAGACGGCTTCAGTGCCTGGTCCCTGACCCAGCGGTCGCGTTAAAATGACATCTCTTTCCTGACCCAGGGCCTGACCCTCATATTCTACTTGTCTGAACTTGAGGGAAATTCAGGATCATCCTACGGAAATTCTTTACAGGTTGCAACAAAAAAAGTGCAATCCGGCTCAGGCAGCCGCAAAAAAAGGCTGCTGGATGCCCTTGAACGGCTATTTCCATGGAAAAAAGTATTGAAAATGGCGAATTACCTTCTCCGGTATTCCATAATCGCTCTAAATCCTGTAGCATCACTCCCGTAGTTCGTAGTACAGTTGATTCAGTTGCGCCAGTGAGGTACCCCATTGATTAAGCAGGACATCGTCCATCATGTAATCGAGCGTACGGGCCTGCCCCGCACCAAGGCGGAGGCGGCCGTGGATACGGTATTCGAGGGCCTCAAGCAGGCTTTGACCGCCGGCGAGCGCATTGAATTGCGCGGCTTTGGCGTCTTCAGCGTGCGCGCCCGCAAAACCGGCATAGGCCGCAATCCCCGCACAGGCACCGAGGTCAGCATCACTCCCGGCAAAGCGGTCCGCTTCAAGCCCGGCAAGGAACTGCACGCCCTGGAGACCGGCGCGGCGGCTAAGTAAAGACGTGCGCGGCGATCAAACACGTCGCATATTGTGGCTCAATTGGGCTACAATATACGCATGGCCACAAATGCCGTTGTCCGCTCCCGAATCAGCGCTGACGTAAAAGAGAAGGCTACCGCCGTGCTCGAAGAAATGGGCCTCACGGTCTCCGACCTGATGCGCATCGTTCTGACCAGGGTGGCACGGGAGAAGGCCTTGCCCTTCGACTTGAAGCCTAACAAACTCACACGAGAGACCATGCGCAAGACCGCCCAGGGCTTGGAAGTCCATCAGGCCAAGGATGCCGCCGATCTCTTCCACAAGCTGGGCATCTGAAAAGTTCTCTCTATTTCCACCACTCGTCACTCGAATAGTTGGGGTCATCGCTATTGTGTGCAGGAAAGTATGCTTCCAAATAATCCCGACACTCCTTTACCTCAATTTTGGTCCTTTCCAGGAGATCGAACTGTTCATGCACATCCAAGCCCAGGAAGAACTCCCATTTTTTCAAATCACCCTCACGCTCAATCTGTTCACGATTTCGTTCCTGTTCGGCGTATTCTCGAACTTGGTCTGGGTCATCAAGGACCTGTTCAGCAACTTGCTTGGAGACAAGTATGGCCTCATATTCATGGGGAAAGTGCCATCGTGGTACCCTTTGCTGGCATCGGCTATAAATGCACTGGAGGTGTCGATTGGCCAACCAGACTTTACGGCTGTTCCCGTACTGCATAAAGTGCTGCAATTCGTGTGCAAAGGTAATAACTGTGCCTATTTGAGACTGGCAGGTCCGATTTCGCAAATAGATCGTGACATCGCAATGGTATTTTGAACCGTCAGAAACACACCGACGAATCTCGGGGGGCCAGTTGGGCACGTCTGTACTAAACTTTGGTTCACAGACTAGGGTAGTAAATCCGCAGTAGTTTTCGCCTAGCCGTTGCGGGTTAGTGAAATATGAACGCTCCTCGTTATCGAAGATGCAGACCAGTGACTTCTGCGGGAGATGGTGCCGAAAATGTTTATGACAAATCACGCTTTGGCATTTAGGCCATAGCACAGATTTCTTGGATGGTTCCAAAAAACACGGTTGAATCGACATCTCTTTGGCCTCGATTCCATTGTTTTCTCTGATTCGGGGAACCACGATGTCTCCCTCATTCTGAGGTAGAGTGTTCCGTGACCCACTTGCCCGCACGCGCCTGTGCTTGAGATATATCTGCGTGCGTCAGATGAGAGGCTGCTAAGTCCATAGCTTTAATCGCATTCTGCTGAACGGAACTATCGAGCTTTCCCAACGAACTGATGCGTAACCAGAAGTATGCTTCTGCGTAGTCCTGGTGAACACCATCGCCATAATAATAGGCCAAGCCTAGATTAAATTGAGCGTAAGAGTGGCCCTGATTCGCAGCCATGCGGTACAGACGTATTGCTTCGACTGCATCTTTCGGAACGCCATTACCGTGGGCATACGCCCAGCCAAGGTTGCACTGTGCGGATGCATGTCCTTGGTCAGCGGACTTACGATACCAACGTATTGCCTCGACCGGATCCTTCGGAACGCCTACGCCAAGGTCATAATCCCAGCCAAGATTGTTCTGCGCTGACGCGATACCCTGATCTGCGGCCCTGTGGTACCACCGAGCTGCCTCGACCTCGTCCTTCTGAACGCCCTCGCCATGGTCATACATCAGGCCGAGGTTCAACTGTGCGGACGCATCACCTTGATCGGCAGCCTTTCGATACCAACGTACCGCCTCGACCTTGTCCTTCGGAACGCCTACACCATAGTCATAGGCCCGTCCAAGGTTGTTTTGTGCTTTAGCGTTTCCTTGCTCTGCTGCTTTGCGATACCAGCTGATGGCCTCAGCTTTATCTTTTGGGACGCCATCACCGTTTTCGTATGCGGCACCAAGATTAAATTGTGCAATCGCATCTCCGGCGGCGGCTTTTTTCTTGAGATCGACAATTCCTTGCGCTATCACCGGGGCAGCAAAGCTCAGGATCAGCAGCGAAGCGAAAATCGTCTTTGCTAATCGAGACGCTGGCATAAAGTCATCTCCGACAGTTCGGAATTGAATCTTGTTGAATTGGATACGCAGTACAGCTTACGTCAATATCGTCAGATGGTAGGCGAAGAATGGGCGAATGTCAATGGCTCCATATGAGATCCCGCTCTCCATCTTCCGCCGACCTTGCAAACGGTAGGATTTAGGGCCGCTAGCCACTCCCTACATCAGCCGCAGAGCATCCACATCCACAATCAGATTTCTGCGCGGAATCTGGGCGGCGTCGGCCTGTGCCAGCATCCCGCGCAGTGCCGCGTTCAGCGCCTTGCGCGAGCCGGCCTTCAGAATCAGGTGAAAGCGGTAGACGTTCTTGATGCGCGCGATGGGCGCGGTGCAGGGGCCCAGCACTCGCACCCCCTCCGGCGCTGTCGCCTGAAACCATTTGCCCAGCACCGCCGACCAGCCTACTGCCTCTTCCAGCTTGGGCGATTGCACCAGCACGTTAGCCAGTACGCCAAACGGCGGATAGTGCATCCATCGCCGGTACTTCAATTCGCGCTCCACAAAAGCGGCGTAATCGTGCTTGCTCGCCGCCAGAATCGCGTAGTGCTCCGGGTAGTAGGTTTGCACCACCACCCGCCCCGGCAGCTCCCCGCGCCCGGCGCGCCCGCTGACCTGCGTCATCAACTGAAAAACCCGCTCGGCTGCGCGAAAATCCGGCATCGACAGCGAGTGGTCGCAGCCCACCACCCCCACCAGCGTCACCCCGTGAACATCGTGCCCTTTGGCAATCATCTGCGTGCCCACCAGCAGGTTGATCTCGCCCGAGTGCAGCCGCGCCAGCAGCCGTTCCAGATCGCTCCGCCCGCGCACCGTGTCGCGGTCCATGCGCCCGATCCGCGCCGTGGGGAAAATCTCCCCCAGCCGCTCTTCCCCCTGCTGCGAGCCCGCGCCCAGATAGTACAGGTGCTCGCTGTCGCACTTGGGGCAGCGCGCCGGCACCGTCCGCCGGAATCCGCAGTAGTGGCATTCCAGCCGCTGCCCTTCCCGTGCCAAACCCTCATCATCTTCAATCTGCGCCTTGTGGTGGGTCAGCGAGATGGCGCAGTTCTGGCACTCCAGCTTTTCCCCGCATGCCCGGCAAATCACCACAAACGAATAGCCCCGCCGGTTCAGCAGAATCAGCGCCTGCTCGCCGCGATCCAGCGCCGCCTGCGTCTCGGCCACCAGCGCGCGAGAAAAAAGCTGCTCTTGCCCCGTCTCTTGAAACTCCCGGCGCATGTCGATCACTTCCACAGCCGGCAGCGGGCGGTTCATCACCCGGTCATTCAACTCAATCCGTTGATACTTGCCCGTAGCCGAGTTCTGCCAGCTCTCCAGCGACGGCGTCGCCGAACCCATCACCGCCACCGCCCCTTCAATCTTGGCCCGCATCACCGCCACATCGCGGGCGTTGTAGCGCGGCGTCTCCTCCTGCTTGTAGCTCTGGTCGTGCTCCTCGTCCACCAGAATCAGCCCCAGCTTTGGTGCGGGCGCAAAGATTGCCGAGCGCGTGCCCACCACAATCGGCGCCTCGCCTCGCCGGATGCGCCGCCACTGCTCGCTGCGCTCCTCGGGTGTCAGCGCCGAATGCAGCAGCGCCACTTTTTGCCCGAAGGCCTCATCCAGCAGGCCCACCATCTGCGGCGTCAGCCCAATCTCCGGAACCAGCAATATCGACGCCAGCCCACGGTCCAGCGCCCGTTGCATCGCAGCTAGGTACACCGCCGTCTTCCCCGATCCCGTCACTCCATGCAGCAAAAACGGCTTGAATCCCCCCAGCGCCGCCGCCATGCTGGCCAGCGCCTCCATCTGCGGCTCGTTGAGCCGCTGCGGCCCCGGCTGGCTCTGCACTCCGCCCAGATGGAAGACCGCCGGCCGCTCGTCGATGCGCACCAGTCCCCGCCGCACCAGCGTTTGCAGCGTCGACGAGGGCAGTTCCTTTCGCCTCAGTTCGGCCAGCGGCATCTCCCCATCGCAGGCCGCCAACTCCGCCAGAATCGCCTGCTGCTTGGCCGTCAGCGCCGGCAGCCTCGCCTCGGGAATCAGCACCGCAAACCGTTCCATCCGCCGCGCATCACGCTCCGCCGCCGCCGTCTCCCGCGTAATCCACTTCTTGCGCGTCAGCCCGGCCAGCACCGGCAGCGTGGCCGCGGTAGCCGTGCGTAGCGTCGATACTTTCACCGGCTCGCCCGAGGCCAGCCGCTCCAGCACCCTCCTCTCCAGATCCTGCTCCTCAGCCGACAGCTTCCCCTTGCGCTTCGAGCTGGATTGTTTCTCGATTCGTCCCATTGCACTGAAGCGCCGTGCCCCATCCATTTCGCGTCCTTTGCGAAATGGGTGGGAAATCTCAATCTCCATATCCGTAGCCAGCTCCAAAGCGGGATTCCCCTCCACGCTCTTCGCCAGCACATCCCTTCCCAAATCCGTAATGCGGTAATAAACCGTTCGCCGCACTTCGGCCATCAGCGGCAACATTCCCCGCAGCACCTCGCCCAGCGGAGCCAGGTAATACTGCGCCATCCACGTCGCCAGCTCCAGCAGGTTGTCGCCGAGCAGAGGCTCCTCGTCCAGCACAGTCTCGATAAACCGCATCTCGAACTCCGCCGGAGCCGTCACGTTCAGCCCGGTCACCACCCCGATCAGCTTTTCCTTGCGAAAGGGAACGATCACCCGCGCGCCCCTCTGCGGCAGTTGCCCCTCCCGCACCGCGTAGGTAAACAGGCGGTCTAGCGGCACAGGCAGCGCGACTTCGCAGTAAGCGGGCATGGCAGTTAAGATTCAGTGTAGGGGATAAGGCTGATTCCGTTCTTGAATTCTGCCTTGACACTTGGGATAATATGGTATAACTGTTATACTAAATGAGATTCCACTTCGATCCGCGCAAAAGCAATCAGCTGCGGAAAAATCCGAAGCGTGGGATCGGCTTTGAGGAAGCTCGGGCGATATTCACCCGGCCCTATTACCTGGATCAGCGTTCGGATCTCCCCCAGCAGTTCCGGGCAATCGGGTGGGTTGGCCATGCGCTCTACTCCCTGATCTTCGAGATTCGCGAGGACGAAGAGGGCGAATACTACCACCTGGTAACGTTGTGGAAAGCCACCCGTGAGGAACAAAGATTGTATGAAGAGCACGCGTAGCCGCACCAAAGCCATCGCTGCCGAACAGATCGCGCAGCTTGCCGACAAAGGCGAGAACATATCCCATTTTTTTACCGGCTCGGGCCACAGGATGCCGCCCCTCCAACCTCCGGTTCAGCGCGTCAACGTTGATTTCGCCGCCCCCATGCTGAACGAACTTGACGATGCCGCCAGGGAACTCAATATCAGCCGGCAAGCCCTCATCAAAACCCTCGTCCGGCAGGCTTTGGACCAGCATTACGTCGCGCAAAATGTCACTATGATATCCAGGCGGGGCTAGCCGCCACATAGCCCAATCGAATTGCATTCGACTGGACTTTTTTATTCCCCATTTGCATTTCCGCCCCCAAGCCGTACAATTCCTGCAAATGACAACTCCAGCCTCCACGCCCGCCGCCCCGTCTCCCGCCGCCGCTCCCGCTCCAGCCGCCGTTCCGCCTCCCGCTGCTGCCACCGCCACCACTCCCCTGGTTTCGCCCAACCCCACCCACCCCGTCACGCTGTCCATTGACATCGGCGGCTCGGGGTTGAAGGCCATGCTCCTCGACGCCGAGGGCAAATCCGTCAGCAAGCGCCTGCGCATCCTCACCCCCTCCGTGCCCACCCCGTCAGCCGTGCTCTCAGTCCTCGATGAATTCCGCGCGCCCTTTCCGGACTTCGACCGCGTCTCCGTCGGCTTTCCCGGCGTCGTCAAGCGCGGCGTCACCATCCTCGCCGTCAATCTCCATCCCGACTGGTGCAACTTCCCCCTCCAGAACAAGCTCGCCGAGCGCTGGGGCAAACCCGTCCGCGTGGGCAACGACGCCGACATCGCCGGCTACGGAGCCATCCATGGCCAGGGAGTCGAGCTGGTCCTCACCCTGGGCACCGGCCTGGGCAGCGCCCTCTTTACCGATGGTCACCTCGTCCCCGGCCTGGAGTTGGCCCACCACCCCTGGCGCAAGAAGGGCATGACCTACGAGGACTCCCTCGGACGCCGCGGCCTCGACAAGTACGGCAAGGCCCGCTGGAACAACTTCCTCGAAGCCGCCATCAAGCAGACCGAGCAGCTCTTCAACTGGGACCACCTCTATCTCGGCGGCGGCAACACCAAGAAGATCAACTTCAAGCTCCCCAAAAACATCACCATCGTCTCCAACGAGAGCGGCCTCCTCGGCGGCGTCTTCTTATGGAAGGATCAGGGGTGAGACAGGGAGGGGCTGCAGCCCATAAACAGGATTGCCTCGGTATGTGCTTCACTCGCGCTAAGGCGATAGACTATAAACCTAATTATAAGAACGTGTTAGCTCACCGTTTCACGGCCCGTATCGTTTCCTTGCGTACCGTAAGCCGCTCCACCAATTCGGTCCGTACCTCGTAGCCGCGGCCGGGAGCGTCCGGCACAACGATCTCGCCCGCCGCGGAAACCGTCACCTCCGGCTCGATGATGTCTTCCTTCCAGTAGCGCGCCGAAGCAGACACGTCGCCCGGCAGCGTGAAATTGTCCAGCGTCGAGAGCGCGATGTTGTGCGCGCGTCCCACGCCCGACTCCAGCATTCCGCCGCACCACACCGGAATCTTCCGCTCCCGCGCCGTGTTGTGCACGGCGATGGCCTCGCTGAAGCCGCCTACGCGGCCCAGCTTGATATTGATAATTCGGCACGACTCCATTTCGATGGCCGCCTGCGCGTCTCTCCGGTTGCGAATCGATTCGTCGAGGCAGATGGCCGTCCGCAGCCGCTTTTGCAGCAGCGCATGAAAGTAAAAGTCGTCGTGCCACAGCGGCTGTTCGATCATCAGCAGGTTGAAGGCGTCAAAGCTCGTCAGATGCTCCGCATCGCTGAGGCTATACGCCGAGTTGGCATCGCAGCTGAGCGTGATCGCCGGCCAGCGCTTGCGCACCTGCTCGAAGACTTCTACATCCCAGCCCGGTTTGCACTTCAGCTTGATGCGCTGATAGCCGGCCGCCAGTTCTTTCTCGATGATCTCCATCAACTGCGGGATCGTGGGCTGAATTCCCAGCGAGACGCCGCAGGGAATCTTTGCGCGCACGCCGCCAATCAGCCGCGAGAGCGAAACTTGTTCGCGTTGCGCCTCCAGGTCCCAGATGGCGTTTTCCAGCGCCGCCTTGGCCATGCGGTTGCCGCGCACCGCATGAAAGATCTGCGGACATTCACCGCCGTTCGCGGGCGCTTCAGCCGCCAGTATCGGCCCCAACTCGTCGACGATGACCTGCCAGGCGCTGTCGGTCGACTCCTCGGAGAAGAAGGGCCGCTCGCCCGCCGTACACTCGCCCCAGCCGGTCAGCCCTTCGGACCGGATCTCTGCCAGCAGGATTCTCCGTTCGCGGGTGACGCCAAAGCTGGTTTCAAAGGGGTGCACCAGCGGCAGGCGCAATTCGCGCAGAATGATGGCGTCAATCTTCATATTTCATACATTCCCTGGGATTCGAGGTTTACATCGCTCTGGATAAAAGGACCCAATTCGTAGATTCCGTTGCCTTCCGCGTCGCGTGTGAAGTTGACTACGGCAAATCCGTGAGAAAATGCCGCCTGTAGCTTTTTGCGGATTTCCGTCTGGACAGCCAAAGCGCGCTCCCGCTCGGCCTCCGAGGCTCTCCACGCGGAGATGGCTGCCGGAACCTGAATCCGCGCTTCGATCTCGCGCGCCTCTGTCTGCCGGCCTTTGAGAGCCGCCTCGACTCTGGGTGAATCGAGCTCCCACTCAGCCACCAGGCGGTCCGTCGGCAGTCCGCCTTGCAGGCGTGAAGTGGATGCGCCATAGAAATTCATCTCATAGCGGCGGGCGATGGCTCCCAGCTTGTGGAGATTGAGATAAGCGTTCTTGATTTCCAGCGGATCGAAAGTCCACTCCATGTGGCGGATGCCGCGCTTGAGCGCATCCTGGCGCTGTTCCAGCTTGAGCTTCGTGCCCAGTCCGCGATTCTGGTACTCTTCGCGCACCGCCAGCATGTGCGAGTGCAGATAGGCTCGCGGTCCGTCCTTGGAGTTTTTCATTCCCGGCAACGACAGTGCGAAGCCTACCAGCGACTCCGGCCCGCCGCATGCGGGGCCGTGGACAATCTCTGTATCGAAGGCGCCGATCACTTGGCCACCGATCTTCTGCATCAGCAGAAAGGCCTTGCGCGGAAGCACGTCGCTGGGGTCGTAACCCCAGGTTTCGACCTCCAGACGGACGCAGGCTTCCAGTTCGTCAAAGCCTGAGCAGGAACGAATCACAATCATGGCTGTACCTCTTTATCGGCAGCCGCCAGCTTCTGTTTAGCTCTAATCCACAACGCTTCCAACTCATCCAGGGAAAGCTCTTCGAGCGGCCGCTCGCTGGCCATCTCCATAGCGCGAAAGCGCTCGCGGAAACGAAAGTTGCAGCCGCGCAGCGCCATCTCCGCATCCACGCCCAGGTGACGGCCCAGGTTCACCACGGTAAACAGCAGGTCGCCCAGCTCCGCCTCGACTTTGGGCTTGCTCGCTGGATCGTCCGACGCGGCCTCGGCCTCCAGCTCCGCCGTCTCCTCGGCTAGCTTGGGCAACAGATCGCGCCAGTTGGGCCAGTCGAAGCCGGCCTTGCGCGCCTTGGCGCCCAGCTTTGCAGCCTCAGCTAATGCCGGCATCGCCCGCTGCACAGAATCCAAACGCGACTCGGGGAGTTTCTGCGCCGAAGGCGCGTCTGCTGTATGGAATGCCACCGAAGGCGCGGCTGCTGCATGCAATGCCGCCGAAGGCGCGGCTGCTGCATGCAATTCCTTTTCAGCCAGTTTGATCTCTTCCCAGTTGTGCAGCACAGCTGCCGAAGAGCCTCCCACATCGGCATTGACGTCGGCCCGGTTGCCGGCCTCCCGCGCAGCCTCCTCGCCAAAAACGTGGGGATGGCGGCGTATCAGCTTGCGATTCAGGTGGTCGAGCACATCCTGAATGCTGAAGTGGCCCTCGTTGGCCGCCATCTCGGCATAAAACAGGACTTGCAGGAGCAGGTCGCCGAGTTCCTCGGCCAGGTGCGGCCAGTCACGCCGTTCAATGGCGTCAAAGACCTCGTAGGTCTCCTCCAGCGTGTATTTGCGTATGGAATCGAAGGATTGCTCGCGGTCCCAGGGGCATCCGCCGGGAGCCCGCAGCCGAGCCATGATGGCCACCGATTGCTGAAACAAAGCCGCCACTCGCGCCGGATCGGTTGCCCTTGCCGGGTCCGATGCAGGCCGCGGCGCGGAAGCCTCTACAGACGAGCGTTCAGGCGGATGGTCCATGCACATTCAGTCTACCTTGGGCAAGAGCGCAGTGATTCCCGCCGCTGGCAAACATTGGCTCTCCGGTGGTACGATACGAGCCGGGTTAGAAAGGAGCCCCAGGATGAAACGTGTCTTCAGTTTTATTATTCTTTTTCTGGCGTTTGGTTTACTGTTCGTCTCTACTGCGAAAGCCGGCGAGCGTGAGGATAAGCTTGTACTACTGGCAGGGGCCGGCGATGTGGATGGTGTGCGAGCTTTACTCGATCAGGGAGTCGACATAAACGCGAAACGTCACGGGACCGGTAATACCGCATTATGCACGGCAATTTCGTTCTACGATTCGACTCAGGTCCAGGATCACATCAACATAGTGAAATTGCTGTTAGCCAAAGGTGCTGATATCAATATGATGTGTTTGGGAGGGTTTACGCTTTTAACTATCGCAGCGGGAAATGGCGATGCGGATATCGTACGCCTCCTGATCGACAAGGGAGTGGATGTAAACAAAAAAGATGAAGTGGGCTATACACCACTCATGTCAGCAAACCGAATGCTCGAAAAGGGGCATGTTGTTGGGTTTGATAATTCTATGCATGCCTCTTATCAGCCGCTAACTCCCACGGAAAAGCAAGCCTATATGAACGTCGTGCAGATACTCAAAGAGGCGGGAGCAAAGTGATCCAGCTTCTCAGGGTAAACCGGCAGAGATGCAAATCACAGCTGCGGATTTAACCCCAACAGAATCTGCGCACCTGCACGGGAACTTGTTAGGGTTGCTTTGTAAACAATGGCTCGCCGGTGGTACGATACGAGCCGGGTAAGAAAGGAGCCCCAGAATGAAGCGTGTCTTCAGTTCTATCGTTCTTCTTCTGGCGTTTAGTTTTCTGCTCGTCTCCAATGCAAAGGCCGGCGAGCGTGAGGATAATCTTGTGATGCTGGCCATGAGCGGCTCTGTAGATGGCGTGCGGGATTTACTCGACCAGGGAGTGGACATAAACGCAAAAAATAGCACAAACGGGTGTACCGCGCTGGCAAATGCGACAATGGTATACGGTTTGATTCCCGGCGGGAACTACATAGCTGTGGTGCAATTGTTGCTTGCCAGAGGCGCGGATATTAACGCGATCTGTTTGCATACGCCTTTGGGGAATATGGTGTTGCATGGCAACGTGGATGTTGTGCGTATTCTGATCGACAAGGGGGCGGACGTCAACAAAAAAGATGATAGTGGCAATACGCCGCTTATGCTTGTAAAAGCAAAGCTCGAAGGGGGGGAATTTAAAGGGATTGAGAAAGGGACTGATAATATGTTACACATTACTTACAGGCCGCTGACCCCCGCAGAAAGTGAAACCTATACGAAGATTGTGCAAATGCTCCAAGCAGCGGGCGCTAAGTAATCACGCATAAAGCCGTATACTCAACTCGACTATGATGCGCATTCTGGGAACGATTTTTGCGGGACTGTTGGGCCTGGCCTTCGGCAGCTTTCTGAACGTCTGCCTGAGCCGCTGGCCCGCAGGCGAGAGCATCGTCCGGCCGCGCTCCCACTGCCGCCACTGCAACCGCACGCTCGCCTGGTGGGAGAACGTGCCGCTCCTCAGTTGGCTCGCGCTGCGTGGCCGCTGCCGCACCTGCCGCGCCTGGATCGGCTGGCGCTATCCGCTGGTGGAGCTGGCGGTGGGGGGGCTGTGGGCAACTTTTGTATGGCACATTTCTGAGCAGTTTGTGGTTTCAGAAACTACAAATCAACTAGGAATTGTCCCACCGCACATTGGGATCATTCCTTTAATCGGAACAATGTTCTTCCTTTGGCTGCTTGTCGGAATTGCAGTACTTGATGCGGAGAATTTTTGGATTGCTGATGCCATCACATTGCCGGGAATCGCGTTAGGTATTGCGTTTTCAGTTTTGTCAGTGTCCATTTTGCAGATGCCTCTACGAGAACACTCGGAGTTCTGGATTAGCCTTGGTGAGAGGTTATTGGAGATCCTCGCCGCCGCCGGACTCATCCTGCTCATCCGCTGGCTCTACTGGCTCATTCGCCGCCGCGAGGGCATCGGTCTGGGCGACGCCAAGCTCATGGCGCTGCTGGCCGCATGGCTCGGATTACCGGGTGCGCTGCTTTCGTTTGGGCTGGGAGTTGTGCTCGGAGCATTGACTGCAATTGTGATGCTGATTGTCCCGTCAACGCGTCGGGAATCAGGAAGCTTGGCACTACACAAGCTGCCGCTGGGCACATTCCTCTGCATTGGTGGCATTGTGAGCAGCCTGTGGGGACAGCAAATGCTCGCCGCATATCTCCGCTGGGCCGGATTCTGATTGTCTGTCCGAGAAAAGCGTAAACCGGAGCAGCACGCTCCGGCTTGTCGCGCTACCTGTCGGTGCAGGAGTAGCAGGGATCGATGGAGGCCTGAATCAGCGGCGTATCGGCCAGCCTAGCGCCCTTCACCATCCAGCGGATTGCCGGCATCACGGCGAAGGTCGGCGTGCGCACATGAACGCGGGCTGGATTCCGCGAGCCTTCCTTCCAGGAGACCGAGTACATGACCTCTCCGCGCGGCGCTTCGACGCGGGCTGTGGAAGTTCCCGTGATGAAGTTGAATTTGTCGTCGCCGGTGTGGAACTCGCCGGGCGGCAGCTTGCTGAGCGCCTGGCGCAGAATCTTGCAGCTTTCCATAATCTCGAGGGCACGGACTAGCAGCCGTGCGCGCACATCGCCGTCCGGCACAACCGGCACGTCGAACTCCATCTCCGGATAGGCCGCGTAGGGCGCGTCTTTCCGCAAATCCTGAGGCAACCCCGAGGCGCGCGCCACCGGGCCCACTACGGCGCAGGAGATGGCATGTTCCTTGGTCAGAACGCCGATGCCCGCGCAGCGCGAGCGAGCCGTTCTGCTGGTGGTGAAGATGGGAATGACGGTATGCGCCATCTCGCCTTCCAGCTTCTCGACCATTTTGAGAATCGATTGCGGATCGGTGATGTCGCGATTGACGCCGCCGATGCGGTTCATCGAATAGTTGACGCGGTTGCCGCTGATGGCGGCGAGGATGTCCATGATCTTCTCGCGAATCTCGAAGCAGGTCATGAACATGGTCTTGAAGCCCATGAGCTTGGCGGCGATGCCCGCCCAGAGTACGTGCGAATGCAGCCGCTCCAGCTCCGCCATGATGACGCGAATGTATTGCGCGCGCGGCGGCGGCGTCTGATCGGTCAGCCCTTCCATCGCCCGGCAAAAGGTGAGTGTGTGAATGAACGAGCAGATGCCGCAGACCCGCTCCATCAGCGCGATGGCCTGAATGTGGTTGCGCGTCTCGGCCAGGTGCTCGATTCCGCGAAAGTTGAACCCGATATGCAGCTTGGCGTCCAGAACCGTCTCGCCTTCGCAGATCATATCCAGCTTGTAAGGTTCTTCCAGAGCCGGGTGATAAGGCCCCATGGGTATTTTGTAACTCATAGTTTCTCCTGACTCACGGCCACAACGTCGCGCAGGTTCACGCCCGGCGTCTCTCCCTGGCGCAGCAGCAGCGGTTCGTATTCGCGTCCCGTGAAGGAAAGGTCATATTCCTCGTGAATCTCGCGCTCAATCCAGTCCGCGGCCTCACACAAGTCATAAATGCTCTCGATGGATTTGCCGGCGAGCGTAAAGGAAAAGCCCAGCAACTGGCCGTTGAGGTCCCAGTGGTACTCCAGGCGAAATCCCTCGTCCTTGGGAAGCTGATAGGCGGTGATGGTGATGAAGCGCGCGTGAATTTCGTTCATAGCCTTGGCCAGTTCGCGCACCTTCGCCGCATCCAGCGCGAGCCAATGCACGCCGCCCTGTTCAACAAAGGATACGGAGATGCCGAGTTTGTTCTTGATCGTCTCCAGCGAACTCATTGTGCGCCTCCATTGGCAGGGCTGGCCGCTTGTTCTATTTGTCCAGCGGCAACCGCCGCCGGAACCACGGCCGGCTTGACGGTCTGCTTGCGGGCAACTGTGTAGGACTTTTTCAACTCGCCGGGAGTCAGGTAAATCGGCGGGCACTCGGAGTCCTGGCTGAGCGCATGTTCCTTGCAACCCTCCACGCAACGCCCGCAGAAGGTGCAATGGCCGGGATCGTAGCTCCAGTAGAATTCGCCTTTGCCGGCCCTGAACTCGATGGCGCGGGCAGTGCAGCGCATTCTGCAAATCGCGCAACCGGAGCAAAGCGTTGGATCGAAGCGCACCAGGCCCCGGTAACGCTCGCTCACCTGGGGGCGCTCGGGAAAGAGCAGCGTTCGCGAGCCGCCCCACAGGTTCTTCCACAGCATGGTCAAAATGTTCATGCTTTATACCTCATGAAAAGCGCGGAGGCAACGGCCAGAACCGCGAAGATAAGCGTGCATTGCCAGTAAAAACGCACTGTTGTATCGATCTGCAAGCGCGCCGTGGCCGCCGCTGTCACCGACAGCAGCAGCACCAGGACGAAGGAGAGCGCGACGAAAACCAGCGCGGCAACCCACCACAGCGTGAAGGCCGGAGCAATCAGTGTGGCCACCAGCCCAGTTGCTGCAACCCATTCCAGCCCATGCGAAAGCTCCCACATGGCCAGCTCGGGACCGGCGTACTCGACCATGGGGCCGGAGTAGATCTCCTGCTCGGCGTTGGGCAGCGAGAAGGGATTGAGATGGAGTTTTGCGGGCAGGCAAACCAGGATTGCCGCGATGCCCAGCCAACGCAACGGTGAAGCCGGTAGTTGCGCGAGCGCCGAAAGGCTGAAGGTGTGCTGCGAGGCGGCGACGGAGATGATGGCCAGCAAAAAGACCACGTTATAGCTGACGCTGAGCACGGCCTCGCGCGCCGAGCCGATTTCGCCGAAGATGGAGCGCGAACTGAAGCCCGCCGCGATAATGCACATGGAGGGCAGCTCAAGCAATGCAAGCAGAAGAATCAGATCGCCCTGGAAGCCTCCCGATGCGGGCAGCACCGGCAACAGTCCCACCGCGCCGGCTGCCGCAGAGACTGCAATCAGCGGCCAGGCCTTCATCAGCAGGCCGCCCACGCCCGTGCGCTGCGGCGTGTCTTTGCCCAGCAGCTTGATGAAATCGAAGAATGGCTGCATGAACGGAGGGCCAATGCGTCCCTGCATCCGCGCCACCGCCTTGCGTTCCACCCAGAGGAAGAACCACGCGGCGGGAACGGCAAAGAGCAGGCCGGGAAAGATGAGCAGTCGCGCTAAAGCAGTGGTCAGACTGTTCCAAATCTCTGGCGTCATCATCCCTGCACCTCCGTGGAACTGCATGCGCAGCTTTGGCAATTATTTCCTGGGTCGCCCACGATCTCGGGCTCGGCGCTGGCAACTGGCGGCTTGGAGCCCCGCGCGGCCAGAATCCCCGCGGCCTTGGCCACGCCCAGCACAATGGCGTCGGGACGCGGCGGGCAGCCGGGAACGAAGACATCAACAGGGATGTGCTTGTGCAGCGGCCCGGCCAGCGTGCGGCTGTCGATGAAGACATTGGTTGTCGCCGGGCATGATCCGATGGCCACCACAGCCTTGGGACCGAAGACCTGTCCGTAAACCGTCTTGATGGCGCCGACAGCGTTGTGCGTGACCGGACCGGTGACGCAGAGAATGTCGGCGTGGCGTGGCGAGCCTTCCAGGCGCACGCCCAACTGTTCGGCGTCGTAGCGCGGCGAAAGGGCAGCCACAATCTCAATGTCGCAACCGTTGCAACTGCCCGAGTTCATGTGAAAGAGCCATGGGCTGTGGCTGCGGCAATAGCACATCAATTTACTCCAGAGCTTCATGGTCTCCCTCCAAGCAGCATTTGCATCGCATCCGGCCAGATGCCGCCGGCCAAAACCAGCACCACCAGCGCAACAATAACGGCCTGCAACAGGAACGGCTCTTTTATCGGCGAATTTGGAAGCGGAGGCGAGTTACTGCCCGCAGCCGGACCCCACCAGACGCGGGTAAGCGCCAATGTGTATGCGATCAGCGCAAAGATCGACGAGAGAATGAAGACCGCCGCCAGCGGCCAGCCTATCTGCACCGCCGTCTCGTAGAGTCTCCAGCGTCCGATGTACCCAAGCGTCGGAGGCACGCCCAGCATGGCCAACATTCCAAACAAAAATCCAAATGCCGCGACCGGGTAACGGTTGATGAGGCCCGTGTGCTCGCCGTCCAGCGCGCCGTCGGCTTCGGGGCCGCTGAGGCAGGCAAAGAGCAGCGCCTTGGCGAGTGCGTGGGTGCAGGCCGCGATCATCGCACCATCCAATCCAAAACCTTTCAAAGTGAAGATTCCCAGGAACAGGAAGCCAACATCCTCGACTGTGGAGAGCACCAGCAGGCGCTTGAGGCTGCGCTGCGTCAGCATCAGCAGAGCAGCAAGGAATGAAGTAGCAGCAGCAGCGCCCAGCAGGAATCCCTGAGGAGTAAGCAAATCCGGAGATGCCTGAGCGGCAACGGAGAACTCGCCGAAGGCGGCCATGTCGACGACCGCGATAATCAGGCCGAGAACCACAGCGGGCAACTCATCAGCCAGACTCAGCAGCCAGAAGAAGAGCGGAACTGCGGCCAGTTTGGCGCAGATACTGGTCAGTAAAAGCGCGCGTGCCCAAACCGGCTCTCCGCGCTCCAGCAATAGGTCGCTTGAAACCAGCGACGCGGCGGAGATGAGGACAACAGCGAGGTAAGTCAGCCTTGCGGCTTGCGTGCGCGCGCTTTGCCAGACCAGCGCCACGGTCAGCAGCGCGCCAAGCTCCAGTAGCCCAAGACGAAGCCAGTGATCGTGACTCAGCAGGCCTGCAATGGTGGCCGTACCTGCCAGAATCATCCATGGCGCAAGGCGTAACCATTTTGCGTGGGAGAGTGCGGCCAGTATTAATGCAACTCCGGCGATAGCGCAAGCCAAAATCAGCAGCGACGGCATTGGAGGCGATGGAAGAGGCGGAGCGCCCGCAATTGCTGGAGCGAGCCAGCGAATTCCAGCCAGCACCGCCGCCGCCAGCACAATCACAAGCGCCAGCGCGTACCGTTCCATCCATGTGACAATAACGCCCAGCCAGCGCGAGACGGCTTGCATGCCGTGCCAGACGCCCAGGTAAACAGCGTCCACATTGGACCAGCGGAAAAACTCATGCCAGTTTTGCAGGAAGATGCTGGAGAAATCTCCAGCCGTCAGCCTTCCCTCTGACGACAGCGGCTCTCCGCCGGTAAAGATTCCTCCGCCAGCGAGAGCCGTTTCATCAATCTTCGGCTGGCGAGAGACGTAAGCGATGGCGTAGATCAGCCCGCCCAGAATCAGCGAGACCACGGCCAGCACCAGGCCGCCTATGGTCGAGAAGCTGCCCGCATCGGCGGAAAGCCCAAACCACGTCACCTGCACTGCATTGAGCTTCAGCGCGCCCAGAATCGGATTGAGCAGATAGTTGACCGCCAACTGCGGCGCGACGCCCAGAATGACGCTGCCCGCGGCCAGCAATCCCATGCCCCAGATCATCGTCGGAGGAGACTCGTGCGCGTCTTTGGTCGCCTTGGTCAGCGGACCGAGAAAAACTGCGCTGGTAGCCTTGGCGCCAAAAAAGACCGTGCCCAGGCTGGCTGCCCATGCCACCATCGCGGGTACAGCCCATCCGGCCTGCAAGGCTGCCGCATAGAGCATCCACTTGCTGGCGAAGCCGCTCATCAGCGGAATGCCCATCATGCTGCCCACGCCGATCAGCCAGGAGAGCGTCGTCTTCGGCATCTTCTGCGCCAGGCCGCCGAGCTGGTTCATGTCGCGCGTGCCCGAGGCATGCTGCACCGAGCCGGCGGTCAAAAACAGCCCGGCCTTGAAGAATCCGTGGTTGAGGCAGTGCAGTAGGCCGGCAACAATGGCCAACGGGGTGCCGATGCCGATGCCCATCATCATGTAGCCGATCTGGCTCACGGTGGAGAAGGCCAGCATGCGCTTCAGGTCGTTCTGCACCATGGCGTACATCACGCCGATAGCCATGGTGACAGTGCCAACCCACATCAGGGATTCATTCCCCCAGGCGAAGCCTCCGGCCTGCGGCCATGCGCCAAAGCTGTGCATACGGGCGGCCAGGTAAACGCCGGCCTTGACGTAACAAGCCGCGTGCAGCAAAGCGCTCACCGGGGTGGGCGCGGCCATGGCCTCGGGAATCCAGGTGTGCAACGGGAACTGCACGGATTTGGCCACCAGCGCCACCAGCATCAATACAAAGATGCCGCCGGTAAATGCCTGAGCCACCTTGGGATCGGTCCACAGGGCGCTGCCGGTGCGGTGGTAGACGACCAGAATCGCCGCCAGCAGCCCGTAGCCCGCAATGTGGGTCATCAGCAGCACCTTGCGCGCGCCGGCTACAGCCTCGCGGTTTGTGTACCAGAAACCCACCAGGCTGAAGGAACACAAGCCCACCAGCTCCCAGCAAAGATAGAAAACAAAGAGATTAGCGCTGTAGACCAGCCCGACGAAACCGCCAATGAAGACCAGCATCGTGGCGTAGAAGCGGGTGGCGGCCTTGTCGTGGGCCATGTAGCCGATGGAGTAGAGGAGCACCAATGCGCCTATACCGGTCCCCATCAGGGCAAAAAGGACGCTGAGGGCGTCCACGTGGAAGGCCAGGTTCAGCAGTCCATCCCAATGGAGCGCGGTCAGATCGACGGCCTGGCCGGCCTTGACCGATCCCACCAGCGCGGCCACGGCAGCAACGGCCGGCAGACAGGTGAGAAAGGCCAGAATCCCCTTTGCCCGGGCATTCAATAGCCTTGCTGCCAGTATTTGCAGCGCGGCGCCCACCAGTAGCGAACATGGCGCAATCAGAATCAGGTTCTCTGCGTTCATGGTCTAGATGCTAGTTTGCAGGCAAGTTACTGGCTGTGACCGGACTCACTGTCTAGGTTGAAGTATCGTAATGCGGGACGAAGAGGAGCGCGATTCGAGCAGCGGGTGGGATAAAGAAAAGGGCGATCAGATGGGCAACATTTTTGCCCAAAAGCGAGCCAGAAAGAGTCCATGTCGAAGCAGACGTTTTTGGTTGCATCATTGGGCTATTTGGGGTGTGGAAGAGACTGTGACGGATTAAGTCGTGCTTCTCAGCCCTTTGCCGGCAATTTCAGCCCCAGCTCTTTCATCGCAATCTGCAAATCGGCCCAGGCTTCCTTCTTCTGACGGGGGTCGCGCAGCAGATAAGCCGGATGGTAGGTAACGATGAGTTTCGTCCCGCGCACGCCGTGAACCCGTCCGCGCAGCCCGGCCAGCGGCTGCCGCGTTCCTAAGAGCCAGGTGGCCGCGGTCGCGCCCAGCGCCACCAGCACCTCCGGCCGCACCACGTCGATCTGGCGGAAGAGAAACGGCGAGCAGGTTGCGCCCTCTTCCGGCTCGGGCACGCGATTGTTCGGCGGACGGCATTTGACCACGTTGGCGATGTAGACCTCTTCGCGCTTCAGTCCCATGGCGGCAATCATGTTGTTCAAAAGCTGCCCCGCCTTGCCCACAAACGGCAGTCCCTGCGCGTCCTCATCGGCGCCCGGTCCTTCGCCCACAAACATCAGCCGCGCCATCGGTGAGCCGTCGCCGAAGACCAGTTTGTTGCGGCCTTTATGCAGCGCGCAGCGGGTACACTCGCCGATCTCTTCGCGGATCAGTTGCATCGCGGCGGCGCGCTCAGCCGCGGGAATGGCGTCCGCAATTGCAGGGGCATTTGGATACGGCTTGCGAGGCGGAATGGTAGGCTCCTCTAACTGGAAGGTCTGCGGCGTGGACTCTGGGTCGTCCTGTTCGGTGGGTAACTGAATCAGTAATTTCGGGTCCACGGGACGCCGGTAGAACTCCGTAAGGCCAAGATCGCGATAGAAACGAACGCGGTCCAGCAAGGCCTGCCGGGTTGCGGGATCGAGCGATTGCGCCAACGTATTTACTCCACGCTCAGATGCCGAGGTCAATCACCCGCTGCGCTCCGCGCGAGCGGCAGAAGAGGCGGAAAATAAGTTAGCCCGCCAGTATAGGTATGCCCGGGCCATCGATTGCCGGCTTGACCACCGGCACATCGGCTTTGACGTAGGCGATCTTGCCCGCTTCGATCTCGTCCTGGGCAATGCGGCAGGGTTTGGTGGATTGTGTGGCGACCAACGCGTGCGAGCCCTTCTGTATCTGGCGGGCGCGGCGGGCTGCCACCATCACCTTGCGGTAGTTCGAGTCGAAACCGGTTTCAATCGTCATCGGAGTCCTCTCCAAAGTCAAACTGCTGCTGATCCGGAGGCTGGCCGATCCCGAAGGCCTCCAGCACGGGCTTAATGCGCTCCTGTGAGTTGATCTGCAGGCATCCCGCGGCCACCTCCAGCACCCGGTGCGAACGGTAGGCAATTGGCTCGGCGTTACGGTAGAAGCGTTCTGCCAGCACGATGGCTTCCAGTTGCGCCACTGCCCGGTCTAATATGTCGTTAATCAGAATATAGCCGTATTCGCGATAATTCTCAATCTCCTTGCGCGCCTCGCCCAGCCGGCGGAAGACCTCCTCCTCGTCCACAATGCCTTCGGCGCGGCTGCGATTGCGCAGCCGGGTGCGCAGCACCTTGGGGTTGGGCGGCAATACAAAGATGCTCACCGCCTCGGCCATTGAAGCGCGCACCTGCGCCGCTCCCTGCACGTCGATGTCCAGAACCAGGTCGTGGCCCTCGCGCCGAGCCTGCTCCAGCGTCGCGCGCGCCGTGCCGTAGTAGTTGCCGAAGACCTCGGCATGCTCCAGAAACTCGCCGGCGGCGACCATCCGCTCAAACTCTTCGCGGCTGACAAAGTGATATTCGCGCCCGCTCTGCTCGGAGCCGCGTGGCGGACGCGTTGTCCAGGAAACGGAAAACTCAATTCCCGTCAACTGCTTGCGCACTTCGTTCACCAGCGTGCTCTTGCCAGAGCCTGAAGGCGCCGAAATGATGAAGAGTATTCCCGCCATAATGCAATTATCCTCTAGTCGGCGGTCAGTGACAGATGAATTATCGGCATATTATCAACCTGTCTATAGATTGATTAAATCCGCCGAATCCCTGCGCATCACTGAGTCGAAACTGATCCCTGATCTCTGACCCCTGATCCCTGTTTTACTCCACGTTCTGAATCTGTTCCCGGGTCTTTTCGATCTCCGCCTTCATCGCCAGTCCCAGTTCGGTGATGCGGGTTCCCTTCCCGCCCGCGCCCCCGGTCTTGGAGAGCATGGTGTTCGCCTCGCGGTTCATCTCCTGCAACAGAAAGTCGAGCTTCTTGCCCACTTCGCCGCCCGCTGCCAGCAGCTCGCTGAAGTGGCCGATGTGGGTGGTCATGCGCTCCAGTTCCTCGGCAATGTCGCTGCGCTCCACCAGCACGGCAACCTCCTCCACTAGCCGCTGCCGGTTAAACTCCGGGCCGGTGGCCGCCAGCAGCCGCTCGGTGAGCCGGGCCTGGTAGCGCTCTTCGACCTCGGGACGCAGCGCCGCCACGCCCTCGACAGCCTCCGCCAGCCGGTCCAGCGTGCCCCGCAGTATCGTCTCCAGAGCCTCGCCCTCCCGCGCCCGCATGGTCTTCAACTGTTCCAGCAGCGGCCCGATCTCGCGCTGCACGCTTTCTGTCAGCGCCATCTGCTCCTCATCGTCGTTCGAGCGATTGTCGCCTTGCAAGGCTCCGGACAGCCGCAGAACGGCGTTCAGATCGGGCTGTTGGCCGGTGAGCCCATGCTCCTCGCGCGCCGCCGCAAACGCGGCCAGGTAGTTGTTCACCAGTTCCCGGTTGTAGCCGGTCGTCTGCTCGCTGTTGCGGTCGATAGTGAGCGTCAAATCCACGTGACCGCGAACAAGCGTGTCCTTGATTGCCTTGCGCAGCTCCATCTCCAGCGCGTCCAGCCCCTGAGGCAAGCGCAACTGCACATCCAAAAATCGGTGATTCACGCTCTTGACCGCGAGCGTGTAGCTGAGCTGGCCCTCATTGGACATGGGCACGCGAACCTGAACTCGCGCAAACCCGGTCATCGAATAAATCGTCATTTTTCTTCCTCGAACTACGGGCGTAACTCCTGGGTCCCTGCAGATTGAAGGGTACGGGCTTTAGATTGAAGGGTACGGGCTTTAGATTGAAGGGTACGGGCTTTAGCCCGTACATCAACAGCGCCAAAATCAGCGGGCTTTAGCCCCTGAGGGAATTCAATGCTCAACATTCCCATATATTCATAGAGAACAGCAGTTTCAACCAGTTTTGCCTCGACTGGATTCTGGCGTATGTACTCCAAATGTCTCTTCCAATCCTCTTCATCCCGGATGCGATGATCGGTAAATCCTGGTTGCCATATCTCTCCATTCCATTGCAATTCACGCTTGGCTCGAAAAGAAAAGCCACCCTTGATGAGTTGAACAGATTTCTCAATCGACTCGAATGGAGTAATCAGCAAATGTAGATGGTCGGGCATGATGACATAGGCATGAAGCTTGTACCCGGTCCCGTCATAGTGGTTTAGTGTGGATACCATGAGCCTTGCCCAGCGATCAACGTGGAATAAAGACCGACGGCCTGCTGTTTGTGTCGAGACAAAGTAGGCGAATTCATTGCTCCGAACCGTTTCTCGGCTGGGACGCATTCCATTCCCTCAGGGGCTAAAGCCCCGGCCAACTCCAGCATTTGATGTACGGGCTAAAGCCCGTACCCTTCACCTAAAGTCGTTCCCTATTTCCCTGCTCCATTACCTTCCGGCACGTCCATGAATTGCAGTTGGTAGAGCCGCTGATAAGTGGACGATGCGCTCAGTAGTTCGTCATGCGTGCCGATGGCGGTGATGCGCCCGTCTTCCAGCACCGCAATGCGGTTGGCGCGGCGAATGGTTCCCAGCCGGTGCGCGATCACCAGCACAGTGCGGTTCTCCATCAGGTTGGCCAGCGCCGCCTGCACCAGCGACTCGCTCTCGGCGTCCAGCGACGAAGTGGCCTCGTCGAGAATCAGCACCGGCGCGTTCTTCAGCAGGGCGCGCGCAATGGCCAGCCGCTGCCGCTCGCCGCCCGAGAGCCGGAATCCCTTTTCGCCGATCACCGTCTCGTAGCCCTGCGGCATTTGCAGAATAAAGTCGTGAGCCAGGGCGTTGCGCGCCGCCTCTTCCACCAGCTTCATCGGCGCATCGGGTTGCCCATACGCGATATTGTTGCGCACCGTGTCGTTGAAGAGAATCGTCTCCTGCGTAACCTGGGCAACCTGGCGGCGCAGCGAGGCCAGCGACAGGTCGCGCAGGTCGTGGCCGTCGATGAGTATCCGTCCGCTGGTCACATCAAAGAAGCGCGGAATCAGGTTGACCATCGTGGATTTCCCTGCCCCGCTGGGCCCCACCAGCGCCAGCACCTCGCCGGCGCGCACATCGAGATCAACATTGTGCAGAATCTGGTGCTCGCCCTCCTCGGTGGAATAAGAGAAGCCCACGTTGTCGAACACGATGGTTTTTTGAAAGCTCTTCAATACAACCGGATGCTCGCGCTCCTTCACGTCGTCCTTGGCGTCGAAGAAGCCGAAGATCGAAATCGAAGCGCCCATGGCTCCCTGGAAGCTGTTGTAGAAGTAGGCGAATTTGCGCACCGGGTCGTAGAGCTTGAAGAGGAGAAAGATAAACGCGCCAAACTGGCCTATGGTCATGCGCCCGTGCAGAATTTCATTGCGCCCAATCCACAGCATCATGGCAATGGCCACCGCGCCAATAGAATCCATCAAGGGCGAGCTGATGGATTGAATGCGCACGTTGCGCAGGTTGGCGCGGAAAAGGCGCCGGGCCGCTTTCCTGAAGCGCAAAACCTCCCACACTTCGGTGTTGAAGGCCTTTACAATCCGGTTTCCGGTCACCGTCTCATGCAGTATGTTTTGAATCTCGGCCAGCTTGTCCTGCCCGGTGCGGGTCCGTGTTCGGACTTCGCTGCCAATCTTGCGCGAGGAGGTGACCACCACGGGAATAAACAGCAGGAGCGCCCAGCTGAGCCGTCCTCCGAGATTGATGATTAAGACCAGGACGACGACAAAGGTGAAAAACTGCTGCAAAAATTCGCTGATGACCGTGCTGACCGCCACCTGCACGCGATCCACATCGTTGATGAGCGTGGAGAGGATGGTGCCGGTGGCGTGCTTGTGAAAGAAGCTGGAGGAGCGCCGCATCGTGGCTTCATAGAGCTTGTTGCGCAGATCCATGATGGTGCCAAAGCCGGCGTAATTCACAAGGTAAGTGCCCGTGTAGTCGCACAGCCCTTTGACCAGCGTGGCAATGACCAGCGCGAAGGCCACCACCACCCAGGCATTGTGCATGTGAAGAAAATGAGGAATTGCCTGCCGCAGATCGAGGTGCCATGGACTCTTGGCGTCACCCAGCATGATGGGGCCTTCAGGCGCGTGGGGGTCCAGAACCTGGTCGAAGATGGGCTGAAGGAGGAGGATGCGAAAGGCTTCCAGTGCGCCCACCATGGCCAGTAGCACTACGCCGGTCAGCATATGCAGCCAGTAGGGAAGCCCATAGCGCAGAAGACGCAGATAACTATTCATGCCGGTCGACCCGACTGGCGGATGCAAGTGCCCATCCCCGCATTATATCTGGACCACGTGGTTGGCGTGCCCTGCATCATATGTGCATACAGGTTTAAGTGAAGGGTACGGGATTTATTGATGGCTGCATAGGTAATGTATTGATAAACGCGCCGGAGGCGCAGTGTTTGTTAGCCCCGCGCTTTAGCGTGGGGAAAGGAAAGCGGATTCCACAAATTCACTCCGGAGTCCCGTAGATTCTCTGTTGCAAGTCAAGCATTTTCGGTGGGGAGGCTTTGGATTTTCAAGGCATCGGGGTCTATCCCTCTGATGATTTTCGGGGACAGGCGAGCCTATGCCGCCCG
>Ga0181527_1000155_pt1 | contig 77162 bp, 89 predicted proteins | sample PEATcosm2014_Bin_30_FD_119762 | JGI IMG/M metagenome (GOLD analysis project Ga0181527, IMG submission 119762) | Peatland microbial communities from MTU Mesocosm Facility, Houghton, MI, USA - PEATcosm2014_Bin06_60_metaG | ecosystem: Environmental > Terrestrial > Soil > Wetlands > Peat | place...
CCTCAAGACCGATCCGACCACGGCCGCCATTCCCGTTGTGGCCCTCACAGCCCAGGCCATGCGCGGCGACGAGGATCGGGCCGCCGAGGCCGGGTGCGCGGCATACCTGACCAAACCGCTGGATGCGCAGATCCTCCGCGAGACGCTCCGCCGATTCCTGCGCGGAGACAATTAGGGAGAACCAGACCGATGTGCGCGTGGGGTAGCCATGCCCACCCAATGATCTGGACCAAGCTCGTAGAACTTTACTATTCCCGCTGGCTGCTACGGATTTGAGAGTTGGGGGAAAAGGCCCCTCCTCATCATGCGGGGCCTTGATGCGTGTTCCTCCGTGCCCGCGCCGTTGGGCTGCGGGGGCAGCGAGGACTCGGCGGATGTCCTCCGCCACCAATCCCACAGGAGACACAGGGCGGGGAGACCGATGAGCAGGCCCAGGATGAGAAGCGAGGTGGTCTTGCCGGTCAAAAGTTCCACGGCCTCCTCGATGGCATGCGAGGCGGGGAGGACGCTGGCCTCGAAGAGCTCGTGGAATCCGCCCGCGGTGAGCTTGGCCACCAGGATCAGGAGGACGACGCCCGTCACGTTGAAGAAGCGCCGCAGGTTGATGTGCAGGCTCCCCCGTACGAGAAGGATCCCGAAGAGGGTGGCGAGCAGCAGCCCCGTGCCGCCGCCGAGAGCGTTGTAGAGCGCGCTGCCGCCGACGGTCCCAGAGAGCGCCGCCAGAAAGAGGACCGTCTCCACGCCCTCGCGAAAGACCATGAAGAACGCGAAGGCAAGAACCCCGAGGGCCGCCCGCTGCTGGATCGCGGTCGTTGCCGCTTCACCTACCAAGGTATCCAGTCGCTGTTCCAACCGCCGCCGGACGCTCCGGCCCGTCCGCCACATCCAGATGACGAGAGACGCCACCAGGCCGGCCGCCACGAACATCACGCTTCCCTTCATGGCCGGGTTGTCCGGATCCAGACCATAGCGATGGATGAGGACGGCGCCGAGCAGGCTGGCCAGGACGGCCGCGCCCAACCCGAGGAGGACGTACCGGCTGTAGGCCTCCCGACCGGTGCGGCGCAGATAGGCCAAGAAGACTCCAATCACCAGGGCCACCTCCACGCCCTCGCGCAGGGTGACAACGACGCTCTCAAACATCCGGCTGAGAATATCCATCAAGGCCCCCTCCTCTGCCTTTTTGTCGATTCGGACAGCCTTTCCCCGTCCTTGCGGCGGCCCCATTTCACTATCGCGAGGAGAGGGCTGAGTTGTGTGTGGCGTCTGCCTTACCAGGAGAACACTGTGAGCAGGCCCCTGGCAGCCCCGCCGACCAGAAGCGCCAAGACGACAGTGAATCCGGAGATCAACAGCGCGCGCCTCCATCCCAGCTCCCGGCCGAGGACGGCGACGGTGGCGACGCAGGGGACGTATAGCGTATTGACCAGGGCGTACACGATGATCTGGTCGGGCCGCATGAAGCTCAGCAGGTTGCTGGCCTGCGGGCCGTACTGGACCATGGCCAGGGTGACCAGGAGCTGCAGGGCCAGCTCCTTCCGCAGGATCGCCACGATCAGGGTGAGGCCGGCCACGGCGGGAATCCCCAGCCATCCCTCCATGATGGGGCGGAGGGGAATGGCCAGCTTCCACAGGAGGCCCGTCTCGTACAACCCGCCGAGGACGATACTGCCGCCCAGCACGATGGGCGCGGCCACGACAACGAAGTCGTGGAACCGGTACCAGGTCTTCTTGAGGATGGGCAAGAGCCCGGGCCGCCGGAACGGGAACATCTCCATCACGAGCCCCGTCCCGCGTCCCGGAAGCAACTTGTGCATCCCGATACCGGTGAGGAAGGCCAGGGCGAATGTGACAGCGTAGATCGCCAGCGCCGCCTTCCAGCCTGCGGTCAGAGATACGGCGCCCAGGATGACCGCGGTCCGGGCGCTGCACGGGGTAAGGACGATGAGGGTGCTGGCGATGACGCGCTCCCGCATGCTGCCGAGGACTCGCGTACCCATGATGGCCGGGACGTTGCAGCCCGCGCCCGCCACCAGCGGGATGACCGCCCGCCCGTGCAGCCCCATCTTGTGCATGACCTGGTCCGTGAGGAAGGCCACGGCATTCAGGTATCCGGTGTCCTCCAGCAGGGCCAAGAGGACGTAGAAGGTGAGGACATAGGGGATGCCGACCGCCAGGGCGGCGTTGATCCCGGCGTCGAAGCCCCAGAGCAGCGTCCTGGAGAGGGCCCCGTCACCGAGGAGGGCCTCAAACGGCCACCGGATCACGGGGGAAGCGAAGGTCGTCCAGAGGGCGCTGAACCCGGTGGACAGCCAGTCACCGACGTAGAAGAGAAATCCGAAGATTCCCGCCAGGGTGAGGCCGAGCAGCGGCAAGCCGGTGAGCGGTGCGGTCGTGAGGCGCCAGAGGCGCTCGGCGGCGAGGGTTGGGGTGACGTCCCGTCGCTCCACCTCGGCGGCGATGAGGCCGGCCAGACCATGTCGCTCCCGCGCCAGGAGGAGCGCAGAATCCTCGCCGCGGACATCCCTCAGGACCGCGATCATCTCGCCGCGAAGGCGGATCAACTCGTCCGCGCCCTCAGCCCCGGTCAGCCAGGCCCCCAGCTCGGGATCGCCGTCCAGGAGCAGGATGGCGGCGGCGCGAGGCGAGAGCCCGTGCGGCCGATCCGTGCGCGAGGCCAACGGCCCCTCCAGCTTGGCGATGGCCGTCTCCACATCGGTGCTGTAGCGAACCCTGGGCCGGAGCGCGACGGGGTGCGTCGCGCGATCCACGGCGTGGGCCATTAACGTGTGCAGGCCTGCCCCTCGTGTCGCGACCGTCGGGACGACAGGACTGCCCAGGATCTCGCTCAGGTGCCCGACGTCCACCTGGATGCCCCGAGCCTTGGCCTGATCCACCACGTTCAGGGCCACGACGATGGGCAGGCCCATGTCCAGGAGCTGGAGCCCGAGGTACAGATTGCGCGCCAGGTTGGTGGCGTCCAGGACCAGCACGACGACGTTGGGGGCACCGTCCAGCAGGGCCTGGCGAGCGACCCACTGGTCCTCCGAGATGCCGCCCAGCGCGTAGGTGCCGGGCAGGTCAATGACCCCGATGGTGCGATCCTCGAAGCGGGTCTCGCCCAGTTGCACCTCGACCGTCTTGCCGGGGTAGTTGGCCGTGACGACGCCCATCCCCGTCAGCCGGTTGAACAGGCTGGACTTGCCGACGTTGGGATTCCCGGCGAGCGCGATGGAGAGCTGGACCTCCTCGCGTAGCTCCTGCAGAGCCCCGTGGCAGCTCAATGCCATGGCTCAGCCTCTTTCTCCAGGTGAATGGTCAGGGCCGGTGCGTCCCCAACCGGCTCGGAACCGCCGACGGGTTCGCCGCGAGCCGGACACATCCGCTTCCGCCCGCACCAGGATCTTGGCGGCCACGTCGCGCCCCAGGGCGTAGCGCGCATCGCCCACCTGGACCAGGAGGGGACCTCCGAAGGGTGCCACCTCTTGCACGCAAAGCTCCGCTCCGGGAAGGAGGCCCAGGCTGGCCAGGTAGCGCAGAAACGTGGCCTCTTCCTCCATGATCTGCTGGATCCACACCCGGGGGCCGGCCGGCACCTGGTCCAGGGTTTGAGTCACGGGCAGGGTCAGGCTGCCGTCGGCGGCCGGGATCGGGGCGCCGTGCGGACACGTCTCCGGATGGTTGAGGAGGGCGGCGATCCGCGCCTCCGCCTCGGGTGTGAGCGCGTGCTCGAGGCGCATGGCCTCGTCGTGGACGCGATCCCAGGGCAGGCCGAGGATGTCGGCAAAGAGGCGCTCGGAGAGCCGGTGCCGGCGCAGGATCCCCGCGGCCTGTCGGCGACCCTCGTCCGTGAGACTCACACGGTCGGGTCTCCCGTTCTGCAACAGGCCGCGAGACGCCAATTCGTCCAGGGCCTGGCTGGCGGACGCCGGCGTGATGCGGGCGAAGGCCGCCACCTCCGTGAGGTCGGCGGTGCGGCCCTGTCCTTCGAGCCGGTGGACGGCCTGCAGGCAATCCTCTAGCATCTCATCCGTCAGGGCAGGGGGCTCGGCGGGATGCATTCAGCGTCTCCTTCGGGCTCAGGCGGCACGGGAGGCCCGCACGCTCCGGGTGGCCCGACCCCTGTTCAGGCGCGCGCAGTCGCGGCAAAAGCCGTAGAGTTCGAGCCGGTGTTCGGTCACGGTGAAGCCACGGCCGCGCGCCACCTTCTCCCGCAGGGCGTGCAGGCTGGCGTCGGCGAATTCCTGAATCTTGCCGCAACGGGTGCAGATCAAATGGTCGTGGGGCCGGTCGGCGGGGCTGGGGTCGAAGCGAGTGTAGGCATCGCCGAACTGCCGCCCGGTGGCGAGACCGGCCTCCCGGAGCAGTTTCAGGGTCCGGTACACCGTGACCAGGCCGATGCCGGGGTCCTCCGTGCGGATGCGGTGGTACAGCTCCTCCGCGCTCACGTGGCGCCCAACGGCGAAGAAGGCGCGGACGATGCGGTCGCGCTGGCGGGTGGCCTTGTGGCCCGAGTGGGCCAGGAACTCGGCGAAGCGCTGGATGCGGGCGTCGGAGTCGGCCATGCTGCCTTCTAAATGAAAATGACTGTCAGTATCTGAATGCAGTTTAGCTACAGCCGGCCAGGGGTGTCAAGCTGGAAAGCGAGAGGCTGCGAAGCGTCCAAAGAGTTTGTCTGCTGGAGCGGACCTTGAGGGGGTTGCGGACCGCTATGGAAGGTCCGCTGGCCAAGTCTGTGGCGGCTCCGCTCCAGCGAGGAGTCGAGCCAGAAATCCGAGCGGGCCGGGATCAGATCCCCCACGGCCGCCATGAAGAGGGCGGTCAGGCTGGGCCGCCGGCTGAGGCAGGACACGAGCCATTCGGCAAGGAGGGGATGCCGGATCGCATGCTGGCGCCACGTGCACAGGCGCCATTTGGCGTTGCGTTCCCGCAGTAACACGGCGGCATACTCTTGAACGTCGGGATGGGCCTCGGCATCCGCCGCGAAAGACCGTGGAGACGTCCAGGACGGGGAGCGAGTGATCCTCCGCCAGGTATAGGACGATGCCGTTGCCGAGGACGCGCCGGTCCACCTCGCGGCCCACGCGCGGGACTGTGATCCGGATCGGGGGGAAAGTCATCCGGCCCACCAGTTCCGATCCGGGCGAGTGGCGTAGGCCCTGCGTGGAGGGTGCCTCCGTCGCGCAGGCCGCCGCCGAAGCGGCCAGGACGAGCAAGAGGAGCGCGGGGCGGACGCGCGCGCGACCGTGGGGCATCAATTCATCTCCCAGGGCTGAGGAGCGACGGCAGTCCGACAACCGGGCAACGCATCAGTTATTATCCCAGGGCTGCAGGGCAGGGCGGTCCCGCCTGACCGGGGGGATGGAGACAGGGCTCTCACCCCGCACCAACCAGGCTACGGTGCGGTCTCGGGGAAGGAGGTAGCGCTTCGCCGCAGCGACGACATCTTCCGCCGTGACGGCCTGAGTCATCTTCCGTTCCTCGAAGGCGAAGCGCCAATCGCCGGTGAGCGACCACGCCTCTCCCAGGTGGGAGGCCAGGCCGCTATTGCTGCCCAGGCCACGCACAACGCTCACCTCCATCTGATTGCGGACCTTCGTCAGCTCTCGTGGCGTCGGCAGCTCCGACCTGGCGCGCTGGAGCTCTTCTTCTACGGCCGCCTCGACCTCTTCCGCGGTATGTGGGGCCCACAGGGTCGCCTGGATCAGGAAGAGTCCGCCGTATCGCAGAAACCAGGGGCCGGCTGCGGCGTTCGTGGCCAGCCGGCGCTCTTCTACCAGACGCTTGTACAGCCGCGACGAGCGGCCATCGCCCAGAACCGATCCCAGGACGGTGAGGGCGTGGGTGTCCGGGTGGCCGATGGGTGGGCTGCGATAGAGCATGAGCAGTTGCGGCTCGGCCGGGAACTCGATCCGGATGCGGCGCTCTCCCGGCTGGGGAGGCTCCTCCAGCGGGAGGGGCGGCGGCGTCGGCTGTGCCGAGATGCTTCCGAAATAGCGCTCTACCGTCCGGATGACCTCGGCCGGATCCAGATCCCCCACGAGAACGGCCAGGGCATTGTTGGGCGCATAGTAGGCGCGGAAGAACTCGCGGGCCTGGGGGCGGGTGAGGTTCTCCAGCTCGCTCGGCCAGCCGATGACGGGGTGGCGGTAGGGGAGGGCGACAAAGGCCGTGGCCAGGGCCGCCTCCCACAGTTGTCCCCGCGGGCTCGTGTCCACGCGCTGGCGCCGCTCCTCCTGCACGACATCCCGCTCGGTGTAGAACTCGCGGAACACGGGGTTCCGCATCCGGTCGGATTACAACAGGGCCCAGAGTTCCAGCCGATTGCCGGGAAAACTCACGAAGTACTACGTGCCCTCGTAGGACGTGGAGGCGTTCAGCCGGACAGCCCCGTTCCGCTGGTAGATTTCCCACAACTCGTTGTGCACGATCAATTGCTTGGCTTCGGCTTCGAGGGCCGCGATCTCCTTTTCCAGGGCCGCCACAGCCGCGGCGTCCGATTTTCCTCCCGGCAGGCGCCCTTTGGCCTTTTCGACCTGGAGGCTCTGGTGGAGCGCGTCGATCTTGTCCAGGAGGGGCAGTTCCCGCCCCGGATCCAGCGTCCCAAACAGCGTTGTACCCTTGAACATCATGTGCTCGAGCAGGTGCGCCAGCCCGGTGAACCCGGGCGCCTCGTTGGCGCTTCCCACCTGGAAGCGGAGATAGGCGGCGAAGGTCGGAGAGTCGTGCCTTTCCACGATAAGAAAACGCATTCCATTCTTGAGCGTGTGTTCGGTGAAGGGGAGGCGGATGTCTTCCGGAACGGACGCCGGCGCCGCAGCTCGGCTCTGGGTGAGAAGCAGGGTCAGCAGAATGACGGAGACCCAAGAATGACGGGGATATCGCATGCGAACCTCTTGGAGTGCCGTAGGTCTGTTTATCCAGGCGATCTAGCACAGCAACGCTCCAGAATCAAAAGTCAATCGATGATGCGCCCACTCTTCCCTTCACGTCAGAAAAGCGAGGTCCGAACGGCGCATAAGCCGAGGATGTAAACGCCAGGAAGGATGGAGGGTGAGCGTTTTGGCACAGACGCGGGTACGCCTTGGCGCAATCGCGTCCCATTGGTTGCCCATAGGCCCGATTGTCTGTCCAATGCGACAAATCTCCATCGCTTGAACTTCTTGAGAAATAAGGTGCTCCAGTGTTCATCGCTGGAGGGTCTCCGAAAACGATCCGTGGCACTCCCTTTGCTGATTCCTGCAAGAGCTCGCCCGCTCGTCCGAGCCGCAATGGCATGTTCTGCAGCGCGATGTTGACGTTGAAAGTTCGGGGCGGGTTTGGGGGGATGCATTGGACATGCTGGTTCCTCAGAGCGAGACTGACATTCTCCTGTTAGCCATCGCAAAAGAGAAGACATCCTTCGCGCGATTGGCGGCCGCGGCACAGGCCTGCACCGACCCGAAGGCCAGGCGCCTCTACAATCAACTCGCCCTGGACGAGTTGAAACACCTTTTGACGCTGGTCAGTCTGATGGACGGCCTGGCCGACGACTGGTTGGCTCGACTCGACCTCGCGTTCCCCCTCACGGACCCCCCGGATCCGCTGCCCCAAACAGAAGAAGCCATCCTTGGTTTCGTTGTTGAGGAAGAGCGGTCCCAGGGCTTCCTCGGCGGCCTGGGCAAGCAGGCGGACCGGGCAGAGCTGTTCAGCTTGTTGGACAGTTTGCGCGCCGACGAGGAGGATCATCGCGCCCGCCTTCTTTCCTTGCTTTACGGGATGGAGGTGGATCGCCCGGTTGTGGCCACCCGGCGGCCCGCGTGGCTGCGATCCATTCGCCGCATGATTCCTCCGGCGCGTCTTCACTGAAAGGGAACTCCGGTGAGGCAGGGGTGGCGTACACCGAACCGTGATGCCGGATTCGCCGGTCACCAGAGACGCCTGGACATCTGCGTGCCGAGCCGGCCTCTGTCGGCTCGGCGGAGTCGTTGAGAACAGCGTGGGCGTGCGCCCCGCTCGAACCCATTGTCGCAGTGGCAAGGAGGTAAGGTGATGTTCAAGGAAATGGAGGCGTGGTCTCCGGATCAGGAGTTGCAGCTCTTGGAGGAATTGGCGGAGGCCGAGGCGGAGGTGTTCGACCTCGAGATGGATCTGCCCCTTCGCATGGCCCTCTCGGACTCCGAACGACCATGGGTGGCGTACTGGCACCTGGCGCCGAATGGGATTCCGTCGAAGGCTCGCGCCCATGCCCGCCTGACGCGTGGACGGTAGGAGCGAGAACGATGCAGGATGAATTGATCCGTTCGGAACACGTCCTTCTCCTCTTGGCGGCAATCCTGAGCCTGGTCTGGGGGCTGGTGGTGGCTCTGTAATTTGCCAGGGAATATCCGAGGGATCGTGTTTCCTCTCGAGCCCCGGCGGGTTTTTCCCGCCGGGGTTTCTTTTCTTCGCCGCACCGGGGGCGCTCTGGGTCATAGTCCTCGACCGGGGTACTGCCCGCGTGGGCGGCCTCCTGGGTGCAAAGCTGTCCGCCCGTCACCTCGCGGCGGGCTTCCCTGTTGACATTGGGGGTCGGTTTTGGATAGCCTCCAATCCAGTGGTTACCTGTCGGGCGGTATTCCAAGCGACGATTCCGTAGGTCTATCGGGATCACCGGGCCTCCTCGGGTTTTTGCCCCTTTTTCGTCCCCCGGAATGCTCCAGGGGCTCTCAGCGGTCCCTGTTTATCATTTCCCATAACTAGGCCACGCTTCAGGACGCGGGACCTGGCGATTGCGTCCTCTTCTGCGGGGCGCTCTTCAACGGACCTTGTCCAGAGTGTGTTAGAGCAAGTACGGCCGGGGTCTGGGCTGACCTGGCGAGACGTCCCCCGTGGAGAGAACAAGAAGTGCTTTGCCTTTCCTTCGGTAGGCTGAACAAAGATTCTCGTCGGATGCTGGGGTTGAAAGCCCGTGGGGCGAAACGATGTGGTCTGGCCCATTCGGCGCCATGAAGACTGAAGGAGCACGGGGCGTCCCGGATCTTTTACCACAGGCGGATCCTGTCAAGGGAAACGCGGAGGAGGAGCGCGCCCAAGGACGCTTGAAGGTGGATGGCCGCGAAGGCTTCGGATGGCAATGCGTAAGCTGGAGCCTGATTCTCGTCGGCCTCTACCTGGTGAGCCTGCATGACTACCTCCTTTTTCATGGCCTGGCTGAACTGTTCAGCATCACGGTCGCCTTTGGCCTCTTCGTCGTTGTGTGGAACGCTCGCGGATTCCTCGAAAATGACTATCTTCTCTTCGTCGGGGTATCCTATGCTTTCGTGGCCTTCATTGATTCGACCCATACCCTAGCTTACAAGGGAATGGGTGTCTTCGCACGGCACGACGCCAACCTCCCAACGCAGCTCTGGATCGTCGCCCGATACATGCAGGGCATCTCCCTCCTCGTTGCGCCCATTTTTCTGCAGCGAAGGCTGCGGGTTTCCTTCGTTTTTTCGGCCTATGCTCTGGCGACTATTCTCGGCCTGTTGTCCATCTTCTACTGGGAGAACTTCCCGGACTGTTTCATTGAAGGCCTTGGATTAACACCATTCAAGCGAATCAGTGAGTATATCATCTGTCTTATTCTGGGCGGGTCCATCTTTCTATTGCTTCAGCAGCGTCAGGCGTTCGATAGGCGGGTGTTGCGGCTGGTTATCGGCTCAATATCAACAACGATCCTGTCGGAGCTGGCGTTCACCTTCTACGTCAGCGTCTACGGGCTCTCGAATCTGATCGGACACTACTGGAAGATTCTCGCCTTCTACTTGATGTACAAGGCGATCATCGAGACCGGCTTGAGAAAACCCTTTGCGCTTCTCTTCCGAGATTTGAAACAGAGCCAGGAGGCGCTCCAGAGGGCGCACGACGAGTTGGAGATCCGCGTGAGGGAACGCACCGCGGAGCTGGCGCAGGTCAATGAGGCGTTGCGGAGCGAGGTGACCGAGCGCAAGCGAGTCGAGGAATCGCTCCTCGTGTATGCGCAGCAGCTCGAAGCGATACGGGACATCAGTGCCGACATCACCCGGGAGCTGGATCTCCCGAAGCTCGTCAAGCTCATCACCCGGCGCGCGAGGCAGCTCATTGGAACCGGCACGGGCACGGTGTGGCTCTGGGACGAGGAGGCGCAGGTGCTCGCTCCACATCCCGGGCTGGACGATCGACCATGGATGAGTGAGTGGCGGATCCGGCTGGGCGAAGGCGTGGTGGGAACGGTCGCCCAGCGGCGGGAAGGGATGTTGGTCAACGACTACCGGACGTCCCCGCACGCGCTGCCATTCGTCCTGGATGGCTCTCGGGTCACAGCGGTCCTCGCGGAACCCCTGATCTACCGTGACCGGCTTCTGGGTGTGATCGGCGTTGACAACGAAGACATCGGGCGACCCTTTACCGAGGAGGACCGCAATCTCTTGGCACTCTTTGCCACCCACATTGCCAGTGCCATCGCGAACGCGCAGTTGTTCGGGGAGGTCCGCGCCGGCCACGAGCGGCTGCAGAGCCTTTCCCGTCGGCTCGTCGAGGTCCAGGAAGCCGAGCGTCGGCACATCGCCCGCGAGCTGCACGATGAAATCGGCCAGGCCCTGACGGGCCTGAAGCTCGTCCTGAGCATGGAGACCCCCCTCCCGACAGACGTTTCCAGGCAAAGCCGCGCCGACGCCCAGGCGATGATCGGCGATCTTCTGGCTCGGGTGCGCGAGTTGTCCCTGGATCTCCGGCCGGCCATGCTGGACGATCTGGGCCTGGTGCCCACCCTGGCGTGGCACTTTGAGCGGTACACGGCTCGGACCAACGTGCAGGTAGTCTTCAAGCACGCCGGTCTGGAGGGGCGCCGGTTTCCGCCTGACGCGGAGACGGCGGCGTACCGGATCGTGCAGGAGGCGCTGACCAACGTCGCCCGCCACGCCGTGGGGCAGGAGGCAACGGTACGCCTCTGGGCCAGCGAGGACTGCCTCAGCGTTCAGATCGAGGATCGGGGGAAGGGATTCGAGCCGGAGGCCGTCTTTGCCGCGTACACCTCCGGCGGCCTCAGCGGAATGCGGGAGCGGGCGGAACTTCTGGGGGGACGCATGACGGTGGAGTCGACACCGGGGGTGGGGACCCTGGTCACAGCCGAGCTCCCCCTCGGCCAACCGGGCAGGGGGAAAGAGAAGATGGGATGAGCAAGACGACCGTCGTGCTGGCAGATGACCATGCCATTGTCCGCCAGGGCTTGCGGGCCGTGCTGGAGGCGACGTCGGAGTTCGCCGTCGTGGGTGAAGTGGCCGATGGACTGCAGGTTCCCGAGGTCGTGGACCGGTTGAGGCCGAACGTGTTGGTTCTCGATCTGATGATGCCTGGCCTGAACGGCCTGGAGATCACCCGGCAGGTCGGCAAGCGGTGCCCGCAGACCCGGGTCGTCATCCTTTCCATGCATGCGGACGAGCCGTACGTGCTGGAGGCGCTCCGGAACGGCGCCATGGGATACGTTCTCAAAGAGGCCAGCACGACTGAAGTGGCGCAGGCCGTGCGGGAAGTGGCCGCGGGACGGCGGTATCTGAGCCAGCCGCTGTCCGAGCGTGCGATCGACGCCTATGCCGAGAAGGCCCAGGCCGCCCCCTTAGATCTTTACGAGACGCTCACGACCCGTGAGCGGGAGGTCCTGCAATTGTGCGCGGAGGGCTACAGCAGCACCGAGATGGCGGCCAGGCTCGGGATCAGTCCCCGGACGGCTGACACTCACCGGGCGAACCTCATGCGAAAGCTCGGCCTCCAGGGCCAGACTGACCTGGTTCGTTACGCCTTACGGCGGGGGATCCTGCCCCCGTAGAACTGAGCACTCCGCCTCATTCCTGCCTCTCACCTTCCAACCAGAGCAGCGTTTCTGGGCTGGCAATTCCGACCTGAAAACTGCCGCCCCCAGGTTACCTCGTCCACCGTATCCAGAGCCTTCCCGGCCCACGTCGCGATGCCTGCGCCGGCTCTGGCCAAAAATAGTGAAACTTTCCGAAGAAACTACGTGTATCTGCTGATAGACAGACATGCCGGAATGAGGCAGATTGCCTGTCAAAGCTACCAAACGTCCTCGGATAGCAGAAAACATCCAGGGCCGTGGAGGCGTCGTTGCCCCAAAAGTCGATACTCCTTGTGGACAATAACCCGGGATTCCTGCGCATCCTGGCCAACTTTCTGGACAGGTTCGGCCATGGCGAGGTGGTCATCGCCGGCACCGCCCTTGGGGGGAAGGAAGCCCTGACAAAAGCCCAGAGCCTCCGGCCGCAACTGATCGTCATTGATCTCGCCATGACTGATCTCCACGGCCTGGAGGCCATCCCCCAGTTGCGGAGCATGTTGCCCGATGCGGGGATCATCGCTTTGACTTTTTTGGATTCCGATAGTTACCGGCAGGCGGCCCTGGCGGCGGGCGCAAACGAATTCGTGTCAAAGGCGAGATTGGACACCGACCTCCTGCCGGCCATCTGGCGGATCTCCGAAACCTACGCCCGGCGGGCTGGGGGCACTGCGTGATTTGGATAGCCCCAAAAGGAGTGGGTAATGGCGCTGCGTGATCGAGGCGGGATGATCTCCGAAGCGGGTAGCTTCCAGTCGTGCCCGACCCCGCAAGGTGCCGCGCGGGTGGATGAGGGCCCGGTTGGGCAGTGCCAGGGCCGGGTTCTTGTGATTGACGACGACGCGTCTCTCCGCCAGTGCCTGGCCACATTCCTTAAGGTCGCCGGGTACCTCGTCGAGGAGGCCGAGTCCGGCACCGAAGCAATGCGGCGCCTGGCGGCCTCCCCGGTGGACGTCGTGCTGACAGATCTGATGATGCCGGGGCTCTCGGGGTGGGAGGTGGCGCAGGCGGCGCGCATGTTGCGACCGGGACTCCCTATCGTGCTGATGACCGGGCGCCCAGATGCCCTGAATTCCCAACTGCACGCCGAGGGCCTTGTTGCGCAGGTGTTGGTGAAGCCCTTCCGGATGAATGAGGTCGTGGCGGTCATCACGAGGCTGATCAGGCAAGACGAGCCTCGGCCGCGGGTCTCGGCCGGGTCGGCCGGCGGTCTCGGGCGGTCTGGATCGCCCGCGGCCTAGGAGCAAACGGGCGGGTGATCGCGCTCCGGAAAGCTCCTGGGAGGGGGGAGCCTTCCGGGCGGTCGCGAGCCCGGTTACGTGATCGAACAAGCTGTGGCCAGGCTCAGAGAACGGCAAGATTTGCCAGCTCAAAGCAGAGGGGGCAGTCCATGGCGACCATCGTTGAGTACACCGATCAGAAGCCTCCCAAGAACCTGTACCCGGCTCGCATCATCTCGCCACCGCGCTCGGGTGCTTGCTGCTTTTCCGAAATGGAGGAGATCGGCGAGCCCCAGGAGGACAGCCGTTGGGTCTTCCAGTACAAGCGCTGCAAGAAGTGCGGGTTTGCGGTTCGGGTGATCGTGCGGGAAATTCCGGATGCGGCCCTGAATGCCGAACTTAAGAAAATCCTGGCCGCCGCCTTCCAACGGAACGTGCCCGACTACTGAGCCGACCCCTCCCCGGAGGCCGGCCAAAGCCACCCAGCGCTTCGGATGATTTGCGGCTGTTGTCGCACGCCGAAGCGCTGGTGACGCACTCATCCGGTTGCCCTCCGGTCGTTGCACCAGCCCTGCTTCCTTCCCTGAGGCCCGACGCATCAGCCCCGCCAGTTCACCCACGTTCTCTGCTGTGGAGTGTCTCCTCTTCCATGTGTGTCACCTAGAGTTCGGTTCTGGATTGTGGGAATGTGTCAGAAATGAGGGGAGGGGAGGAGGTAAGCGCGGAAATCTTATTGGGTTGTGGGCGCGGCGCGGGAAATTTCCCACGGTCGCCGAGGTTCTGGAAAAAGGGGCGAAGCGGGCTGTTTCTCGCGTTAGGTGTTGGAAAGATGGGGTCGGGCGGCGGAGCGGGGTGAAAGTCGGCGTAAGTGCTTATTAAATCGCGTTTAAAAGTCTCGTGTATATACGGATGCACACCTGCGCTGGAGCGGACGTTGGCCGGTTTTTGTTCCCCAGATCGGGTGGAACTGGGGAACCATCAGGGGAACCGGTTCCGCTGTGGCTTAATTACGCGAAAACACTAACCATACAGCCACAAGAGAGCCGAGATTGTGAGATTGTAACTGGGGAACCAGAGTGAAGCCGTCCTTCTTCTACCGACGGAACCGGCGGCCGACCAATATATAAATGATGACCCACACCATACGGTCAGAAGGGCTCAGACTTCAGGTCGGTACTCCTCGGGTCGGGGGCTCCGGGTGGTCTTACGGGGAGCCTCCCCTCCGTAAAGAGCGCCCTGCGGTCCTGTGTGCGCTGGCACCCACCAGGCGGGACATGTAGAGACGCTCCACCGGAGCTGCCCGGTGCAAGCTGGCCCGGCGAAACGTACAGGGTGTAGATGCCACGAGCGGAACCCGACGCCGCGACGCACCTCACCTGGAGGCGGAGGTTCTCGATCATCTCCGTGCCGTTGTTGACGACCATGTAGTCGAGTGCGGTGCCCTGGGAATCCTCGGAGATCGATTCTTCAATGCGCAGATTGGCCGCCCAGGCGAGGGCAGGGACGACGAGAATCAGAATTGCCAGGGTCGATCGCATGGCCTTACCCTCCATGTTCTCCATTGCGGTCAATCGCCGTCCTGGTCCGCTGGCCTCGAGCGGGCGGCATGCCTGCACGCTTTGATCGCCGAACTCAGCATGGCGATGGCCGCCCTATTCCCGCTCTCCAGGATCTGACGCACATCCCTCATTAACCGTCGAAGTTCAGCAGAATCGTATCGCGGTGGGTCTTGCTGAACCCGCAAGTCTCTCTCATTCCCGCCGCCGATAAACTCCTCGATTCGGGGGCGTAGGTGGCGAGGTATCGGTGCCACACGCCCCCATCTACTCGCGGCGCCCTTTGTTACGCCGAAGAGCTTGGCCAGGCGTTCCACCCCGCCGGCTTTTTCCTTTGCCTGGTCGGCTAACTCCTTGTCCCGTAAGGTCCCAGCCGAATAGTTGAGCGATTTTAACTTTCTACTTGACATGGTTGATATATTTCAACTAGAGTCTCAGCCATGCTGCAATCCGTTGCAAGGCCGGTACGGGTCAATCGCCAGTACATCGTGATGGCGATGGCGGCGCACCAAGTCAGTTGCCGAGAGATCGCGCAGGCCGCCGCAGTGCATCCCTCAACGGTGACGCGGGTCCTCCGCAATTTCCGGAGCGTCGCACCGGAAAAGCGCACAGCCGTGATCGTCGCCCTGGCGAAGCGCTTGGGCGTGGATCCCGATGTCTTGTGCGTCGGTCGGCTCGCCGCGTAGGCCCGCAGAGCTCGCGCGGCGGGTCGATCTTTTTTCTACTGGGAAATCTATCCCGTAGCAGGGGGGCAAGTCAATGCCTAAAAGCGGCCCTGCGAGCCCTTCCCAGCTCAATCTCTTAGACGCTCTCGCCGCCCAGTCCGCCGAGCCTGGGACTGACATGGCCTGGGGCCGGCGCATGCAGGCCCTCATGTCCAAGGCGATCAAGCGCTCGGGCCTCTCGCGCCAGCAAATCGCGGACGGGATGTCCTGCCTTCTCCGAGAGAAAATCTCAGCCCACCAGATCAACTCGTGGCTCGCCGAGTCAAAGGCGGGCCATCGCTTTCCCGCTGAGTATCTGCCGGCGTTCTGTGCGGTGACGGCTGACCTCGACCTGGTCCGCGATGCCGCGGGACTTGTGGGGGCGAGGATCGCCAGCAGGGAGGACGTAGTCCACGCCGAACTGGGGAGGCTCTACCGGCGCCGGCGGGAAGCCTCACGAAAAGAGGGTGCGCTGTTGAAGATCCTGGAAGGAGGGCAGCAATGAAAAGGTTGATCGTCGCAGTCATGGTCCTGGTAGTCGGTGGCTTCGCTGGGGCGGCGAGACCGGCGTTGGCACAGATGAAGGGGAGCCGAGAGCCGAGGGCAGAGAGCCGCGAGGTCCGGACGATCCAGCAAAGTCTCGATGTGATCGCGACGGAGGAGACCCGGGTGAAGAGCCGCCCGACGGATTTTCCGCCGGCGGCGAGCGGCGGGGGAGGGCAGATCGGGCCTTACGGGCTAACGTGCGCCGAGGCGCGTGAAAGGCTGCGCTGGAGCGATCTGCCGTGTGCGGTCGGGATGCCGCAACGATAGCCGAAACCCCGCTTCGGCGGGGTCTCCCGGGCGCCACCCGGGACCGATGAGGCAGGCGACACCACACGAGGTCACATGGAAAAGATAAGTCCACATGCTGAGACCGAGGACGAGAGAGCCGGGGCGCAGGAGACCTTCGTCCCCGCGACCGTGACGGCGGAGCTACTGGGGATCACGGCGCGGGCCGTGCGCAAGCGGATCCTGGCCGAAGGTTGGGATCACCGATATGTCTCGGCCCGGGAGAGCCGGGGGAAGCGGCTCGAGATCGCGCTGACCGCGCTGCCGGGAGTGGTGCAGGTCCGCGCGCTCCAGCGCGCGGCGTCCAATGTTCAAGGTCCGACGTCGGAGGTCCAGGAACCGAAGGCGGGGAGCGGGTACGAGACGGCGAGCCCGAGGGATCGGGCGGAGGCGGATCGAAGGCTCGCCCTCCTGACTGGCTGGCGCCAGTTCGTCGGGACCACGGGACCACAAGACCACGGACCACGAGGCAGGACCGAGGCGACGCGGGAATTCGTGCGGATCCAGCGCGAGGCCGGCCAGTGCGTCAGCAAGGCGAGCTTGTACGCCTGGGCGGCGGCGCACCAGGCCCAGGGGCCTGCCGGCCTCGTTCCCCGCTACTCCGGTGGACGGAGCACCAGCCTGGCCGGCGCCGACAAGGCACTCTTCCTGAGCGTGTGGGGCGATCAGGCCCAGCCAAAGGCCGCGACGAGCTATCGTGCCTTTCTCATCGTGCGGGCCCGCCAGGCGAGTCCCGGGCCGGCGCCCACGCTGCACGCGGTCCGCTACATGCTGGGGCACCTCTCCGCCGAGGAGAAGGCCGCGCTCCGGATGGGAGCGAAGGCCTATCGGAACGTCGGGCCATTCATCGAGCGTGACTACGAAACGATCCTCCCCCTCGAGTGGTTCTGCATGGACCACTCGCCCCTCGACGTGATCTGTCTCGACCAGCAGGGAAGGCGGTGCCGGCCGTATATCACGGCGCTCCAGGACCTCCGGACCCGCCGCGTGGTGATCGTCCTCTCCACGCAGCCGAACCAGGACGTCGTCCTCTACTGCCTGGGCAAGGCCATCCTTCTCTGGGGGATCCCCGATCACCTCTACGTGGACAACGGGAAGGATTTCCGCGCCCGGTCCGTCACGGGCGGCCGGGGCAAGGTCTTCCGGCTCGGCCTGGATGAGGGGCGCTGCCGGAGCTTGTGCGACCAGCTCGGGGTGCAGGCGCATTTCGCGGACCCGTTTAATGCCCGCGCAAAGCCGATCGAGCGCTGGTTCGGGACCCTCGAGGAGAACGTCGGGAAATTCTTCGATACCTACTGCGGCCGGTCCACCGAAATGAAGCCGGAGCGGCTGAAGGAAGTCCTCAGCGCAGGCAAGCTGCCCACGTTCGCCGAGGTGGAGCGCGTGATCACCGGCTGGATCGAGACTGACTACCACGAGCGGGCGCACGCCGGCCAGGGCATGAACGGGCGGAGCCCGAATCAGGTGTGGGCCGAGCTCATCGGCCAGGTGCAGGTCCGCAGGGCCACGCGGGAGCAGCTCAGGTATTTCCTGATGCGATCCCCGACGGTCACCGTGCGGCGCAACCAGGTGAGCCTGCTGGGACGTCGCTACACGCCCGCCGTCGAGAACCTCGACTGTCTCTATGGGTGGGAGGGGAAAGAAGCCCGCGCGCGCTACGACCCACAGGACGCCAGCCGCGTCTTCCTGGTGGACGCCGACGACAGCCCCATTGGCTGGCTCGTGGAGAAGACCTTGCTCGGGTTCGGCGCAGTGCCCAGCGCCGCGATCGCCGAGGCGAAGCGGCAGCAGGCCCGCCATCGGGCCCAGGGGCGGGCGGTCCAGGCCGAGCAGCGGGCTGCGCGGAACGAACCCGACGGGCTCAAGCGGGTCCTCCGCGACCATTACGCCAACGCGCTGCCCACCGACGCCCACGGCACGGCGCGGCCCCCCGCGCCGCCAGGTCGGCCCGGCGTCCCCCAGATCCTTCCGGTCTCTACCGGCGCCCGGGAATCGGCTCGCCTGGTGGCGCATCCGCCGACGGAGGATGCGCGGCTCCATGCCGTGCGGGCGAGGATCCAGGATGAGGAGCCGGGGAGCCTAGAGCCGAGAGCCGCGCGGGTTCGGAAGCCGAATGCCGCGGATCTGAGCGATCAGGTCCTGGAGGAACGGTACGCGGCCCGGGCCGCGAGAGTCACAGGAGACTGACATGCCACAGGCAGCAGCAGTACGAGCCATGAGCCATGAGCCAAGACCGGAGACCGAGGACGGGCCCGTCAGGCTCGATCCGAAGGCGAGTGCGGCGCGGATCATCGAAGGACTGAGTCGCGATCCGGAACAGGTCCGGGCCGCCAGTAAGGTGGCGCGCACCGACGCCTTTATCTCCCTCGTCCGGTCGGACTTGGCCGGCTACATCGAGCGCAGCGGCGCTACGCAGGCCGACGTCGCCCGGGCCATCGGCTCAAATCCAGCTTATGTCAACCAGTTCCTGTCCGGCAAGTTCCCCGTCCCAAAGCAGGAGCCGGCCTTCGCCCGGACGATCTCCCGCTACCTCGCGCGCGAGGGGCGGCGGGCGGATCAGGTGACCGAGGCGGAATTTGTGGAGACGCGCCCAGCGCGCCACACCCTGGCCGTGCTCCAGGATGCGCACGACGGCCACCGGATGGTGGCGGACGTGGGGCGGAGCGGGATGGGCAAGACGATCTCCTGCCGCCATTACGCAGAGACCAACGAGGGCGTGATCTACGTCCTCTGCGGGTACCAGATCCGGGCGCCCAGGGCCTTCCTGGGGCACCTCGCGGGCAAGTTGAAGATGGCCGCGCACGCCCGGTTCGCCGACCTCTACGAGCAGGTCGTGGTCAAGCTGGCCAACAGCGGTCGGCTCTTGATCGTGGACGAGGCGGAGCACCTGGACGGAGAGCTGGGGGAGAAGACCATGGAGATGCTTCGCCAGCTCTGGGAACGGACGGCGATCGGCCTTGCCTTTGTCAGCAACGAGCGCTTCTGGCGAAACCTGGAGAACGACCGGACGGCCGAGCGGATGGAGAAGTTCACCACCCGCCTCGGCGCGAAGAAGTTCCTTCGCCGGAAGGCCCACCGCCAGGACGTGGAGGCCATTGTCGCGAGGCACCTGGAGAGTTATGACGCCGAGGTCCTGGAGCGGCTCGTCGCGCGGGCCCAGGGGCCCGGCGCCTTCCGCGCTGTCGCCCTGTACTGCCAGCAAGCGGCGATCGAGGCCGCGAAGGATGGCGGCCGCGTGACGATGACCACCCTGGACCGGGTCGCGGCGGTCGTGGACGCCCAGCTCGAGGACGCGGAGAAATGAGGCCGGCGACGAGGCCATGTCCGGTGCTGGGGTGCGACCAGCGGATCCCGTACTACTGGCTCATGTGCCGGCCGCACTGGCGGCGGGTGCCGATACTGCTCAAACGAGCAGTATGGGCGACGTACCACGAGGGCCAGCAGGATGATTTGAGCCTCGTGACGCCGGAGTACATCGAGGCCCGGCGCCTGGCCGTGGAGGCGGCGGGGGCAGACCGGGGCGGGGAGCAGAGGGGGGGACATGAAGACTTGAAGCCGTTCCCCATGGGCTACGGGGACTGGCCGTGATGCACGAGGGCGGGCCCACCGCCACAGCCGGCCGCATATACCCCCAGGCCGGCGAGCCACGGGCACCGGCGCGCAGGCGCAGGATCGGCCTCATGAGCCATCCCCCGCTTCAATGCGGGGCGCCGGCGCCTGATGGCGGGCGTGAAACGTGAGGGGAGAACCGGAGGCGCGGGGGCTGATCGCGGTACCCGGCCTGGTCGTATTCGTCGGGCCGGTCCACCGGGGATTCTGCCGCCCGTGCCTGAAGCGTGAGTGGGGAGCGTTCGTGGCGTTCGAGCGATGGGACAAAGGCGTCTTTCGGTGCCTGGGGTGCCTGCGGGCGGCCGCTAAGCAGATCGCGGCGAGGGCGGCAGAGAAGCCGCCAGCGCAACCCGCCAGTTTGCCAGCATGCCAGCGGACCGCGGAGCAGTAGGATTGGGATGCGCGAGTGCCCGAGGTGTCACAACGAGAAGGCGTACTTCATCGGCGAGATCTGTGGGGACTGCCACGCCAAGGGGCTGGACCTGCTCGGGGGGTCGGACGGCAAGAAGGGAGCGATGCCAATGGAATTTCGGAAGGAGGCCTGTAAGAAGGGCTGTGGGCGGGAGATCGGGGTCAACCAGCTCGCGCGGCACGAGGCGGCATGCAATGGGGAGCCGCGATCCGCGAGCCGCAGGTCGAACCTGCCGGTCAGGCGGAAGTTGGCGGCGCATCCGATGCCGGCGCAGCGGCGGGAGGACGGCGCAGCTGTCGCCCTGGGCGCGGCGCGGATCAGTGCGGAACTGCTGGCCGTGATCGAGGAGTGCCATCGGGCCATCGACCTGATCCGTTTGGCGGCCCGGCGGATCGAGGAGCGCGGAGGCGCATAGTGAGGGGATGATGTCCAAGGTTCGAGGTCTCAGGCTGTGCCCGAGGTGCGGCGAGGAGTTCACGACCGAGGTAGACGACGCCCCGTGCTGCCGGGAACACGGTCGGTTCGGCTGGTTCCGTCGGTTCTGGTGGCTGACGGGCATTCCGCGCTTGCTGGCGATGGTCTAAGGGCCTGGTGATGGGCAAGACGACCGGGATCCAATGGTGCGACGCGACCTGGAACCCGTGGCAGGGATGCCATCCGGTCTCCTCGGGGTGCGCGCACTGCTACATGTTCCGCGAGAAGCGGATGTACGGGCAGGATCCGAAGACCGTCGTGCGCTCGAAGGACGGGACCTTCCATGCGCCGCTGCACTGGAAGGAGCCCAAGCGGATCCTTGTCTGCTCCTGGAGCGACTTCTTCATCGAGGAGGCGGATCCGTGGCGGGCCGATGCCTGGGCGATCATGAAGGCCTGCCCGGACCACACATTCATTATCCCGACGAAGCGGATGCTGCGCGGGAGTGAACTTCTCCCCTGGCGCGCCCCCATCCAGGAGGGCCTCTTCTGGCGGGACCCCTGGCCGAATGTCTGGTTGCTGGTCAGCGTATCGGCCCAGGAGGAGTCCGACCGCGAGGTGCAGACCCTGATGGAGACCAGGGCGGCCGTGCGCGGGGTCAACCTGGAGCCGCTGCTAGGTCCGGTGGATCTATTCGGAGAGTTTGGGCATACCGGATGTAGTTACCACAAGCCTGGGCTCGAGTGGGTCGTCGTCGGCGGCGAGAGCGGCGGACCCCCGGAGCGGGCGCTGGTGGAACTAGTGTCCCACCAATTCAATATCTACACGAAGCCAATCCTCTCTTCCTGGGAACCAAAAGCAGAATCGCTCGCCTGGGTCCGCTCGATCCGGGACCAGTGCCAGGCAGCCGGCGTCCCCTTCTTCTTCAAACAATGGGGCGGGCCGAGGCCGACGTCGGGCGGGCGGTTGCTTGACGGGCGGGAGTGGAATGAATTCCCTGAATCCCACACACAGCGAGACATGCTATCGGACGTGAGGGCTGGGGCCGGGGTGAGCGCGGGGAACCCGGCAAGCCGAGCCAGCGGTGCTCCCGAAGCCGCGCCCGACGATAGCATGGCCGCTCGGGGCAAAGGAGGGCAGCGCCCGGCGGTTGCGCAGGATGGCACGGCCCCCCGGTGAACTGGCAGCCGGGGGGAATTAAGCGGGAGGGTCCATGAGGCCGCGCGACGTCATCAGAAGGATCGACGAGATCGAAGGGCTAATAGAGCATCAAGTGACTGTTGACCCGAGTCTCGAGGCCCTCCTGGGTGACGCGCTCGACGAGTTGCGGGCATGGCGCGAGGAGATGGAGAGGCAGGAACTGGCTGATTGCTTTGTCGGAGATCGGAGGGCCGCGTGAAGCGGAGGGAGTTGCCCGGGGATCCGCTGGAGCGGAAGGCGAGGATAGGCGAGGCATTCCGGCGAGCCATTGACCTCCTGGCGCGGCGCATTTCGTATCGGGCTGGCGGACGGCCGGAGCGCAAGCGCGGGCGAAAGCGCACATGGGCGACGCCGGGTGCCTTCGGGGCGATCCGCGACCTGCGCAGCACGGTCCGTTGCCGCTGCGCAGGATGCCAAAGGGCCGCGCACCGCGGCGGGATGGTCCAATCATGAGGCCGCGGCACCTGGTCAGGCACCCGCTGACGCTGCAGAGCTGGCAGCCGGAGCCCTCGCTTCTAGCCAGGATCCTGGGCGAGTTGCTCTGGTGGATCGGCGGCATCGCGCTCGGCGCCGGCCTGGCGGTGATTCTCCAGGCGCTGCACAAGGCGGGGGTGACGCCATGACTTTCGACGACGATTACGCTTTGAGCATTGCCACTGCACTGATCCTCTACGGCGTGGCTTGCGTCGCAGTCGGCTACTGGCTCAAGGCATCGATCAGCCGCGCGTTGCGGGAGATCTTCCGCCCGCAGCCGAGGCCGGATGCGCCGGACGAGCATGCCAGGGACTTGGGAGTAGGGGCGTGAGCGGAACTGGGGATCTCCATCGGGGGTTGCGCGCCGGGGAGCCACAGGGCTGCCCCTGCGGCGGCACGCTGGTGGTGATCTTCCAGGAACCGATCTGGTCGGGGCCCATGCACCAGAAGGTGGAGGCGGGCCGGCGGTTCTTCTTTCGCTGCGATCGCTGCCACCGGGACCTCGACGTGCGGTGGCTGGAGCGGCACGCGCTGCCAGCGGTCAGAAGCCAGAGATCAGGGGGCAGCGGGCCAGGAGGGACGGCATGATGGCGACCAATTGCCCTTGTTGCTCACCGAGCACCGCCGGGCAGCACGCGCCAGGCTGCCCGTTGGGCGGAGCCAGGGCCATCAACTTCTCGTCGTGCGCTCCCGGTTACCGGATGAGGTGTGAAGGATAGGGGAGGATGCCCGTCGGTCTCCAGGCGAAGGTCATCAACGGCGAGGTCGTGTGGAGCGGCGAATGTCCCGCCTGCCACTCACGCCTTTTTAGCCTCGCCCAAACCAGTCGGCTCCCCGAGCACGTGGTCCCGCAGCCGGCCATCCTCGCCGGGGGAGTGGAGCGCCAGTGACCAAGGCGGAACGGGAGCGGGCGATCGCGGAGGCGTTGGAGTGGATGACCGAGGAGGATGGCAAATTCCCTGGCTGGATGATCGACCCGATGCTCGAGCGCGTGCTCCTCGATTCGACGCTGATCATGTACCCGCAGATCCGGCTGATCCCGGTCCTGGCGAACTTCCGGATGCACTGGTACCCGAGGGGGGCGACGAAGCCGCATATCTGGCGGCGACGGTGGCAGAACTGGGTGAAGGGCGGTGCAGAGTGGGATCCGCTGATCAGCGGGGAGAGCCGCGAGCCGCGAGGCAACCGCAGACCGGCGACTGGCGACCGGGACTTCGTTCGTCCCCCGTCCCCCGTCCCCCGCCCCTCGTCGCATCCCGTCGCGGTCGGCGAGGTCGTGCAGGCGGAGCTCGCGAAGATGAAGAGGCTCGTGGGGAGCTGAAATGGCTGTGCCGATCTACATCTTGAAGCGGAAGCGGGTCGAGCCGGCGAGCCTGGCCTGGCTGCGGAGCAACCCGGGGACGCGCACGCGGCTGCACGCCGAGATGTGCGTCCCCTTGTACCAGATCGAGTCGGAGGCGCGCGACCTGATCGAGCCGGCCCGGCGCGGGGATCCCATCGCAGAGCATCTGCTGGCGACGAGGTGGCGGGGGAGGGTCTGGAGCGCCGAGGAGCGCGCCGCCGAGGAGAAACGGAGAAACGGGGAATCGGTGAAACGGAGCGCAGCATGAAGATCAAGAGCTGGGAGGAGGCCGATGAGGCCCTTTTGCAGATCGCTCTCACTGCGAGGGGGCTCGCCATCGCTAAAGCCACCGTTGAGGAGCGTGAGGGTGAGATCGAGAGGACCGAGAAGGCCCTCGAGGAGTTCGTGCGCGAGCACGCCCAGGACCTGAAGGAGAAGAGTCGCAATCTCTCGCACGGCCGGGTGTGGCTCCGCTGGGCGACGAAGCTCTATACGAGGTCTTGGAAGCGGGTCCTGGAGGTTCTGCTCGACCGCAAGAGGCTGGACCTCATGCACATCAAGCCCAAGGTCAACAAAGAGGCCCTGGAAAAGTGCGAGGACGAGTTCCTGGAGGAGCTCGGGGTAGGCCGCAAGAGCGGCGATGTCTTTGGGTACGAGACGGCGTGATGGCTGAGACGCCGCCCGTTCCGATGCCAAAGCCGAAACCCCCGGCAGGCCGGCCCGTGATCACGGCCGCGAAGGCCTGCAGCTACTGCGGGGCGCTGACTGTGGTGCTCTGCCACAGGTCGCCCTGGATGGGAATCTTCCTCGCCTGGTGCACGGAGTGCTGCTCGGCGAGGATCGTATGATCCGGCAGGTGGTCGTCTGGGCGGCGATCCTGGCGGCGATCGTTGCCCTGAGTTTCCTCCTGGGCCGGCGGTACGAGCGAACGAGCGGCCTGCGGGCCGAGTCGGCGCTGGCGGCGGTGACGATCACCAAGGAGCAGGCCGGGGACATATTCGGGTACCGGGAGCGGATCTACCATTGCCCCCGGGCGCCGCGAGAGGATCTTCAACTTGACCGAACAGCTCGCCCTTGATTGGACCCTGGACAGCCTCGAGAGGAGGACCATGTCCCTCCTGCGGGTCCGCCGGGGCCGGAGTCAGGCGGTGCGCGTCCCCGACTTGGCGGCCCTCGTGGGGACTTCCCCTCGGGAGATCCAGGACGTCGTCAAACGCCTGCGGGAGCAGCATGGGTGCCCGATCCTGTCGAGCGCGGGGAAGCCGCCGGGGTACTGGTGGGCGGCAACGGCTGAGGAGCTGGAGATCTGCATCCGGGAGCAGCGGCGCAAGGCGATCAGTACGCTCGTCGTCCTGCGAGCGCTGAGGAGGCATAGGGCCCGGCTGGCGGGCCAAAGGGAGATTGCGGCGTGAGGTTGCTGTATAGGCTGTGCGTCGAGGGCAGGCGCATTTCCCGGCATGGGGAAACTGGCTGGAGGGGGGACCCCCTGGATGATCCCGGGAGCCAAGCGAAGCGCCACGAGGATCTCGTTAGGCATGCCAAGTTCTGCGATCGATGCCGAAGAGTCGTTGATGCGGTCAAGCGGGTGAAGGGCGTCGCACCATGAACGCAACGTGGGCGCTGCGGCGGCACGTGAGCGCGGGGGCCATGCGGATCCTCTGCGACCTGCAGGGCGGCCCGGTGCGCGCCTGGCCGTTGATCCGCGTCCTGTGGTTGAGCGGCGTCCTCGATGGGCGCAGGCCGATTCGGAATGTGGAGTGGAACGAGGCGCCGGACGGGATCCAGCCCGAGGTGCCGTGCTGGAGGCTCGGCGAAGAGGTCTGGAACTGATGGCAGAGGACAGAGGGCAGAGGCCAGGGGGCAGCAGGCCCAGCCTGCGGAATCGGACGATCGCGGCGGTGTGGGCGGTGGTCCGGACGCACGGCCGCGACGACGCCTGGCTCTATGCCGAGGCCTCCGCCGAGATCGGGCGGCTGCTGCAGGCGGGGTTCGGCCTGACCACCTGCACCGACCAGGAGATCGGGCGGATCCTGGTCCGGGTCAAGCGTGCCCTCGGGCTGCCGGTGCAGGAGTACCGGCGAGCGGGCAGTAGGCAGAGGGCGGAGGGCAGACGGCAGCAGGCGCCGGCGGTGCGGGCGGATGGGGAGGCGCGAGTGTCCCTGGCGCAGACCCGGTTCGAGCAGCAGCTCATTGAGGAGCTGCATTTGTCCGAGGGCGAGGTCGAGGGGATTTTCCGAAAGGCGACGGGGCAGTACTTCTCGTCGCGGATGAGCGATCACAGCAAATTCGTTGCCGCCCTGCAGTCGATCAAGCGCCGCCGGTCCGCTGCAGGCCCCAGAAGCGAAGAGCCGGCTTTGGCGGGGGGCCGACGTTGAACGGTGAGCGTCGCACGTGGAAGGCACCAGACGACGACCTCAGTCGTCTCAGCGCCGAAGACCTCGCCCGCGTCTGCCGGTGGGTCGAGGATCGCATGATCAACGCCATCACGCCGCTGGACGTCCGGCTCCAGCTGGAGATGCCGGGGACGATGGCGGCGGACCCCACCCTACAAACGGCGCGGAAGGCCGTGCAGAGGGTGATGACAGCGGTGGGGGAGTTGCGCGCGCTGGCGCGCCGTGCCGGAATGGGCGGAAGGCAGTAGACACAAGGAGGAGAGGAAATGCCACACTACAAGGACGGGACACTGGCGCAGGTCGGGGACATCGTGAAGGGCAAGGGCTATAATGTGAAGGGGCCGGACGGCGAGCTGAAGGAGATCGTCGGCCAGGTGCTTGAGATTACGCCGATGGCGACGAGGTGCAACGTGGTGCTGGCCTACTTCAAGCAGAAAGACCTCGGCACCATCGACACCTTCAAGTATCCCGACGGGGACTTCTTTCCCAAGGGGCCTGGGGTGCTCGTCACCTACAACGACAAGAGCTACAAGGCCATCGTGGCCGCCGTCGAGTTAGGCCAGGCGGACCAGTTCGAGAAGATCGCCTGATCGAGGGGACGGAAGGCAGCTTGGAAAAGACTTGACAACCGGGAGGAATCTGGTAATCTCCAAGGCCACATAGTAGGCCCCCCGCTGCGCAAGCGGCGGACCCTCAGGGGGCGGATGGCCCACGGGCCACGTCGAGGGCCAGGGAAGGCACGGCAGCCCAAGAAGCCGGCACCCCCGGATCTGCGGATCCGGATCGGTGCCGGCTTTTTGTTTTGGGAGGCTCGATGGGTGACCTGAGCGAGCATTTTTCCAAGAGCGAGTTCGCCTGCAAGTGCGGCTGCGGAGCGGATGCAGTGGATCCCGAGCTGATCACTCGCCTCGAGCAGTTGCGGGCGGCGCTCGGGAGTCCGATCGTGATCCTTTCCGGATGCCGGTGCCCCGCCTGGAACGCGAAGCAAGGGGAGGCGAAGCCGGACTCCGCGCATCTGACCGATCCCGCACAGAGCGAGATCTGCCAGGCGGCCGATGTGCAAACCCCTACGGGCCACGATCGGTTCGCCGTGCTGGCGGCGGCCGTGAGCGCAGGAGGGTTCCGGCGGGTAGGGATCGGCAGGACATTCATCCACATGGACATTGACCATTGGAAGCCCCAGGACGACGTGTGGCTTTATTCGTGACGGGCAAGCGGCCGGGCGCGGCTCGCCCCGCTGCCTCCCCGGCGGGGCTGATGCCCCTGGTCCTGGTGGCGGCGCTGGCGGCGGCCCCCCTCCCCGTCGCCGCGCCGCCGCCCTCGGGGTGAGCGTCTCTTGAAATCTGACATGTGGAACGTGGTGGAGAAGGAGGAACGGTGATGAAGATCGTGCTGGCCCTGCTGGCCCTGGTGGGATTGCTGCTCGGAGGAATCTGGCTGATCCGGCGCTGGCTCAAGAACCCCTTTGATCGGCACATCTGCTTCGCCGGTGCGCTCAGCGTGTTGCTGTGGCCGGCACTGGCGCTCGCGGCCGACGCCACGACGACGTCCCCCTTTCAGGATGTCCTGACGTCCATCATGCAGCTCGTGGCCCTGGTCCTGGCCGGACTGATCGCCTGGGCGGTGAAGCTCTTAGCCGGCAAATTCAAGCTGACGATCTCCGCTGACCAGTTCGCGTTGCTCCAGAGCGTCGCGAAGTCCGCCGTCTACTATACCGAGGAGTGGGCCGCGAAGAAGGCCAAGCTAGGCCAGGCGCCTGCCTCCGGAGCCGATAAGCTCGCGGCCGCCATGACCTTTGTCACGTCGAAGTTACCGGGGGTGGATCCGACCGAGGCCGCTAACGCGATTCACTCGGCCCTCGGCAGCCTCGCTGGACTGGGCGCAAGTAAGGCGGTGGGCGGAACCGGCTAGCAGGCCGGCAGGCCGGCGGACGGGTGGGCCTCAGGCCATTCCAGTTGAACAGGGTCTCACGAAAGGGGGTTGCCCAATGTTCCCGAAGCGAGTCCGCGTACTCTCCATCATCGTGGTCTGCCTGCTCGCTGCCGCCTGCGCGAGCACCACGCTCGGCAAGAGCATCCAGGCCGCGTCGATCCAGAAGCAGCTCGTGCAGCAGGCGACCGTGCAGGTCATCAAGATGTGCAACACAGCTCAGCTGACGCCAGCGAACTGCGCCAAGGTCGAGTCGGATTACCTCGCGTGGGCCTCGGGCGAGCAGGTCCTCGCGGACAGCCTCGCCGAGTGGGCGGTCGTGCAGTCCGACCCGAACGAGTCGAAGCTGACAGCCGCCCTAAACGCGGTTAAAGCGCTCGCCTCGGAGTACCTCAGCTTTATCGGGCAGTACGTGGACCTCAAGGCGATCGCCGCGAAGATCGGGGGCTAGGAAGAGGCCTGGCGTGGCCGTCGTCGCGGCCGCGGCGCTGCTAGGGGCACGGAAAACTGGAGGTTGACATGGATCCCCTCACAATCGCAAACGGCGCGCTTTCCTTCGCGAACGAGGCATTCGAGATCGCCGCGAAGCTCTTTGGGACGCCCGCGTGGGAGAAGTACGTCCTGGCCGGGATCGCCATCTGTCAGCAGGCCATCCCGATCATCGAGGACTGCACCACGAACCCGGCGAAGTACGACAACATGACCCCGGCGGACATCCGGGCGCTGCTCGCCCCGGAGTCTTGGGACGACCTGGTCAAAGAGGCCGCCGCCTGAGGCCGTGATCCACCGACCGGGGGCGCCATGACCTGGACGCAGGCGATGCAGGCGGCCGTGATGTGGGGGCCCGGGATCCTGATCCTGGTCGGGATCTTCGTCTTGGTCCGCCGGCCGCCCGAGTTCGTCGGCCAGTTCATCAAGGCGCAGGAAAGCCAGGCGGTGGCGATGAGCCAAATGGCCACCGCGGTGGAAGACGCGACGAAGCGCGACAACAATAAGCTCGAAGAGATCCTCGTCGGCGTGCAGCTCGTCTTGCATCGCCAGGAGATGATGGAGCGGAGGTTGGACCATGGATCCGGTTGAGCTGGGCCTCGCCCGCGGCAAGGCCCTGGAGATCCTGAAGGCCCACCTGGACCGCGAGCGGCCCGTGGGCGAGGAAAGCCTCGGCGCCTACATGGTGGAGGAGCTGCTGCTCACCTGGCTCGCCCGGCTCGGCCATCCCATGCTCCGGTCGCAGCTCAACGGCAGCGTGATGACCTACCTCAAGGACGGCGGCCTGGTGGTCTATAAAAGTTGCCAGCCGGCGGGGCCGAAGGGACCGACGCTGCTCGCCTGGCGGATCACGCATGACGGCCTCCAGGTCCTGGAGGGGACGAAGGCCGACGCAGGCGTGCGGGTTGTCTGATGGGCCGGCATCGGACGCGGGAGGTCGCAGCGGACCGGGCGCGAAGCTTCACCACGCTGAAGGGCTGGCCGGATGAGGCCCTCGTCTATCTCCAGGAGGTCTTCGAGCGGAAGCGCCAGGGCGCGGGACCCACGTGGGCCGAGCTTTTGGCCGACCTTAAAACGCGCTTCAACGTCGATTGGAACGACAGCTCGCTCAGCCGGTACTACGGCTTCTGGGAGCAGAGGCTGCGCGTCGAGCGGGAGGCGCACGACCAGGCCGTGGCCCTGGCCGAGCATTTCCTGATGGACAGTTCGGGCGACAGCAAGGCGCTCCTGAGCCAGCTCCTCGAGCACCAGCGGTTGATCGCCCTGAGCAACCTGGGGGCGGCGGACCCGACTGACGTGGCGTACCTGGCCCTCGCCAGCGACCGGCTCGAGCTGGCGAAGAAGAAGCTGGGGCTGGACCAGGAAAAGAAGAAGCTGGGCGACGAGAAGCTGCTGCTGGACAAGGCGCGGCTGGAGCTCGAGCGCGAGAAGGCGGCGGCGATCGACCGGCCCGGCCTCTTCCTCGAGTTCTGGAAGACGGTCGTGGAGACGATCGCCCAGGCCAGCCCCGAGGGCGCCGAGGTGATCAACCGGCACTTCGATCAGGTGATGGCGAAGATCAAGGCGGGCGCGGCATGAACCGTGAGGCGTGAAGCGTGAGGCGGCCGCGGGCGATCAGCGAAAAGCAGTTCAAGAAGACGGAGCAGGAGCTGCGCGACCTGGTCCGCCGGTCGGTCTCCGCCTTCGAGGGGGATACGGGCGGGAAGAAGCAGTCGCGGACCCTCCGGGCCCGGGACGACCGCCAGTTCTTCAACGAGACGTACCTGCCGCACTACTTTCACGAGCCGCCGGCCCCCATGCACCTGGAGATGGACCGCCTCGCCCAGATCACGGACCAGCCCGTCGCCGTCGCCGCGGCCCGTGGGTTCGCTAAGACGACGCGGATCACATTCGCCGACACGGTCCACGACCTCTGCTTCGCCCTCTGCCCCTTCACCATCATCGGCAGCGAGACCGAGGAGTTGGCGACGGAGATCACCCGCGCGATCAAGATCGAGTTGGAGGAGAACGTCCGGATCCGGAACGACTTCGGTGACCTCAAGAGCTCGCCCTGGGCGGATTCCGAGTTCGTCACGCGCACGGGCTGCAAGGTCCTGGCGCGCGGCGCCGGCCAGGCCATCCGCGGGCAGAAGCACGGCCCGCACCGCCCCGGCAAGATCAAGCTGGACGACCTCGAGTCCGACAAGATGGTCCGGAACCCGAAGCGGGTGAAGGAGCTGCTCGAGTGGGTCCGAGGCGCCGTCATGCCGGCCCTGGAGCCGAAGGCCGGCGTCCTCTTCCTGGTGGGGACGCTCCTCAGCAAGAAATCCGCCCTGGCCCAGCTCCTCAAGGACGGGGCCTGGATCCACGCCGAGTTCCCGGGCGAGAATCCCGACGGGTCGCCGGCCTGGCCGGCCAGGTTCCCGCGTGAGGTCCTGGACAAGCTGAAGAAGGCCATGGGCTCGAAGGCCTACGCGAAAGAGATCCTCCTCAACCCGGCCGATGACGAGGGCCTCTTCCAGGATGACTGGATCCGCCGGTACACGGAGGCGGATTTCGCGGCGATCCTGGCGGCTGGCAGGATCCGGACGGCCGAGGGGATCGATCCCTCCACCGGCCAGGGGCAATCCGGGGATTTCAGGGCCTTTTGCAAGGTCGTTAAGGCCCCGGACGGGATCCTGTACGTCCGGCGGCCGCTGATCGACCGGCGGTCCCTCCACCAGATCGTCTCCACGACCTGTGCCCGCCAGGCCGAGGAGCCGGCCCAGGACATCGGCCTCGAGGAGAACGGCTTCCTCGGGCTGAAGCTGGCCTACGATCAGGAGGCCAGGCTCCGCGGCCAGTACCTGCCGCTGCGGACCATCAAGCAGAGCGTCGCCAAGGAGGCCCGGGTGGGCCGCCTCTCGAATTACGTGGAGCAGGGGGCCCTCCGGTTCCTGGCCGGGGATGCCATGACGGACGTGCTGATCGAGCAGCTCGTCTCCTTCCCAGAACCCACGGTCCACGACGACGGCCCGGACAGCCTGGAAATCGCCGTGGGCCTCCTGGATAACTGGGCCGCGAAGGGGATGGGGATCTACGGGTACTACAAAGCCCAGGCGGAGGCCATCGCCCAAGCGGAGGCCATCGCCCAAGCGGCGAGGCAGAAGGAAGAAGGCAACCGACAGCCCGCAGCGGCGGCCGCGTAGGAGGCGCTGCAATCGGTGGGAAATAAAAACAGCATGAGGGATAGCCGGAGAGGCCGGAAAAGCAAGCCTGGGCGCATCCGGGCGGCCGTGGCGGGGCAAAAACCGGCAGCTCCAGACGCTTTTGCCATGGCCAGGGACGCGAGCCGGAGGGCCGGGAACTGGCGGGTGTCGTCCGACGACCTGCGGGCCGAGTACGGCCTGGCTGGGTGGTGAGAGGAGAAACCGATGACGCTGATGCTGTGCAACCAGGGGGCGAACCTGGAGCTCCAAGCGCTGGTGAACAAGCTCGCCCCGCAAGCGCTGGACCTGAAGCTGTTCAAGAACGACTGGGCGCCGGCGAAGGGGGACACGGAGGTCCAAGCCACCGAGGCCGACTTCACCGGCTACGTCGGGATCGCGCTGACCGGCGCGTCCTGGGCGGTGACCACGGCGGATCCCGCGGTCGCGAGCTACGCGGCCCAGGTCTTCACGAGCAGCGCGGACCAGTCGGCCCAGAACATCTACGGTTATTACCTGGTGCAGCATACCAGCGGCAAGCTCGTGTATGCCGAGCGGTTCGCAGACGGCCCCTACGCGGTGAGCAAGAACACGCAGAAGATCTGGGTGACTCCCCAGATCACGCTAACCTAGCGCGATGGCCACGGAGTGGCAGTACATCGGCTCCGGCGGGGCGACGGCCGGGGGCTCGGCGACGGTCGACCGGGACCACGTGGCAGCCGGCTCCGGCGGATCCCATGCCGGGGGCTCGGCGACGGTCGACCGGGACCACGTGGCAGCCGGCTCCGGCGGATCCCATGCCGGGGGCTCGGCGACGCTCGACCGGGACCACGTGGCAGCCGGCTCCGGCGGCGCCAGGGCCGGCGGCTCGGCACCCTGCGGGGCAAACAGGACGCGGCCAATCTCGGTCGGCGCCGTGGCCGGCTCGGCCGTGAGCGCGGTCGCCCTGTTGGCAGACAACCGAATGAGCACCGGCGGCGCCCGCCGGCGCGGCTGGCCATGGCGGTGGAACTGAAAGGGAGGCGGCGATGGCGAGGCGATCTGTCGCGACAGACATCCTAGCCGAGAACACCGGGACGGACTGGCTGCCGGTGGATCCGGGGCTCTATTCCGTCAGCGTCCAGGGGAGCTTCTCGGCGACGATCTATCTCCAGCGCTCGTTCGACGCCGGGCTGACCTCCGAGGACGTCACGAGCTTCGGGGCGGCCGTGGCCGAGAATGCCGAGGCGGCGGAGCACCAGCACGTCCGCCTATTCTGCAAGACCGGTGGATTCACCAGTGGCCGAGCCGGCTGCCGACTCGGGCAATACGCCCGATAGGGCCGAGAGCGGAAGATGGGGATCGTGGACCGGGTGATCGGGAAGGTCGCGGATGCGGTCGCGGCACGGCTGCGCGACGGGGGAAATCTCCGTCCCGATCAGCCCGCCCCTGGGGCCACCGGCGCCAGCCGGGATCCGGCTGCGCTCAGCGCCGTGTTCACGCCCCGCGATTTCACGCCGGGGATCCCGCTCGCCGTGCGCGAGCCGCCCGGGGCCCCGCCGCGCCAGTGGCAGTTCCCGGTGGGGGCGAACCTCCAGATCACGCCCCGGGGCGCCGAGCCGACGTCGTTCGAGATGCTCCGGAACCTGGCCGATTACTGCGACCTGGTCCGGATCGCGGTCGAGATGCGGAAGGCCGACCTGGTGCGGCTCGAATGGTCTATCGTCTCGAAGGACAAGAAGGACAGCGACAAGTACCCGGGAGAGATCAAAACCGTCTCGACCTTCTTCGAGTCGCCCGACCGCGAGCTGAGCTGGGACGGCTGGCTGCGGTCCGTGCTGGAGGACCTGCTCGTCAACGACGCGGTCTCGATCTACCGGAGGCGGGCGCGGAACGGCGAGCTGTACGCCCTCGAGGTCGTGGACGGCTCCAGCATCAAGCCGCTCCTAGATGGCCGGGGCCGGACGCCGCAACCGCCGCTGCCCGCCTACCAGCAGATCATCTACGGCTTCCCCTCGGTGGACCTCACCACCGAGGATCTTCTGTACGCGCCGAAAAACCGCCGGCCCCGCAGCGTCTACGGCAGCTCGCCGGTGGAGTGGATCATCCTGGCGGTCAACTGGTACATGCGGCGGGAGCAGTTCAACCTTGGGTATTATACCTTCGGTAACATACCGGAAGGTTTCATCTCCACCCCGGAAGGCTGGACGCCCGAGCAGATCCGCGAATTCGAGCAGTGGTTCAACGCGGTCGTGGCGGGCAACATCGAGGAGATCCGGAAGCTCCGCTTCGTGGGCCATGGCTTCACCTTCACGCGCTTCCGCGACATGAACTTCGAGGTGGCGCACGAGGAATGGCTGGCCCGGATCATCACGGCGGCCTATGGGGTGAACTATCAGCGGTTCGTCCAGCGGGTCGTGCGCGCGACCGCCCAGCAGGCGGCCAGTGAGACGGCCGACACCGGGCTCGAGCCCGACAAGCGATTCATCAGCGGCCTCATCACGCGCATCATCGCGCGCGATTTCAAGATGCCGTTCCTGCGCCACCAGTTCGTCGGCGGGGAATCCCAGGACGAGGCGGCGGATACCACCAAGCGGGCCACCTATGTGAACACGGGGATCTTCACGCGGGACGAAGTGCGCGTGCTGGAGGGTCACGACCCCCTGGGCCTGCCGTTCACGGAGAATCCCACGGTCACTACGCCGGCCGGACCGGTGCTGCTGGACGCCGCAGGCGTCCAGGGTCCAGCGTCCGGTGCCCAAGGTCCGCCGTTCCCCGGCTCCGGGGGCCGGGAATCGGACCTCGGACCTCAGGCCCCGGGCACGGAGGCCGCCCAGAAGGCGGCGGTCGCAGACCTCTCCCGCTGGCGCCGCAAGGCCCTCAAGGCGTTCCGTGAGGGGAAGCATGCGAAGTTCGAGAGCGCGGCGATCGCTCCCAGCGTGCGCGCCGCGATCGCGGCTCGGCTGGCCGGCGCGAAGAGCGAGGCGGATGTCCTCAAGGCATTCGACGGGAGGCTGGGAACGGAGGACGGGAAGAAGGCCGCGGTCGCCGGTCGCCCGTCATCGGTTACTCCGGGGCGGCGGGGCGACGATCCGGAGGCCAGGCGGCGGATCGAGGAGATCTTCGCCCGGCGCTTCCGCCAGCAGGGCGTGGCCATGGCCGTCGCCGCGCACGAGCTGCACAGCCTGGCGAAGGCCACATGAGCGCCGTTGACGATCTGCTGGCCCGGTTCCCCTCGGGCCCCGAGGACCCCCAGTTCCTCGACGAGTTGGTCGGGGTCCTCAGCGAGCCGTTCCAGGATGGCCTGATGTCCGGGACGAAGGCCATCGGCGGGGCGATCGAGCTGGGCGTGGCGAACGATCGCGCGGTCGCCTGGGCCCGGGATTACGGGGCGCGGCTTGTGACCCAGGTGGACGACACGAGCAAAGAGCTGATCCGGAACCTGGTCACCGAGGAACTGAGGGCGGGCGTGGTCATCCAGGACCTGACCGACGATCTGATGAAAGCCTTTGGTGACTTCGCCGAGTACCGGGCCGAGCGGATCGCGCGGACGGAAACGGCCCTGGCCTTCAACCATGGGACGATCGGCGGGTACCGCGATGCCGGGGTTGAATATGTGGAGGTTTTGGACGGGCCGGGCTGCCTACCCGATGGCCATGACGACGACGCGGGTCCGCCGGCCCCGGACGTCTACGGGATCCAGGAAGACGCGGAGGCCAACGGACAGATCTGGAGCCTGGACGAGGCGGCGGGGTACCCCGTCGGCCATCCGAATTGCGTGCGGGCGTTTGCCGCGGTGACATTCCCGCCGCCGGCAGAGGAGGAATGAAATGGCCGAGAAGCTGCTGATCGCCCCCTTCACGAAGGTGGACAAGGAGAGCCGGGTCGTCTCTGGCTATGCCACCCTGGAGGTCCCCGACAAGACCACGCCGATCCCGGAGGTGGTGGATTACGACAGCGCGAAGGCGGCCTTCGCCTCATGGATCGGGAACATCCGGGAGATGCACCTGCCGATCGCCGTCGGCAAGGCGATCGAGGTCGTCCCGGACGACGAGAAGCGGGGGATCTACCTCAGCGCCAAGATCAGCAAGAGCCGGGACGGCGAGGACGCCTGGACGAAGATCCAGGAGGGCGTGCTCACCGCTTTCTCGATCGGCATGAAGGGCCTGAAGCGTACCCCAGAGATGTTCGCCCTTGGTGACAAGAAGACCCCGGTGAACCGCGTGCGCTTCGATAGCCTGGCCGAGACCAGCCTGGTGGACAATCCGGGCTGCCCTGGGACGTTCTTCGACGCCGTGAAGGCGGTCCTGCCGGAGGCGGAGAAGAAAGACGTGGATCCCAACGTCGGCGGCGGGGTCGATCGCGACAAGCTGCCCGCCTCCGACTTCGTGGATCCCGAGCGGCGCCGGTTCCCGATCGTGACGGCCGGCGACGTCTCGGACGCGGTCAGCTCCTACGGGCGGGCCAAGCCGAAGATCCCGTTCGCCACCTTCAAGCGCCGGCTGACGGCGATCGCCAAGTGCAAGGGCTTCGAGAGCGCGCTGCCTGCGGAATGGAAAGACGAGGGCAAGGCCATCCTGCGGGACGCGGCGAAGGCCCTGCTCCTGACCGAAGCTGTGAAATGCGAGGCGTGCGACATCCACGCGGCCCTGGACGCGCTTCACGCGATCACGGCCCTGATCGACAATGAGACCTTCTCCCAGGCGATGGGCGAGGACGAGGCGGACGACATCGAGCTGCTCGTCGAGGCGTTCGAGCGCGTCCATGAGTTCATCGCCAAGGAGCTGGTCGAGCTGCTGGCGGACCGGGAAGCGCCGGAGGCGGCAGGCGCTGCCCAGGCAGCCAGGCCGGACCCGGATGGCATCAAGGCGCTCCTCGCCGAACACGGCGAGAGCGTGAAAGCGATGGTCGCGGGGGCGATCAAGGATCTTGCCGGCAAGGCGGACCTGGCTCCGCTCTCGGAGGGCGTGCAGAAGGCGACGGCCGCAACGGAGGCGGTGAAGACCGACCTCGCGGCGATCGCGAAGCGCGTCGAGACACTGGAGACATCCCCGGCGCCGGGCGGCCCGGTCCTTCGACCGGAGGACCTGGCCAAGCGTGGCATCGCGACGGTCGAGAAGGGCGGGGGCGGCCAGGCCGGAGAAGGGGCCAAGGCCGTGCTCGCCGACATCGCAAAGAGCATTGAAGAGGAGCGCGACCCGAGGAAGAAGGAGGGGTTGGGCCAGGTCTACGTGACCCTCTCCGCGAAGTACGGCGTCTGACTTCTCCCCTCGGCGCGCGAACGAGGAGAAAGAATGGATCGCATTGACTTCTCCAGGATGACCCTGCAGACGATCGACCAGGCGAAAGCGCTCCTGGCCGACGCCACCAAGGCTATCACTCCTACCAGCCCGGGCCTCACCGGCTATAGCCTCGAGGTGCCGGCGAAGAAGCTGTACCCGGTGCTCTGTCCGCTCCGGAACCGGATCGCCCGCGTCTCCCACAAGGGGATGGGCGCTACGGCGACGAACTGGAAGGCGATCACTGGGATCAACACCGCGAGACTCAAGGTGAGTGTGCCCTTCGGCTCCAAGAACACCGACGTCTCCTACGGCTCGTCGAGCAAGACGGCGAGCTTCAAATCCTTCGGGCACAATGACACGGTGCTGCAGGAGTCCCAGTACATGGGACGCAACTTCGAGGACGTCCTGGCGTTCTCGCGGATGGCGTGCCTGCAGAACGTGATGATCGGCGAGGAGGATCTGATCCTGGGCGGAATGGATTCCGCCGCCGGCGCCGCGTTCACGACCGTGGGCCTCGGCACGCCTGGCAGCGCAGTCGGCGGCACCGGCACGGGCGGGTCCGTCTCCAACGGCACCTACAGCATCCGGGTGTTCGCGCTGCCGTACTATGGTGCCACCATCTCCTCGCTGGGGACGGGATCCGGGAACATGCCCTACCACTCGCCGATCTCGCCCAAGAGCGCGGCCCTGGTCCTGACCACTGGGACCAACATCCTGACGGGCACCGTCGCGCCCGTGGCCGGCGCTGCGGCCTACGCCTGGTTCGTCGAGGCCGGGACCACCGGCTCGGCGGGCAAGCTCGAGGCCATCACCTTCAAGAACAGCGTGAGGTTCGGCGATTACGCCGACCTGATCGGGACCAACCTGGGCTACGGGACGGTCACGACGCCGACCGTGGACACCTGCGGCGACAGCGACGACTATGACGGGATCCTGTCCCAGGTCTGGGGCGGCTCGAGTCTCACCCAGGTCAAGGTCCTGACCAACGGGATCCTGTACTACAGCGGAGCCTCGGCCCCGGTGATCGTGATGAACACCGGCACGCCGGGCACCGGCACGGGGCTGACCGCCGACAACCTGGGCGGGATCACCGAGTTCGACGAGATCCTGCTCTACCTGTGGAACAACGTGCGCCTCGGGCCGCAGCGGATCATCTGCAACGCGCAGGAGGCCAGGCGCATCACGGCGAAGATCGGGGGATCCACCGGGCTGGTCTTCCGGGTGCAGCTCACTGACGGTCAGAACAACGTCGTGGGCGGCATCCTTGTCAAGGGCTACCTGAATAAGTTCACGGGCGAGGAAATCGACGTCGAGGTGCACCCGATGCTGCCGGCGGGGACGATCCTGTTCGAGACGGATCGACTGCCCTACCCGAACAGCGAGGTGCCCAGCGTCCTCGAGATCGAGCTGCTGTTCGACTACTTGGCGCAGGATTTCGCGATGACCACCCGGGCCTGGCCGCACGGTGTGTACGGCAACGGCGTGCTCAAGCACTACTTCCCGGCTGGCTGGGGGATCATCACGAACATCGCGGACGCGTAGCGCGCAGCGCGCGCTAGGAGGCTGGCAGGCTAGGAGGCTAGGAGGCTGGAGCGTTCCAGCTTCCTAGCTTCCCCGCATCCAGCGCAGCGGATGAGCGCAGCAAAGACGCTGCTGATTTGGCGAGTCGGCGGGATCGGCGACCTGATCTGGTGCACGGCCGCTCTGCCGGTCCTTCGCCGCCAGGGCTTCATCATTGATTTCTGCACGGACGCCGGCGGGCGGGAGGTCCTGGCGCACAATCCGCACGTCCGCCGGCTGATCCCGTTCGAAGAGCAGAGGACCCCGGATGGCCAGGAGCTGCAGGACCCGGAGAACAGGCAGCAATTGATGCCCAGGGCAGTCGAGGCGTGGTTCAACGACCTGGCGAAGGACTATGACGGTGCCGTCTGCCTGACCTGGTCGGTAGAAAGTGTCGCCCTCTGGAAGCAGAGGGACCATCCCCTCGAATACAATCTGCCGCTCGCGGAGCGCCAGACCGACTTGCACTACACCGACGAGATCGTGCGCCGGCTGGCGATGCCATGGCTGGGCGGGCTGCTTCCCCAGCTCTTTCCGAGCAGGGCCGAGCGGCGGTGGCTTGATAGCCTGCGGCTCCAGCACGTGTCCAAGAAGCAGCGGATGCTCCTCTGGCACGCGGCCGGGTCCGCCTACAACAAGGCCCTCCCCCAAGCGAATTACTATATCTCCGGGCTTCTGAAGGAGATCCCGGAGCTCGTCATATACCTCTGCGGCGACGGCGGGGTCGAGCAGTTCATCGGCGCGGGCAAGATCCTTGACGTCGTCCGCGATCGCTGTGTCCCCGTGTACAAGACTTGGTCGCTCCGCCAGCAGCTCCTGGCGACCTCGATCGCCGATTGTGTCGTCGGGCCCGAAAGCTCGATCGTCAACGCAGCGGCCTGCTGGGACAGCCCCAAGGTGATCTTCTTCTCCCATAGCCGCCACGAGAACTTGAGCCTGTATTGGTGGAACGCCTACCCGATCTACCCGACGGACCGCTGCGACTGCGCCCCCTGTTACAAGTTGATCAGCGGCGAGCCGGAGAGCTGCCGCGCCTATGAGGCGGACCTGGATTGGGCGGCCGCAGCCGGCCAGCATGAGAGGGCCGACAACGGACCACGGACCACGCCCGCCTGCCAGGAATCGGCGGGCAGGGACCAGGGGCCAGAGGTCAGTGGTCAGGTGTCAGCGGTCGGTGGCCAGGGACGCGGCCGCGCGGTGGGCGCGAAATGCTGCGTCCACCTGGACCACGGGCGCGTGTTCCAGACGATCGGCTCGATCCTTCGTGGGCGGAAGGATCGCACGTGCCCGGCCTGCGGGAGGCAGAAAAACCGGATCCTGCAGGACGGCGTCTATATCTGCGCGTGCGGGGCGAGGTTCGGGATGCCCGCCGCCCCCCAGCGCACCTTCCCGGAGCCAGAGCCCATGACCTGTCCCGTCTGCCACGTGGGCACCTATGAGCGGGTCCCGGCCGTGGGGAAGCCGGGCTGGGCGCTCTGCCGCTGCGGCGTTATCTTCCAGGACGTCCGGCACGTGGACCACTCGGTGTACGATGAGGCCTACACGAAGAAGTACGACTCTCCCGAGCCGCGCAAACTGATCCGCGCCGTCGGGGAGCGGTGGCTGCCGCGCATCGAGGAGCTGATGCGCGAACGCGGAATGGGGAATGCGGAATGCGGAATGGCTGAGCGACCGCGGCTGCTCGAGATCGGGTACTGCCTGCCGGAAGTCCTCATGCTGGCGTGCGAGCGCGGATGGGACGTCGCCGGCGTCGAGCTCAATCCGGCCTCGCCCAACGGCGACTTCCCTCGCTTCATCGGCGACTTCGAGACGATACCGACCTCGGACCTTGGACCGGAGACATGGGACGTTGTCTTCAGCAACCACGTTTTTGAGCACTTTAAGGAGCCCGTGAAGGCCCTTGAAAAGATGCTCCAGCTCGTCCGGCCGGGTGGCCTAATCCTGATCGCCACGCCCGACGCGGAGAACGCCCACGTGGAGGATCACCTGCATCGGAAGGAGCACCACGTCATCTGGTCGGCGCCGGCCCTGGCGGCCCAGGCGATGAAGGCGGGCCTGGAGGTGACCGAGGTCGAGAAGCATGACGGGCCAGAGTGCGGCTTCATCTCCTGGTTCGATTTCCATATGCTGCTGCGGCGACCCGCCGCAGGACCGCGGGCAAGCGAGCAAGCTGGCAAGCTGGAAAACTCTGAAGCCTGCCAGCCTGCCAGCCTGCCAGCGGGAGCGGAGCGACCGTGAGCCTCCCCATCACCGCGGCGAGCAATGCGGATCCGGCCGTCCTGACCAGTGCGGCCCACGGCCTGGCGACGGGGGACAGGATCGCCGTCACGGGTGCCACCGGCCTGTGGGCGCCGCTGAATGGCACCTGGCCGATCACCAGGGTGGACGAGGACACATTCTCCGTGCCGGTGGACTCCACCGGTTTCGATGACCTCACCGGCACGGTGGTGGCCACGACAACTAGCGCCCTCGTCACGATCCAGCAGATCAAGGCGTGGCTCGAAATCACCGGCAGCGAGCACGACGTCAAGCTCCAGGACTGCGCGGACCGAGCCTCCGAGGTCGCCCAGGACTACTGCGATCGGAAATTCGCCGTGGCCGACTATGATCCCGTCAGCACGCCGGACGACGCCCTGCTGGACGGGAAGGATCTCCCGTTCATCTACACGCCGCAATGGCCGATCGTCAGCGTGACCCTGCTGAAGCTCGTCCAGGAGGGGAACAACGGCGACCTCCAGAGCTTCGCGGTGAACCAGTACGCCGTCCAGCGGGACGTGGGCAAGATCACACTGCTCTCGTCGGCGGCGATGGCTCTCTGGTCTTCGCCGAGCGGCCCGCTGCAGCGTTCGTTCTTCCCGGACGGAATCCAGAACATCGCCGTGACGTACCGGGCCGGCTTCGCCAGCCTGCCGAAGGGCGTGGAAGAGGCGATCGTGATCATGGCCGCGCACATGCACACGATCGGCAACACCCGCCGGCTGATGGCGGCGAGCATTTCAATGTCGGGTCAGGGGGGCGGCGGCACCGCCAGCTTCAAGATCGACGACATGCCGCCGGAGGCGAGGGCGCGCCTGGACCGCTACAAGAGCGTGATTCCGAGGTAGCGATGCCTTTCAACTTGCACGTGAGCCTGGGAAACCTGGATCCGGTGCGCGAGCGGTTCGAGGGCTTCGACGCAAGGCTCCGGGCGAACCTGATCCGGGCGGTCCGCCATTCGGCGCTGGATGTCGAGCGCCGCGCCAAGGAGCTCGTCAGCGGTCCCGTCCTGCGGGTCAGGACCGGCACGCTCCGCCGGAGCATCAGCTCGCGGGTCGAGCCGTTCGAAGGGGGGGTCCGGGGGATCATCAGCGCCAGCGCGCCCTATGCCGCGACGCACGAGCTGGGCCTGACCCTGCACATCCCCGAGATCCGGCCTGTCCGGGCGAAGGCGCTGCACTTTTTCATCAGCGGGGGGCACACGGGCTACGGCGCGGCCGAGGTCTTTGCCATGCGCGCCCGGGCCCATGACGTCAAGATGCCCGAGCGGCCATTCATGCGGCGGGCCCTCCAGGAGATGGCGATCCAGGTCCGGGCGCGGATCCGGCAGGCCGTCCTGGACGCCGCCGGCGCTCAGCCGTGAGGCGTGAGGCATGACCCTGACGTTCGAGCTTGCCGACGCCGTGAGCCAGATCGTCTCGCTCCTGGCGGCGGACGCGAATCCGGACACGGACCTCACCGGCTGGTCCGACGAGTCCTGGCGGGTGAAGAGGATCCTCACGGATCCGATCATCGTGCCGAAAGACTATCCGGTGATCTACGTCCTCGGCGACGTCTCCGCGCGGGAGCTCTTCTTCGCCGATTCGGAGTACGAGATGCGGATGGACATAGCCCTTCTCGTCGAGAACCAGTACCGCGAGCCGACGGATACCACGGACAGCCGGCTGGAGATCATCAGGCTCTGCCGGCGCGTGGAGGAGGTCCTGCGCGTCAATCGGATCAGCGAGCCGTACTGGTACAAGAGCATCTTCCACCTCAGCAACGAGCCGCTTCGCGTCGAGGTGGCCCACTACAACGTCGGGCAGGTTCCCATTGCCGCCGGGCTCATGAACTGGTGCGGCTTCCGGCGCACGCAGTTCACGACCTGATCGGCCAGGAGGTGAATCGCCATGTCACCGCGTATGTTGAAGCTGTCCACCATGCTGGCCAAGTTGGAGGTGACCGAGGGCACTGACGCAACCCCTGCCGCGGCTGACGGCTTCTTCGCCATGGTCCAGCCGCCCAACCCGAAGGTGGACGTCCACCGCGTCGCCGTCCACACGGGCGCCGGATCCCTTTTGCCCTCGGTCGTCGGGTCTCGCCGGTTCGAGGGCCAGGCGACGGTCCTCCTCCGAGGGGCCGGCACCGCGTATAGCACCTCGGTCCTGCCCAAGGCGGACAGCCTCCTCCGCCTGTGCGGCTTCGCTGGCACCCTCGGCACGGGCACTACCGGCCAGAGCTATACCCTCCGCTCGAGCGGCTTCGAGTCGTTCTCCGTCTACCAGTACGTGAGCGGGGTGCTCTACAAGCTGCTCGGCTGCCGGGGCCTACCGGTCCTGACCTTCCCGCTGGGTGGCGTCCCGAGCCTCCAGGCCAATCTGCGCGCCCTCTACGCGGCGCCCACCGACGTGGCCAACGTCGTGCCCACCGGAGAGCCGAGCCTCGGGTACCCGGTGATGCTCGCCTCGGCATTCCAGATCGGGACCGGGAATTTCGCAGCCAAGCACGGAGAGATCAAGATCGACTTCGGGCGGACGATCACGCCGCGCGAGGATGCGACCGCGACTACCGGCTATGCGGGGATGGAAATGCTGCCCGACCGCGTCCCCGTGATGACCGTCGAGGCGGAGGCAACCCTCGAGGGTGGCTTCCCCTTCTTTGCGGACCTGGTCGCGGGCACGCAGCTCAGCTGCTCCTTCCAGGCTGGCACGACGCAGTGGAACCAGATCAAGGTGAACATCCCCGTGGCCCAATTCGAGAAGCTCGAGCACGGCGAGAAGGCCGGCGTCGTGACGTACAAGGCGACCTTCATCTTGACCAGCCCGACGGGCGTGGACAACGAGATCACGATCACCTTCAGCTAGGTCCAAGGTCCACGGTCCGAAGCCCGAAGTTCCCGGACCTTGGACGTTGGACATCGGACCTTGAACGGGAGGGTAGCGCCATGCGCGTGAGACTGGTTGCCGACGATGAGGCGCCGGCGCCCCTGGCGATCGGCGAGAGCACGTTCTGGGTGCGGAGGATCCCTGAGAGCCGTCGGCGGGAGGTCTGGGCCAGGCGGCGGCGGGAGATCCGGCGGGCCCCGGGGGGCGTGGATTCCGAGGCGCTCGCCGTGATAGGCGAGCACGTCGAGGATGACCTGCTGGACTATGCCCTGGTCCGGTGGGAGAAGCTGGAGGGCGATCCCCCCTGCAGCGCCGAGAACAAGGTCCTGCTCCCCCAGAGCGTGCGGGAAATCCTCCTGACCTACGCGCGGGGGCCCGTGGGGTCCGAGGAGGAGACGGGAAAAAACTCCGCCGCGCCGTCCGCTACCTAGTGCTCGTGGCGGCGGCGGGAAGCCGCGAGGGGACGGTCCTCGATCCCCTCTGCCCCGACTGCCCGTATCTGCCGGCCGGCGGGCAGCCACTTTGCTGGGAATGCGAGCGGACAGCGCTCGGACCGGAAGCCGCGGAGGCGCTGGCGATCCACAACATGCTCGGGATGGGGATCCCGGGGGACCTCGCTTTCGCGGCCTGGCGGAGGACCTGGACGCCGGAGGAGATCTTGGACGTGACCGAGCGGATCGGTCTCATTCGGCAGGAGTTGCGCTCGATGAAGGAAGAGGGTTAGGCGATGCCGGACGTTCTGGCGCTCCAGATCGTCGTCGACGACAAGGGGACGCCGGCCATCAAGGCCTTCGCCCAGAACCTGGGGAGCCTGAAGTCGGTTGCGGACGCCTCGGGGGCCGCCGTCACCACCCACGCGGGTGGGCTGGTCCGGCTGGGGCAGGCCGCCGAGGGTGCCGGCGTCTCCTACCGCACCCTGCGGATGGGCGTGAACGACATGGCCCTGGCCATGGGCACCACCAGCCCCGTGATTTCGCAGGTCGCCTTGGGCCTGGGCCATGTGGTGGATCGATTCCAGGGGGCCAGCCTTGGCGCGAAGCTCTTTGGCGGAGGCATCATCGCCGCGGGCGGGGCCATCGCGTACTTCGCCGCCCAGTCGCAGGAGACCGAGAGAGTCGCCGAGCGCTTCGCGAAGATCGACCAGGCGGTGCGCGCGCTCGACATGAGCGCCCTCCGGTCCGGGATCGCGGAAGTCAATCTGGAATTCGACAAGATGGGGCGCCAGGGCGAGACCTGGACCGGCGCCTTGAAGGGGCAAGCCGCCGAGGTGTGGCGGATGCTGCAGGGTCTCAAACCCGCTGCAGTTGAGGCGCGGCAGGCCCTGGATGCGCTGCAGGCGGGAATGGCCAAGGCCGTCGGGCTGGAGATGCGGGGCGCGACTGCCGGCCACGAAGCCACGATGGCCGGCCTCAAGGTCACCTCGCGGCAGGCGGGCCTCCAGAGCTACCTCTCCCGGGGCATGGCGGGCGAGAACACGATCGCCTTGACGGCCGACGCCGTAAAGCAGCTCATCCAGCAGGAGACGGGAGCGGAGGCGACGAAGCTTTCCACCCAGCTCAGCAAGGCCCTGGCCGAGGCCGCCAGCCGCGGGACACTGGAGGTGGAGCAGCCCCTGATCTCCGCCAAGTACAAGCAGTCCCTCGAGGAACTGTACGCGAAGCAGGACATTAAAATTGCCCAGGTCGAGGAGCAGGCGCGCCAGCAGACCCTCGGAGTTGGGGAGCAGCGGACGAGAGCGACCCAGATGGGCGGCGAGCTCTCGGCCGAGCAGCAGGACGCAAGGGTCGAAGCCCTGAAGCAGCAGATGGAGGCGAGCGCCAAGCTCCAGGAGGAATTCAAAAAGAACTTCAACATCACCGGGATGTTCCCCACGGTGGATCCCCTGGCGAAGCAGCTCATCGAGGAGGAGAAGACGGCGCGGCTGATGGCGATCGATGACACCCTGAAGAAGAACCTCTCCTCCGTCGACCAGATGAAGATCGCAGACGAGGACAAGGCGAAACTGGTGGGCCAGGCCGACCAGACGGCCGAGATGCAGCGGGCGAACGCGATTGCCGAGGCGGTCGTCAAGACGAACGACCTCTATGATGCCGTCGCCAAGGCGCGCGACCAGGTCACGGGCATGGCTGCTGACGTTCAGACAAAGCTCGTCGGTGGCATCGAAGCCGCGGCCGCCGCGATGAAGGAGGTCGCGGACAACACCGAGGTGATCGGGATGCCGGGATCCGCCTTCCAGAGCAAGCCCGGCCAGGTCAGCGATGCCTGGAAGAAGTTCTTTGAACAACCGAAAACGGGCGTGGGTTCGGAGGATTGGTGGAAGAGTGGCCCATTGGCGTCGAGCGGGGTCCCTGGCTCTCTAACCGGCCTTCCGGCCGGGTCCAGCGTGGGCCCCCAGGTCCAGGTCCCGGCTCCGGTAGGCGGAATCGCCGACTGGAAGCCGGCCTCGCAGATGGACCCCTCGGCGCTGCCAAGCGTCTATGCCGGGGCCTCCAGCATCGAGAGCTACCAGGAAGGCGGCGTCATCCCCGGGCCCGTCGGTCGGCCACGGATGGCCATCGTCCACGGCGGGGAGACGGTCGTCCCAAGGGGGGGCGGCGCCGGCCGTTCGGGGCCTGCCGGGCCGGCGGTGATCGACGTCCGGGTCGGCAGCGCGCAGCTCGTCCGGGCGGTGATCCCTGATCTGCAGCGGCTGATCGACGACCGCTCAATCCGGGTGAGCTAGCGCGATGGCGCAGACCCGCACGGCGGCGTTTGCGGCCCAGGCTGATGGCGGGCAGGATGCCCCGACCGAGCCCGTCGTCCTGGTGCGGATCACCTTCGGCGGGAGCACGGTCTATTTGACCTCGCGCGCCGGCACCTACGACGGCCAGGTCTACGAGGAACTGCTCAAGGAGGGTTTGACGCTCACCATGGCGGTGGACCGGCTCGGGCGCGTGGAGCGGAACTCGGGAGATCTCGTGATCAGCAACCTGCCGGATGCCAGCGGGGCCCGGTTCAGCGACCTGCTCGCGGACAGCGTGATGGACAACTGCGCCATCGAGATCGACCAGGCCTTCGTCGGAATGGCCGCAGGTGACTGGCTGCCCGTCTTCCGGGGGGTCGGCCTCCTCCCCGAGCAGGGCGCATTCGATGATGAGACCTTCACGCTCAACCTGCTCGATGAGGGCCAGCCTGCCACGCCGGATACCCTCGGGCGGCAGCCGAACCGCATCCATGAGGTCCTCGGCACCATGGTCACCGCGGCGGAGTTCCCCCGTGCGGACCCCGACGCGGTCGGGTCTATGCAGCCCGAGATCTACGGCGCCGTGCAGGGCTCCCCCTGCCTCGCCGTTGACGCCGGCGCCGCAGACCGACTCGCCGGCGATATCGACTCCGCCGTCACGATCATCCCTCTCTCCGACGACTGGATGCTCGCCCTCTTTCCGGCTGCCGGGACGGTGCAGATCGGCGACGAGCAGATCTACTACACCGGGAAGGATTTCGGGGCCAGGACCATACCGATCACCGGCGCGAACAATGCGAATCCGGTTGTGCTGACCAGCGCGGGCCACGGCCTGGTGACCGGGGATGGGGTCGTCATCACGGGCGCCACCGGCGGCATCGGTGACGTGTGGGAGGCGCTGAACGGCACATGGCCGGTCATCGTGCTAAATCCCAACGCCTTCACGGTGCCCGTGAACTCCGCAGGCTGGGGGGCTCTCGGCGGCACGGTCGTGGCCATGACGATGGCCGTCCATCTCACCGGCTGCACGCGCGGATACGCGACTACGACCCCGGACTCGCATGCCGCAGGCGCTGCCGTCTGGGAGATCAAGGCCGAGTACTCCTACCTGGTCGCGCGCCACGGTTGCAGGAGCGTGGCCAACGTGATCGTGGACGGCGTCCTTCAGGATCCATCGATCTACAGCATCGATCTCAGCGGGCCGACGCTGATAAAATTCGCCGCCAAACCGGCCACGATAGTCGCGACAATCGTCCACCAGCAGCCCAGCTTTAGCACCGCGGTCGTCTCGGAACAGTCCCCCGGATCCATCTCCACGACCGCGGAGCAGAGCCCCGGCTCGATCTCGACCACCTCGGAGCAGTCGCCGGGATCCATCGCGACGACCGCGGAGCAGAGCCCCGGCTCGATCTCGACCACCTCGGAGCAGTCGCCGGGATCCATCGCGACGACGGCGGAGCACGGCCATTCCACCGACACCGGGAGCCACACCCACACGACGGCGGACATGTGCCACGAGTACCAGTCCTCGCCCAGCCTCCCGGCGCAATTCACGGCCGACCAGGTCTTCAACTTCGCGAACACGCCGGCGTCAAGCACCAGCGTGAACTGGCACATCTACGTCGACGTCATCAGCGGCACCTGGCAGTGGAAGAATGGGGCCAATGTGGTCGAGACCTTGGCCCAGGGGGACAACTTCTTCACGGAGGCATCGCCGGGCACCCAGTACACTCTCAAGATGGCTGGCGCAGGCACGATCCTGATCGATGTCGTCGAACGCGACCTGACGCGGGTTGGTACCGGCAATGCCAACGCGGCCACCGGGGTCTCCACGTCTCGGACCGGCGCGACCGCGGTGGCCATGGCCGCCCTGACCGGCGCCACGGCCACCCAGATGGTCGCCCTCGCCGGCGCGACCGCGAGCAGCATGGCGGCCCTCGCCGGGGCCACCGCCAGCAGCATGGCCGGGCTCGCCGGCGCGACCGCCACGAGCATGTCCGCGCTGAACGGCTCGACCGCCGTCAGCACCTCACGGACCGCCAACGTGGTCCTGAGCGGCGCAGACGTCGAGGTGGGGAAGGTTGTGACCTGCGACGTCGAGGGCTACCAGGATGACGGCTCGGGGACCTACACGGGCACGCCGAACGCCCTGGTCACGAATCCCGCCGACCAGGTCGCCCACATCGTCGGCGAGCAGCTCGGCCTCGACTTGAGCGAGTACGTGGATCCGGTCTCATTTGCGGCGGCCCGGGCGGCCTTCGCCGCCGCCGGGATCCGCGCCGACTGGGGCCTCTACCAGCCGATGGACAGCGCAGAGCTGCTGGAGCGGATCCGCTGGTCCACGGCCTCGCGGCTCTTCCTCGGCCAGGACGGCCGGTTCAAGATGCATGTCCTGCCGCTCGGCGGGACCGCCGCGATGACTATTGACGAGCCCGTGGACGTCTTGGGGCCCGACCATGGGGGAGGCCCCATAAAGGTCGGCCGGACGCGCCCCATCTACCTCGTGAACCATATCTGGCTCCTGTACCGGAAGAGCGTCCTGGGCGGCACGTACTGGGCGCTCATCGACGTGGAGGATACAACCTCCCAGGCGACCTACCGGACCGCAAATACGCTCACCATCGAGAATGACTTCATTCGGGACGACACCGCGGCGGCGGCGATCGCCGCCAGGTACCTCGCCTTCATGAAAGACGTGAAGTGGCGGGCGACGGCGACCGCGTTCGCCTTGCCCACGCTGCACCTTGAGCTCTGCGATCCCGTTGGGATCACCAGCGCCAGGATGCCCGGTGGCTGGGACGCTGAGCCGTTCACCGTCGAACGAATCGTCCGCACATTGTGCCCGCCCGGTCAGATGGGGCGGGCGGAGCTGACCTGCGTGGGAGTGTGAAAGGAGCTGCGCCATGACCGGCTATACCGTACAGAAAATGGAGACGCGAGGCCAAGCCCTGGTAGCCTGGGTCCACTACGAGCGGGCTGATGGCGTGACGAAGGACGAGCGCCTGGGCTGGCCCGTCGAGATCAAGAAGGCGGAGATCGAGACCGTCCTCGAGCAGCGGTTCAAGGATTTCGTCGCCGGGCCGGTCTCGCCACCCGCTGTCCACGAGGCCATGGCAATGGTCGGCCAGGCCGAGGACCTGAGCCATCTTGATCCGGGGGCGCCGGCAGCATCAGCGCCGGCACCGGCAGCGCCTGCAGCACCGGCGCCAGCGACACCAGCTCCAGCAACACCAGCTCCGGCGGGCCCCACAGCACCAGCGCCGGCGGCGGCCGCCGAAACCCCGGTGCAGTCATGAGCGCGTCGAAGGCTCCCCGGGGGCAGCATGGATCAGCGGCGCCGGCGCAGCTTCCACATGCCGCGAGCGCTGACCTGATGCCCGGCGAGCTGGTCCGGATCTATGCGGATCCCCAGAGCGGCCAGATCGCCTACCGCCATCGCAGCCTCGCGGACGCGCGCGGTGAGGTGGCCTGCGTTCTGGCCGCGATCGATCGCGAGCTCCTAGTTCAGGAGATTATCCGCCGGATGAAACAGGATAAGGGAAGTGGCACTGTTTGAATTCCGGGATCTCAGCGGGAACCTGCTGGTCGAATTCACGCGAGGGCCCTCGTACCCCCTCGGGCGAGGTATCCAGCAGAACGTCGTCGTCGGTGAGTCCCTCGGGGGATTCATCCGGGCCCAGGTGCGCGGGCAGGTCCGGAAGCGCTTCGAGCTTCAGTTCAAGCTCCAGCCGCTCGACACGTATCTGGCGATCATGGGCTTTCTGGACGACTACGCAGGACAGAGGGCGCCCTTCTACCTCATTGGCGACTGGACTTATTTCGACGGATCCTGGGCCTTCAACGGCACCGACTATCCGTGGTGGGGCGGGCGACGGCGGGTGCGCCTGCTCGAGCCGGCCCACAATGTGCCGCTGGTCACAGTCAACCTCGTCGAGTGGGGGTGCACCCTCCTCGAGGACCTCGTGTGAGGTAGGCCATGGCGACACTGACGCCGTTCAGCACCACGACCCCCGCGAATTCGTCGGAGATGAACAGCCGCATGCAAGAACTGAACGCGGCCAAGCCCGACAAGGGCGTAGCGGAGGTCATCACCGGCCAATTCAACTTTGCGAACGGCGTAGGCGTCGGCGGCGTGGTCAAAACCGCCTGGCCAACGGCGGTGGCGGGCTCCAATGGGACGGTCTTCAGCAGCGGGTCCGTCACCCTGGCCGGCGCGGATGGGGTGGTCGTGACCCACAACCGTGGCGCGACGGACTACCTGGTGAAGGTGACGCCAGACACGCTCGCCGGCCTGAGCCGCGTGGGCGACGTTGTGGTGGTGCGCGCCGCCAATACCTGCACGATCTACAACAGCGGGGCGTCGGGGATCACCGCCCGCGTGGAGCTGAGCGTCGTCGCATAGGGCCGCCTGCGTACCCTCGTGCCGTGGAGGCGAGAATGATTACATGGGACGGAACGACCATCCGCTGCGATGGCGTGGCCATCTGCGACGCCGAGGCCCGCCGCGGCCAGCAGGTCCGGATCAGCCGGACCCGGAACAACCTCGGCGAGGCCAGCTACGCGATCGACGCCGACGGACCGGCGGAGGCCGCCTGGCTCATCGGCGTGCCCGCGCAGGGACCGGTGACGGCGGCCACGATCCGACAGGAGGTGTGACGTGGGCGAAGAACTGAGCCTGTGGACCGGGCGCAAGCGCCACGAATTGCTCGCGGCGCCCCTCTGCCGTTTTGTCGACCCGGAGGGCACGATCTCGTGGATGCGTTGGATCCCGCCGTTCACTGCCAGGAAGGCGGTGACCACGCTCGGCGCGGGTGCCACGCCGAGCGGCACGATCGGCGACTGGTTCCACCCGATCCTCACCCCGGCCGGCGCCGTCGAGACGACGGATTTCGTGACCTATTCCATGGGCGGCTTCTGGGTGGATCAGTACCTCTGCAGCAGCCGCGACGCCAGCGCTGCCAGTATGGGCACCGTCGCCGACGGGGGGGCTACCAAGATCGCCTACCACAGCCAGCGGGGCGTCGCCCCACGGGTGAACGAGGCCATCGCCCATTTTAAGACCTACCTCGTCGCCCGCTTTGCCTCCGGGGCCGGGTTCCTGCGTGGCGACGGCCCCCAGGTGTCCGCCGCGTACTGGGCGACCCATGGCGGCCTCATCACCGACCAGCACTGGTTCGAAATCTATGTTTGGACCCGGATCAACCGCATTCTCTTGCGGGGCAACACCGCGGGCTACGACGGCACGAATGCCAAGGCCCCCCAGTACCACGGAGACGGGAGCGAGCTCGGCCAGCAGGACACCGCGCATCCCCTGGCTTACGGCGTGAACGTGGCCGGCGGCGGTCCGCCGTCCTGGGATCTGCCAGTCTCCGATTTCTGTGGCAACCGCTGGGAATTCACCGACGGGCTCCGGCTCTACAATACGGAGATCTGGTCTGCCGGAAAGACGATCGACCCGGCGGGACCGTACAACAGTGCGGCTTATACCGACACCGGCCTCACGATCGCCGGCGTGACGTCGGGCCAGTCTGTGACGGCCCTTCGCGGGGAGGCGGCGATCGCGCGGCATGGGACTCCTGCCAGCACGGGTGCGGCGGGCGGTGGGCCATTTGACGGCATGGGATTCTGGTACGCGCCTAGCGGTGAGATGGTGGCCATCCGTGGCGGCTTTTGCGACGCCGGGGCCCAGTGCCCAGGCGCGCTGAGCTTGGGCGCCAGCCCGTCCGACGCCGAGTGGGACATCGGCGCCCGCGCGGTGCTCATTCCCTGATCTGTCGGGCGGGCGATAGCCCGCCCGAGGAAGCCGTGGAAGCCCTAAAGATCCAACAGAAGGTCGAGGATATGATCGGCTACGGTCTCGGCGTCGTCCGCAATTTCCCCAAGGTTGAACGGCACGTCCTAGGGGCCGATCTCCGATGCAGCATGTACCGCCTCCTCCGGTTGGTAGTCGCCTGCAACCGCCGGCACTACAAGAAGACCGCGTTGACCGAGATCGACATCGAAGTGGCAGTGTTGAAATCCCTGGTCCGGATCGCCTATACGGTCCGGTTGATCCCGCTTCGCCAGTACGAGCGCTGGCAGACCTTGAATGTGGAGATCGGCCGGCTGTTGGGCGGATGGATCCGGAGCCAGCGAGAGGTCGCGCCGGCCACGCTGTGATTGCCCGGCGCGATTGGGGCGCGATCGCACATCCGCGGGCGGATGGCCATCCGTGGCGGCAATTGCAACAACGGGGCCCAGTGCCCAGGCGCGCTGAACTTGAACAACAGCCCGTCCAACGCCAACTGGAACATCGGCGCCCGCGCGGCGCTCACCGCCGGCAGATGTCGAGTCCCCAAGGGGACCGGCCAGGCCATGATGAGCACGGATCGCGCTCCACGCCCTAGGCACAGGCCCGGGGCGAAACATTGAACAGGAGGGGGCGACCAGTAGGCTACCAGCCGACCGCCGCTCCCTCCGATCATCCATGATGCCAAAGATGGCGGGTAATTTGTTCGAGCAGATCACGACCTTTGGGAACCTGCATGCGGCCTATCGCCAGGCTGCCCGGGGCAAACGTTGGGGGCGGCAGGCCCTCGCTTTCCGCCAAGATCTCGAGGCGAATCTCCTCGATCTCCAGACGGAACTGTGCTCCCAGACCTATCACGTTGGAGTCTATCGTAAATTCATGGTATACGAGCCCAAGGCACGCGAGATCGCCGCTCTGCCCTTCCGAGATCGAGTCGTTCATCATGCCCTCGTCCGCGCGATTGAGCCCCTTTTTGAAAGGAAATTCATCAGGGATTCCTACGCCTGTCGGGTGGGCCGCGGCACGCATGCCGGGGCCGACCGGATCGAATTCATGCTCCGCCGGGCGAACCGGAACTGGCCTGCGGTCTACTGTCTCAAAGGCGACGTCGCCCGGTTTTTCCCGAGCATCAGTCACGACGATCTAAAGGGGATCCTCCGGCGAACGGTCCGCTGCCCGAAGACGCTGTGGCTGCTGGATCTCATTATTGACTCCACTGTGCCCCCACCGGTCGGCCTCCCCATCGGGAATCTGACAAGCCAGCTCTCTGCCAACATCTACCTGAACGAGCTGGACCATTTCGTGAAGGAACACCTCCGAGCGCGGGATTACGTCCGGTATATGGATGATTTCATAATTCTACGCCCGGAGAAGGAAGTACTGCGCGGTTGGCTCCGCCAGATCGAGGGTTTCCTGGCCCAGGAGCTTCACCTTCGGTTAAACGCGAAGACGAGCATATTCCCGGTTGGCCAGGGGATCGATGTCTTAGGATACAGGATCTGGGCGACCCATCGTTTCTTGCGCCGGCGCAGCATCGTCGGAATGCGCCGCACGGTTCGGCACCTGGCGCGTGAGTACGCGCAGGGGCGGGTCCCGCTAGAATATGTGCGATCAGTAGTAGCCGCCTGGCATGGCCACGCCAGGCACGCCGCTACCTACCACGCAACAGAGGCCTTGCGGCAGGCATGGTGCAAGACGCTTGAGTCGCATTCTACTGGTCTTTGAGGGGGCTTTAGGGCCTGCCCAGAGACTGGTTGACCGGGCTCGGCTATCCGCGGAGAGCGGTGGCACCTGCTCGGCGTTCTAGACACCCGGACTGGCGCCGTGAGGCGGTAGATCCCACCGGGCCATCAGGGCGGTAGGAGCGGAGTTGCCTGGGCGGATTTCGGCCCTATGGTGACTGCGCTCTTGCTGTCTGCCAAAAGATTTGTCCAGAACCTTTCCGCACTTTTTCCAGAACCAAACGCGCGGCTACAATGTGGATGCCGCACGTGGCCTTGACACCGCGAAGGAAATAGGATATATACCATACCAGGGTATAGTACAGGAGGGACCGAGGCCATGATGGATGCAGAGACGAAGCGGCGGGCGCTCAACCGCCTGCGGCGCATCGAGGGGCAGGTGCAGGGGATCCAGCGGATGATCGAGGAGGACAAGTACTGCGTGGACATCATGCTCCAGCTCTCGGCCGTCCAGGGCGCCTTGGAGCAGGTGTCGAAGATCCTCATGCACCGCCACATCGAGAGCTGCGTCATGGACACCATGAAAGCGGGCAGCGAGCGGGAGCGAACCCGGAAGATCGAAGAGCTGGTCGAGGTGTTCTCTCGGTACAAGTGATCAATCGCCAATGACCAATGGGGGAGGGTATCGATCGATATGGTTCGTGACCCGGTGTGCGGGATGATGATAGAGGAGGCCGCGGCCGCGGCGACCAGCCGCCATAACGGCCGGACGATCTACTTCTGTGCCGTCAGTTGCAAGGAGAAGTTCGACGTCAATCCAGAGAAGTACTCGAATGGCGACGGCGGGAAGGCGCCGGCCGTAGTCCAGATCGGTCAGATGAGGATCGCCGCATCTCCCGAAACCCCCGCAGGATCTTCCTCCTCAGTTCGGGATTCGTCCGCCCGAGTGGACATCGGCATCCATGGGATGAGCTGCGCTTCGTGCGTCTCGACGGTCGAGGGGGCCCTGGCGGCTGTCCCTGGGGTGCGGAACGCTGTGGTGAACCTGGCGGCCGAGCGCGGCACCGTCCACTACGATCCGAACCGGGTCAGGCCGTCGGCGCTGGTGAAAGCGATCGCGGGAACAGGATACACGCCGCTGGTCGAGAAGGTGACGATCCCCATCAGCGGGATCTCCTGCGCATCCTGTGTGAGCACCATCGAGCGGGCCCTGAATCAGGCCCCCGGTGTCGTGTCAGCCAGCGTGAATCTGGCGACTAATGCCGCCACAGTGGAGTTTCTCCCCCCGACCATTACGCTTCAGGACCTGCGGCGCGCCATCCGCGACGCCGGCTACGAGCCCCTGGAGGGGGCCGAAGGGGCCCATCCGGGCGATTACGAGAAGGCGGGGCGCGAGCGAGAGATCCGCAGGCTGAAAACGAAGTTGACCGTGGGCATCATCCTCACGGCTCCCGTGGTCTTGGGCAGTCTCCCTGGGTGGTTCTCCTGGGTTCCCAAGTTCCTTCAGAGCTTCTGGGTCCTGCTGGTCCTCACCACCCCGGTGCAGTTCTGGGTGGGGTCCCAGTATTACCGGGGGTTCTGGGCGGCGCTACGCCACAAGACCTCGGACATGAACACCCTGATCGCCGTGGGCACCTCATCCGCGTACCTGTACAGCCTGGCCATGACCGTGGCGCCGGGGTTCTTCCGGGCGCGGGGGATCGCGCCGGCGGTGTACTTCGATACGGCGGCGGTGATCATCACCCTGATCCTCTTGGGCCGCCTGCTGGAGGCGATCGCCAAGGGCCGGACGAGCGAGGCGATCAAGCGCCTGATGGGGCTCCAGGCGAAGACGGCGCGGGTCATCCGGAACGGGGAGGAGGCGGACATCCCCACGGAGGATGTCCAGATCGGCGACGTGGTGATCGTGCGTCCCGGCGAGAAGGTGCCGGTGGACGGCGTGGTGCGTGAGGGCGCCTCGGCCGTGGATGAGTCCATGCTGACCGGCGAGAGCCTCCCGGTGGAGAAGCGGCCGGGCGACCAAGTCATCGGGGCCACACTGAACAAGACCGGGGCGTTCAGGTTCGAGGCCACCAAGGTGGGGAAGGATACGGTGCTGGCCCAGATCATCAAGCTGGTGGAAGAGGCGCAGGGCTCCAAGGCGCCTATCCAGCGCATGGCCGACTATGTGGCCAGCATCTTCGTCCCCGCAGTCATCGGGATCGCGGTCGCAACGCTCATCGTCTGGTGGGTCTTCGGACCCAGCCCGGCATTCCTCTTCGCCCTGCTGAACTTCGTCGCCGTCCTGATCATCGCCTGCCCCTGCGCTCTGGGCCTCGCTACGCCCACCGCCATCATGGTGGGCACCGGCAAGGGGGCCGAGCACGGCATCCTGATCCGGAGCGGCGAGAGTCTGGAGATGGCCCACAAGATCCGGACGATCGTCTTCGACAAGACGGGGACGTTGACCAAAGGCGAGCCGGAGGTGACGGACGTAGTCGGAGGGCTGGCGGAATTGGGGAATGCGGAATGCGGGATGCGGAATGGAAGAAGAGAAGCGGGATTCGCGGCGAAGCCGCATGAGCTGCTGCGGCTGGCGGCGTCGCTGGAGCGCGGGTCGGAGCATCCTCTCGGCGAGGCGGTCGTGAATCGGGCGAAAGGTGAAGGGATCGCCTTGAGCGAAGTGGAAGGGTTCGAGGCCATCCCGGGCCACGGAGTGCGCGGGAAAGTGGACGGTCGCGCGGTCCTCCTCGGAAACGCGAAGCTGATGCAGGAGAGCGGAATCACCCTGGGGGAACTGGCGGAGACCGCAGAAACGCTCGCCGGCCAGGGGAAGACCCCCATGTTCGTGGCGGTGGACGGGGAGCCGGCCGGGGTGATCGCCGTGGCCGACACCCTCAAAGAGCATTCCGCCGAGGCCGTCAGCGCCCTCCAGCGGCTGGGCGTCGAGGTGACCATGATCACGGGCGACAACCGGCGGACGGCCGCGGCCATCGCCCGGCAGACGGGGATCGACCGCGTCCTGGCAGAGGTGCTGCCCGATCAGAAAGCCGAAGAGGTGAAGAAGCTCCAGGCCGAGGGCAGGGTGGTGGCCATGGTGGGGGACGGGATTAACGACGCGCCGGCACTGGCCCAGGCGGATGTGGGCATCGCCATCGGGACGGGGACGGACGTGGCCATGGAGGCCTCGGACATCACGTTGATCCGTGGCGACCTGCGTGGGGTGGTCACGGCCATCGAGCTCAGCAAGCGGACGCTTCGGACGATCAAACAGAACCTGTTCTGGGCCTTCATCTACAACGCCCTGGGGATTCCCATCGCGGCCGGGGTCCTGTACCCGTTCTTCGGGATGCTTCTGGATCCCATGATCGCGTCGGCGGCCATGGCGCTTTCGTCAGTCTCTGTGGTGAGTAACTCGCTCCGCCTGCGACGCTTCCAACCGAGCCTGACCTAGCCCCAATCCGAAATTCTCAACCGCCACGTGGTCATGACGGCCTACTTTCACCACGACACATGAAGACGCTGCGCATCCTGGTGAGGTGGACATTCCTCGGGCCTCGCCTCCGGGACCGCCCTTCCGCGCGCCGGGATCATCTCTCCCCGCTCTCCGCGAGCTTCTGCTCCAACGCTCTGATCTCCTCCTTGAGCGCTTCAACCTCGGCGCGAAGACGCTCCGCATCGGAGGTGGGGGTCCGGGGCGCCCCCTCACCCCCTTCTGGTCCCACGGGCGGAGTGAGGCCGGCCTGCGCTGCGGGCCTCTTCTCAATCTGACCCTGCTCCTCGTGGGTGAGAGTGGCTCCCTCCACGCCGGAGCGGAGCGTCTTCTGATCGGGGTCTTGCCAGGCTTCTCCGTGTCTGATCATCCTGTGGAGGAGGGCCGGGGAGAGCATGCCTCGGCGGGTTCGCTCGCGTTCGAGGAGAATCTGAACGAGGGTGATCGAGGTCAGGTCAGCTCCCGTGTTGGCGTCCACGACGGACAGGTCCTTTCCTTCCCCGATCAACCGCTCCAGCGCGTCCAGGGTCACATAACGGCTCTGCTGAAGATCGTAGAGCTTGCGATTCGAGTACCGCTTTATCAGGTAGGCCATCCAACTTCCCCCGCACTCAGTGTATCACGCTGACTCTTCGCCGACAATCGGGAGCCGAGCCGGCGGCGGGGCTGGCCATTCGCGGCGCGATTTGCTATGATAACGACCCGATACTTCTGGGGGGGCTTCGGCTCCCTGCGATGTCTCCCGTTTGCCAGGGAAGGCAACCGGACGAAGGCAATGTTCCGAAATCACGCCGAGCCCGAGTATCTGAAAAAAGTCTTCGAGGATACCCAGGTCCTGCGCAAACCCGTCTCGGGCATCGTGACCGGGTATCACGTCTTGCCGTATATCCTGGTGGGACCCGACGAGGAGCAACATCAGCACTCGATCGAGATTCGCGGGAGGATCCGGGTCTCACCCCGGCTCATCATCTCGCCCCGGCAGACGGGCCAGACGTACGGGGAACTGTTCGACGATCCCGAGATGATGGACAAGGCGCTGGTCGGCCGCATTTTCAGTTTTCTGTACGCCCGCCGGCACAATGTGCAGCTCGAGAGCGATGACCTGCGAATCATCAAGGCCGACCGGGATCCCCAGTCGCAGATCGAGCGGGCCCTGGACGACCTGATGCGAGGGGAGATCCTGGACACCGGCCTGATCTTCTCCCCGGACGTCAAGTTCTACCCGGTCTCCATCGAGCGATTCATTACCGAGATCCTCGATCGCGAGTTCCCACGGACCTGATCGTCGCCGCGACCCTCTCGCCCGAGGACCGTCCAAGGCTATCCTTGTGTCATCGGCGCCCACCCACCCGCCAGGGGCACAGACTCCGAACCGTGGAAGCGGCGCGACAGCGCGGGGTCAATGGCCGTTTTCTGGCCGGCGGGCGCATTCGTGGGTCCACTTGGAAGCTGGGGGAAAGCAGGATGGGGGCGAAGCTGCGGGGAGGAGAAATAAATGCGCCGCAGGCGATCAGACTTGAGCCGTGCAGCGTCTCCCCCGGTCGCCGGCGCCGGTCCTCGCGACCCCGCCCTGCGGGGTCGGTTCCGACGCCTGGGGCCTGAATCCCTGGGCGACCCGCGGGGCAGGTTCGCACGCCATAGCGATTGAGCTGCTCCGCACTGATCCCTGCGGCTACCCTTAACATAGATCGGACGCCCGACCCAGTCAAGAGGCAAACTGTGGGAAAAGCGTTCACCGTGTTAACCGCAACCCGGCTGGATATCGTTCGAGAGAGGTGGGCCGCACTCACGGCGCGATGCCCGTGGTTGCATTGGGTGGAGAAGTGGGGAATCTCGTCCGGTTCCCTGGTGCTTGGCGTCCTGACCCTCCTCATGTTTCGGAGAGGGATCGAGTATTTTCCCTGGTTCGTCGGCTACCTCTTGCTGCTGTGGCTGGCCGGAGTGGCCCTGGCCGAGGTCCGGCAGTCGCTACTGGCGCGCGGCCGCCGAGCGATCTCCCTGGTCGTGGATTACACGGTGCAGACCCTCTTTCATGGCTTGCTCTTGTTCCTGTTGCCCATCTACTATATCAGCACGACAATCACGTCTGCGAACGCATGGTTCCTGGTGGCGCTGGCGAGCGCGGCTCTGATCACGGCGATTGACCCTTGGTACCGGGCGATCATCCTCCGTTTCCGCTGGATGGAGGTTCTCCTCTTCGGGTTTGGGCTCTTCGCCTCGCTGAATGTCGCCTTTCCGCTAATCCGAGTGCCGAGCACCTGGGCCCTCCTGCTAAGTGGAGGAGTCAGCATGCTGGCCCTGGCCCCGATCTTCCGCCGGGGGCGGGATCCCTCGTGGCGGGGCGCGCTCGCCCGGGCGAGTTTGTGGGGGGTGGCCTTTGCCCTCTTCCTCTGGCCTCTCCGCCTTTGGATCCCACCCGTGCCGTTGCACCTGACCAGGGCCACGTTCGCCAAATCGGTCGTCCGGCTGGAGCCCGTCCAGCCTGTCTCGACTCTTTCCGCGGACGAGCTGCAGGCCTGGGGTGGGGTGTCGGCCTTCAGTGCGGTGTCGGCGCCTGCCGGGCTGCGGGAGCCGATCTACCATCTCTGGCGGAAGGACGGAGCGGTTGTGTTGAGGATACCGCTGTCTCCCATCAGGGGCGGCCTGCGTGCCGGGTTCCGGACGTATTCCCGGAAGACGGAGTTCGGACAGGATCCGGCAGGATCCTGGACGGTGGACGTCCTCACCGCCCATGACCAGCTCATCGGACGTATCCGGCTGGAGGTGACGCCATAGCGGGGCGTCCGACGTGGCGGGGGATTACGTGTCGTTCGGGTGCTCACGGGCGGACCGCACCCAAACTTTGACCCGGGCCAGGGTAGGGGGCTTCGTGCCGGCAACGCTTCGCCACCGCGTGGCCAGGGTTTCCGGGTCCTGCCGTGCCAGCTCCTCAACCCGCCCGATACCGAGGCGCCTCAGTTCGTTGTAATGCGTGGCGCCGAGCCCTTCCAGGTCGACCAGCCGGGCCGCCGTCCGGACCGCCCCCAATTCATTCTCGCTGATCCCGGTCTGCCGAGCAAGCGCCGCACGCCGGTCCCCCGTGGCCGTCCGCTGGAGCAGGGCGCGTGGGGAGACGATCCCCGCGCGGGCCAGGCGATCCACGATATCCCCGGGCACGCCATCCATCTCGGCCAATGTCGGGACGTAGCTTTGCACGGTGAGGCGGTCAATCCCGACGTATACCGCGACGTTGAAAAGGCAGGCGAGGACGACCGCCAACACTGCGAGGCGCCGTGGGGCGCCAGGACCGATCTGCCCGGGTTCCTCCCATCCCCGCCCCCGGCGGAACCGGTTGAGGAGGTTCACGAGCACGTAGCATTCAAGGGCAAAGGGAGGGAAGCCGAGGAAACCCAGGGGAGGCATCTCGAACCACTTGAGGTCCTCGAAGAACGGAACGGTGTAGATCCACTTCGTGTATGCCCAGAAGTTCCAGAACTCCCACAGGCCGCCGCAAATGACCCCCGACAGGAGCAGCCGGATGAAAGGGCGGGGATCTCCCCGCTCGAACTGGCCCAGCAGGGATTTTGCCCGCGTCCGTTCGGCACGGTAACACAGGGGGTCCCCGAGGAAGACGACGAACCCCCAGACCCAGGGAAAGGCGTACCGCGGCCAGAGGAGAGGGCCGAGCAACATCAGGAACCCCACCGCGACCGACAGGGCGAGACCGGCCGGCCGGATGCGCCGGGGCCGCACGCGGGCCCGCTCGCCGACGCCGTAGGCGCGCAAGAGGTCATAGGTCTCGAAGAGCCCGGGGACGACCGTGGCGTAGGCGAAGAACGTGAAGATGGCACCGAGGAGAAACAGCGGGGGCGCGTTGACGTAGAACCAGTTCTGAAGGCGGAAGTTGAACGCCTCGAACAGATTCCAGATGGCGACGGACCAGAAGGCGAGGACGAGAAACTCCCACGGCCGGTCACGCAACAGGGAATGCCCCCGGCGCCTCCAGACCCAGGCATCCGCCAGCACGATGTACGACCACCAGGCGATGAAGTAGAAGAGGGCCTGGACTGCGAAGACGCCGAGGAAGAGGCCGAGTTCGCCCGCGATAAGAGTGAAGAGGGCCGCCCACCCGTACCAGGGGAACAGCCGGGCCCGCGACTTCTCCTGATCTGCCGTGCCGAGGATCGTCGCCATCGCCCTCACGGGTATTCCAATTTGCGCCGTCCGTCAAGGTAAATGGGCTGCTGGCCTGGAGACAGGAATCGCCGGGCGACCCAATCCCGACCGGCACCAGAGGCATCCGCACTAGCAACGTCCGGTGTTCCGCCCTCATTGACAAGGGCCGGTTCCTCCGTCAAGATTGATGGATCATTGATCGCCTCTTCGAGGTGCGTGAATGTCCAGCGTGCGCCACGTGTCGCTCTTTCGGCTGCCTGTGCGTGCCGGATGGCTGTTCCTGTCGTTCCTCCTCCTTGCCGGGCCGGCGTTCCCCGGGGAGGGCCCGGCCAGGACTGCCGGTGGTCTCACCCCAGAGGAGGAGATCGTCATCGGGGTGTATCGCGCTGCGAGCCCGGGCGTCGTGCACATCACCAGCACGGTGCTGAGTCAGGATTTCTTCTTCCGGGTCGTCCCGGAACGGGGGACCGGCTCCGGCTTCATGGTGGACGACCGCGGGTACGTCCTCACCAACAACCATGTGGTGGAGAATGCCGACAGCCTGGAGGTCACGCTGGCTGACAAGAGCAAGGTGCCGGCCAAGCTGATCGGCCGGGACCCGAACAACGATCTCGCCGTCATCCGGATCACTGTTCCGCGGGAGAAGCTCACGCTGCTCCGCCTGGGAGACTCGGCTCAGCTCCAGGTGGGCCAGATGGCCATCGCCATCGGAAATCCCTTCGGGCTGGACCGCACGGTCACCCGGGGCGTGGTCAGCGCCCTGGGTCGAAGCTTGCAAGCGGACACGGGCCGGCAGATCCGGAACGTGATCCAGACCGACGCCGCCATCAACCCCGGCAACTCGGGAGGACCGCTCCTGAACTCCCGGGGAGAGGTCATCGGAATCAATACGGCGATCTTCACGCCCAGCGGCGGATCGGTCGGCATCGGCTTCGCGATTCCGGTGAATACGGCGAAGAAGCTTCTGCCCCAGCTCATCGCCAGGGGCCGGGCCAGCCATCCCTGGCTGGGGATCAGCGGGATGGACGTGACGCCCGACCTGGCCCGCGCGATGAACCTGCCCGCGAAAGAGGGAGTGATGGTCGCCCGCGTGGCTTCCGGCAGCCCGGCGGAGCGGGCCGGCCTGCGGGGGGCGCAACGGCGCGTCCGCGTCCGCAACTACATGTTCGCCATAGGCGGCGACATCATCCTGGCCCTGGACGGCCAGAAGATCGCAAGCGTGGATGACCTCACGGGCTTCCTGGACGAGAACAAGAAAGCCGGCGAGGACGTGCGGGTGGACGTTCTGAGGGACGGGAAGCCCATGTCCGTTGTCGCCCGGCTGGCCGAGTTGCCCGAGGACTGATGGTGCATCGCGGAGGAATCTGGCTGGGCCTCGCGGCCTCCCTGGTCTGGGCCGCGCATGTCCTGGCGGTGGAGGCCAACCCGCCCCTGGTCACGGGCGAGCTGGTGATCGCCGGCCGCGTGACGCTGACGGTCGAGATGGCCCGCACCGTCGAGGAGCAGATCCGCGGGCTGAGCGGCCGCCCCGGCCTCAAGCCCGGTCACGGCATGCTCTTCGTGTATGACGGCCCGCGCCCCGTGAGCATCTGGATGAAGGACATGCGGTTTCCCCTGGACATCATCTGGATCCACGCCGGTCGGATCGTGGCGATCGAAAAGCACGTGCCACCTCTTACCTCGGCGGGACCCGAACGGGTCTACACGGCCACGGCCGACCTGGTGCTCGAAGTGCCGGCCGGCTTCACGGATCGCCAGAGGATTCGCGTGGGCGATTCGGTCCAGGCCAGCCTCCCGTAACGCGCCCGGCTGATGTCCCCCGCACGCAGGTGTCCGGCCTTGCCGATCGAGGAAGCGGCCGCCACAGGAGATGCGGATGCATGATCGCCGTCCGGCGCGCGCCAATAGCGTCGGGCTTCCCCGGAATGCCCCGGGCAGGATGCGGGGCCTTCGCCGCTGCCGCGCCGCTCTGGGTCTTCTGGCGATCCCGGCGCTCACGCTGGCTGCCGCCCCGACGAGCCACGAGCCCGCGTCCCTGGGCCTGGAGATCCCCAAGGAATTGGTGGAGGCGCCGGACTTCTCATTGCCGGACGTCACGGGGAGGATGGTCCGGCTGAAAGGCTTCTGGGGGAAGGTGGTGTTCATGAATTTCTTCGCCACCTGGTGCGTGCCCTGCCGGGAGGAGATGCCGGCCATGGAGCGGCTGCACCGGACCTACAAGGACAGGGGGCTGGTCGTCCTGGCCGTGGACATCCGGGAGGGGGCCAAGACCGTCCGAGCCTTCACGCAGGAACTGAAGCTGTCGTTTCCCGCGCTGCTGGATAAGGATGGATCCGTGGCCTATGCGTACGGCATCCGGCCGGTTCCAGCCACCTACCTTGTCGGGCGCGACGGAAAAATTCTGTGGCGGGCCTTCGGCTCGCGAGAGTGGGGCAGCGGCAGCGCCCGCCAGTACTTCGCCAGCCTGCTGGTCGGGCAAACTCGGTAGCGGCGAGCAGGGTATCGCGGAATGCCTTTCCATTCCGCATTCCGCAATCCGCATTTGAAAGGATGTCATGCTGGCTCCTGACCTGAACATTCTGGTGGCGATCGCCGCCGGGCTGCTGTCGTTTCTCTCGCCCTGCGTCCTGCCGCTCCTCCCCTCGTACGTCTCTTTCATTGCAGGCGTGTCTTTCGAAGAGGTTCAGGGAACGGTGGCGAACCCCCGAACGCGGCGGGCTATCCTTCTCAATTCCCTGCTGTTCATCCTGGGCTTCTCCCTCGTGTTCGTCGCGCTGGGGGCCGGCGCGACGGTCGTGGGGCAGGTCGTGTTCCGGCAGCAGGGCCTGATCCGGAAGATCGGCGGGGTCTTCATCATCCTCATGGGGCTGTATGTCGCCGGCTGGTTGCGGATCCCGTTCTTGATGCGGGAATGGCGGGTGGAGTTGCAGGACCGGCCGGCGGGGTATCTCGGGGCGGTCGCGGTGGGCATCACGTTTGCCGCCGGGTGGACGCCATGCATCGGCCCGATCCTCGGGTCCATCCTGACGCTGGCCTCGGTCTCGCAGACGGCCGCCACCGGGATCAAGATGCTGGCGGCGTATTCCCTCGGCCTCGCCATCCCCTTTTTCGTGAGTGCGCTGGCCATCCACCGCTTCGTGCTTTTCTTCGACCGGTTCAAGCGATTCATCCTGGTGGTGACGCGGCTGAGCGGCCTCGTCCTGATCGCTCTGGGCCTCTTGCTGGTCAGCGATTATTTCACGGTCTTGAGCCGGCTGGCGTTCTCGCTGACGCCGGAGTGGCTGTTCAATATCGAGCGAAGCCTCCTCAAGTTCTGACGCGAGGCTGGAGTGCCATGGGAAAGAAGCAGCGAAAGGTTCCGGCGCAGACGGCCAAGAGCAACGCCGGGGGCGAACTCCGGCGACTGCTCGTCGGGCGACCTTCCGTGGCCGGAGTCATATGGCTCCTGGTGATCGCCCTGGTCATCGGGATCTCCGGCGGCTATCTCGTGTACCGCGCCATGGGGCCAACGAATGCGTCGGTCGGCGCCTCGGGGTCGGATCCGGCTGCGCCCTGGCGGGCTCGGCTCCTTCAGAACCCGAAGGACGTGGAAGCCTTGCTTCGCCTGGCCCACGTACAGCTCGACCAGCAGCAGCTGGATGCGGCCGAATCGCTGTATCAGCAAGTGTTGGCGCTGGAGCCGCAGAACACCGAAGCCATCACGCATCTGGGGAATGTGCTCCTTGCCCGAGGCGAGGTGGATGCCGCTCTGGCGCGCTACAATCAGGCGCTCCGCATCGATCCGCGCTACGTGCACGCGTTGTGGGACAAGGCGAACCTGCTGCAAGAGGTCAAGAAGGATTATGCCGGCGCCATCCGGGTGTGGGAGACCTTCATTCAGGTCGTGGGGGCGGAGAGCCCGGACGGCAAGACGGCGCAGGAGTTCATCGCCGAGGCCAAGAAGGCCATGGGCGGCGCCTCGCCGGTGGACAAGGCTTTTGGCGGGAAGTCCTAGCCCCAATCCGAAATTATCAACCGCCAAGGACACCCAGCTGGGGCTGGGTACCCGGAACGTCAAGCTCAGAAAGGCTCATTGGAGGGGACAAACGGAACTTCTGACGGCCACATAAGCGTGCTTTCGTATTCTTTGGTGGAGAGATCGGAACATCGCATCCTTGGCCACCCTGAGGCACCAATCCGCCGGAGAAGGATGCCATCGGTACCGGCGGTTCAAGGTTCGTTTCGGATCAGGGCTGGCGCGAGGTGTGGTAAGATCCGAGGCCGCGCCCCGAGAAGTTGAGGCGCGGCCTTGCTGTGTCGGATGGTCCTCGACTGGATCGTGCGCAGCGCCATCGTGAGCTGGCGCTTCCGCCGGCTGTCTTTGGCCGAGGTGCGCCTCTGAGTCCCGCTAGAACGCTGGGAAGCGAGGAGGCGAGGAAGCTCTGAAGCCCGAGCATTCAGGCATCCTAGCTTTCCAGCCTCGCAGCCGGTTGGTCCCCGCAGTCATTACTTCCCCAGCAGCTTGGCCTTCAGCCCCTCCAGGGAGAAGTCGCGGCTGTGGGCGTAGTCCCGCAGGCCGGCCTCGCGCTCCCGCAGTTTCAGGCATTCACCATAGACCTTGTCGGCGATGTCTAGGGGGATGGTCGTCACACCACTCGCATCGCCGTGGATGAGGTCTCCGGACTGGATGCGGACGCCGCTCACCTCGATGGGAATCCCCACGTCAATGAAGTTGAACGTCCCGTGGGCGACCACCAGCCCGGCCGCGAAGACGTGGTATCCCAGAGGCCGGACGCCATCCAGGTCGCGGACGCCTCCGTCGGTGACGATCCCTACGGCGCCCAACCGCTTCGAGAGGGTGGCGAGGACGTCCCCGTGGAAACAGGCGTGAGTGGGCTTCGGCCCGATGTCCTTCACCACGATGACAGCCGGCTTGGGCGCTGCGGCGATGGCCTCGAAGACCTTCACGTGGCCCTGGCGGCTTCTGGCCCGGCCCGGCGTCATGCTGTCGGCCGTCACGGTCACGGCGTATCCCACCATGACGCCGAACTCCGGAGTGAGGCACTTGATATCCATCCCGAGAAATCCCTCGGTGTCGTCCCGCACCTTGAAGGCCTCGATGGCGTTGGCCACCGTGGGCGAGTCGACTGAGCGCAGCTCTTCCAGTTGTTCCGCGGTGAGTCGGATGGCCATGCGTAGGCTCCTTTCTCTTGTGCCGGAGGGCAGCCGGGATCCTGACGATGCAGCGCAGGCTACTCCCGGCGGGCGCGCGTGTCAATGCTCGGGCACCACCCGTCAGGTCTTCTGGCAGTCAGAGAGAGTGCGGGGCGATCCGGAGTTGGAACAAGCAGCTTCGTGTGGTAGGGTTCCCGGTGTACGCGGCGCGGCGAGGCTTTCTGGCGAACAGGGGCTTGTCGTCGAACGGAAACCCGGGAGGACTGCATGAGAATCGCGAGCGACGTCACGGAGCTTATCGGCAACACACCGCTGGTGCGCCTCCGGCGGGTAACAAAGGGCTGCGCGGCGGACGTCGTCGCCAAGCTGGAGTTCTACAACCCGGCCCACAGCGTCAAGGACCGGATCGGCGTCGCCATGATTGAAGCCGCCGAGCGGGCCGGGAAGATCAAGCCGGACACGATCATCCTGGAGCCGACCAGCGGCAACACGGGGATCGCCCTGGCGTTTGTCTGCGCCGCCCGTGGGTACAAGTGCGCGCTCACGATGCCGGAGACGATGAGCAAAGAACGACGCGTCCTGCTCAAAGCCTACGGCGCCGAGCTGATCCTCACTCCCGGCAGCGAGGGGATGGCCGGTGCCATCAAGAAGGCCGAGGAGCTGGCCGCCGGCGACCCGCGCTACTTCATCCCCCAGCAGTTCAAGAACCAGGCGAATCCCGAGATCCATCGGAGAACGACGGCCGAGGAGATCTGGCGGGACACCGACGGGAAGGTCGACATCCTGGTGTCCGGAGTCGGCACGGGGGGGACGATCACCGGGGTGGGCGAGGTCATCAAGCCCCGCAAGCCGTCGTTCAAGTGCATCGCCGTCGAGCCCGATGCGTCCCCCGTTTTGTCTGGCGGCCCCAAAGGTCCGCACCCCATTCAGGGGATCGGGGCGGGATTTGTCCCGGACGTCCTCAACACGCAGATTTACGACGAGATCGTCCGGGTCAAGAATGACGACGCGTTCAAAACCGCCAGGCGCATGGCACGCGAGGAGGGTTTGCTGGTGGGGATCTCTTCCGGCGCGGCGGTTTGGGCTGCGCTGGAGGTAGCCCGCCGCCGGGAGAACGCGGGCAAGTTGGTCGTGGTGATTATCCCGTCCTTCGGGGAGCGATACCTGAGCACTGCTCTGTTTGCGGATCTGGCCGAATAGCCCGGATAATTCACAAGACAAGCGGGGCGGAACGAGCGGCGATCAGGGGCGAATCAGATTCGGCGGTACCTCTCCAAGCAAGGCAGCCCGGGCGTTCTCTGCCGCGATCCTTCGACACTCGCGCAGCGAAGCCTCTGAGACGTACGCGGCGTGAGGGGTGATGAAGCAGTTGTCGAGGCTGAAGAGTGGGTTGTTGCTGGGAGACCATGCATCAAGTTTAGCCGGTTCCTCTTCGGGATCGTCCAGTCCTGCGGCCGCGATCCACCCCTCGGTCAGCGCCTTGTAGAGCGCCACGTTGTCCACGATTTTCCCGCGAGCGCAATTCACCAGGATGGCATGCGGCCGCATCCTCCGTAAGGCCGCCTCGTTGATGAGGTGGTGCGTCTCCGGGGTGTAAGGGCACATCACGTTGATTACGTCGGCATGGCCGAGGAGGTCTTCGAAACTCGCCTTTTGCACTCCGAAAGTGCGCATGAGGCCGGTCGACACGTTGGGATCATAAGCCACGACCGTGAAGCCAAACCGCCCGAGCTTGTGGGTGATGTTCTGGGCGATCCGTCCGAAGCCAATCGATCCCCAAGTCAGGTCACGAAACCGGAACACCGGCCCGCCGCTTACGCTCCAGTGCCATTTGCCTTCCCGGGCGCTCCGGACATACATGGGAATCCGCCGGATCAGCATAAAGGCCAGCGTGATGCTGTGGTCGGCGACCTCATCCAGGCAGTAATCGGGCACGTTGGTGACGACCATGCCATGTTCGTAGGCCGCCTTTACATCCACAATGTCCACCCCGACGCCGTACCGGCAAATGGCCTTGCACCGTTTGAGCTTCACAATGGTCTCGCGCGGGATCTTGGCATACTGTTGCAGGATGGCGTCCGCATCTGCGGCCAACTCGGCCAGGCCGTGTCCCGTCCGGCATTGAAGGCCGATGACCTCGGCTCCAATGGGATCGAGGATGCTCTTCTCGATCGCCAAGTCAGGATAGTCGTAGTCGCTGACGTACACCTTGAAGATGGCCATGTCTGTTGCCTCCGGGTGTCTCGGGTCAGCCTCTGCACGCACCACCCGCCGCTCGCCCGCGGGGTTCCTCATCGGGGTTTGAGAAAACCCAGCCTGCCGTGGTGAAACACGCTATCTCATTTCGAAGGCCGTTGCTCCTGAACTGGAGGCGTGCCGTCGAAGACCGCTCGAGCCGCCTGAACGGTGTTGCAGTGGGCCTCCACGGTATCCTGAATGTTCTGGCCGTAGCCGCCGCCCAGCGTGACGGCCACCGGGATGCTGGCATCCCGGCAGGCCCGGAGAACCAACTCATCGCGCTGGCGCAGGCCCGCATGCGTGAGGCGCAGGCGGCCCAGGCGATCCCCCTCGTGCGGGTCCACGCCGGCCAGGTAAAAGACCAGGCCGGGGCGGAACTCGTTGAGGATCCTCGGGAGCACCGGCTCCAGGGCCCGGAGGTACTCGTCGTCACCGGTGCCGTCCGGGAGGCTGATGTCCAAGGTACCGGGCACCTTAACCAAGGGATAGTTGTTGGCCCCGTGGATGGAGAAGGTATACACATCCGGCTCGTCGGCGAAGATGGCCGCCGTGCCGTTGCCCTGGTGCACGTCACAGTCGATGACGGCCATGCGCTGGATCCAGCCGTCGTGCTGGAGGCAGCGGATGGCGATGGCGATATCGTTCAGGGCGCAATACCCCTCCCCGCGGTCCGGGAACGCATGGTGCGTTCCCCCGGCTAGGTTGACCGCGATGCCATCCCGGATGGCGATCCTTGCGGCGGTCAGGGTTCCCTGGACCGAGGCCCGCGACCGCCGGACCAGCGCTTCGGACCACGGAAGCCCCAGCCTCCGGATCGCGCTCTCGGGCAGGGTGCCCGAGGTCAGTCGCTGCCAGTAATCCTCGGTATGGACCAGTCGCAGGTCGGTGGGCGCGGCGAGGGCCGGCTCCAGCAGCTCTTCTGGACTCAGGGTCCTCTCGGCCAGGAGCTGTTCCCGGACCAGCCGGTACTTCTGGATGGGGAAGGGGTGATCGGCGGGCAGCTCGATGATGTAGTGGTCGGAGTAGAGAGCGTACATTGTTCAGACTGGAAGCTCTCAGGCGTCAGCCGTCAGCGGTCAGGAAGGCCGCTCTGGCTTTGGCTGAAGGCTGAATGCTGATGGCTGACCGCTTCATCCTAGTGTGCTGAGTCAGAGATTCACCAACATATTCCAAGGCCCGAGGGGCGCCGCGCAGACCCTGCGCCCGCGGCGCGGCCGGGTCCGGCACGGAGGCCACCGTTCTACGGTGGCCGACCCGGAGCAAGGCTGGCCGGTTTTCGACGAGGCCCCAGGTGCTGCGGGACGGCTGGGGGCCAAGGTCGCCGGATTTCGGAGACACATAACTCGCTATTCGACGAACTCCACCTCGACCCGGTGCGGGATGAGGCCGCGCTCATGGCCCATCTCAAGCAGGCGGCGCACGGCGGCCCGGCCCCGCTCCCCGTAGTCCAGGGTCAGGTCGTTGACGTACATCCCGATGAACCGGTCCGCCAAGCGGCGTTCCATGTCCCGCGCGAACCGCATGGCGTAATCCAGGGCTTCCTCGCGGTGGGCCAGGCTGTACCGGATGCTTTCTCGCAGCAGGTAAGACAGCCGCCGCATCAGGTCGGGACCGAGGTCCTTTCGGATCACGTTGCCGCCGAGGGGGAGGGGCAGGCCGGTCTCCCGCAGCCACCACTCGCCCAGATCCACCACCTTGTGGAGCCCGAGAGAATCGTACGTCACCTGGCCTTCGTGGATGATCAATCCCGCATCCGCTGTTCCCGCGGCCACCGCGTCCATGATCTGGTCGAAGGGGATGACGACGTGCTGGAGGTCCGGATCCCACAGCCGCAATGCCAGGGCCGCGGTCGTGAGGGTGCCGGGGACGGCGATGCGCTTTCCCCGCAGCTCCTCGGGAGAGCAAGCTGCACGGGTCACGACTATGGGGCCATAACCGTCTCCCATGCTGGCCCCGTGGGGCAGGAGGGCGTACCGGTCCGCCAGGTAGGCGTAGGCGTGGAAGGAGACCGCAGTGACTTCGTACTCGCCCCGGAGGGCGCATTGATTCAAGCTCTGGATGTCTTCCAGGACGTGGACGAATTCGAGGCCGGGGTCGCCCACTTTGCCTTGAGCCAGGGCAAAGAACATGAAGGCGTCGTCGGAATCGGGGCTGTGCGCGACGGTGATTCGCTGACGCATGATAGCACTCGGGGTCAGGAGGCTCAGGGGATCGGACCGTCCTGGCCCTTCATTGGCCGCTGGGACTTGACCATCGCCCCGCATCTTTCGCGAAGGCGTTCGCGAAATCCGGGCTACGCAGGGAGAGCGGCCAGGATGGTGGGGCTGGCGGAGGTGCCCAACCGGTTGGCGCCGGCCTCCAGCATGGACTGGGCATCGGCCAACGTCCGGATCCCTCCCGCCGCCTTGACGCCGAAATCCGGGCCCACCGTGGCACGGAGGAGGCGGACGTCGGCCACCGTCGCGCCGCCCGCCGGATGGAATCCGGTGGAAGTCTTCACGAATGTTGCACCCGAATCCCGCACTATCCGGCAGGCCGCGACCTTTTCTTCCTCGGTGAGCAGACACGTCTCAAAGATGACCTTGACCGGGATGCCGGGAATCGCGCGGACCACCTGCGCGATCCCGTCGGCGACGGCCTGGCTCCGACCGGACTTGAGCCGCCCAACGTTCATGAGCATGTCCACCTCGGCGGCGCCGTCCCGGACGGCCAGCTCCGCGGCGTGAGCCTTCACGGCGGAGCGATCGCAGCCGTGGGGGAAGCCGATCACGGACACCACGCGCGCGCCCGAGTCCCGCAGGGCCTCCGTGGCCAGAGACACATAGCTCGGCTGGACGCAAAAGAAGCCGATGGCCCACTGGCGCACGACCTCGACCTGGACGATGATGTCCTTTTCTGTGGCTTCGGGTTTCAGCAGCGAGTGATCCAACAGGCGGGCCAGCTCCGTCCGGTTCATGGTCACTTTCCTCTCCCCGCGCCCCGGACCTTGGTCAGGGCATCGTCGAGATAGCTGAAGAGGGCGGCCTCCGAGGTGAACTCTGGCGTGGTGTCGGGCAGCCCCAAGTAGAAAATCGTCACGCTGGGTTTGTCTGCCTGCCAATCGGCATCGGTCCGGTAGAGCCGGATCTCTCGACGCGGGAAGTCCGCGAAGGTTCCCCGAGGGGTTCGAATGTCCAGGCGGTCGTGTAACGGCTGGCCGTCGATGATCATCTGGCGATTCTGGGTGAATGGATCCACGCCCTCGATGCGGACGTCGGCAAAGGATGTGTCCGTCGAGACGATTCGCAGAATCACCTGGGTCTGCTCTTCGGTCGCGCCCTTCAGCACGCCCCAGGCAACGGCCAGGCCATGACCGAGGAAGACCGAGTTCTCCCCATGGATCTCCTGGCCCTGGCCCAGCGCCAGGGTCGGCATCACCAGGAGAACCAGTATGACGACGAGCCGGTACCCGACGCCGCCATGCGCTGCCGCATTCCTCATGCCGAGCCCTCCGACAGAAGCTGGATGCCCTCGGTCGGGAAGTGAAGCGTCACCCGCTGGCCCACGGGGAAGAGTCCCCGCTGGACCGGATTGTAGCTGGCGACCTGGAGGAGATCCGTTCCCACCCGGACCTCATATTCCGCCTTTTCGCCGAGGAACGTTCGGGACACGATCGTGCCGGGGACCCCCGCTCCCGAATCCTCCGGTCGCAACTCGATCACCTCGGGACGCACGACCAGGTGAACGGTCTGGCCAAGGCCGGCGCGGGTTCCATCGTCCGACACCCGGATGCGCTGGCCAACCACGTCCACCTCAATCCCGCCCGGCCCCGCAGACACGACCCGCCCGGCGAGCAGATTCGTCCGGCCGATGAACTGGGCCACGAACTCCGAGGCCGGGCGGCGGTACAGGTCCTCGGCCGTCCCCTCCTGCACGATCGCGCCCTGGTGCATGACCGCGATCCGGTCGGAGATAGCCATGGCCTCTTCCTGGTCATGGGTCACGTAGACCGCGGTGATGTCGAGGCGCTTCTGCAGCTCGCGCAGCTCGCCCCGCATGTGCACCCGAAGCTTGGCGTCCAGGTTCGACAGCGGCTCATCGAAGAGCAGCACCCTCGGGCGGATGACGATGGCCCGGGCCAGGGCCACACGCTGCTGCTCCCCGCCCGAGAGCTGGTTCGGGAACTGGCGCTCGTACCCCTGGAGGCCGACCAGGGCCAGGACGTCGCTCACGGCGCGGCTGATGTCGCCCTCCGGTTGTCGCTGGACCCGCAGCCCGTAGGCCACGTTCTCGAATACCGAGAGATGGGGGAAGAGGGCGTAATTCTGGAAGACGAAGCCGATGTTCCGCTGGTTGGCCATGAGGCCGGTGACGTCCTGCTCTCCGATGAAGACGCGACCCGAGTCAGGCTGCTCGAAACCGGCAATCATCCGGAGCGTCGTCGTCTTGCCACATCCGGACGGGCCCAAGAGCGTCAGGAGCTCGGCGGGCTGGACCGTGAGGCTGACGCTTCGGACCGCGTACACCTCGCCCTTCACCCGGTGCGCGAATCGCTTGGATACGCTCTCGATTCGAATACCGATCGCGCTCACATCACCCTCCGAGGATGCTCGTCATTTCCACCACGCCCGCCGCGCGGAAGCGCCGGAGCAGGCCGCTGATCAGGATGATCACCACGAAGACGATGATCACCACGAGGATCGAGAACGCGGCGGCCGGTCCCAGCGACAGCTCGGTCATGTTCTCCAGGATGCGTACCGTGATCAGGGTCCAGTTGATGGACACCAGGAAGATCGTCGCGCTGATGGCCGTCATGGACCGGATGAAGACCACCCCCAGGCCCGCGAAAAAGGCCGGCAGGATGAGGGGAAGGGTGATGCGACGGAAGGTGGTCCCGCTGCTGGCGCCCAGGCTCTCCGAGGCCTCCTCGATGCTGGGGTCGATCTGCTGCAGGAGGGCCACGGTGGCCCGGATGCCCGTGGGACTGTAGCGGAAGACGTAGCACGCCACGATGATGAGGGCGGTCCCCGTCAGAACCAGCGGCGGGTCGTTGAAGGCAATCAGATAGGCGATCCCGACAATGGTCCCCGGGAGCGCGTAGTTGATCATGGAGACAATCTCCATGGCCTGCCGCCCCGGGAAGATCTTCTTGGCCACCAGGTAGCCCAGGAGGATGCCATACAGGCCGCCCAGGGGCATCCCGGCCCCCCCGATGATCAATGTGTCGTGGATGGCTTTGAGCCCTTCGGTAAAGATCACCCGATAGTGTTGCCACGTCCAGGCGTGATTCGCGCCTAGGGCCACCACGACCGAAGCGTAGAAAAGCAAGGCGTAGAAGTACAGGATCACTCCGGCCACCAGAAGGCATGCGCAGAGCAGCGGGGCGCGCGCCCATGGCGCCACGCTCTTGATCGCGGTCTGGGCGCCCACCTTCCCCGTGATGGTTACATAATATCTCCGGCTCACCCAGAAGCGCTGAAGCAGATACACCGCCAGGGCGGGCACCAGAAGCACGAAGGAGAGAACGGCTCCCCCCTTCAGGTCGAAAAGGCCCGTGATCTGCAAGTACGCCTGCGTGGGCAGGACGGGGAAGCTGTTGCCGGCCAGGATCAGCGGCGTGGCGAAATCGGCCAGCGAGGCGGCAAAGAGGAGGAGAAAGGCGTTGGCCAGGCCCGGAATTGTGAGGGGAAGCGTCACGGTCCGGAAGACGCGCCAGCGGGAGCTGCCCAGGCTGAAGGCCATGTCCTCGACGTTGGGATCGATGCCGTGAAGGATCGGCTTCAGGGTGAGGTAGGCGATGGGGAAGTAGGTGAACGTCTCCGAGAACAGCGTGCTGTGCAGGCCGTAAACCGTGAAGCCCTTGATGCCCAGCAGGTGGTAGGTGATGAGTCCCCGGGCCCCGAAAGAGAAGATCATGGCGATCGCGGAGGTAAAGGGCGGCGAGATGAGGAGGAGCAGCGAGGCCGCGTCCAGGACCGTGATCCAGGCGCGCGACAGGTTGGCCCGCACGGCGGTGAAGGCGTAGAGGAATCCGAGGATCGTGCCGCAGAGGCCCACCAGGGCCGCCAGGAGCAGGCTGTTCCAAAAGGCCTGGCGGTGGTTGGCATCCCGAAGGATGGCACCCAGGTTGGCGAGGGTGAAGTGGCCACCCTCGATGAACGTTCGGGCCAGGAGGTTGGCCAGCGGGAACAGGATGAAGAGCGCGAGGAGCGCCCACAGGGTGACGACCGTGGCGAAGAGCGCGGGATCGCGCAGCGTCCGTCGCCAACTATTTGCCCGCATAGCGGCGATGCCGATCACGAACGACGCCTCCAAAAAGCAAGGGGACCGACGGATCAGGAACCGCCCCGCCGGTCCCCCCATTACCGAAAGGAACCCTCAGTCCTTGAGGTTCAGCACCTCGTTAACCCAGCGCTCTACGATGCGCTTGCGGTTTTCGCCCGCATAGACATCGTCGATGGGGAAGATCTTGGTGCCCTTTAGCACCTCGGCCAGGCTCGCCTCGATCTTGACGTCGGGGTGAGCGGGAACGAAGTTGATCTTGTACTTGGCAAACAGGGACTGCATGGCGGCGGAGGTTGACCAGTCAATCAGCTTCTTGCCCGGGGCGGGGTTCTTGGCCCCCTTGATGAGGGCGATGGCCTCAGCCGAGGTGCCGATCCCATCCTTGGGGAAGCTGATGGTCACGTCGTACCCCTTCGCCTTGGTGTCCAGGGCATCCACGATGAAGAAGATCCCGCCCCCGGCCTGCCCCAGGCCCACCGGGAGGGTCCCGCCACCACCGCTCTTGGTGTAGAGCTGAACGTTCGGGCGCAGTTTCTTCATGTAGTCGAAGGCCTTGTTCTCGTCCCGCCCGTAGACCTCCAGGATGGAGAAGATGCGGGTCACGGCCGTGCCGGAGGTCCGCGCGTCGGCCATCTGGATCATGTTCTTGTAGGCAGGGTTCAAGAGATCACCCCAGGACGCCGGCGGCTTCAGGTTGTTCTCCTTTAGAAACTTGGTGTTGGTCATGAAGACCAGGGGGTCGTCGGCGATGGCCACCCACTGCCCGTCGGGCTGCTTGAAGCGGGCCGGCAGAACCGCAAAGGACGGTGGCTTGTATGACTCGAAGACACCTTCCTTGATGCCGGCCGCATGCGTCTCCACCGGGCCGCCAAAGAGCACGTCCACGCGGGGATTGTTCTTCTCCGCGATCACGCGGGCCAGGGCTTCCCCGGAAGAGAAGCGCACGAAGTTTACCTTGATCCCCGTGGCCTTCTCGAACTCCTCGAACATGGGCCGCGCCCAGTTCTCGGGCCAGATTGAGTACGCGTTCACCGTGTCGGCCGCCACAGCCGGCGCGGCAGCCCAGCCTCCCACACAGGCGAGCACGAGTGAGACGGTCAGCCAGCACAGCCATGATCGGACGAATCGCATCGCGACCTCCTTCCGAGGGTATTCGGACCCCTCACATACCTGCGATCTTTGCCGTACGGCGGACCACGTCGAACAGGCTATCCTCGGCGATCACGTGGCCCGTCAGTTTCTTCTTGCTGTTGGCGATGACCCGGCGGCCGGCCTCGGATTTGTCGAGGTCCACCAACGCCGCCTGGATCTTCTTGGCCAGGGCCTCATCCATTCCGATCCGGACAGCGATGGCGTCGTGGGGGATCGGGTCGGTGCTGGCCAAGGTTACCAGATTCTCGGTCGGGACGCCCTTGGTCTTTTCGACCCTCAGAGCGCCATCGTATATGGCGCCGGCATCCACCTGGCCCTCCAGGACTGCGGCGATCACCTTGTCGTGGCCGCCCGCGAAGATGGTCTCCTTGAAATAGCGCTCGGGGGTGACGCCTTTTTCGACGAGCATGGCGCGCGGGTAGACATAGCCGGAGGCCGACTTCGGATCCACGAAGGCGAACCGTTTGCCCTCCAGGTCCGCCACCGTCTTCAGCCCGCTGTCCTTCCGGGCCACGATGAGGCCGCGATAGGTGGCGGAGCCTTCCAGGATGGACTGCGCGATGATCCGGACCTTTCCGCCCCTGGCGGCGTCCACGTAGGCAAAGGGGGAGAAGCTACCGATGTCCACCGCCCCGGCCTCCATCTGGGTGCGGAGGTCCCCGTAGTTCTTGGCGATGTATAGGACGACCTTCTCGCCAATCGCATCGGAAAGATAGGTCATGAGCGGTTCGAACTCGGCCCGCATCTCGGCCTCGCTCAGGACCGGGGTGAACCCGAACTTCAGCTCTTGGGCGGCGGCAGATCCAGGTCCGGAGAGGGTCCCCGCGACGAGGACCGAGAGAACCAATAACACAACAGCACGGCCTCGCATAATCCACCTCCTGCTTTGTGACGACGCTCTTAGATTCATCGCCGCTAAGTTAATTCGCAACCCATGGAATTCATTAAGAGCTTCAGCCTCGCTTTGCCTCCCGGCCCCGGGGGTCCCCCTCGGACGGCGAGGCCGCGACGGCACCCCGTCCGCGGGGAC
>Ga0181527_1000157_pt1 | contig 76986 bp, 54 predicted proteins | sample PEATcosm2014_Bin_30_FD_119762 | JGI IMG/M metagenome (GOLD analysis project Ga0181527, IMG submission 119762) | Peatland microbial communities from MTU Mesocosm Facility, Houghton, MI, USA - PEATcosm2014_Bin06_60_metaG | ecosystem: Environmental > Terrestrial > Soil > Wetlands > Peat | place...
CACGCCAACCTGCCCCGCGTCACCCAGGTCCGCTTCCTCGTCGACGGCGAGCCCCGCGCCACCCTCGCCGGCCACGCCGATCTCACCCGCGACTACCTCGCCGCCGATGCCGTCCCCACCGAGGGTGCCCACCCGTGACCACCCCAGGCGTTTCCGTTTCAATTCCCTCGCCATCCGCAGTATGATGGAGTAGCCATGCCACGCGCTGTACAGCTACCGACCCCCCGGCCATCGATCGAGTCATTGATCAAGCGACTTCGCATCCCCAAAGCCCGTCAAAAAGAGTTGCAGGCCATTATGGATGAGGCGCGGGCGCGTCTGGCTGCAGAGAAGCAAGCCGCCGCGAGCGATACGGTCAAGCAGGAAGAGAAGCTCCAGAATGCCTCTGCCGCCGATTGACCCGAACGCAGTTTTTCTCAATATCCCCTATGACGAAGAGTTTCAAAGGCTCTATCTAGCCTATATCGTAGGAATCTACCAGCTTCGCCTGGTTCCACTCATCACCTCTGGAATACCTGGCGGAGAACGCCGGCTCGACAGAGTTCTGGCATTGATCCAAAGCTGCCGCTACTCCTTCCACGATCTCTCGCGCGTTGAAATGAGCGTTGCTTTGCCTGCGACGCCACGTTTCAACATGCCGCTGGAACTGGGGCTCACAATTACCTGGGCCAAGTTGCACCCCAAGCGCCATACCTGGTTCTTATGGGAGTCCACGCCTCACCGGCTGCAAAAATCGATGAGCGACCTTAACGGCACAGATCCCTATATTCACTCAGGTACCGTAGAAGGCGTTCTCAGCGAACTCCGTAATGCTTTCGTCTTCAGAGACGCTCCGCCGGTCGAAAACATGCTGGCGGCCTATCGCCTCGTGGAGAGCAATCTCGAAAGAATTCTCTCGGCTGCCGGTACACAAAACCTGTATTCCGCAAGCGTCTTCAAAGATATGTGCTTTGTGGCCCTGAACGCAGCTCGCAGCAACATGGATGCCCCCGGAATATGACCCCCACCATCGGCGTCTTCGATTCCGGCTTCGGCGGCCTCACCGTCCTCCGCGCGCTCATCCACCGCCTCCCGCAGACCCGGTTCGCCTTTCTCGGCGACACCGCCCGCCTGCCCTACGGCTCCAAGTCCCGCCGCACCATCGCCCGCTACGCCGCTGAGAGCGCCCGATTTCTGGTCCGCGATCAGGGCGCGGAGTTCCTCGTCATCGCCTGCAACACAGCCAGCGCCCTGGCTCTCGACGCCATTCAGGACGCCGTATCCGTCCCCGTCCTCGGCGTCATCGAGCCCGGCGCCTCCGCCGCCCGCGCCGCCTCGCGCACCGGCGACGTGCTGGTCATCGCCACCGACGCGACCGTGCAAAGCCACGCCTACGCCGCTGCCTGCCGCACACAGGGCCTGCGCGCCCTCGAAAAAGCATGCCCGCTCCTCGTCCCCCTGGTCGAGGAAGGCTGGATCGACCATCCCGTCACCGCCGAAGTGATCCGCATCTATCTCGACGAGCTGAACGCCGAAGCCGCCGCCCAGGGCCTTAACCCCGACGTGCTCGTCCTCGGCTGCACCCACTACCCCCTGCTCCGTCCGCTCATTGCCCGCGCCGTCCCCGCCGGCATGAAGGTCATCGACTCCGCCGAAGCCGCCGCCGAGGCCGCCTTGCGCCAATTCGGCGCCCGCATCGCCCCGCCTGCCGGCGCAACCTCAGCCCTTGAACCCATCCTGCGCTGCTTCGCCACCGATTCCGTCGACAAATTCGAGCGCCTCGGCTCCCGCTTTTTAGGCCGCCCCACTGGCAAGGTCGAACTCGTCGACCTGGGCGGCTGAGCGGTCCTCCAATTGCCCTGCTCCGAAGCCATTGCTATTATTGATCCGGCCTTTAACGATTCAAACGAAACGGGGCGCCCCATCCTCGCTGTCCGCCGCGGCGGATTTTTGCGGCTAGGGTGGGATCTCACTGTCGCATTCCAAAGAGGCCGGAACAATAAGTGGCAATTTCCGTAAGAAATCCGGGGTCCCCAGCGACTCGGGGTCCCCAGCGAGCGATTTTTGCTCGCCGGGGAAAAGGGACAGGTCTTCGCCGCTGAGGTGGAAGAAATTGCCGCGTTGCACAGTGCCGGAAAGGCCAGACAGAGGGGAGAATCGCTCTGATATTCTGCTAAATGGTTGGTCCCGTACCCCTGAGCCCGGACCATGGAGGAAGAAAGCAAGCATGATCAATCTGGCGGGTAAGACGGCCGTGGTCTTCGGGCTGGCCAATAAGCGTTCCATCGCCTGGGGCATCGCCCAAAAACTGCACGAGGCCGGCGCCACCCTGGCCATCGGTTACCTCAACGAGCGCATGAAAATGGAGGCCCAGGGCCTCATCGACGAGCTCCCCGGCGCGCACGGCTTCCAGTGCGACGTATCCAGCGACGCCGAGATCGAATCCGTCTTTGCCTCCTTCAAGGAAAAGTTCGGCAAGCTCGACATCCTTGTCCACGCCATCGCCTACGCCCCCGCTGAAGAGCTTCGCGGCGAGTTCATCAACACCACCCGCGAAGGCTTCCGCATCGCCCACGACATCAGCGTTTACTCCCTCATCGCCGTCAGCCGCGGCGCCGCGCCGCTGATGACCGACGGCGGCAGCATCATGACCATGACCTACTACGCCGCCGAAAAGGTCGTCCCCAATTACAACGTGATGGCCGTCGCCAAGGCCGCCCTGGAATCCACCGTCCGCTACCTGGCCTGGAACCTCGGCCCCAGAAATATCCGCGTCAACGCCATCTCCGCCGGCCCCATAAAGACCCTCGCCGCCCGCGGCATCGGCTCTCTCACCGAGATGATGAAGACCCACTCCGACCGCGCCCCGCTGCACCGCAACGTGGACCAGCTCGAAGTAGGCGGCGCCGCCTTATTCCTAGCCTCCGACTTATCCAGCGCCATCACCGGCGAAACCATCTACGTCGACTGCGGCTATAACATCATGGGCTTCTGAGGCTCTGCGCCTCCGACCCACGATTCGCGGATTGAACCTGGAGAGAGCTTAAAGTCTGCAAGCCGCCCGGCAATCTCGCTCTTCGATGGAATTCGTTGGTAGACATTCGTGTAGTTTGCCACCCGCTTTGAATGGGAGCTACACCTCACGAGCCCCAACATCCCAAGAGGCGGGGCGAATGCGTAGGCCATCAACAAACGGTTCAACGCACCGAGCTTGCAGATTCCTTTTGATTGGCGTTAACACCAATGTCTGCAAAACTCAGCAGATTCCAATAGAGACTCTTCTCATTCGGGACCTTGTAATCGGAGTGAACCTGAATCGTCTTTATGGTGTCCCACACATCGACCGCAACAAACGCGGCCTGATCACTTTCGCCTGGCTCCAGCGTCAGCCGTTTTAGCTTGTACGACGCCAAAGCTCCCCCCGGAGCCGCCGGCTCTGGGTTGACCTGCGTCAAGTCCAATTCCCCCGGATCCAGGTCCACCTTTACTTTGCCAATATTCGTGGCCCGAACGTCCACACTTATGAGCGTTTTCTGGGGCTCACCCTCAACCGCCCGCTGTGTAACTGTCTGATCAAGCTTCAGCTGTGGCTTCGTAGACCGTTGCAGAAAAAACCAGTACCCGCCAGCAACAATTGCCACGACGGTTGTAATCCCTTGAATGATCTCGACCCACACCTTAACAATTTCAATTAAAGAACGATGTTCTTTATCTTCTGGCCGTCTCATTCGATTTGAGCCCCTTTGGAAGCACTTATTGCGGCTTGGTGGTTTTGGATCCGGTAACCGGCTTAGGCGGGGGCGGCGTTCCAATCGTACCAGGATGTTGGTTCCCGGCTCCATAATCCGGGTTGCCTTCCCGCGCTTGTACCTTAGGCCGAGGCGCTGCCTTAAGCGCTGCTGCCTTGGGCTCTGCCTTAGGCGCTGCTGCCTTGGGCTCTGCCTTAGGCGCTGCTGTCTTGGGCTCTGCATTAGGCGCCGCCTGATGCACCGCCTTAGGCGCTTCCTTAGGCGCTGCGGCAGAATACTTTGGAGCCTTCTCTGAATGGCTAGGTGGAAAAGCAGAATGCTTCTCTGCCGTTTTCTGTTGGTTAGCGCTCTGCTGGGTCCCACTAGGCGGCTGCTGAGCGAAGAGCATGCTTGACACCAAGAGTAACGCTGGAATCGAGTTGGTGTGAAATGAACGCATACACTTGTGCCTCCCGCACCGCAGTATACCGAGCGCACGGGAATCAGTAAAGAGAATTTACTTATACCTAGTCAGAATCCATCGTTCAGAAATTGGCCAATCCCTTGCGGTCCAAGCTCCAGCAAATTTAGCCCCGCTCTTCTTTCACCGTCACCGTAATCTTCCGCGCATCCCCGCCCGTCGAGCTGATGGCAATCCTCCAAAAGCCTTCTTCCGGATCCTCTTGAACTTCTCGCCCCATCTTCGTCGCAGCTTTATCTCGCCCAAGGTAGGTACCCTCTCGACAACTCCCCATTGTTAAACACAAAGGCTGACTGAAGGGTACCCTCCAGTCAGCCTTTGATAAGTCAGCGCGTCCAGAAGAATCGCTGCGGACGGCGCCGCGCCGGGGAAGCCGGAGCCCCTCGACCGCGCTCTACTGCACAGGCGTATCGCCGGTGCTATCGAACGTTGCACCCGCCGGAATCAGGGTGGTAGAGGCGACCTTTCCATCCTGAGAACCGGTGTAGACAGTGATCCGGGATGAATCGATACCCTTCCCGGTGACCAGGTAGGCCTTGGTGTTGACCGCACGCTCCGTGGCGAGTTTCTTGCCGTTCTTCTCCCCGCTGGCGGCATTGCCTACGACGGCAAGCTGCGCATCGGAGTTACGCTGCAGATTGAGCGCGATTTCATCCAGGCAGGCCTTCCCTTCGTTGTTCACGCGAGCCGGGCGGCGCGGGTCCCGATCGAAGCGAACGGAGCACAGGTCGCTGGTCACGGGCTTTGCCGCAACCACAGGAGCTGTGACCGTCACCGAAGTTGTGCCCGAGGCAGTCTGGCCCTTGTCATCGACCACAGAGCAGGTCACCCCGACAGCTCCAAATGGGGCCCCCACGGTAGACAGGGTAGCCGTGGTGCCGCTCCCGCTCACGGAACCGGAAGTCGAGCTATAGCTGTAAGTCAGGGGACGATTCTGTGGACTGATGCCGATGGCCGTGATGGTGGAAGGATCGCCGGAAAGCACAGTTGCAGGATTGGCTGTGCAACTGACGGTCGGCGGTTCATACGCCCTCACCGCATACGGGGTGGTGCAATCCGCATTCTCTTCCGGTCGGGCGCCCTCTGAGACATGGCCTTTCAGCGTGTAGGCGCCGGGAGCCAGACCCGTCGTATCGATCTTCGCTGTGCTTGTAACCCCAGTCACCGTTCCGCCATTCACAGACCATGTGTAGACGGCCGTCTTTGCGGGGTTCAGATTCAGAGCCGTGCCCGATACCGCAATCGCATCTCCGGGGAATACGGAGGTTGGGTTCACCGAGCAGGAATAAGTTACCGGCAAGGGTGGTGGCAAGGGCGGATTTCCCCCGAAGCGGAAGACAATTCCGGCAGAAATGCGCATGTCGTTCTGCGCAGAGGTTGTTCCGGTGGCGTAATCCTGGAACCTGGTCATCAGGTATTCGGCTTGAATGATGCGGAGGGCTATATGGCGGTGGACCTTGATGTCCAGGCCGCCCCCGGCGGTCATGGCAAACGTGTTCTGACTGGGGAGGAGCGTGCAGCTGAATGTGCAAGGGGTGAGCGCCACCTCATTGGCGTGCGCGCCTCCAAACAGAACCTGGGCAAAGGGAGTGATCCTGTTGTACTTCCGATAGGAAAGGCGCGGACCGAAGAGATATGTGAGAACATTCACATTTGCGTTGTTCACGTCGACTGTAGACGTATATGCGCCCGTGAATTTGACCTCCGAGTTAGTGAGGGCGCCAACGTCGGCAACGATGCCCAGATAGCGGTTGAAGTTGTAAGCGATGTTCGCGCTGCCGCCATTGAGCCACACCAGCCGGTTTCCAGCGGCCAGCTGCGGCACAGCGCGCAGATACGAGTAGCCCAGGAACAGTTCAACCTTGGGAGTTCCAATGTTCAGGCCTGCCGAATACGGCATTGCTGCCGCCATCGGGGCCGCTGGGAGCGGTGCAGCCGGATCGGCGACAGCCGCGACGCTGGAATCGACAGCCTTCGGGTCACCGGTTGAGGGCTTTGTGGCTTCCTCCGCACAGAGGTTGAACGCAGACATTAGGAAAACAGCAAATGCCGCTGTGGCAATCATCCTTGCACTCAATCTCATTGTCGCCTCCCGAACTGCGCGTCGCGATCATCAAAAATCTCAGCGGCGGGTTAACTTAACGCGAACAGAACATACCGGACACAACATGGCCCGAAGATGGCTGAGACCGCCCTGGGGCGGTCTCAGCCAAGGCCTTAAGGAGCAGGCACATTGATTACGGTGTTCACGATTGTGGTCGACGCAGTCAAAGCGATCACTCTGCCGTTGATCGTCGTTATCGCGGTAACTCCGGGACTTGAAACCGTGATTCCCGGTTGAGAGATGATGGTTCCTACCATCGTCCCGCCTCCCCCGTAATTGATGATCGCGCCGGGGAGGCCCCCGACTGCCCAGAAGACGTTCTTGGCCTGGGCGCCGCCGATCAGGATCACGCTTTCAGATGCTGTCGGCGTGCCTACGGTGAGAGATGATCCGATCTGGAAGACCCAGGACGCATTGGGATCGCCCTGGGCGTCGAGAGTAAGAGGCCCAAGGGTTATCTTTACTGAGCTTGCGTTTGTATAGACGCCGGGGTAGATGGTTGTATTGCCTATCTCCGCTGCCAGAGCGCCGTCTGAGGGAAGGCCCTGAAGAGCGGTATAAGCGGTTCGAGCTTCCAACGCGGCTTCGGTGGCGATGGCCATTGTAGCGGCGGTCCCTTCAGTGGCGCATTCAACGGTAGGAGGTGGCGGAGCCGTGTCGATCGTTCCATTCACCTGCCCTACGTTGAGTGGGGATTCCGTATACGTGCATGGCCATACGGCACCCACTTTCGCAAGGCTGGTATCGTGGAACCCGGTCATCGTGGTAGAGGCGCCCGTGGTCCCGATATCTCCATTGACCACTGTGTGGATTCCCTGGTTGGTCATCCCGGCGCCGCCGCCAAAGCCGCCAAACAGCGCTATGGTTGGCCCGAGGACGACTGGCGGTGGAACCACTGCCGTACCGGTCGTGAAGGTCCAGGGATTGGGCGCGCCCGTGGTCCCCAGCGGATTGCCGGCCACGTCCGTTGCTCCAATGGTCACCGTCGCCGTATAAGTGGTGCTGGCGGTCAACGGGGCAGTGGGCGTGAAGGTGGCAATGAAGTCGACCGCATCATAGGACACCGTTCCAACAATCGCAGCTCCGCCCGGCCCCGTAAGTTGGAAGGTTGCCGTGGTGATGGTCAGTGGATTCATCGCCTCGGTGAAGGTTGCGCTGACTGCCTGACTCAGGGGCACGTCGGTGGCCAGGTTCGCCGGGACCGTCGAAACGATCTCCGGCGGGGTGGTACTCACAGCCGTGCCGGTTGTAAAGGTCCAGACGTAGTTGTTGGCCAGTGGAGTGCCCGTCAGGTCCTGAGCCCCGGTTGTGATGGTGGCCGTATACACGGTGCTGGGGGCCAGATTCGCAGTGGGTGTGAACGTCAGCGTGTTTCCAACCGCTGCGTAAGCAACCAGGCCGGGCACGGCGACGGGAGGCGTACCCGGTGCTGTCAGCGTAAAGGTTGCCGAGCTGATCGTGGCAGGGTCCATCGCCTTGCTGAACGTGGCGCTGACTATCTGATTGAGAGGCACGTCCGTGGCTAAGTCGAGAGGGATGGTCGAAACCACCGTTGGCGGTATGGCACTTGGGAGGGCGGCGGTGGTGAAGGTCCAGACGTAGTTGCTGGCCAGCCCGGTGCCTGCCAGGTTCTTAGCCCCGGTGGTGATTGTGGCCGTGTATTCGGTGGTGGGCGCGAGGCTGGCTTTTGGAGTGAACGTCGCTACCGAGCCGGCTGCGACATAGGTGACTACTCCGGTTACGGCAGTCCCGCTCGTTGTCTCTGCCAGCGTGAAGGTTGTTGCGTCGATCGTGGCCGGGGTCATCGCCACACTGAAGGTTGCACTGAGGGCCTGGTTGATGGGCACGGCCGTGGCCCCATTGACCGGCACGGTGGAGATGACCGTTGGCGGCGTGGGAGCCGGAAGTGTTCTGAAGGTCCACACGTAGTTGGCAGCCAGCGGAGTGCCTCCAAGGCTCGTTGCCCCGGTGGTGATCGTAGCGGTATAGACGGTGTTGAATGCAAGGTTGTCGTCCGGCGTGAAGGTCGCCACCGCGCCCGAGCAGCCGATGGTGCCGGGTACGGCCGTCGCGCCGGGCCCTGTGACTATGAACGCTGCCGCGGGGAACCCCACGCAGTTCATCGGCTCACTGAAGGTCGCGCTGATCACCTGGCTGAGAGGAACGCCCGTAGCTGTATTCACAGGGATCGTCGAAACCACCACAGGAGGCGGGGTAATCGTTGTGAATGTCCACACGTAGTTGGCAGCCAGCGGAACGCCTCCGCTCGTAGCTCCCGTTGTGATCGTGGCCGTGTATTGGGTGCTGTAGGCGAGGTTGCCCATGGGCGTGAACGTCGCAACAACGCCGGAGTACGCGACGGTTCCGTCCACGACGGCTCCTTCAGGCCCTGTCAGCGTAAAGGTCGTTGTACTGATCGTTGTCGGGTCCATCGGCTCGCTGAAAGTCGCGCTGAGCACCTGGCTAACGGATACACCTGTAGCCCCAGCCAGAGGAACCGTCGAAATCACCGTAGGCGGCGGGGAAACCGTGCTGAAAGTCCACACGTAGTTGCCAATCAGCTCAGCGCCGCCGGGGGTCGCAACCCCATTGGTGATCGTAGCCGTGTAGGTGGTTCCGTATGCGAGAACGGCAGCCGGCGTAAACGTCGCAACGGTGCCGGAGTACGTGACCGCTCCAGTTACAGCTCCGCCTGGGCCCGTCAGGGTAAAGGTTGAGGTAGTGATCGTGGATGGGTTCATCGCCATGCTGAATGTCGCGGTGACGGTCGTGTTGATGACGACGTCGGTAGCGCCTTGAGCGGGGGTGACTGACACCACGCCTGGGATGGTTACCGTTTCTTGACCGCAACCGGCCACAAGGGCGACCAGCAGAGTCGCCAGGAAGCACGTGAAAACAGTCCTGTATTTGCTCATTTGTAACCTCTCGTCCGACCGTGGTGGCACGATGTCCAACGCTCGTCATTTTGTCGGCACGCGCGAGTGCCGACACCATTTAACTGTGCCAAAATAACAAGCTGGAAATTAAGAGGTCTGTATAAAATTGCTCATCTTCGCCAGGGAAAAGCACAGCTTCTTCCTATTCCTGGAGCAAACTTGCAAATCTCTTTATATGTACAGGTTGAGAATCGTAGGAAGGCCAATCGCCGCTGTCCAAGCTGGAGCGGAATAAGAAAGGAATGCCTGGCGCGGAGTCATCGCGGTGCAGGCAAATGGACGTGAATTCGAGAACCACTCTCACAGAATTGAGAGCCGGCGCGGCGGATTCCCAGCCGCAGAGTTCAGGGAATTACCAACACTTCCATGAACGCGCGCCACTACTCTTTCAGCGTCACCGTAATCTTCCGCGCATCCCCGCCTGCCGAGCTGATGGCAATCTCCCCCGTCGCCTTCTTGCGGATGCTCTTGAACTTTTCGCCCCACTCCACCAGCACCAGCGCGTCCGGCGTCAGCAGCTCGTCCAGCCCCAGCGTCTCCAGTTGCCGCTCACCTTCCAGGCGATACACATCCAGGTGAAACAGCTTCACCGGTTTGCCGTCCCGCGCCCCGTCGTACTCGTGCACCAGCGTGAACGTCGGGCTGGTCACCTCGTCGGCCTCGGCCGCATCCAGAGCCTGCGCAATCCCTTTCACCAGCGTCGTTTTCCCGGTGCCCAGGTCCCCGCGCAGAATCAGCAGTTGCGGCGGCACAAGCAATCCCGCCAGCTTGCGGCCCACCTCGATCGTGTCCGCGCCGCTCTGGGTGGTGAACTCGTGAATCCGGCCTGCTGCGGGAGGGGCAACGTTGGTCATTGGGTAGCCTCGTTGGAGCCCGTGCCCGGTCTTGACTCCACCGGCAGCCCCTGCAACCAAACATACCCGTTCTGCCCGCGCGAATCAAAGCGAAAAGCCCGAGAAAGTTGTTGAAGGCTGTCCGTGGCCAGCAAAGTGTGCTCGTCGTGGGTACCCTCTGGGTACCGCACCGCCAGGTCCGCGGCCAGCCCGTGCAGGTATACCGCCGCCTCCACAGCAAGCGCCGCCTCGCCCGGATACTGCGCTAGCAACCCCGCCACCAGCCCCGTTAGCAGATCGCCGCTTCCGCCCTTGGCCATCCCCGGATTCCCGGTCGTATTCACCGCGACCCGTCCATCCGGATGCGCAATCAGCGTCCGCGCCCCCTTCAGCACCAGCGTCACGCCGAACCGCTCGGCAAACCCCCGCGCCACCCCCAGCCGGTTGGCCTGCACCTCGGCCACCGAAATCCCAGCCAGCCGCGCCATCTCCCCCGGGTGCGGCGTCAGCACCACCATCCGCCCCTTCGCCAGTTTGGCCAGCAGCACCGGTTTCGCCGCCAGAATGTTCAAGGCATCCGCATCGATCACCGCCGGAATCCGGGTCGCCGCAAGCAGCCCGGCGGTGAACTTCACCGTCTCCGGCCCCTGTCCCAACCCCGGCCCGATCGCCAGCACCGTCTTGCCAGCCATCAGCCCTGCCAACTCCTCCGGAGCCAGGTTCTCCGCCGCAATGCGCCCCGCGGGGCTTGCCGTGAGTGGCCAGGTCATCAGCTCCGGCGCCACCGCGGCCACCAGCGCCAGCACCGGAGCCGGAACCGCCGCCGTCACCAGTCCCGCCCCGGCCCGCAACGCCGCCAGTGCCGCCATCGAAGGCGCGCCCGACTTCCCTACCGATCCGCCCACCACCAGCACATGCCCGAAGTTGCCCTTGTTGGCCCCCGCCGCCCGCGGCGTCTGCGCCAGCTCCATGGCCGATCCCGCCCAATCCAATCTCGACTCCGAAACAATCGCACCCTCCGGCGATCCGATCGGCGCCACCACCACCGGCTGGTCCCACCGCCGGGTCAACTGCCCAAACACGTGGGCCGGCTTCGGCGCCGTAAAGGTAATCACCGCATCTGCCGGAAACACCGGGCCCTCCACTGTAGTCCCGGTCTCGTCCGCCGCCCAGCCCGAAGGCAAATCCACCGCCAGCACCGGCGCCCGGCTCGCCTTCAACCACTTCAGCGCCGCCAGCGCCAACCCCTTCAGCGGCGGCTTGAACCCCGTGCCCACCACCGCATCCACAATCAAATCGGCCTTCAGAGCCTCGTTGTGCCCAGCCAGATGCTCCGCTGTCTCCACCACATGCACTGTTCCCGGCGCCGCGCTCGCCAGCAGTTCGCCCCAGGCCGTGCCAGCGTCGCCCGCAAACCCTTCCGGCGCGCCCAGCAGCAGCGTCGTCACTTCGAGCCCCGCACCAGCGAGCAGCCGCGCCGCCATCATCCCGTCGCCGCCGTTGTTGCCCCGGCCGCACAGCACCGTCACCCGTCGCGCCCGCCCGAACCGCTCCCGCGCAAACCCGGCCACAGCCGCCGCCGCCGCCCGCATCAAGTCGACAGACGCCACCCCGAACCGCTCCGTCGTCGCCCGGTCGCAAGCCTGCATCTCGGCAGCAGAAAGTACGTGCATGGCATCCATGGTAGTGCATGAAGGACAAAAGCGCAGGGAACAGGGAATAGGGAACAGAGAACAGAAAAGACCGGTCTGCACGAACCCGTTTGCGCCGATGGAGAAATGTTGCTAGACCACAACAGCACGCATCCCTGCGTAATCCGCTAACTTGCTAACTCGCTAACCCCGCGAAGCGGGGCTAACTCGCCGGCTTTGTCTACAACCGGGGAAGCGGCCTCCCCGCATCCGCGCCGGCCCCTGTTTCTATTCCCTATTCCCTATTCCCTACTCCTTGCTCCCTATTCCCTATTCCCTCGCCTTCACTTCAACATCAGCACCAAAAACCACGCATTCAACCCCGCGATCAACGCCGCCACAAACCACGAGAGCCCTTGCAGCCAGCGCCCGTTCACAAACTCGCCCATCTTTTTGCGGCTGCCCGTGAACATCACCAGCGGGATCACGGCAAAGCTCAACTGCAGCGACAGAATCACCTGGCTCAGCAGCAGCAGCTTCTCCGTGCCCCGCTCGCCGGTGATCGCCACCACGATGATGGTTGGAATAATCGCCAGCGTCCGCGTAATCATCCGCCGCAGCCACGGCGACAGCCTGAGGTGGATGAATCCCTCCATCACCACCTGCCCGGCCAGCGTGCCGGTGATCGACGAGTTCTGCCCGCTCGCCAGCAGCGCAATCGCAAACAGCGTGCTCGCCCAGGCCGCGCCCACCAGCGGGCTCAGCAGCTTGTAAGCGTCCTGAATGGCCGCAACCTCAAAGTGCCCGCTGCGATTGAATACCGCCGCCGCCACCACCACAATGGCCGCGTTTACAAACAATGCCAGGGTCAGCGCCAGCGCCGAATCCACGTTGGCCATGAAGATGGCCTCGCGCTTGCCCTCCGGCGTCCGCTTGTAATTCCGGCTCTGCACGATCGACGAGTGCAGGTAAAGGTTGTGCGGCATCACCGTCGCCCCCAGCATCCCGATGGCGATGTACAGCATGTTCGGGTTGGTCATGATCGAAGGCGAAGGAATCAGCAGGTTCTTGAATGCCGGCCAATACTCCGGCTTGGACAGAACCAGTTGCACGCCAAACATCGCGATGATGGTCCCGATCAGCGTAATCACCAGCGCTTCCACCCAGCGGAAACCCCAGCGCTGAAGGAGCAGAATCAGCAGCACGTCCAGCCCGGTGATCAGCACTCCGTAAAACAGCGGAATGTGAAACAGCAGATTCAGCGCAATCGCCGACCCAATCACCTCCGCCAGGTCGCACGCCGCAATGGCGATCTCCGCGCCCACCCACAGCGCAAAGCTCGCCCCGCGCCCATAGCTTTCGCGGCAAAGCTGCGCCAGGTCCCGTTCCGTGGCCACGCCCAGCTTCAGGCTCAAGCTCTGCAGCAGGATCGCCGTCAGGTTCGAGATCATGATCACCGACAGCAGCGTGTAGCCGAACTGGGAGCCGCCGGCAATGTCGGTAGCCCAGTTGCCGGGGTCCATGTACCCCACCGAGATCAGGAATCCCGGCCCCAGAAACCCCACCAGCCGCCGCCAATAGATCGGCGAGCGCGAAATCCGCACGCTGGCGTGCACCTCCGGCAGGGAGGGCTCGACGAGCTCGGCAAGGATTTTGAATCCGGTGGCCATGGGTGCTGGTGAAGAGCCCGAAGAGCTCCTCAACCCAAGTATGCCACACCTTGTTAAGTACAGTTAATAAATTTTCTTATGTTAAATTATCGTGAAAACTCCGGCCGCAGCCATACCGCCTCCGCCGCCGGCCTTCCCAGAATCGAATTCCCCGTATTTAACTCAATCGAAACGGTTTGGTCGTAGTTCTGGCTCACCACCCGCAGGCTCTGTCCCGGCCCAATCCCCGCCCGGTGAAGAAAAAGCAGCAGCTTGGGGTCGCGCTCGTGCAGGCTGGTCACCGTGTACCGCCGCCCCTCCACCCCCTCTGAAAGCGGCGTCTCGCCCCGCTGCTTGCGCTCCGCCGGGCTCACCGGCAGCACCGCATTCCCGTGCGGACACGCCCCGCCCTCGCCCAGCTTTTCCCTCAGCTTGGTCTCGAACGCCAGCGAAACCGCGTGCTCCAGCCGTTCCGCCTCTTCGTGAATCTCGTGCCACTCCATCCCGAAGATCTCGCTCAGCATGCGCTCGATCAGGTGGTGCCGCAGCGCAGTGCGGTACGCGGTCTCGCGTCCCGCCGCCGTCAGCCGCACAATCCCGTCCACGCCCACCTCCACGCAACCGTCCCGCTTCAGCCGTTTCAGCGCCATCGTCACCGCCGGCGCCGACACCTCAAGCCAATGCGCCAGCAGCGCCGGAATCACCTCCCGCCCCTCGGCCTCAGCCTCCAGGATGGCCTTCAAATAATTCTCTTTCGAAACGTGAATCGAGTCTTTCATCGCGGCACTCTATCCACTCTAAATCCCTGGCGGCATTTTAGCCCCTGATCCCATCCCCTGCCTCCTGACTGGAAGCGGGCAACCCAGCCGCCAAAGCGGTGCACAGCCGAAAACCCGCGATTCCCGATGCAGCGCCCCGGTGCTTTCAACTACCGTGAGCCCGGTGGGCCTGCAGGACGGAGGATAATCGACGCATGGCTTCTGAACTTCCAAACCAGCACCACCAGCACCGAGGCCGCGGGCCGGCGCAGTTCTCAGCCGCCTTCCCGCTGCTACTGGCCTTGATCTTCGCCGCGCAAACCTTCGCCCAGCAGCCAGCAAGCGCTCCAGCCACGGGCGCCCCCTGGCAGCCCCAACTCCACTTCTACGCCCCACCCAACTGGATCAACGACCCCAACGGCCCCATCCTGCTCAACGGCCAGTACCACGTCTTCTTCCAGTTCAACCCCTTCGGCGACCAGTGGGGCCACATGAGCTGGGGCCACGCGGTCTCGCCCGACCTCGCCCACTGGAAGCAGCTCCCCCTCGCCCTGCCTGAAGAGAACGGCGTCATGATCTTCAGCGGCTCCACTGTCGAGGACCGCGACAACTCGAGCGGCCTCTGCGGCGATCCCGGCAAGCCAACCCCAGGCTGCCTCGTCGCCATCTATACCGGCGCGTCGTTTGCCGACAAAGCCAAGGACCCGCAGTCAAAAGACCTCCAAACCCAGAACCTCGCCATCAGCCGCGACGCCGGCGCCACCTGGACGAAATACGCCTTTAATCCCGTCCTCGATCTCGGCCTCAAGGACTTCCGCGACCCCAAGGTCTTCTGGCACGCGCCCAGCCAAAGCTGGGTCATGGTCGTGGCGCTGCCCGACCAGCACAAAGTGCGCTTCTACCGCTCGAAGAACCTCCGCCAATGGGACCTGGCCGGCGAGTTCGGCCCCGCGGGCGCGGTAGGCGGCGTCTGGGAGTGCCCCGACCTGATGGAGCTCACCGTTCGCGACGCCAAAGGGAGCCGCGTCTCCAGCCGCTGGGTCCTTAGCGTCAATCTCAATCCCGGCGGACCCGCGGGAGGCTCCGCAGATCAGTACTTCGTCGGACAGTTCGACGGCTCTCGCTTTGTCGAGGACCACCCCGGCTCCGGACCCCACTGGGCCGACCGGGGCAAGGACTTCTACGCCTCCACATCCTTCTCGAACATCCCCGCCGGCGAAGACCGCCTGTGGATCGCCTGGATGGGCAACTGGCAGTACGCCGACAAGCTCCCCTCTCTGCCCGGCCGCGGCGAGATGACCCTCGCCCGCCGCATTTTCCTCCGCCAGCCTCCCGCCCATCCCGCCCCGACCCCTGGCCAGGAACCTCTCCTGCTGGTACAGCAACCCATCCTGCCGACCCCTGCATTCAAACCCTCCGGAGCCCTGTTTGGCGCCGCGCCCTATCAGACACTCGCCCAGGCCAACGCCCGTATCGCCGCTCAAAAGCTCTCCGGGAGCGGCTATCTGTTGCGCGTAACTCTCGACCCCGGCGACGCCGCTGAAGCCGGCGTGCGCCTCCGCCGAAGCTCCCTGAACCCCGGCGATCCCGCCCAGGAAGAAACCGTGGTCGGCATCGATCGCAATACCGGTCAGATCTTTGTCGATCGCACCCGCTCCGGCGCAACCGCCTGGTCTCCCGCCTTCCCCGCCCGCGTCTCCGCCCCGCTCAAGCACCCGCAGGAAAATTCGATCCGCATGGAAATCGCCGTCGATCGCAACTCCGTCGAAGTCTTTGCCGAAGACGGAGAAACCGTCCTCACCAACCTCATCTACCCCTCCGCTACCAGCCAGGGCCTTGCCTTCTACTCCACACCCACTCCCCCCGGAGTCGGACCCGCTCTCGTCCGCAGCGTCGAATTCATCCCCCTCGACCAGCCGCCCGCCGCAAAGTAGCCCGCGACGGCCAGACCACCGAAGTTCGTTCCCCAACGCAGTCTCCGCAACAAAAAGAAAATGCCCGGAGTCCCAATTCCAGGACTCCGGGCATTTGTTAACAATCTACACAGAATAATCTGTGACCCAGCCTCGAGCTGTCATCTGTCGTCCGACTTACGGCTTTACCCTGACCTTCGGCTCCACCGACAACCCCGGCCGCAGCAAGTGGTTCGGGTCCTCGTTTTTCAAATCCGTAAAGTCGATCCGCACCGGAACCCGCTGCACCACCTTCACGTAATTCCCCGTCGCGTTCTCCGGCGGAAACAGCGAAAGCACCGACCCCGTCGCCCCGCCGATTTGCGTCACTCTCCCGTGATACGTCTTGCCGGTAGCGTCCACCGCGATCTCCACCGGCTGTCCCGCCAACATATGCTTCAGTTGCGTCTCCTTGAAGTTGGCCGTGATCCACAGGTCTTCAAGCGATACTAGCGTCAGCAGGTTCTGCCCCGCGGCCACGTTCTGGTCGATCTCCACGCTCTTGCGCGTGATGATCCCCGCCGCCGGAGCCACTATCTTCGTGTAGCTCAGGTTCAGTTTGGCCATGTCCAGTTGCGCCTGCGCCTGCTCCACCTGGGCCTGCGCCGCCTTGGCGCGGGCGCTCTGCGCCGCCACCTGCTGCGGGCCGGTCTCGGCATACTTCAGCATCGCCCGCGCCTGCGTCTCCCGCTCGTTCGCCACTCTCACCCCATCGCGGGCAGCCCGCTCTCCGGCCTGTGCATTGGCCAGCGACGCCTTCGCCCCATCCCGTGCAGCCACGGCCGCATCGAACTGCTGCTTGCTGATCACGTCCTTTTCCACCAGTGGCTTGTAGCGGGCCAGGTCAGCCTCTGCCTTGGTCAGGCTGGCCTGCGCTTCCGTCACCTTTGCCTGCGCCGCTTCCAGTTGTTGTCCCGCCTGTTCCACGCTGTCGTGAGTGCCGCTCACGTCCGCGTCCGCCGACCTCAGGTTGCTGCTCGTGTTCACGGTGGTGATGGGCACATTCACGTTCGCCGCCGCCGCGTTGGCCTGCGCGGTGGCCAGTGCCGCCTCCGCGTTCTCCACAGCCACCTGGTAATCCCTGGGATCCAGCTCGGCGATCGTGTCGCCCGCCTTCACCACCTGGTTCTCTTCCACGTCCACCTTCAGCACCTGCCCGTTGATGCGCGAGCTCACCTGGATCAGGTGCCCGTTCACCTGCGCATCGTCGGTGTCCTCGCTGAAAGTGGAGTGCCACCAGAGCGCGATCGCCACCGCCGCCAAGACCACCACAACCACCACCACCAGGCCCCTGCGGCTTTTCTTCGGCTGCTCAATCTCTATTTCTGTGTCCGGCGCGCCTTCGGCCGGTGTTGGTGTCGAATCCGCCACGGTTACTTTCCTCCCAGATAGTTCTTGTAACTCTGCCCCGCTCCCAGGGCGCGCGCCAGGCTCAGCTTGGCCACATTGTGCCGGTAGAGGCTGGCCACGTATTGATCGTTGGCCTGCGCCACGCTCTGCTCCGCCTGGCTCACCGCCAGGTTGTCGCTCACCCCGTTCGCATAGCGCTGCTGCGCCTCGCTCAGGGCCTCGCCGGCCAGCTCCACGCTGGAGCGCGCAACCTCAACCTGCTTTTGCGCCGACGCAATATCCAGCAGCGCGTCGCGTATGTCCGCGTCCACCTGCGCATTCCTGTCGCTCAATTGCGCCCGCTCGGTATCCAGTTGCGCCTGCGCCATCTCCGCCTCGCCGCGCAAGGCAAACTCATCGAAAAGCGGCACGCTCAGCGTCCCCGCCGCGTTCCCTGTCCCGTGCGAGTGCGACAGCGTGGTGCCGATATCCCCGTAGTCGCCGTTGAACGTCAGCGTCGGCAGCCGGTCCGCCGTTGCCGCCTTGCGCTGCTCCTCGGCCGCCTTGGTCTGCTCCACCAGCGCCGCCAGGTCCTTGCGGTTCAAGTGCGCCTGGCGAATCGCCGCCTCCACATCCAGTTGGTCGAACGCCGCAAAGGGCTCCTTGTCGGCCAGCGTAAAACTTTGCGCCAGAGGCAGCCCGATGGTCCGCGCCAGCGCCAGCTTGTCCTTCTCCAGCGCATTCCGGGCCACAATCAACTGCTGTTCGAGCCCCTGGTAATCCACTCGCGACCGCAGCTCATCCAGCAGTGGCGCCGTCCCCGCCTGGTGATTGGCGATCGCCTGGTCCAGCGAGACCTTGGCCGTCGCCACCTGCGCTTCCACGCTGCTCACCTCGGTCTCATCGGCCAGCGCCAGCAGGTAGGCATTGCCCACCGTCAGCACCACCAGCTCCCGCGCGTCCTCGGCGCTCAACTGCGCGGCGGCAAAATCATGCCGCGCCGCCAGGTACTTGCGCAGCGAGGCCACGTCCACCAGCGACCAGCTCAGCGAAGCCCGCACATCCGTAAATCCGAAAGGCCCGATAATGGTCGGAAAGCCCGGTATGCGCAACCCCTCCGCCGGCAGGTCGGTCTGCATCACCGTTTCCTTGGCGCTCGCATCCACGCTTGGCAGCAGCGTTTGCAGTTGGCTCAGCCGCTCGCCCCGCGCCGCCGCCGTCTGCGTCCCGCTCAGAATCACGCCCAGGTTGTTCTTGAGTCCCCGCTGAATGGCTTCATCCAGGCTCAGGTCGATGGCCTGCCCTGAAACCTCGCCCGTCGTCACGCTGCCCTGGAAGCTCTGCGCGGTCGGCCCCGTCTGATTGGGAGCCTGCGGCGTCGGCGGCGTCTGCGCCGGCAGCCCGCCCGAAGCCAATATCGCGAGACCCAGAAGCCCTGCGCCGGCGCAGGAACGAATCGTGCTCTTTCTTGCGTGCTTTGACAAAATCAAGGTGGTTCCAATCACTTCAGAAGCGCCGCTGCCTGAAAATCTTCGCTCTTAATGGATGCGGAAATCTCTCTGCAGGGTTCTTAAACTAGTGTATCGAATCAACGTGGAACCCGCCCGAACCCGCCTCGCGGACCCAACCCGATTCCCGAACCCCACCCCTATCCCGGCAACCATGCAGATCGGGGAACGAAAGGAGATCGCGGAGAATCGCCACGACGGAAACAAGACCGGTCAGGCGTCGGCCGTCGAATGCAGGCGCAGAGTGGTAGAATTTGGTGCGATTCGCCTCCGAAAAGGAGATTGCCCATGAACTGGACGCGGTTTGCTGAAATAGTGATCGTCTCCGGTGTCCTGTCGTCGCTCACCGACTGGTTCTTTGCCGGCGATTGGATCCATCGGCGCTTTACCTACCCGGAAATCTGGCGCAAGGGCGCCGAGGGGCGGGCAATTGCCCTCACCAGCCCGCTCCCGTTTCTCACCTGCGCGGTCTTTGCCTACACCGCCGCCCGCCTGGGTCTGCATACTGTGACGGCTGCCCTCAAGCTTGCCGTCGCGGTCTGGTTGATCGGACCTGTCCCGCTGATCCTCACCAACGCCGCATTCATCAAGCTGCATCGCGTCTTTGTCTTCTCGTACGCGCTGGGCTGGCTGGTGAAATTGTCGATTGTCGCAGTCGCCGCAGGCTGGTTTCTCCACTGACAACTGCGCCCATACCCGCTGCCCAGAGGCTTCTCGCACTCCGCTGCCCATGGAGTGAGGGCATAGGGTTGGAAGCTGGCGCCTACCGGTTCGCCGCCTGCAGCAGTTGCGAAGCCAGCGAACACAATCCCTGCCGGAAGAGCTCCCGCACCGCATCCCCGCTCCAGCCGGCCGCTTGCGGCCCGCCATGCTCGGCAAGCAGCGCGGCCGTCTCCGCCGTCGTGAACCCCGCCACCGCCCGCAGCACAAAGATGGTCCGCTGCACCGTCGGCAGGCTCTCCAGCCAGTTCCTTACCCGGTCCCGCTCCGGTCCCGCGATCATCCGCTCCAGCTCTTCGCTCGAGACCCCCGCCGCGGCCAGATCGTCGTCCTCGATGCACGCCCCTGCCGGCTCCACCCCTTCAGGCGCGGCCAGGCTCCCGGCATCGCGCCGTGCCAGCGTGTCCAGCGCCGCCGCGCAAAGCGCCCGCCGGCTGCTCTTCCTTGCTTCCAGCGGATCGTGGCACACCGAAACCTCCGCATTGGCAACCGCCGTCTCCACCAGCCGCATGCTGTCCTCGCCTTCGCCCACCAGCATCGACGCCATGCTGTAAAGCCCTGCGGCGATCAGGTCGAACATCTCGTCCAGCCCGTCCAGCGCCTTGGCCACCGTCGCCTCGTCCTTCGGTTGCCCGTCCATCAGCCCGTGTACCCGCTCTGAAAACGCCAGGGCCTCGGCAGGGATCGGCTGGGGAGGAATCAGGCTCTCGTTCGGTGTGATCGCTTCCTGGGACATACAGGGAATTCCTTTCTGGAGACCGGGCAATCTCGCTCCGTCTTTATCCTCAACCCGCCGCGCCGGGGTAGTCAATGCGCGCCGAGGCAGCCAGGCAGTCGGCCGGCGACAGGATTCTGATCCCACGGAAAGGATTGAGAGCAAGCAGGTCCATATCGCCCGAAATCAGTGTGGCTGCCTCACCGAAAACGGCAAGAGCAAGGAATTTGTCGTCTTTGGGATCGCGGCAGGCCCTGATTGGCGACGGAATGGCAATCATCTCCACGATGCGCCGGTATCGCTCGATGAATTCGTGGCGGATTGCCAACCCGGCAAACCTGTCAAACCTGGGATGGAGCAGCACGGAACGAAACTCATCCAGAGTCTCGGCGGAAGCAAGGAGGCGCGCACAATCTTCGCCATAACGGACTGCCCGTCCAGGCGCCGATTCCTCTGGAAGTACACGGCTCACCAGAACATTGGTGTTGAAGACCACCCTCTGCCGGCGAATCATCCCTCGGCCAGCATCCGCTCCAGAATCTCTTCCGTAAGGCCGTTGCCCTTGGCTTCGGCGGAGATTTGCGAGCCGAGCCGCCGCAGCGGCTCCAGGTGGCTGTCCCGCATCCGTTCGTAATCGTCGATGGAGAGCAGCACCGCGAGTTCGCGGTCCTCGCGTTCGATTGTCACCGGCCCCGCCTGCACCGCGTCAACCAACGCTGAAAACTGCTGCTCGTTCTGGATGGGGGTCGCATTGCGCATAATCTCAGCATAAGGCAGGCTCAGACCCGGCGCAACCAGGCGACCCCGTCAATCCCCATTTTCTTGGGGCGTTGAACCAACCCGTCGCGCCGGGTAGTCAATGCGCGCCTGGTGCGAAGCACGGGCCGCCTTCCGCGTAGCCGGCGATTCGCCCGGAACTCGGAAAGCGAGGATTTCCCCAACATCAACGGCCTTCGATGAGTGACGGGCGATTTGGCAACAACTTTGAGAGACTGCGGGCTGGGCCGCATGCGCCTGGGTCCGAGTTAACGCATGCTGGCCGACCGGCCAGAACTTGCATAGCGGCGCAGGCTCGCTGGATAATGGCTGCAAATGCTCAACCGAACAACTACATCCTTCGATGGCGTCCGCATCGCCTATTCGTTGTCTGGGACGGCAGAGAGCGCTCTCATCTTCATCCACGGCGGGATGGCGGACCGGTCGTTCTGGGACGGACAGCATGCCTCGTTCGCGGGACGGTTTCGCGTGATTGCGCCCGATCTGGCAGGACACGGAGAATCCGGACAGAACAGGCGGGAATGGGGCATCCCGGAATTCGGCCAGGATGTTGCGGCGGTGATGGACGCGGAGCGCGTGTCCCGCGCGGTGCTCATCGGCAATTCGCTTGGAGGTCCGGCAGCCATCGAGGCTGCTCTGCTCGCGGGGACACGCGTGCTGGCAGTGGTCGGCGTGGATACCTTCCATGATATGGGCCGAACCATGGATGCGAACCAGATGCGCGAGGTGGCGGAGGCGTGGCGGCGCGATTTCGATGGCTCCCTGGACCAGATGCTGGGCGCGTTGCTCTATCCCGATACCGAGCCGTCTTTCTATCGGGAGATTCGGCAGCGCATGTGCAGAATGCCTCTGGAAACGGTCTGCGCGATGTTCCGGTCCTTTGGCGGCTACGACACGGGGGCATCCGCGCGGAAGTTGCAGGTGCCGGTGAGGTGCATCAACGGCGATCGCTTTCCAATGGACCTACAGGCGAACCGGGGCATATTGGCGGACTTCGACGCGGTGGTGCTGCCGCACACCGGACATTTTCCGATGCTCGAATGCCCTGAGGAGTTCAATCGCCGGCTCGGCGAGATTCTCCAGGGGCTATCAATTGGCTGCGCGGATCCGAGAGGATAAATCTGTCTGCATGACGGCCAATTCGGAGCCTGAGCCTCGACTGTCGACAACAGCGCGAGGTGCTCATCGATCCACCCAGGGGCGTTTTCCGGGTTCCGGTCGAGCGGCCGGCCGTCCGGAAACCGACCCGCCGAATCAGCACAGCGGCCCCCGGTCAAGCTTTTTGCCTGCCCTTGACATCGCCTCCCCCCTCCATCCTGTTTCCATTCCCTGAAGCGGCTTTTTCTCTCCCAACCTCATTTCCCACGTGCCCCTTCCAGGCAAAACGCTGTAGACTGCCAACACGGCGCACTGGACGGAAACGATGGCCCGAACTTCCCACAAGCAGAAGCTCTTCAACGGCCGGGACCACTCCTGGATGCAATTCAACCGCCGCGTCCTGGAAGAAGCCGAGGACCCCTCCAACCCCCTGCTTGAACGCGTCAAGTTTCTCGCCATCACCGCCAACAACCTCGACGAATACGTTGAGGTGCGCCAGGCCGGCCTCATGCAGCGCATCGAAGACGGCTACCGCGAGCCCGGCTACGACGGCCTGCGCCCCGATGAGTCCCTCGCCGTGCTCACCGCCGAAATCCACGAATTCGTCGCCGCCCAGTACCGCTGCTGGAACCAGAAACTGCTCCCCGAGCTGCGCAAGCACGGCATCCGCCTGCTGGTCTGGAAGGAACTCGACGAAGAGGCCCGCGCCTACGCCCAAAGCTACTTCCAGCGCGAGGTCGATCCCCTCCTGACCCCCATATCCATTGACCCCGCTCACCCCTTTCCCCGCGTCCTCAACAAGGCTCTCTGCCTGGCCCTGCTGCTGCGCGCCAAGCGCCGCAGCTCCGGCCCCCAGGTCCTCGGCGTGGTCACCGTCCCCCGCGCGCTGCCCCGTTTCGTCCGCCTGCCCGCGGCCGACGGCAACTTCGATTACCTGCTGCTCCAGGACCTCATCGCCCAGAACCTCGGCGGCATGTACCGCGGCTACGAGGTGCTGGCCCACGCCGCCTTTCGCGTCACCCGCAACTCCAACCTCTACTTCGAGGAGGAAGAGGCCCGCTCCCTGCTGGAAACCATCCGCGTCGAGCTCCACAATCGCCGCAAGGGCGACGCCGTCCGCCTGGAAATCGAATCCGCCGCCGATCCCGAGATCGTCGAGCGCCTCCGCGTCAACTTTGAGCTTGAAGAGGACCAGGTCTTGCGCGGCGAAGGCCCCGTCAACCTCTCGCGTCTTATGTTCTTCTACGGCGATGTCCGCCGCCCCGACCTCAAATTCCCCCCCTTCACCCCCAAACCGCTCCACCTCAGCCGCAAGTCCGCCAACATCTTCGACGAGCTCCGCCAGCACGACATCCTGCTCCACCACCCCTACGACGCATACGACCCGGTGATCGACTTCATCCAGCAGGGCGCCAAAGACCCCGCCGTCCTGTCCATGAAGCAAACCCTCTACCGCACCAGCCACGACTCGCCCATGTGCCTGGCGCTCACTGAGGCCGCGGCCAGCAAGGAAACCACCCTCGTCGTCGAACTCATGGCCCGCTTCGACGAAGCCTCCAACATCCGCTGGGCGCGCAACATGGAAGATGCCGGCGTCCAGGTCTTCCACGGCGTGGTCGGACTCAAAACCCATTGCAAGCTGGCCATGCTCGTTCGCCGCGACGAGGATGGCCAAACCCGCCGCTACTGCCACCTCGGCACCGGCAATTACAACCACGACACCGCCCGCTTCTACACCGACCTCAGCATGCTCACCTGCGATCCGCAGATCACCGAACGCGTCCACATGGTCTTCAACTACCTCACCGCCCACGCCGAAATTGACGACTACCGCCCTCTGCTCGTGGCCCCCCTCACCATGGCCGAAAGCTTCCTCGGCCTCATCCGCCGGGAGCAGGAGCACGCCCAGGCCGGCCGTCCCGCCCACATCGTCGCCAAAATGAATTCCCTCCTCGAGCCCAGCGTCATCGAAGCCCTCTATCAGGCCTCCAGGGACGGCGTCGAAATCGACCTCATCGTCCGCGGCCTCTCCATCCTGCGCCCCGGGCTGAAGGGCCTCTCTGACCGCATTCGCGTCCGCTCCATCGTCGGCCGTTTCCTCGAACACTCCCGCATCTTCCACTTCGCCAATGGCGGCAACGACGAAATCTACCTCGGCTCCGCCGACTGGATGCCCCGCAACCTCTTCGAGCGTTGCGAAGTCGCCTTCCCCGTTCGCGACCCCGCCGCCCTGGCCCGCATCCACGACGAAATCCTCCCCGCCTATCTCGCCGACACCGTGAAGGCCCGCCTGCAGCAGCCCGACGGCTCCTACATCCGCGCCTCCAAGCTGCTCAACAATGCCCCGCCCTTCGCCAGCCAGGACTTCCTCATGCAACTGGCCGAAGGCAAGGTCGACCTCGACGCCATTCCCAAGCCCCCCGTCCCCAAACCCCGCCGCTCTCGGCCCGAAAGCCCCAGGCAGCCCGCAGAAGCCCCTGCCAAAAAAGCCAGCGCGGCCGACTGAGCCGACCCTCAACCCAACTCCAATTCCGTTTTTGACCCCTCGCGCGTTGTTACAAACGTGCTAATATCGTTTCTCCAGGAGCGAACACAGGAGCGGAGAGACCCGGAATTCCCCCTCCCCTGCCCGACCAGGCCCCATGAACCTCTACCTCATGCGCCACGCCAATGCCGGAATGCCCCGCGGGAACCCGGCTCTCGACGCCAAGCGGGCCCTCATCAAGGAAGGAAAAGACCAGTGCATGTTGATGGCCCGCGTCCTCAGCGCCCTCAAGGTGCAGGTTGACGTCATCGTCTCCAGCCCCCTCAAGCGCGCCCTCCAGACCGCGCAGCTTGTCGGCACCGAGCTGGGCTACGAAGCCAAAGTCGAAATCAGCCCCGCCCTCGCCCTCGGCGCCGATTACGCCGACTTCCAGCAGATGCTCGCCAAATATGCCGACCGCGAGGGCGTCCTGGCCGTCGGCCACAATCCCAACGTCTTCCAGTTCCTCGGCCGCCTCGTCAGCAGCAACGGCGCCGCCGCCATCCGCATGAGAAAGGGCTCCATCGCCCGCGTCGACATGGACCGCCATCCGCCCCTTCTGCAGTGGCTTATCGATCCCCGCTCGGCCCGTTCCATCTACTTGAGCGTCCCCAAGAGCTCCCGCCCCAAGACCTCGCGGAAGTAGCCCGCCTCCGTCTCCGCCCGCATCCGCAACGCCTTCGTCTCCGGCTTGCGCAACGCCGCCGCCGCACGGGCCGGTAGGCCGGGACTGGCAGCCCGGGGTTTCACAGGCTGCGGAAGAACTCAATCAAGCGCGGACTCGCGAGGGTTTTGTATCAGTCGTCCACCGGCGTTGCCGACCCACGGAGGGATGAAACTGCGTCCGACGATGCCGCCGCTAACTTGCTAACTCGCTATCCCCGCTTCAGCGGGGGCTAACTCGCTGCATTTGCCCAAACACGCTGTTTCTGTTTGGATCGTTCAACTTGCAGCACAATCGAAATCCTGTTTCTTTTTAGGGCACGACTTCAGTCGTGCCGCAGATTGCCGTAAAATCAACGCGGGCTTTAGCCCCTGAGGGCCGCCTCTCGGGACTAGGCGCAAAAACAAGATTCTTCCCGCAGCCTCCTCAACCCCGGCATCAACCCGCCCCCTCAATTCAAAAGATCGTGTACGCGGCGTGAGCCGGATCAAATTCTCGCCTCGGATGTGCGCCAGGCCGCCCGCACGCAACCAAGAAGGCGACTTGCCGTCACAGATCGAATTGGGCGCAACTGCAAGAAACAAAACGGCGAACGGAGATCGTGTGTTACCCTGCAAGAACTCCGAGGTGTACATGCGCCAACTTGATGTTTCGCTCTTTGGGGCGGTTGCGTCCCCTTTGCGTTTCGCAGTCATTACCGCGTTGCTTGCTTTCACGACCCTTCCGTTCCTGGCGCAGGAGAAGCCGATCCCGGCCGAACTCAGCTTCCTTAATAAGATTGGCAAGCCGTACCACATCACCTACGAGCCCTGGACCGAAATGCAGATCCCGGAGGGAAATCGGGGAATGGGCGGGGTTGGCAAAGTGGTGCGCGGAAAGCACTGGCAGTTCCCCGTCATCGTTTCCGGCGCCATGACGGCGGATGCCGTTTGGGCCATTATCAAGCCGGCCTTCCTCGCCAACGGATGGACCGCAGTGCATGAGTGGTCTGCGGGAGGAATCGAGTTGTTTCTTCACTACCAGAAAGACGGGGTAGAGGCATGGGCCGAAACCGACCCCAGCCCGGAACGCACCTCAGTGGACATCGTTGAGATTGCGCCGATGCCCTTCAAGTTCACGCTTGCGCCGCCATCCGCAACGCCTGAGCCGGTTAACCCTGCGGCGGGCGATTTTCCCTGGCTTGGCCCCCTGCCGGGTTCCAGGTTCAGTAGGAGCACGCCGGACGCTGCACCGTTCTATGTCTCCATCAAGGGCGCCAGTGAGCCGGAACTGGTTGCTTCCGGCTCGATCATCAAGGCATACTACGCACCGCCGGATGGACTCTCGAATTCGCTCTTCCGCATCGCATATCACGACGCGCTGACCGCGGCGGGCTGGACAATCGTCAATGAAAGCATGGGCGCCGATGTGGCCATCTCGGCGCATTTCACCAAAAATGGCCGGAACCTGTGGGCATCTCTCCACAAAAGTGATACCTACGACATTCGTGTGGCCGACGCCGGCGCAGTGAACAAAGACTTGGGCAGCAACCTCAAAACCAACTGCCACGTAGCTGTCTACGGCGTGCTTTTCGACTTCAACAAGTCCACGCTTCAACCTGCCAGCGATCCGGTGTTGCAGCAGATTCTGGATCTGTTGAAGAAAAGTCCCACGCTCAAGATCGAGGTGCAGGGACACACGGACAACGTGGGCGGCGATGCCTACAATCAAACGCTCTCTGAAGCGCGCGCTAAGGCCATCGTCACCTGGCTCACACAGCATGGGATCGCCGGCGACCGGCTTACAGCCAAAGGCTTTGGCAAGACCAGGCCGATTGCAGATAACGCAACCGACGCGGGCAGAGCGAAGAACCGCCGCGTCGAGATTGCCGACCCGAATTGTGCGGCACATTCGAAGTAGGCTCGAAAAACTGGCCGCGCTGGTTACTTTTCAAGTCAACTCGCTCGCCAGGGGCGTCCGTGCCCAATTCTGGCTTTCGGCTACGCATTCAAGCGAGGACACGCGCTGATCTCCAGCCCGACAAGCAGGATTAGTCCCGGTAAACGCCGCAGCGTTCACCGATCCGATGACCCTCCAATTCGGCAATGCGTATACGAAATGTAGGCACTCAGCCCCCCAAAAAGGGTGCAAAAAAACGCCGTTCTCGCGCTGTTTTTCATCATTTTCGCGATGGTTTCGATCATTTTTGTAGGGCTTCAGCCCGACGTTTCCAGCTTTTCTGTCCGCCTGCAACCCGTCATTCTCTCAACATGGAATGCCGATCTGTCGTTTGTAGGTCTGTAGGCCTGCAAATTCAGCAGCTTTGTCGCCCTGAAGGCCCTCAAATTTAGTCCGCATACATGCCGACCTTTTCAAACCCCACCTGATCCCTGATCCCTGATCCCCGATCTCTGTTCCCTGACTGAACTACACTGGATGCGTTATGGCTACCGCATCGCTTTCCACCCAGATTCAGCCGCGCTCGCCCCAGGGCGGCTTCGCCAATGAGCCCTTTACCAGCTTCAAAACCCCTGAAAACACCCGCGGCATGCTGAATGCATTGGACCTGGTCGCCAGCCAGCTCGGCCGCGAGTACGACCTCATCATCGGCGGCCGGAGCCTCAGAACCGAGGGCAAGATCCGCTCCCTCAATCCCACTCGCCCCGCCCAGGTCGTAGGCGTCCACCAGAAAGCCGGCGCGGAACACGTCGAACAAGCCATGGCCGCGGCCCTCCGCGCCTTCGAGTTCTGGAGCCGAACCCCCGTAGAAACAAGAGTTTCCCTGCTCCTCGATGCGGCGGACATCATCCGCGCCCGCAAGTTCGAGTTCTGTGCCTGGCTCACCTATGAAGTGGGCAAGAACTGGGCCGAGGCGGACGCCGACGTGGGCGAGACGATCGATTTTCTGGAGTTCTACGCCCGCGAAGCCCTCCGCCTGGCCACCGCCGCGCCCCCCATCCAGTACCCCGGCGAGCGCTGCGAACTCTTTTACATCCCCCTCGGCGTCGGCGCGGTCATTTCCCCCTGGAACTTCCCCTTCGCCATCATGGCCGGCATGACCGCGGCCTCCATCGTCACCGGCAACACGGTGATTCTGAAGCCCTCGTCCGACGCCCCCACCATCGCCGCCAAGTTTGTTGAAGTCCTTGAGGAAGCAGGACTTCCCGGCGGAGTCGTCAACTTCTGCCCCGGCTCCGGCGCCTCCTTCGGCAACGCCACCGTCGAGCATCCCAAGACTCGCTTCATCGCCTTTACCGGTTCCAAGACAGTTGGATTGGAAATCCACGAGCGCGCCGCCCATCCCCAGCCCGGCCAGATCTGGATCAAGCGGACAATTCTTGAAATGGGAGGCAAGGATTCCATCCTCGTCTGCGCCGATGCAGATCTGGACTCCGCCGTTGAAGGGGTCGTCGCCTCCGCCTTTGGTTTCAGTGGCCAAAAATGTTCCGCCTGTTCCCGCGCCATCGTTGAAGCCCCGCTGTATCAGGTGTTTACCGAGCGCATCCGCGAGCGTGTCGCCCAGCTTGCCGTCGGCGACCCCGCCGCCAACCCCAATCTCGGTCCGGTCATCAACAAGGCCGCTCTCGATTCCATGCTCGCCTACATCGAGATCGGCAAGCAGGAAGGCCGCCTGATTGCCGGCGGCCACGCCCCCGCAACCGTGGACGGCGGCTACTTCCTTGAGCCGACAGTGTTTGCCGACATTGCGCCGGACGCAGTTCTCGCCCAGGAGGAGATATTCGGACCGGTCCTGGCGCTTATCAAAGTGGAAAGCTTTGAAGAGGGCCTGGCCGTGGCCAACAACACTGAGTACGGCCTTACCGGCTCCATCTACACCACGGATTCCGCTTGCAAGGCGCAGGCCCGCCGCGAGTTCCATGTTGGCAACCTGTATATTAACCGCAAGTGTACCGGCGCGATGGTGGGAGCGCACCCGTTTGGCGGGTTCAACATGAGCGGAACGGATTCGAAGGCCGGTGGCCCCGACTACCTGCTGCTCTTCACCCAAGCCAAAAGCGTAGCCGAGAAGCTCTAAAGCAACTTCGGGGTTAATATGCCGTGGCGGAGTTCCAGCTGTGTGGCTTTTTCTTGGGGAAAAAGCCACTTGAATGCATGGGCTCCCATTCCAGCAACCCTGAAATCGCTATAGCCGCCAACTCCCGATCTTTGGCTCGCATCTTCCTCTCCTTACTGCCATCCAATGGCGTAAAGGAGAGCACATGCCCAGAATTGTTCGTTTTCACCAGCTTGGCGGACCGGAACACCTCCGGATCGAGGAGGTTCCATCGCAACGGCCCGGCAAGGGCGAGGTAAGGCTGCGCGTTGAGGCGGCAGGCCTGAATCGGGCCGAGTCGGTTTACTACCACGGCAGGTACTTTGAGACGCCGCAGCTTCCGTCTCGCATCGGCTACGAGGTAGCTGGAGTGGTGGAAGCGGTGGGCGAAGGAGTCGATCCAGGCTGGATCGGCAAGCCGGTGGCCACGATTCCAGGGTTTTCGCAGAATCGCTACGGCACTCTGGGCGAAGAGGCCATTGTTCCAGTCGAGGTGCTGGGCGAGTACCCGAAGAATCTGACTCCGGTCCAGGCAGCAGCCATCTGGATGCAGTACCTGACGGCCTATGGAGCGCTGGTGCTGGTGGGCGGCGTGAAGGCCGGGGATTTCGTCTCCATTCCCGCGGCCTCATCGAGCGTGGGGCTGGCCGCCATCCAGATTGTGCGCGACCAGGGCGCCACGGCGATTGCGGTAACGCGCACGGCAGCCAAGCGCGCGGAGTTGCTGGCTCTCGGCGCCCACCACGTGATCGTCAGCGACGAAGAAGATTACGTGTCGCGCGTGCGGGAGATCAGCGGCGGCCAGGGCGCTCGCATCACCTTCGATCCGGTGGCTGGCCCAGGCATTGAAAAGCTGGCTGCGGCGGCGGCCCATGGCGGCGTCCTCATCGAATACGGGGCGCTGGCCGGAGCGCCGACACCGTTCCCGCTGGTGGCGGCGATGGTCAGCGCCTTGAGCGTCCACGGCTATACATTGATGCAGGTCACACGCGATCCGGCAACTGCCGCGACGGCGAAGAAGTATGTCTTCGACCGGTTGGCCGACGAGCGCTTCGTGCCCAAGATCGCCCGGACATTCCCATTCGCGGAGACTGTCGCGGCATATCAATTCCTGGAGTCGAACCAGCAGGTGGGCAAGGTGGTGGTCCGCGTCTCGTAGTTCCGATCGGAAACCCTCTGATGCTCGAAGGGGGACAGGCTCATGCCCATCCCCCTTCAGTTCATTGACCTTCAAACAGGCCTTGAAGAAAGCGCTACGCCACGGCCGTGGGCGCGGCCTGCTCCTCGACCTCGATCTTGCTGCCTACTTCTGCGGCGGCCTGCGCCAGCACCCGGTGATGGATGGTGAACAGGGCAAGTTCCAGCCGGTCGCTTACTCCGGTCTTGTCGTAGATTGACCGCAAATAGTTCTTGATCACCTGCTCGGTGGTCTTGAGCCGGAAGGCGATCTCGCGGTTCTTGCAGCCCTGGACGATGAGCGCCACGATCCGCATCTCCTTGGGGGTGAGCCGGTCCCGGACCCGTGTTCCCACCATATCCTCTTCGGCGGATTCGGGTTGCACCAGCTGGGGAGGCGCCCAGGTGTCGCCGCTGGCGACCCGGCGAACACACTCCACCAGCGCCGGCCCGTTGACGTTGCGAAAAACCACCCCCCGAAAGCCCTGTTGCAGATACATCCCCGCAGCGTCGTTGTTCTCTGCAATCACGATGCCCCGGCTGCCCGTGGTCTCAAGAAGAATGCGCAGCCGGATCAGGTCCGGCCGCAACGACGCCGCAACCAAGACAATGGATCCAGGGAAAGTGGTGATGGCATGGTGCATGCGATCCAGGTCTGTGCACTGGGCAATGATGCGCATATCTTCGTCCATAGCCAGCACCTTGGCGGTGCCTACGCGAAAGATTGCCTGCGAATCGGCCAGGATGATCTTGTTCATGATGTCCGCCTCATCTGCCTCGTATTCCCGATTGAAGGACTTTGAGCCGGCTCGATTCTCCCCCCGGAAAAACGGAACCGGCTTGGGCTCAGGTATCTGTTCCTGCCCCTTGCGGCACTATCGGCAGAAGAGCAAAAACTCTTGCAAATGCCCGCAATTGCGACACTGCGAATTGCCCGGAGTCCTTTCCTCGCCTGCTGGAGATGAAAATCATTCTTCCTCCGCAGGTTTTCCTACTAGTCAGGTTACAACTTGCTAACGCGCTGCATCGCGAAAATCCGTTTGATCCCTTTGATACTTTTGGGGGAAGGCAGGCCCTGAACCGGGCATACGGCGAGGCCGACTCTGCTGCCGGTGGATGACGACGCAAACGCGCTGGAAACCGCGGAGCAGAACCCGCGGCGGGAATATGGAACCATTTACCGGGTGATGGGCGCGGCTGGTGGCCAGGCCGCGCTTTACACGCTGGCCCAACTGAAAACCCGCCCAGAGCCGGTGGCGCTGCTGACCGGCGACCAGCGCATGCCGGGCAGGCCGGCTAACAGCCACCTTTTTGAGGGGCCTCATGCGATCGGGGGCCGCTGGCCGCTCAAGGACCGCCGGGTACGCAGCTTTCTCTCCCGCAGCCACATGCCCTGCGCCGGCTGGATGTTGCCGGCAACGAGGATGCCTTGAATCTGCTGAAGAAGCGCCAAGTCGATCCGTAACGGTCGCCTGGTACTGTTTGCCGACGGCAGCAGGCCAATTGTTTCCATTAGCAAACTCCAATCTCTTTTTCAACACGGCTAGACAATGAAGTTGGTCCGTCCCGTGCCGATGGAGGAGATTATGAGGCTTGGATGATGGATCGCACGGAATTCCTTGAGGCCGCGCTGGACAATCTTCCAGAAGGCATCGCCCTGCTCGGCGAAAAGTGCCGTGTGCTGTTCTGGAACAAGGCCGCGGAGGCCGTTACCGGGCACGCCGCCATGGACCTGATGGGCCGGCCTGTGCCTGAGACGCTGAAGCCGCTGTTGGACCAGTGCGCTCCGCCTGGAGATCCAGAGCCCAATTCCGGCCCCCAACCAGGGCACGGATTCCTGGTTCACGCGCGCCACAAACTAGGACACGAAGTGCCGGCGATGGTGCGAATTCTGGTGTTGCGCGACGGAATGGGGGGGCGCATCGGCACGGCAGTTTTGTTTCATCCCGCGGAATGCCTGGATGCGCTGCCGCGCGGCGAGACGGGCGAAGACGAAGGAGTAGAGACCAGCCAGACGGATCTCAAGAACCGGCTGGAGACGCTGTTTGAGGACTTTACGCACGGTGAGCTGCCATTCGGCGTGCTGTGGATCACCGTCGACCAGGCCCACGAGTTGCGCAAGACTCACGGCGCCGGCGCCTGCGAGACCATGCTCGAAAAAGTGGAACGGGCCCTGGCGCAGGGGTTGCGGCCGGCCGAGAATCTGGGGCGTTGGGGCGAGAACGAATTCCTCGTAATCTCGCATGAGCGGACGCCGGCGATGCTGGCGGTTCATGCCCAGGTTCTGGCTGGGCTGGCCAGAACGGCGGACTTCCACTGGTGGGGCGACCGGGTATCGCTCACTGTGAGTATTGGCGCTGCCCAGGCGGAACAGACCGGGACTTTGGCGGATCTGCTCGAAAGGGCGAAAGCTGCTATGTTATCCAGCTTTCATGCGGGCGGAAACCAGATAACATCCGCGCCGGAGGGGCGTTCATGTTTGCCATCATAGGCATTGTCGTTGTCTTTGGAGCGGTCATTGGCGGCTTCCTGATGGAAAAGGGCCACATCTCCGTTCTGGTCCAGCCGGCCGAGCTGCTGATTCTGGGCGGCGCGGCCATCGGCACGCTGCTGGTGGCCAATCCGATCCACATCATCAAAGGGGTCGTGGCAGGTTTGCTGGGCATTATGAAAGGCTCCCCGTTCGGTAAGCCGCGTTACCTGAGCACGCTCAAGATGATGTACCAGTTCTTGAACAAGGTGCGCAAGGAGGGACTGCTGAGCGTCGAGATGGACGTCGAGAAGCCCAGTGAGAGCTCGATCTTCAAAAACTATCCCGATTTCCTCAACGACCATCATGCCAGGGACTTCGTGTGCGACACGCTGCGCACGGCCATCACCGGAGGCGTGGAGCCGTTCGACATGGACCAGATGATGGAGCTGGACATGGAAGTGCATCACCACGAGGCGACGCAGCCGATCGCCTCGCTGAGCACGATAGCCGACGCGTTGCCGGGGTTAGGGATTGTGGCGGCGGTGCTGGGCGTGGTCATCACCATGGGCTCGCTGGGCGGCCCGCCGGAAGAGATCGGCGCCCATGTTGCGGCGGCGCTGGTGGGGACCTTTCTGGGCATTCTGGCGTGCTATGGCCTGGTCGGTCCCTTGAGTTCGAACATGAGCAAAACGGCCGATGCGCACAACGAGTACCTGCATGTGCTGCGGGTGCTGCTGCTTTCCTTTCTCAAGGGCTCGGCGCCCATGATCGCCATCGAGATGGGCCGGCGCGCGATTCCCGCCCATGTGCGGCCCAGCTTCGACGAGATGGAAAAGAACTGCAAGGGACAGGCTGCGGGCGCTGAAGCGGCCGCGGCCTAGATCCTGCCGATCACTTCTGGGAGAAATGGGGCATCATGACGGCCAAGACTCAACCCATCATCGTCATCAAGAAGAAGGGCGGCCACGGCGGCCACCACGGCGGCGCGTGGAAGGTGGCCTATGCCGACTTTGTCACCGCCATGATGGCGCTGTTCATCGTTCTCTGGCTGATGGGCTCCAGCGAAAAGGTCAAGAAGGCCGTGGCCGGCTACTTCAACGACCCCAAAGGCACCGCCAACCTGCTGGGCACCACCATGGCCGGGGACGGCGTAGCCGTGATCACTAAACCCTCAGACAACATGAAGAAGCTGAAAGAAAAGCTCGAAGAGGAGATCAAGGCAAAGAAGGAGTTGGAGCAGCTTTCCAAGCAGATTGAGATGACCATCACGCCCGAGGGACTGCGCATCGAGCTGCTGGAGGGCAAGAATGGAACCTTCTATGAACTCGGGAGCGCGAAACTGAGCGCCAGCGGACAGGAGTTGCTGGCGCTGTTGGCCGCGGAGTTGAAGACCCTGCCCAATTCGCTGCTGATCGAGGGCCACACCGACGCCACGCCCTACTCGAATGACAACAACTACAGCAACTGGGATCTTTCCGCCGACCGCGCCAACTCCGCGCGGCGCCTGCTGCAACAGAACGGCGTTCGCAGCGATCAGGTCACCCAGGTGCGCGGCTATGCCGACCAGATGTTGCGGGTAAAAGACAATCCCACCGACCCCTCCAACCGCAGGGTCTCGATCCTGGTAAAGAACGACACCGAAAATGTGCCGACCATCACTGCGGCCAAGATTCTGGACGGCTCTTCGCCGTTGCCGGGATCCGCGACGGCAACCGCGCCGGCAGAAGGCGCAGCCAAGCCAAAAGGCACTCCACCGGCTGGGAAACCTGCGCCCGGTCCTGCGGCTCAGGCGCCAATTCCGCTCCCGGCTCCAGCTCCGGCCAAGCCTTCGGCAGGCACTCCCGCAGCCAAGCCCGGCCTGATGGACAAACTGAAAAGCATGTTGCCGGGCGCGAAGAAGTAGCCGGCTTACAAACCCGCAAGGGCGCGTTCACCGGAAGTCCGCTCCCGCCCGCAATGTCGCCCGGAAGGCGGTTGCCCAGGGCAACAAACGGGGATGGCTCACGGATTGAGGGTGGGCTCTCACAATTAATATCTGAAAACTGACCACTGAAAACTGACCACTGACCACTGAAATGGTGTACTCTGGTGTGCGCAAGAGAAAGCGTTTACTCGGAGGGCCTTCTTTCCATGACCATCGTCGCCGGCGTTGACTTCGGCACACTTAGCGTTCGCGTTACTCTCGTCGACAGCCACAAGGGCCCCATCGGAACCGCGTCGGCCTCTTACCCGCTCCACCGCCGCCGCGAGGACCCAAACTTCGCCACCCAGTCTCACGCCGACCAGATGGCGGCTCTGGCCGCCGCCACCCGCGAAGCGCTCCTGACAACCGGCGTACACGGCGACGACGTAGCCGCCATTGCGCTCGACACCACCGGCTCCAGCGTGATTCCCGTCGGCGAGGGCCTGGAACCACTGGACGAATACTACCTCTGGTGCGATCATCGCGCCTTTGCCGAAGCCGAGGAGATTACGGCAAAAGCGCATGAAATGGGCTTTGAAGGCATCGAGTGGTGCGGCGGCGTCTACTCTCACGAGTGGGGATTCGCCAAGCTGCTGCACTGGCTGCGCCACAACCCCGAGAAGCGTTCCCGCTTTGTCACCGCTCTCGAGCATTGCGACATGGTGGCCGCCACTCTGAGCGGCATCACTACCGTCAGCGGGCTCAAGCGCAGCGTCTGCGCCATGGGCCACAAGTGGATGTGGAACCCCAGGTGGGGCGGGCTGCCGCCGGAGGAGTTTCTGGTGGCCGTCGACCCGCTTTTCGCCGGCGTGCGCGCCAAAATGGGCGGCGAATACCTGACCAGCGATCACCTCGCCGGTCATCTTTCGCCCAAATGGGCTGAGGCGCTGGGCCTGCGCGCCGGAATCCCCATCCCCGTGGGCGCATTCGACGCCCATTGGGACGCCATCGGCTCCAACATCCGCGAAGGCGACGCGGTAAACGTGGTCGGCACCTCCACCTGCATCATCGCCATGGCCCGCGAGGCGCAACTGGTTCCCGGCGTCTGCGGCGTGGTGCCGGGCAGCGTGCATCCCGCTTATACCGGCATCGAGGCCGGCCTCTCAGCCGTGGGAGACATCTTTGACGGCATCGCCCGCCGTGCCGGCACAACAGTCTCCGCGCTCTCGGAAGGCCTGGAAGCGTACAAGGCGGGCCAGACCGGCCTGCTCCGCCTGAGTTGGGACAACGGCGACCGCACGGTGCTTGTGAATCCTGAGTTGGGCGGCGTGACGCTGGGTTGGAACCTGGTGAGCACCGCGCAGGATGAGCTGTTCGCCGCCATCGAGGGCACCGCCTTCCACACCCGCATCATCCTGGAGCGCATGGCCGAATACGGCGTCCGCGTCGATCGCGTCATCAACGCCGGCGGCATTCCGCAGAAGAGTGAAGTGCTGAACCAGGTTTATGCCAACGTGCTCTCGAAGCCGGTCCTGGTGCCCGTGGGCATTCCCACCAGCCTCGGCTCGGGGATCTTTGCATTGCTGGCCGCAGGCGCCTACAAGACCATTGAAGAAGCGCAAGCCGCGGTCTGTCTGCCTCTGCGCACGGTCGAACCCGACCCCAAAGCCGCCGCGGTATACGAACAGCTCTACCGGCATTATCGCGATGTGTACTTTGCCTTGGGCCTCCGCGATGCGGCGCCAGTCGCCCTCGGCCGGGTTTTGCCGGAGCTGAGAAAGATTGCGGCCGAGGTGCGGAAGGCGGATTAAGGCCAATCTGACCAGTCGGCTCGGATACAGGCTTTGAACTACGACAGGAATTGATTCATCAGCAAGGAGCGAATGCATGGAACGGCGAAATTTCCTGAAAGCGGCAGCGGCATCTACAGCCGCAGCGCTGGTCTTTGGCCGGCGCCGAGCGTTGGCCCAGCAGACGGACAGCCACATTGAAATCCTGGTGGACGAGCCTATCGCCACCATCGCGCCCGAAATCTACGGGCACTTTACCGAGCACCTCGGCTCGGTCATCTACGACGGCATCTACGTCGGCGACGATTCGAAGATTCCCAACCAGCATGGCTTGCGCTCCGCAATCATTGAGAAGATGCGCGCCATCAAGGCTCCCGTCGTGCGCTGGCCGGGCGGCTGCTTTGCCGACAGTTACGACTGGCGCGACGGCATCGGCCCCAGAAACAAGCGCCCTCGCCACACCAACTTCTGGACCGATAACTTCACCGCTGCGCAACAGAAGCAGAACATCCCGCAGGTCTACGAGCCGAACGAGTTCGGCACCGACGATTTTGCGCGCTTCTGCAAGCTGTGCGGCGCCGAGCCCTACATCGCCGCCAACGTGCGCAGCCTGACGCCGCTCGACTTCGACCACTGGGTGGAGTACTGCAACTCGCCGCGCGGAACCACGACGCTGGCCGAGACCCGCGCGGCCGACGGCTCTCGCGATCCATACAACGTGCGCTATTGGGGTGTGGGCAACGAGAGCTGGGGTTGCGGCGGTAACTTTGACCCCGAAGACTACGCCATCGAGTTCAAGCGCTACACCACCTGGGTTCCCAGCTACGGTGTGCCGCTGCGCTTTGTCGCCTCAGGACCCAACAGCGATGAGCAGGCCTGGACACGCGGCTTCTTCAACAAGCTCTACCACGGCCAACCCAGCCACGATCCTCACAGCGTGTGGGGCCTGAGCGTCCATCACTACGCGTGGAATCTCTCCCGCGGCAAGACCCAGGACTGGGACGCAGGCAAGGGCGACGCGCTCAAGTTCGACCCCATCGACTGGTATGAGTTGGGCAAGGAGACCGATCGCATGGAGGGCATCATCCTCGATCACTGGACCGCGCTCGGCGAGTTCGATCTCGATCACAAGGTGAAGCTTGTCGTGGATGAGTACGGCCCCTGGTATCGCCCCGGCACCGAAAACTCTCCTGAACAGTTGCTTGGCCAGATGATCACCGTCCGCGACGCCGTCATGACCGCCATCTCGCTCGACACCTTCAACCGCAATGCCGACAAGGTGGGCATGGCCGCCTGCGCGCAACTGGTCAACAATCTCAATGCGCTCTTCCTCACGCACGGAGACAAGTTCGCCACCACGCCGGTCTTCAACGTCTTCGAGCTCTACGCGGCGCACCAGGGCGGCACGGCGCTGCGCTCCGAGTTCTCAGCCCCTGAGGTCCGCTATGACCGCGACGGCAAGCCGGCCAGCTTCTGGGGCCTCAAGGGATCGGCCTCGCTCAAGGGCAAGACGCTCACCCTCACCGCGGTCAACCCCGACGTAAGCCAGCCGCGCGAGACCGAAATCGTCCTGCGCGGCGCAAGCGCGGCCGGAGCCAAAGCCTGGGTTGTCGCCGAGAGCGACATCCACGCCCACAACACCCTCGACCAGCCGGACCAGGTCAAAACCCGCACCGCCGAGGTCAGCCTGCGCCCCGGCTCGCTGAGCTTCACCTTCCCGCCCGCTTCGGTGGTGAAAATCGAGGTCCAGTTGAGTTAGCAGGAAACGAATAACTTGCCTGTACGCAACAGGCCGGAGCTTCCGCTCCGGCCTTTGCTCTCGATCAAGTTCTCAGCACATTGTTAGAAATCCAACCGTAGCCCAAACTGCATCCGGCGGAAGGTGCGGTCGCCAAGGCGGCTTGGGTGCGCCGCTTGAACTACGATCCCAGGTCTCAGAAGAGAGACCTGTGGCACCCGGCTGGGGCTGAAGCCGCCCAGCCGAGGGTGAGAGGCACGCGCCACAGTTTCACAGTATTTGCGTCGAATTACGCCGCTCTGAGATGCCCATCGTAATCCATTGATTATGCTTGGGTTGCGAGGGCCTCCAAATTTCACAGAAGCACATTATCTATGTTTTCGTGAAACCGTCCGTGGTAAGCCATTGAATCTGCATGGGTTAAAGCGGCTCCACAGTTTCACGGCCCAAGAACGCGATTTTCCGGGACCAGGCGGCACCGGGGCACTTGCTGTCAAGCGTTTTCGTTTGAAGTATTTGCAAGGCATTCACCCGCAGTGAAAGTAGGGATTGAGGTAGACTTTTTCGCTTAAAAAGCTTCAGCAGGCGGTGCGGCGGCCCCGGTGGAGTCCGATTTGGCCACGGGGAACGCATGTGCGGCAAGCGAGACTCCGGGCAGGGTTTCGATAAGGTACTCGACAATCCGGGACAGCGATGCGTCGCGCTCGGCTGCCCAAACCCGCGCCCGGCGGTATGCCTGGTCGCTGACGATAACAGTGATGTTTTTCATGGTTTGCACTCCGAGGGCGCAGGGTGGTTGAGCCACCCCAGCGACGAAGACCTGTCGCCGGGGACCCCGGTGGTTTCCTGCCTGTCCTCTACTTGCTATTGTGCGCGAAGGGAGAGTAATTATCTGCAAACCGCGTCCAGCGATACACCCAGGTCTCAGAGGCGAGACATGGGGCACCCGGCCATATTGAGCGCCAAAACCTGAGTATCAGGATGGGAATGCGGCGCATGACCCGGCTTACCAATGGGTTTTCTAAGAAGTGGGAGAACCTGCAAGCCGCTTATTCCCTATGGTTTGCGTATTATAACTTTTGCCGCGTTCACCAGACGTTGAAAGTCACACCGGCCATGGAAAGCGGAATTGCAACCCGCGTGTGGGAGATTTCAGGCCTGATAGCGGCTTAACCGGATCGCGGGAAGCGGAGGCTCAGGGCTTCCGCTTTTTTCTTGAGGGAAGCAAAGGTGCGGGAGGATTGATCCTGAAACTCCAGTCGCACTGATTTGGATGAAAACAGTACAGGATTTGGCTACAATCTGACTCTTGCTTCACCTTGAACAGTGTGGATTGGCAATTTGGACAATGGAGGATCATTCAGTCTTCTTTCTCTCTTATTAGATTTGGAGAGAAGCGTCATTTCCAAAGATCATTTTCTCGATAGCCTTATCACGATCCCATGCCGCTTTTTGCAATTTGACAGTTTCCTCGCGTGGAAGGAATTCGTTTCCGCCTTCCTTACAGACAACGATCTCCAATCCGCCAATACCCGCAGTATTCAGGTGATGGGACGCCATAATCATGTGGGCAGCAAGGGGAATCAATTGCTCTGCGGTGAGAAATTGATGGTAGAACCTGTGAATCCAGAAAATAGCTGGAGTTCCCATATCCCCGGCAATGTCGAATCCGTCTGACGGCTCACAAAACGGAGTCCATTGCCCCTCTTGCATGGCAAGCTGAAACCGGAATAGTTGAAAGGGCGGAATAACAATCAACCCCTGAGCGTCCCATCTCTCTGCCTCGGGAATACTATCGGCAATCTCCTGAATTGATGCTTCAGGGGCTTCGCCATTAAACCGCAAGAGAATAGCCTCTGCGGTGGTGTCTGCGGTCTTCTTATCCAAAGCACAAGAGACTACCATGTGGCCGTTAGTCTTAATCTTGCTGCGATTCGTCCAAGAGCGAATCACCTGCCCTATGTGACGGCCATTTCTCAGCGTTTCTATATTGCGCGTCCACTGCGTATCGCTGGCCAATATAGTCCCATCTGAGCCAACCATTCCGATTTGCATGGTCAATGGAATGCCCTCCGGGCTGAGAATACTTTGCCTATCTTGACTTGAACGTTGCTTTACCATTACGCTCCTATCTAGGAGCGCATACGCCGATTCAGCCCGTGCCGTCTGCCAAGAATGCAACGGTCGAACTCGACCGCTTCACGGATTATATGCCGCACGTCAAGGCCCCTGATCGGGGCCTTTTCGTTTGCCCTATAATAGCGCAAATTGGAAAAACCGGCGCGGAGACCAAGCGAACCCGCCGCTAGCAAAGGAGTTGCCATGAATCGCTCACTCGCTTTTTTGCTGCTCACGTTCTCCACCATTTCGCTCGCTCAAGCTCCGCAGTTCAAGAGCGGGTCCACCGTCTACATTGAACCGATGGACGGATACGAAACCTATCTTGCCGCTGCAATTGTTAAGAAGCATGTTCCGCTGACCGTGGTAGCTGACAAAGGCAAGGCGGATTACATCATCACGAGCAACGTCAACCATCAGACTCCTAGCCAACCAGCGGTTGTCGTCAACGACTCCAGCGTGAATAAAAACGCGGTGAACAGCACGAATGTCAATAACGGCAACAATGACGCGTGGAATCAAGGGTGGGAATTAGGTAGCCAGAGGGCAGCGGAACGAAGGGCTGCTCATGCCGCCCTCGGATCAACCAGTGTGAGCATTTCCATAGTCGATCCGCGATCTTCGCAGATTGTTTTCGCATATTCAGCAGGCAAGACGGGAACCAATCAGTTCGAGAAAACAGCGGAGACTTGTGCGAAGAGCGTGAAAGAGTTCATTGAAAAGTCCGAGAAGCCAAAGAAATAAGCAATTCCCTTACCAAACTTTTTAGCTGCAACGCAGTGATAGGACAGTACTAGAAACTTCGCCAGTTTCTTCCCCAAGCGACAACCGTGAAACGGCCGTCGGACGCTCCCAAAAAACTTCCGCGCTGCGCGATTGCAACCGGACGAACTTATTGCTGCTGTTGCATCTGCTGCAAATCAATGAAGGGCAAAATGGGCTGCGGAGGCTGTTGGGCGCGCTCCACCAGCACGCTCCAATCGTCCGGGATGGGCAGCTTGCGGTCCAGGGCCGGCGGTTGGTCGCTGGCCTCCACATGCACGGCCACATAGAGCTCGCTTTCGGCCTTGCCGCGGAAGATGCCGTGCGTCGGAGGCACATCGGCGTAATCCCGGCCCACGGCCGTGCGGATGTGCCGGTGGTGGGCCACCAGGTTGTTGGTGGGATCGAATCCCACCCAGCCCAGATACGGCAGCAGCACATCGACCCACGCGTGGGTGGCGTCCGGCGTCGAGCGATCGTGGTCCTCACGGCTCCGGTACAGGTAGCCGGAAACATAGCGGGCCGGAATCCGCACGTGGCGCAAGAGCGCGATCATGGTGTGGGCAAAGTCCTGGCAGACGCCCTTGCCGCTGACGATGGCTTCATCGATCGGCGAGTCCACGCGCGTGGAGCGCGGCACATACTCGAAGTAGTCGAAGAGCCGCTGGTTCAGCTCCTGCACCAGCATCAACGGATCGTCCCGGCGGGTGACGCCCATCTGCTTGGCCAGCAGCGTCAGCGCCGGAGTCTCGACGGCAAAGGTCGAGGGCAGCAGCATCTCCCAGTAGTCGCCGGCCTCGACCAGGTCGTCGAGCGCCTCCCAAGCGTCGGGCGACAGGAAACGGGGCACATCGGGCAGCACCTGCTGCTCCACCACCGACTCGGCCACAATCACCAGTTGGTTGTGCTCGCCGGGAATATCGAAGTGCTGCACGTTGTTGCCCAGGTGGTCGCGATAGCTGAAGACGCGGCACCGCGGGCTCACCGACAGCGAAAACATGAGACAGTGCTGGTTCGAGTCCGAGCGCGGATTCATGCGCGCCTCCATGACGCTCTCGCTGATGGGGTCCGAGTAGCGGAAGCGCGTAAGGTGCCGTATGGAATAAAAATTCATCTTCGCTCCCCGTTTCTTGCTAAACCGCCAGTGCGGACTGGATGGAGTACTGCACATAGTAACGGTAGATGAGTTCATGAATGCGCATGCATTGCTCCCGGATGGTGTGCAGGAAGCTCGCCGTATCGCCCGCCAGGATCTCCCCCATCGTGGTGTAGCCGAGCATGGCGTTAAGCCGGCCGATGACCGCAGTCAACTCGTCCGGAGTACGGCGCCCGCCGCTGCGCTGGATGGATTCGACAGCGCGCCGGATGGCGTCGACGGCGTAGCGGATGGCATGGGGAAAGCCGCGGTTGAGAAGCAGGAATTCCAGAATGCGGCCGGGCGAGAGATCGGCGGTGTAGACCTGGCAGTAGGCCTCGAAGGAGGTACAACAGCGCAGCAGCCCCACCAGCTCAAGATACTGGTATCCGGAGTCCTCGCGCTCATGCACCTGAAACAGATCCGGCTGGTAGACCTCGAGCAGCGTGGCGGTGGCGTAGGCCCGTTCCAGGTAGCGGCCCAGGCGGATGAACTGCCAGCCCTGGCCATGGATCATGGTGGTGTCGCTCACACCCTGGAACAGGTGAATGCCATCCACCACCGACGCCAGCAAATCGTTGATGCTGGTGCGGACCTGGACCTGCGCGAGCGGCGCGTGCATCTGGTGGAAAAGCCGGTTCAGCCGCTGCCACTGCTCGCTCGAAATCTCCTCGCGCACCTGGCCCGCGTTTTCCCGGGCCCCGTTCACGCAAAACGTGACGCTGGCCGGGCTGAGGCTGTCGAATATCAGCTTGCTGGCCATCGCATCCAGATCGCCGTTCCACTCCATGCCCACCGGATTGCCCAGCGAAGCCACCATTCGCTGCCAGCGCTTTTCCGCGCTGGTGTCGCTGGTATCCAGCATCAGGCTCATGGTCACGTCAAGCTGGCGCACGGTGTTCTCCGCCCGCTCCAGGTAGCGGCTCATCCAGTAGAGATTGTCGGCAACGCGCGATAGCATCGCAAGTACCTTCCCCAACCCTGTGTTGGACTATTGTTCCAGAACCCACGTGTCTTTACTGCCGCCGCCTTGCGAGGAGTTCACCACCAGCGAACCCTTTTCCAGAGCCACCCGCGTCAGCCCTCCAGGTACGATGTTCACCTTGTCGCCAAACAGCACGTAAGGGCGCAGGTCCACGTGGCGCGGCTCCAGATGGTTGCCGATCAGGCATGGAGCGCGGGAAAAATCCAGCGTGGGCTGCGCAATGTAGTTGCGCGGGTTGGCTTCGATCTGGCGGGCAAACTCCTCCCGCTGGCGCGCCGTCGAGTGCGGACCGATCAACATTCCATAGCCGCCGCTCTCACCGACCGCCTTTACCACCAGCTTGTCCAGGTTGGCCAGCACGTGCCGGCGCTCCTTCTCATCCGTCAGCAGGTAGGTCTCCACGTTGGCCAGAATCGGTTCCTCGTCCAGGTAGTAGCGGATGATGCGCGGCACATACGCATAAACTGCCTTGTCGTCGGCCAGCCCCGTGCCGAAGGCGTTGGTCACCGTCACGTTGCCGGCGTGGTAGGCGTTGAACAGACCCGCGCAGCCCAGCGACGAGTCCGAGAGAAAGATCAACGGATCGCTGAAGTCGTCGTCCACGCGGCGGTAGATCACGTCCACGCGCTTGAGCCCGTCGGTGGTGCGCATGTAGACGATGTTGTCGTGGGTCACCAGGTCGCGGCCTTCGACCAGGTCGATGCCCATCTGCCGGGCCAGATAGGTGTGCTCGAAGTACGCGGAGTTGAAGACTCCCGGCGTCAGCAGCACGATATTCGGCTCCGGCCGGCCCTCCGGCGCCAGCGAACGCAGCGTGGCCAGCAGCAGTTGCGGATAGTGCTCGATGGGCCGCACCCCGTAGCTGTGGAAGAGCTTCGGGAAGGTCCGCTTCATTACCCGGCGGTTGGTCAGCATGTAGCTCACCCCGGAGGGCACCCTGAGATTGTCTTCGAGCACCACAAACTCGCCGGTATTCAGCCGCAGCAGGTCGGAGCCCACCACCGCGATGTAGACATTCCGCGGCACCTGCAAGCCTCGCATCTGCCGCCGGTAGTGCTTGCAACTGTAAACCAGTTCGCGCGGCACCACCCGGTCGTTCAGGATCTTGGCGTCGAAGTAGACGTCGTGCAGAAAGTGGTTGAGCGCGGTGATGCGCTGGGTCAGGCCGCGCTCGATCCGGTCCCACTCCTCGGCCGTAACCAGCCGCGGCAGCAGGTCATAGGGAAAGATGCGCTCCGTGCCCTCGTCGCGCCCGTAGACGGTGAAGGTAATGCCCTGGGTCAGAAACGACAGGTCCGCCGACTGCTTGCGCCGCTGCAACTCCTCCTTGGGCAGCCGCGCCAGCGTCTCGGCCAGCGCCCGGTACTGCGGCCGCACTTCGCCGTTCCGCTCGCGCATCTCGTCGAATGCCTGGTCGAGAGGATAGTCTCCAAAGAGCGTCTCCAGTTCCACTGTAGGTCCAGCGCTCATGAGGGGCAGTGTGCTTTCCTTGCCGCAAATTCGGGCTCCGGCGGCGAATGAGATGCAGCCTCCCAGGCCAGGTGCGCCGCACCCGCCCCGCTCCAGCTTCCAACCCCATCCCGCCTGAACCCTGTTCTTTAGCTTGTAACACACAGGGTATAAAGGAGCCATCAGGAAAGGGTGAAGGGCGGAGAAAAGCGGCATGGACCGCAAAGGGTGAGCCTCGGGAGACGCCGACGGCAGCCTTCCTTTTCCCTGGCCTGACCACGTTTTCGAGCTTCCCTATTTCGAGCAGCCGGACCAGCCTGCCACGGCCAGCCACGAAGCGGGTCAGGTGGGGGCTATGATGAAAAAGAGGGTAAGAACATGACAAATCCTGAGGCCTTGCAAGCCGTTCAACTTCCCTTGCCGACAAACGACCCAGGCGCCTCGGTTTTTTCCGCGCTGGAACAGCGAAAGACCACGCGGGAGATCAGCGCGACGCCACTGCCCAGGCAGTTGCTTTCGAATCTCCTGTGGGCCGCCTGCGGGGTAAATCGCACCGCCGGCCCGTTTGGAGTCCCTGGCAGGACAGCCGCCTCGGCCAGCAACTCGCAGGAAATTGACATTTATGTCGCCGTCAAGGAGGGCGTCTATCTATACGACGCATTCAACAACCTGTTAGCGCCCATCGCCGCCGGCGATCTGCGCGCCTCCGCGATGACTCCCGGCCAGCGAGGCATCGATGCGAAAGCGCCTGTGCAACTGATCTACGTCGTCGACGTTCATCGGCTGACCCATACGGCGGGCTTTCAGGAGCCCGGGTTGCACGATCCTGAAGTTCAGAAGTCGTACTACTACGTAGATACCGGCCTCATTGCGGGCAACGTGCATTTGTTCGCCGCGGCACAGGGATTGGCGGCATGGTTTCACAACTGCGATAAGGCCGGCCTCGCGAAATCGCTCGGTTTGCGGCCGGAACAGCGGGTGCTCTTTGCTCAGTCGGTCGGATATCCTGAGAAAAAGATCGCGGAACTTGAAGGTTCGCAAAATTACGCTCGTCGTGCTTGAGCGTTCACAATGGCCCGTGGTGAAGCTGGTTGCGGAAAACATCGTTGCAGCCGTAAACGTGGCGCAACACGGCAACTATCTCGAAGTAGACGTACCGTTCAAGGAATAGGGGTACGCATGCTTTTTGAGGGTAAACGCTCGACAAAATGAGGAAAGGGCGCCGAGCCGCCCATCTCCTGGTAAACGCCCGGAATCGTTATGCTTTTCGCCCACAGAGGCAGTTCTGGTCTTGCGAATCCGCTCGCCAGCGCCACAATTCCGGAGAATCGGTGCAAAAAAGCACGCTTCCAGGGAATATAATCGATTCACCTTCCCGTTCATACCAAGTTGTTCGTGCATCGCTACGGAGCCTCGACGCAGCCAACAGGGAGGCAAATCATCAAGGAGAATGGACTATGCCCAAGAGTGCAAACGACGTGGTAAAGCTGGCCAAGGATACTGGCGCGAAGATCGTGGACCTGAGGTTTATCGACCTGCCCGGCATGTGGCAGCATTTTTCTATCCCGGTCGAAGACCTGGATGAAGATCTGTTCACCGAGGGGATCGGGTTCGACGGCTCCAGCATCCGCGGTTTCCAACAGATCAACGAAAGCGACATGCTGCTTTTCCCGGACCCGGAGACGGCGTATCCGGACCCCTGTCTGGAGATTCCCACGCTGAGCATCATCTGCGATGTGAAGGACCCGATCTCGGGCAAGCCCTATGGCCGCGACCCGCGCTTCATCTTGCAAAAGGCGGAAGCGTACCTGAAGAACAGCGGCATCGCGGATGTTAGCTACTGGGGCCCGGAGCTGGAGTTCTACATGTTCGACGACGTTCGCTACGACCAGACCGCTTACACCGGCTACTATCGCATCGACTCGAGTGAAGGCGTTTGGAATACGGGCCGCGAGGAAGGCCCCAACCTGGGCTACAAGCTCCGCCACAAAGAGGGCTACTTCCCGGTGCCGCCCTCCGATCAGTTTCAGGATCTGCGCTCCGAAATCATTTTGAAGATGAGGGAGGTCGGCATCCCTGCGGAAGTGCACCATCACGAGGTGGGAACCGCCGGCCAGGCCGAGATCGACATGCGGTTCTCGCCGCTGAAGAAAATGGCGGACAACGTGATGTATTACAAGTACATCATCCGCAACGTCTGCAGGAAGCACGGCAAGGTGGCCACCTTCATGCCCAAGCCGATCTTCGGCGATAACGGCTCCGGCATGCATGTGCACCAGAGCCTGTGGAAGGGCGACACCAATCTCTTTTACGATCCCAAAGGCTACAGCCTGCTGAGCCAGACGGCTCTCTATTACATCGGCGGCCTGCTCAAGCACGCTCCGGCGCTGCTGGCGTTGTGCGCTCCCACGACCAACTCGTATCGCCGCCTCGTGCCGGGTTACGAGGCGCCGGTAAACCTGGCGTATTCGCAGCGCAATCGCTCCGCCGCGGTGCGCATTCCGGTGTATTCGAAGAGCCCCAAGGGCAAGCGCATCGAGTTCCGCTGTCCGGATCCGTCGGCGAACCCCTACCTGTGCTTTTCCGCCCTGCTGATGGCCGGCCTGGACGGAATCAAGAACAAGATCGATCCGGGTGAACCGCTCGACAAGGATCTGTATGAACTGGAGCCGGAGGAGGCCGCGATGATCAAGAGCACGCCGGGCTCGCTGGGCGAGGTCCTGGTCGCGCTGGAGGAGGACCACGCTTTCCTGCTCGAAGGCAATGTGTTCACCGAGGACCTGATCTCGACATGGATCTCGTACAAGCGGGAACGCGAACTGGCGCCGGTCAACCTGCGCCCCGTGCCCTACGAGTTCTTTTTGTACTTCGACCTGTAGAACGCGGAAATCCACGCGTCCGAGCACGCCTTCGTTATTGAGTTCCCGGGCCGAGGCTTTCAATCGGCCCGGGAATCTCTACGCCTTGAAACCCCACCGCTTACCTCTGCCAATTGGCCGCCTCCCTGGAGTACTCTGGTTGCTCAGGAGATTCTTGCATCCGATGCCCAAGCCGCACCGCCTCGCCTTTGCCGTTCTGGCCGTTTTTGCTCTTGCTCTCACCCTCGTCCGCGCCCAGCAACCGGCGCCCCCTGCACCCATTGAGGACTACGTCCGCGCCCACTACACCAAGTACGAGTTCCGCATCCCCATGCGCGACGGCAAGCGGCTCTTCACCGCCGTCTACGTGCCCAAGGACCCCGCCGGCGGTCCCTATCCGTTCCTGATGGACCGCACCCCTTACAGCGTCGGTCCCTACGGCGAGGACCAGTACCCAAAGCACCTCGGACCCTCCGAAGAGTTCGAGAAGAGCGGCTATATCTTCGTCTACCAGGACGTGCGCGGGCGCTGGATGAGCGAAGGCGAATTCCAGGAAATGCGTCCCCACATCGACGAGAAAAAGTCCCCCCAGGACGTCGACGACGCCTCCGACACCTACGACACCATTGAGTTCCTGCTCAAGCAGGTGGCCGGCAACAACGGCAAGGCCGGCATCTGGGGCATCTCCTACCCCGGTTTCTACACCTCGGCCTCCATCATCGATTCCCACCCCGCCCTCGCCGCGGCGAGCCCGCAGGCGCCCATGACCGACCTCTTCCTGGGCGACGACGCCTATCATGGCGGAGCCTTCATGCTCTCGGCCAACTTCGGCTTCTACAACTTTTTCAAGCCCAACCAGAACCCGGAGACGCCCAGGCCCACCGTCGGCTTCGACTTCGGCACCCCGGACAGGTACCAGTTCTATCTCCAGGCCGGTAACATCGCCAACCTCGACAAGCTCTACCTGAAGGGCTCCAACTGGCTCTTCAACGACCAGGCAAAGCACAACACCTACGACGCCTACTGGCAGGCGCGCGATCTCTCCCGCCACATGAAGAACGTGCATTGCGCGGTGCTGGTGGTGGGCGGCTGGTACGACGCCGAAGACCTCTCCGGCCCCTACCGCACCTTCTACGCCATCAACAAATTCAACCCCGACACACCCACGACGCTGGTCGAGGGCCCCTGGGTCCACGGCGGCTGGGCGCACGGCGACGGCACCCACCTTGGCGATGTGCAGTTCAACTCGAAGACCGGCGATTACTTCCGCGCCAACATCCAGTTCCCTTTCTTCGAGCATTACCTCAAGGGCAAGGGCGCGGCCCAGCCCAAAGCCGTGGTCTTTGAGACCGGAACCAACGTCTGGCGCACCTTTGACGCCTGGCCCCCCAAGGCCGCGACGGCCAAAACCCTCTACTTCCACTCCGGCGGCAAGCTCAGCTTCGACCCGCCTGCCGAAACCAAAGGAGTCGACGAGTACGTCAGCGACCCCAACCATTCCGTTCCCTTTGTCGGCTACACCACCGACACCGTGCCCCAGCGCTACATGGTGGACGACCAGCGCTTCGCCAGCTACCGGCCCGACGTGCTGGTCTACGAAACCGATCCGCTCGACGAGGACGTGACCATCGCCGGCCCCATCTCGCCCAAACTGAAGATCGCCAGCACCGGCACCGACTCGGATTTTGATGTAAAATTCATCGACGTCTATCCGGAGAACTACCCTGACCCGGACGACTCGCTGAACGGCAGCAAGCGCATCCAGGACGCGCCGCCGCTGCACATGGGCGGCTACCAACAACTTCTGCGCGGGGAACCCTTCCGCGCCAAATTTCGTAACAGTTGGGAGAAGCCCGAGCCGCTGACGCCAGGCAAAGAGGCCGACGTCAACTTTACGATGCCCGATCTGTTTCACACCTTCCGCCGCGGCCATCGCATCATGGTCCAGGTCGAGAGCTCCTGGTTCCCGCTCACCGACCGCAATCCGCAGACCTTCACCGACATTCCCAACGCCAAACCGGAGGAGTTCCAGAAGGCCACCGAACAGGTTTTCCGCCAGAAAGACGCAGCTTCCGGCGTTGAAGTGCTGGTGCTGCCGTAACCGAAATTGCAGCGGGGCTTGCGTGGTTAGCCGAGTTAGCGTTGTTGGCCCCGCTTGCTCCGCCAACCCTGCTAACTCCGGTAACTCCGCTAACTTGCTAACCCATGAGGACTCCGATGCGCACTCGCAATTTTCGCACCATGCTTCTGCTGCCGGCCGCGCTTCTGCTGGCCGCCTCGCCTGTGATCCATGCCGAAGAAGGCATGTGGACCTTCGACAACCCGCCATTGAAACTGCTCAAGGCAAAATACAACTTCACACCCACGCAGGCCTGGCTCGACCACTTGCGCCTCTCCAGCGTTCGGCTCAACGACGGCGGATCAGGCTCCTTTGTCAGCTCCGACGGCCTGCTGCTTACGAACCATCACGTGGCCCGCGGCCAGTTGCAGAAGAACTCCACAGCCGAGCACGACTATCTCCTCAACGGTTTCTATGCCGCCACGCCGGACCAGGAGATGAAGTCTCCCGATCTGGAAATCAACGTTCTGATAGCCATGCAGGATGTGACCGCGCGGGTGCAGGGCGCGGCCAAAGGCATTACCGACGAGGCCAAGGCCCTGAAGGCCCGCGACGCCGAGATCGCCGCCCTCACCAAGGAAAGCACCGACGTTCTCAACAAAGCGCATAACGTCAAGACCGGCTATCGCTCCGACGTGGTTGGGTTCTACCAGGGCGGCGAGTACTGGCTCTACCAGTACAAGGTCTACACCGACGTGCGCCTGGTCTTCGCGCCGGAGCAGCAGGCGGCCTTCTACGGCGGCGATCCGGACAACTTCACCTATCCGCGCTACGACCTGGACATGGCCTTGTTCCGCGTTTACGACGACAACGGCAAGCCGCTGCACACCGATAACTTCCTCAAGTGGAGCGCCAAGGGCGCCGCGCCCGGCGAGCTGGTCTTCATCTCTGGCCACCCGGGCTCCACGGAACGCGATGACACCGTAGCCCAATTGCTCATCCAGCGCGATGTGATCGGGCCGGCCGTGACGGAGTATTTGCAGCACCGCATCGCCACCGCCCAGGCCTTTGCCGCGCAGGGACCGGAGCAGGCTCGTCTGGTGGGCAGCCTCATCTTCGGGCTGCAAAACAGTTTCAAGGTCTACATTGGCCGTAAAGAAGCGCTGGCCGACCCGGCCATTCTGGCCAAAAAAGAGGCCGAAGAGGCTGACTTCCGCGCCAAGGTGGCCGCCAATCCCGAGTGGCAAAAAGCCTATGGCGACGCCTGGGACACCATTGCCCGCACTGAAGAAAAGGTGAAGCCGGAGATCAAGGGCCAGCTCTTCCGCCGCGCCGACAGCCAACTCTTCAGCCTGGCGCTCACCATCGTGCAATACGTAGCCGAGATCAAGAAGCCCGACGGCGAGCGCCTGCCGCAGTTCCACGACGCCGCGCTGGATACGCTCAATTACCGGTTGAAGTCGCCGGCCAAGATCCCCGTGGCGACGGAGAAGCTTTATATGGCAGACGCGATCAAGCTGGGCCAGGCAAAGCTGGGCAAGGACGACGCGTACTTCCAGGCCATCTTGCAAGGCGGCGACGTGGACACGGTGGTGAACTCCCTGGTGGACGGCACCAAGCTGGGCGACCCGGACTTCCGCAAATCGCTCATCGATGGCGGCGAGGCCGCCGTGGTTGCTTCCACCGATCCCATGATCGTGGCCGCGCGCCGCGTCGACCCCATCGTGCGCGAGACCAACCGCCGCATGAGAGACACCATCTCCAGCGTGCTCACCCCGGCCGGCGAAAAGCTCGGCAAGGCCCGCTTCCTGGTCTACGGAAAGGACGCCTATCCCGACGCCACCTTCACCCTCCGCCTCAGCTATGGCACCGTCACAGGCTACCCCTACAACGGCACCATCGCCCCGCCCTTCACCACGTTCTATGGGCTCTACGACCGCGCCGCCAGCTTCAGCAACAAGCCGCCCTTCGACCTGACGCCCAAGGAAGCGGCCGGCCTTAACAAGCTCGACCTCTCCACGCCCCTCGATTTCGTCTGCACCGGCGACATCATCGGCGGCAACTCCGGCTCGCCCGTCGTCAACCGCGACGGCGAACTCGTGGGCCTGATCTTCGATGGCAACATCGAGTCCATGGCCGGAGATTTTGTCTATGACGGAACCAAGAACCGCGCCGTCGCCGTCCACTCGGCCGGCATGATCGAAGGCCTGCGCAAGCTCTACGGAGCCGGCGCCCTGGCCGATGAACTGGAAGGCAAAAAGTAACTCGACCGCATTGCCACTAAACTAACTCGAAGGGGAGCCGCGCAGGCTCCCCTTGCTTATTCCTCCAATCAATGTGTAGGATCCCTCGCCGGATCGGCGGTCAGGACGATTTCGCACCCATCGGAGGGCCGCCGGCAACTGGTCTTCATTTCCGCTTCCCGCGCCCGCGCCGCAAATTGGGCGGACAGGTCGACTCCCGAATCACCAGTTCCGGCAGAATCGGCACCGTAGCCGGAAACGTCGCCTGACCGCGAATCCGTTGCAGCAGAATGCGCGCGGCCACCATTCCCATGTGATACAGCGGTTGGCGAATGGTGGTCAGACTCGGGTTGTGGTAGGCCGCGCTCTGGATGTCGTCAAAGCCCACCACGGAAACGTCCTGCGGCGCGCGCAGGCCATGATCCACGAGCGCCCGGATCGCTCCAAACGCTGACACATCGTTGTAGCAGACCAGGGCGGTAAAGTCGGCGCCGCGATTGACCAGTTCATTGGCCGGCCCAAAACCCATCTCCGGAGTGGACTCACGCACCTTGATTTGCACGGTCAACTCCGGCGGAACTTCCAGGTTCAACTCCCTGGCCACCGTCATCTGGCACTCCCAGCGTTCATCGGCATCGGAGCTGTGGCTGCCGCCGCGCATGAAGGCGATTTTGCGGTGCCCCAACTGGACCAGGTGGCGCAGCGCCAGCTCCGCCGCCCGCCGCTGATCCAGCACCACGTTGGTCACGCCCTCGATCTTGCGATGTCCCGCCACCGCCACCACCGGCAGCTTCATGCTGTGCTCAAGCACCGTGTCGATCAGGATGAACCCCTCCACGCAGCGGTCCAGCAGCAGGCGCGGGTACTCCTCGATCAGGTCTGGCTTGCGCCGATGGCTGACGGTCAGGTAGAAGTAGCCTTCCTCGATCAGCAACTCCTCCATGCCCGACAGCACCTGCATGACATAGTGGTCGTTCAGGTCCGGCACCAGCACGCCTACTGAAAAAGTCTGCCGCTTGCGTAGCGACCGCGCATAGAAGCTGGGCCGGTAGTCGAACTTGGCTGCCGCCCCGGTCACACGGTCCCGGGTCTCCTGCGGAATCGAGCGCACACCGGGGGCATTGTTCAGCACCAGCGAGATAGTGGCCGGTGAAAGGTTCAAATACTCCCCCAGCGTGCGCAGGCTGATGGGTTGCCCAGGCCGCGGCTCGGCTCCTGATTTTGCTCGCGTGACCATGTACAACCTTTGTAACACCCTTCACGCCTTTTCGACTTCAAATGTAGCCTTGGTCTTGCAATTCCCCTCAGGAGGGGTAAAATTCAGGCGAGTCGGACGCGAAAAAGGAGATTCCGATTTGACTGCTTGTCGTCCGGCGCGGGGCCCCCGACGCTTGGCCCCGGAACCCCCAAAAGCTATCTCTCTAACTTCAGCCCTTGGCGTGTACTCGGTCCCAAAGGAGTTCCGAATGTTCCGTCTGCTGTGCTGCCTGTCCGTCGCGCTTGCCGCTCATGCCGCAACACCCCAGTTCGTAACCTCGTTCGAACAACCCAACCAGGGCTGGACCGTCGTCCGCGGCATCGCAACGCTTGATTCGAAGAGGTTACACGGTGACAACAAGTCGTTGCGCCTGGAGTCGGAGAACTCCGGCGGTGGACCCGTAGTTCGTTTCGCGCCCATCGCGCTGACCATCGGCAAACGATATGAGCTCAGCGGCTGGGTTCGTACCGAAGACCTTACGGTCAAGGATGTTGATCGTACTCCGATCGCCGTCGGCGCCGCGCTTACCATGGCTTCCATGCCGTGGGACGTCCACTCGGCCTCCGTGGGCGGCACTCAGCCCTGGACCCGGCTCTCGCTGAAATTCATCGCCAGTCGCGCGCAAGACGCGATCATACTCACCGCAGGCAGCGACGGCCCTACGCGCGGGAAAGCGTGGTTTGCCGACCTGCGACTCGACGAAGTATCCTCGGCTGACGAGTGGCCAGTGCGCGAGGCTGTCCAGACTTTCGGCCCCGCCTATCGCTATCCCTCCGCCGGTTGGATCTACCTCCACATAGAGGGTGCTCCGTACGAACGCGGCTACCAGCACGGCCATCTGATGAAACGAGAGATTCCCGAATACCTTGACCGCTGTGCCGCCGTTCTCGGCTCCAAGGAACAGTGGAACCAGTATCGGACCACCGCCAACGCCCTCTTTCTCCGCGGCTTCGATCGCGAAATCATGGAGGAGATGCGCGGCATCGCGGATGGCGCGTCCGACGCCGGAGCCAGGTGGCTTGACCGCCGCATGGACCTCATGGATATCGTGGTGGCGAATGTGACCGTGGAAATGGGCGAACTGTCTGAGGCTGTTTCCACCACTGCCACCGGTATCGAAGGGCTTAGCTTTGACAAGCCCGCCTACGCCGTCGGCAAACGTGATTCCGTTTTGGATCATTGCAGCGCCTTCGCCGCCACCGGTCCCGCCACGCGCGATGGCAAGATGGTTATCGGCCAGGTCACCTGGTGGCCCCTGACGCTCGCCGAGCAGACCAATGTCATGCTCGATATCAAACCCGTCACCGGCCATCGCGTCCTCATCCAGAGCTATCCCGGCGGCATCGAGAGCGGCACCGACTGGTATCAGAACGACGCCGGCGTGGTGCTGACTGAAACCACCATCCGCCAGACGCCCTTCAACATGCAGGGCACCCCGGTCGCCTTCCGCGCCCGCATGGCCATTCAGTACGGCGGAAACATTGATGAAGTAGTGAAGCAGCTTGGAACCCGCGACAACGGCCTCTATACCAACGAATGGCTGATCGGCGACGCCAAGAACGACGAGATTGCCATGTACGAATTGGGCACGAATAAGACCAGGCTGTGGCGCAGTTCGAAAAACGAGTGGTTCGGCGGAACCCCCGGCTTCTACTGGGGCGACAACAACGCCAAGGACCTCGACGTACGCCTCGAAAACTACCCTGATCCGCAAGGCAAGCCCGACTACATTCCCTATGTTCCGGGGATTCGCGATCTAGCCTGGCAAAATCTCTACCGGAAGCAAAAGGGCCAGATCGACGAGCAGTTCGGATTTCTCGCCTTCCGCACCGCGCCGCTGGTGGCTTCAGCCACCATGGATGCGAAGGTCCTCACTTCGGATATGGCCAACCGAATGATGGTGTGGGCGGAATTCGGAAGGCCCAACCAGCGTGAATGGGTGCCCGCCGGTTCCGGCTATGCCGGGAACAACGGCCTGTACCCTTCGGACTACGTGCTGTTCCGAGCTGAAGAATCGGAGAGTTTGCGAACGGCCATTCAGGAAAATGAAAAGGCCCGTCTTGCCAACGAGGCGAAGACAGATGCACCACCTCCCGCCAACGCCGCGCCGCTGAAGGACCGTCTGTGGAAGGGCTGGTTGCTTCCCGCTTCCGATGCCGACACTTGGTTCGTTGCCGGCACTGCCGCCTACCACTGGGCTCTGGAATCGGATGACATCGAGAAGAAGATGAACGTCTGGCGCGCCAGATATCGAGGTTTGAAACTAGGTCCGGAGGACGCCATGACCCACTTCTCGCTGGAACAGGCCAAGGGCGTGCTATTCCTCGATTCCCTGCGGCGCAAGTTGGGCGACGACGCCTTCCTGAAGCTGATGATCGATTACTTCGCTGCCCACACCACCCAGACCGTGACCGCCCAGTCGTTTCTCGACAAGGCCGGCGTGCGCTTCGAGTTCACTGAGCCTGCGGACGGTCCGCCGTATCTTATCAGCGACATCACACGCCATCTCCACTCGGCCATTATCGTTTATGGCACAGTGCGCGAAGCCGGCACGAATCGCTACGCCGCCGAGCAGATGCAGAGCCGTTTTCTTGACTGGTACGAGAGCCAGGTGCCGATCTACAAGGACTTTGAGGTGTCGGACGATCTTCTGCGTCATCGCGATGTGGTCTTCGTCGGCCGCCCGGAGACCAACTCGGTCCTCGCCGCCTGGGCTGATAAGCTCGGCCTCTCGTATCAGGGCGCGGCCTACAAGGTCGAAGGCAAAGTCCACGCGTCCGAACGGGAAGCGCTGGTATACGCTTCGAAGCACCCGCTCGACGCCTCGCATATGGTAATCACGGTCGCAGGTAACGACCCGCTCCGCACCGTGAAGGCATCACGCCTGGAAGCACCTGCCGAGTATGTGCTTCTCGACGACGGCACCCCTCCGCGCAACGGCTTTATCGGGCAAGGAACCGCCACTGCAGAGGAGCATTAAGGCCGTATGGGATCGGCATTTGGGGGCTGTTGCTGTTCACGAGATGCGTGCAACTTCAAAAATATAATGCATTAAGGCACATGCTTGTCGCGTAACTCCTGAATTACCGGCCAACCGGCAGTTACTGTTCGAGTATTGACGAACTTATAACTGACGGTTTGCCGACCAGCCGGACAGAACTTAGATCGTGCCCAGGCAGTGCTCAAACCCTCAAGGCGATTCGGGCGAATGATTCTCCGGGAGCGGATGGTCGCCCCAGGTTCCTGTGCGCGTGATGCGGATTCCGCCGGTAGGCAGCGACCGCGTTGAGAACCGCAACATTCGGCCCGCAGCCACAGCGCCGACAGGTTGCTGCGCTCCTATGATTAGTTCGAGTTCTGGAATCAGGTTTACAATGAGTTGGCCATTCGGTCCCAACGCCTCAAGCAGGGCGTCGCGCCAGTGGGCAATCTCGGTTTCATTCCCGCCTAAAATTTGGCGAATCAGAGTTTGGAATGCCTGGGCCAGCGTTGCGTAGGGAATATCGCGCTTGTACTGATCGAACTTGCCAGCTGCAAAAAGGCCGCGTGGTGGCACAAGTGCCCTGTGGAGTTCATTAACGACAGAAGATTTTCCGACACCGGAATAGCCGGAAACCAACACCAGTTCCGTCCCTTTCTGTCCGACGACGCGGTCGAAGGCGGCAAGCAGCGCTTCGATTTCGGCCTCGCGCCCGTAGAGTTTTTCCGGGATCAACAGGCGGTCGGGAGTATCGTGTTGCCCAAGAGTGAAAGGGGCGACGTGACCAAGGGATTGCCATTGGGACAGGCAGTGTTCGAGGTCCCGCGTGAGCCCTGCCGCAGTCTGATAGCGCTGCTCCGATGCCTTCGCCAGGAGCTTCATGACGATCCCGGACACGGTAGCAGGTATCGCAGGCACCCGCTCGTGCGGCGGCACCGGTCAGCGCGCGATGTGGCAATGAACCCATTCCAGAGGATCGACGGCAGCAAATGGGAGCGCGCCGGTCAGCATTCGGTACAAAGTGACGCCCAAAGAGTAGAGATCGCTCCGGGCATCAATCGAGCGACTCATCCGACCGGTCTGCTCAGGCGCCATATAGGCGAGGGTGCCGGCGATGATCTCCGGCGGCACGGGCACCTGACGCTCGTATCGCAGTTTGGACGCGACCCCGGAGCCGGTGAGCCACACGTTCCCGGAGTCGTCGACAAGTGCGTTCGCAGGCTTGACGTCCTTATGGAGGAGGCCTTGCTGATGGGCTTGGCTAAGTGCTGTCGCCTAGCCGATGGCAATGCGCAAGAACGAGTCAGATCGATTTTTTGTCCCTTGTGCTGCTCGATTACCCGATCCAAGGGTTCACCACCTGGATCCTTAAGAATGAGGACCGCTCGCGCTTGGTGACGAGTTAGTGCGAGCGGCTGAGCTGCCCATGCCGCATCGAGTTCAGTCGCCAGCGAGTATTCGTGTTCGAGCCGCCGGAGACTCTGGGGCGACGGCTGTTCAGAAGCGACCGCCACCGCCAAGATCGGCATCTGGTTGCCGCGCTCTCTGCCGCGGTAGAGAGTGAAGTCCGCCCTCTCGCGAAGCGGCTCCAATACGTACTCGGAATCCTCTGTCATTGAGAACGCCCTTGTTGTCAAGACCGAACCGCCCAAGATTTTCAAATAGATGGGGACTCGGAGCGCATCATCGACCAAGTGCGTTTACTGGGGAAAGCTGGGTTCCGCACCGACACTCCAAAGGAAACCATTATACCTAAGAAACCTCTGAAAACCGCCGAGTTATAAAGTTGCTCGGCTGCTGTCTGGCCGAATTCGTTCAAAATCAGTCGATTTTGCGGCTATCCGACGTTCGCTTTGCCCGCCGGAGGCTCATGCAGCCTCGGGCGGACACACTACGCCCCTTGTGGGGCCATCTGTATATGGATCTTCGCCAGCCTCCGGCGGTGCTGATAGATGTTTATCGAGGCAAAGGCCGCGCACAGCCATTCGTGGTTCTTCTTCAGCCCGCGGTAGTGCACCTTCGTAAATCCGAAAACGCGCTTCAAGATGCGGAAGGGCCACTCCACCTTGGCGCGCACCCGCGCTTTGGTGCGGTTCTTGCGCTTCTGCTCCTCGTCCACGCCCGCCTTCGTCTTCACACGCCGCGAAGTCATATCCTGCGCCGCAGGCGCAGCTTTATGAATCACCGCAGTCTGTCCCTGATAGCCCGCATCGCCCCACACCTTCTTCTCGCCGCCGTGCAGAAGATCCGGCAGCATGTGAACATCGGAAACGCTCGCCGCGCTGGTGCACACCGAATGTACAACACCTTCTCGGGAATCGACGCCGATGTGCGCCTTGGTTCCTAAGTACCACTGCTGGCCTTTGCGCGTCTGATGCATCTCCGGATCACGCTCCTTCTTTTCGTTCTTCGTCGACGAAGGTGCGTGGATGATCGTCGCGTCGACGATGGTTCCGCTCGTGATGCGGATGCCGCGACTGGCCAGAAATAGATTCACCGTATCGAGCATCTGGCTGCCGAGGTCGTGCTCTTCCAGCAGGTGGCGGAAGTTGAGAATCGTCGTCTCATCCGGCGCCGGCGCGCGGCCCAGCCCTCGGCCGTAGCGGCCTGCGAGCATCGTGATCGGGTTGTGCCCGCTTTGGGTGAGAATCCCTCTCCCGCCATAGCCTTCTAAGTTGAATTCCTTGTGCGACTTGCGGAAGCTCCGGCGCAGAAGGGCCGGACTCCAGTTCCAAGTGGTTGCGGGTTTACGTTGCCGAGGGCTCCGGCACGCCGGAACCCGTTCGGCCCCCCAAGGTGGTACTGGACGCGGCGGGGACTCGCGCATTGGCTATATAGGAACGCGCAAGAAGTGCGATTCTTGCCAACAGAGATCCCAGTGCACGACCGGACCGTTCCGATATCTTGCCAACCACATGAACGAAGCAGCTCGGCAGCGAGCGTGAGATCTCTGGACTACGCCCGAGTTCAAATACGCACAACGACAACGAAACGGGGTCGAGGCGTTCTTCGCGGGCCTAAAAAGCCGCATAGGGCTCCGTCGGCTTCGTCGGCTCCGTCTGCATAGCCAAGAGAGCCTACAATGCCAGACACCGGCCCGGATGCCCAAAGGCAAACGAAATGCTACTTTGCCGTGACAGCGTCGAGTTTCTTGAGCATGTTGCCAATCTCCGGGTTGGACATGAAGCTCTTCCATACCTGGCCGGTGCGGTAGTTTTCGATCATGACGACGATGGGTGCCTGGTTCAGCCCCATGTAGATGGGCGAGATCCAATCGTCGCGCGGATTGAAAGCGTCGCGAGGGCCGTAGATATCCCACAGTTGATCGCCGAGATCGCGATAGTAATGCTTGAAGGCGGCCATGGAGGCTTCAGGCGTGTAGGGAAAAGAAGCCAGTGCGCCTGTGGGCGTGAGCGTTCCACGATCATCAGCTGCGTCCGGAGCGTGTGCCACGTAGCCATCGGGGCCGTCGCTGGCGGTAAGCCCCCAGGCGTTGGGACCATAGCCCTCGAAATGCTTCGGGTTAGCAATCGAATAGGCGCGATTGATGAGAGCAATATTGCGGTTGTTCTCGAAATAAGAGCTGGTGAAGCGGTCGTGAAGGCTGTGCGGATCGAAGCCCATGAAGGAGTAATGGGTGAAGAAGAGCGGCCCACCGGGGCCGACGCCTACATCGAGCTTGATGCCGTAGTAGATGTTTCCGTTTCCGTAGTGGTTGCCATCGGAAGTGCCGGACCATCCCTCGCGATAGCTGATGTTCCGCTCCGATTGCCCTGCCCACCCCGAGTAATAGAGGCTTGCCGGCACGGGGTGCGTGGGCGAAGCGATGCCGAGAAGGTAGGTAATCATCACCTCGTTGAATCCGATAAGAGCGTGATGGATTTGAAAAGCCCATTCAGGCGACCAATGCCAGTAGAGAAAATCGCCGGACGGCGTCTCGCGGTACCAGTCCCATTCGACTGTCTCCCAAAGGCCGGTGATGGCGTGATAGAGGGCCTGCTCGCCGGCGGAGGGCCCGTGAAAGTACTGGCGCGCGGCAAGCAAACCTTGCATGAGGAAGGAGGTCTCCACCAGGTCACCGCCATTGTCGTACATGCCGAAGACAGGCATGGTGCGGCCGGTGTTGCCGTCCATGTAGTGCGACCAGGCGCCGTGGTAGCGCTGGGCGTGGGCGAGAAAGTCGACAATCCTGCTCAGACGCTCAACACCTTGTTGGCGGGTGATGAAACCGCGGTCGACGCCGACCATCAGCGCCATGATCCCAAATCCGCTGGCGCCGGTGGCTACGATGCGATCGTCTCCGGGAATGTTTTCGCGCGCCATGCCGGAGTGGGGATCGGCACCGTCCCAGTAGTAATGAAAGCAGGCCTGCTGGAGCATGGTGAGCAGTTGGTCATCGGTCATCTCGTGGGTGGAGGCGCCTGCGACAGCCGAGAACGACGATTGCCGGTACTGCCAGTCCGCGGCGGCAACTCTATATTCGGCATGCATGTCTGCCTTGCCCAGGAAATCTTCGTAGCGATGAAAGCTGGGTAACTGGATTCCCACCGGAGAAAAGGTGTGACCGTCGAGGGAGCGATAGATGACGTAACGCGCGAGGGCCGGGGGTTCGGCTGCGTCCCACTCGAGCTCGACGTGGCGATCGTAGCCGGTGGCGCGCAGGTTGGTGGGAACGGGCAAAGTGGCCCCGCCGACCGGATCGTCGTCAACGCGAATCTCATCGACGATGAGCGTGTGGCGGACGTCATCGGCGCGATTTTGATGGAAGGTGATGCTGCGCAGGTACTCGGGCTTGAAGGGATAGATGGACGCGGTGCGGCAGTCAAAGAGAGGGATGCGCACCTGCACCCAGCGGCCGGCGGGCACATCGCCTGTGTATTTGCCGAGATCGAGAGGCTCGGTGAAGCTGGCGGGAAATTCAGCGACCTGAAGACCTTCGACCGCATTGGAAAGGACGATCCCGGGCAGGTCCGAGGCGGATATCGGCTGAGGGGAGAAAATCCACAAGAACAGATAGTGGCCAGTTAATCCGGGCAGGCGATTGCGAACGTCGGGGGTCGCAATCTCCGCTACCCATCCTCCTTCCGGGGCTGACTGCCACTGAAGTCGAATGGCGTTCGGGGGGGTGAGAAATATCTTCGTCTCGACCGGCAGGCGGCCATGCTGCTCTTCGAGAAAGCTGTTTCCGGATGCTCGACCCCCGCTATAGAAATAGCGATCTGCGGTTAGACTGTTATCGAACATGATGTGACGGTAGTAGTCGGAAGCTGCGTGCGCCAAGGGCGGTAGCAGGAAAACGGCTACGGCAAGAGCGAGGAAATGCCGGATGCGAACGTTGCGCGGACCGCCTTCAATCGGCTTCATGGATTTCATGACATTGTCTCCCTGCGTTGATTCGCACGCTTGACCCCTGCAAGCGCCGAGGCGCCCTTTTATGGGCAGTTGTGGCCGGATTCACCTTCTTGACAATGGGGACTCATAACAGCATCTTGAGACTCTGCTGTTGAAGACTTCGCACTGCACTGCAGAGTTCTACCCAATCACCGGCTTTGTAGTGAGTTTTTTAGCACCTACGCCTGTTTCCACCAGCCAAGTTAACCTTGGTTTTCGGATTGCGTATGAGCCCTGATCTCACTCACCGAACCCCAAAAGATACACTCCCTGCAAACTGCGGAAGTTCGGCTTAAATCGATGCTTAGCCCGCCGACATTCAGGACGCCAATACCTCACTGGGCGATGGCTCAGGGCATCACGCTAAGATTGTCGAACTGAACGTGATCCCATTTCGTGCCCAGCGCAAACATGCCGTGCAAATGCGTCGAGTCGTTTACTGACGTGAGCGCCATCCCGTCCAGGAATGCTTCGATCCTGTTGCTCCGGAAACGCAGTTCCAGATGATGCCACTGACCGCGGTCGATTGTAGCCGAACCCGAAGCGAGAGTCACCGTCGGCTTTTTGAAGTCAGCAGACAGCAACTCCCAATTCCCGTCGGGTTTCACGCTAAGCACATAGCCGCTTGGCAAGAGCGCTTTGTCATCCTGGAAGACGTCCGCAGAATCGACGCGACCCATCACCAACGCCGGCCCTTCCGAAAGAAAGCGCACATCGGCGGCTACACTATAGTCACGCCAGTCCGAATTGCCCGTCAAAGTGAATGGATCAGGAACTGCAGCCCAGGCAATCGGCTTGGTGGAGACTACCTGTTCCAGGCAGTGCCCGCTGCGGCCAACGCAAGGCTGAATCTCGAACGCACCATCTTGATCTGAGAGATACCTGGGCGAATGCCCGAGAGGTGTCTGCTCAAAGTCATCCATATAGGGAAGCGGAAAAGGCGCAGCGGACGGCGGCTGAGCTGTTCCCTTACCTTGCCCTGTAGTCGTAGTCAGCGAATACAAGGAACCGGGATCGAACTTGTAGACAAACCTCCCGTTCACCGGTTTCACACTGGCAACCTTTTCGAATGTGCGCGAGTCATTCGTTTCCCATACTTGAACTGCAACGGCTGAAAGCCCGCCGGCAAGCCGGAAGGAAACAGTTTGCGGATGCTGAGCGCCAATCGTTTCGAGAATCACGCTCCAATTCTTTCGGTCATTCGAACGAAGCGCGACATAACTTCCCTTCTCTGGGAGGTTGCCTGATCCGGAGTCAAGATACTGCCATTCAGGCTGAGCAAATTGCGTGGTGTGCGCTGTTACCCAAATTGTGGATTGCACGTCGTAGTGCCCGGACCATGGAGTGTTTGCATACATCAACCCGGAGTGGGGAGCAGCAAGGTTCTCGTAGTAGGAAGTAATTGGGCTCCAGATCTCAGTAGAGGTCAACGCGCCTTGCAGGTAGTTTTGGTTGTAGATGTGGGCCAGGATTCGGCCGCCTATGGCCCAGTCGCGGCTCACAAAGGGACCGCCGCCGCCATTCGGCTGATCTTCGCTGGACCATAGCGGCTTGCCAGTCTTGCGCGCCGCATCCGTGGTGGTAATGTCGCCCTTCTCGTCCCGCGGATAGTGCGCACCGATCACATCAATATCGGCAGCCAACTCCGGGTCTTTCAAGACGTCATCGGCGATGGACCAATCACCGTCGCAGCATGCAATCCTGGTGGTTAGATGGTCAGCCTTGATGAGATTGTGAAGGTCCTTGATATAAGCGATGTCAAAGTCTCTCTCGTTCCAGATGCCGGTGTAAGCAATATCAAGCGAATAGTTCCGCTTGGCCGTACGGATAAAGTCGACGACATACTCAGCCATCTTGTGGGAATAGAGCGTCTCCTTGCCTGTAGCATCAGGAGCAACCCAGCGCGGCGCACCCCAGGGGAGAATTTCCAAAATGATATTCGGATTCCGCTTGTGCGCCTCCGTCATCAGCCACCACTCATACCCGCGCGCCGCGTCGTGATCCGAGGCAGTGCGCATATGGCTCGGCTCAGAGCCATCGGTGGAGTTGACATCCGCACCAATCTCCACCTTGAGATGCTGCAGCGCTGCTCCATAACCCGGCTTGAACAGATAGTCGAGAATCTGACTGCGCTGTGGCTCAGGATAGTCAATTAACAGCCGTGAAGAAGCGCCGGCACTGACAGCTCCAATGCCGTCAAACACTCGGCCAGTGCTGTCCCCATCCAGCACAACGCTTGTCTGCTGCCCCTTCGCTAACACGCCGGCAAAGCAAATCGCCAGCACTAAAATCAAAGATGTCTTTGCCAGAAGGCTGGCTGCATTTCGATCCAATAACCGATACACCATGCACATGATTAATCTCCTAGGCCCTTCCTATTCGCAGAATTGCCTCGATCTGTTCAAGAGTCTTGCCCCTCGTCTCAGGCAAGCGGAAGAAGAGAAAAACCAGACCAGCCAGGCAGATGACTGCATAGGTCCAGAAAGTGCCTGCCGGCCCAAGCCTTGCATTTAAGACAGGAAACGTATACGTGAGCAGGAAACACGCCGTCCACAACGCGGTGATGGCGATGGACATTGCACCGCTGCGAATTCGGTTGGGAAATATCTCGGAAATCACCACCCAGGTCGCAGGAGCCAGCGACATCGCATAGCAGGCAATGGCTGCGAGAACCAGAATCAGCATGGGCTTGCCCTGCAAGTGCATGTGGTAAAGCGCGCCAAGAACGGTGTAAATGATCGCCAGCCCGGAGACGCCCGTGAGCAGCAGGAAGCGCCTGCCGTAGCGATCGATGGCCGCGAGCGCAATCAGAGTGAACACCACATTGACCGCGCCAGTCACGACGATGTTGAAGAGAATGTCCGAGACCTGGTATCCGGCCGCCGCAAAGATCTCTTGCGCATAATTGAAGATGACATTGATGCCGCACCACTGTTGAAGAACGGCGAGCACAACAGCGAGTACAAGGACTTTGGCCATGCCCGGTGAGGTTAACTCGTCAAGCAGCGGCCGCTGCGGCTGGGTCATGCTGGTGGTATTGAAATCCTTCAGCACCTGTTCGGCATAGATGCGGCCACCCAGACCTTTCAGTACTTGAAGTGCCTGTTGCTGGCGGCCTTTGGCAGCCAGCCAGCGGGGGCTCTCGGGGACTAGAAGTGTTGCGATCAGGAAGAGGGCCGAAGGAATTGCGGTGACCGCGAACATCCAGCGCCAACCCCACTGGCCGTTCCACGACACAAGAATCTCGTGCGCGGTGGCACCCGGAGGCACGGGGCGGGCGATGAGCCAGTTCACCACTTGCGCCAGCAGGATTCCGAAGACGATGGCCAATTGGTTGAGAGACACAAGCCGTCCGCGGAGAGAAGCTGGGGAAATCTCCGCGATGTACATCGGCGAGATGCCTGAAGCGAGGCCAATGGCGCAGCCCCCGAGAATCCTCCATACTACGAATGCCTCGAAGCGGCCAGCCATGCCTGTTCCCAGTGACGAAAGCGCAAAAATCAGCGCAGCCAGGGTGAGCAATCGCTTTCTGCCAAATCGGTTGCTCAGCCCTCCTGAAGCGATGGCGCCGAACAGGCAGCCGATCAGTGCGCAACTCATCGCCCAGCCTTCAACAGACGGCGAGTCCAAGTGAAAGAATCGCTCATAAAACGGCTTTGCTCCGCCAATCACCACCCAGTCATAGCCAAACAGAAGGCCGCCCAGAGCGCCTGCCGAAGCAGCCATCCAGAGGTAGGACGTGCGCACGTATCTGTCGGATTCTGCGCTTGGCGAAGAGATGGAAATGGGAGCGATCATGATTGTACTTGCTCCCCATTCCTCTTCTTAAAGACAGGCTCGCTCTCCTTGTCAATCCAGGCAAGCATTTCAGCGGCAAATAGATGATTCCGATCTTCGCCAATAACCTCTTCGAGTTCTCGCATCGCTTCTTCTCGATTGCCAAACCCGTCCTGGGCCAGCGCGCTCAACAGCAGCGACTCAATGCGATTTCGTTTTTCGCGATCCTCATCGAAGAGCAGCAGATTGGGAAGCGAGGTAGCGAAATAGTCGATCTTTGGCTCAGCTCGCATCCGGGTCGCGGCAAACTCTGCGAGACTCGACAACACGGCATGCGCGGCTTGCTCCTCACCGAGGGCCAAGAGCGCTTTCGCCTGGAAATAGGAATGAATGCTCATGGCCCCGAGCGGAGCTGCAGCCGCACTCCAGTGGAGTCTGGCCAGCAAGGTGTCTCCAAGCTCCTCGGCTGCCAATCCTGAGAAATAATCCAGATCGCGTTCCAGCGTGAGAAGGTGCTTTCCCTCTCCAAGGTTTTGCGGATAATTCCGTGCAGCCTCAAAGTGGCGCAGTGCATCGGCACATCTTTCCGCAGCAAGGGCGGCTTTACCCAGAGACATGTGCGCATGGACGTACTGTGCAGACACCAGCCCTTCTCCACCCTCCCACGGACTGAAACGCCTCGAGCGCAACAGCTGAAGTGCTTCATTCCATCTGCCGCATTGATTGAGAAGCGTAACGTATTCCACGGTCAGATCGTCCCTGCTCGCAACAAGTTCCCTATGTTCTTCCAAATACCGCAGACGTTCTGCGGGCGCGGCAAGGCCCGTTCTCTTTTTCAACTGGTCCCATTCGTACAAAACGCGAGCATCTGCCGGGTTCGCCGCAAATGCCCGCTGGTACATGCGATCGGCCTCTTGCGGGTTATGCAAAACGTTGAACTCTGCAATCCCCAGATTCCTCCATGGAATCGAGAACCCAGGATCCAGCTCAACCGACCGGCGCCAGCAGGCAATTGCCTCTTCATAACGGCGCTTGTCGTAGTAGAGATTGCCTAGATAGTATTGCGCCTTCGGGCTCAATGGATTCCGCTTGAGTGCATCCTCCAGCACAATCATTTCTTCAACCCGGGCAGGGAAGCAGTAACTCGGATTAGCTGCCTCTCCATGCGCCGCAAAGTGCCGGGATTCCTGTTCCAATCCGAGCGAGGAGGCAAGCCATGAGAGCGTGTACCAGATCATCGGATGCCCCCATTGTGCATCCTGACTGCTGGCTTTCAGCAGGGCATAAGCATCGTCGCGAAGGCCGGCCCACGCCAGGTCATAGCTCACATCAAGCAACGTTTGTACATCGCCCTCAAGCGCAAAGAGATACTCACGCAGGTCCTGCTTATCGCCGCTTGCCAGAAAGCGTTCGGCCATGATCCGGAAGTCCAGCCGGTCAAACGCCAGGGTCTCGCTCACAACGGCTTGCGCTTCCTCTGTGCGGCCCGTCTTGCGCAGCAACGATGCTCTCAGTGCACGCGCCTTGAGGTTGTTTACGTTGGTCAAAAGGCATTGCTCCGCCTGTTCCAGCGCCAGCGGGAGGTTGCCCCGCGCGGAGTTGATGCACCCCAGCGCATAATATCCGGCACTCTGCCATGCATAGTTCCATACCGACTTGTGCAGCGCGTCATAGGCCGCTGAGCTCTTGCCCATGTACATCCGTGCCAGTCCGAGGTTATAGAATGGCTCTCCATCGTTTGGGTTTGGATTCCTGATGGTCAGGCGGCGAACCGCGCGGGCGAAGTGCTCCTCCGCTTCGGCAAACTGGCCCTTGCGCAAGTACGTCAGCCCCATTGCATTGTTTAGCCGGGCGTCTTCCGGGTCACGCTTTAGACCTTCTCGCCAATAAGCCTCCGGTGAGCGGGTAGCATGGCGGTACTGTTCAAGATGCAGGCCCGTCAGGTAGAGTTCCTCCGAGCTCTGGATCTGTTCCGGCGGCAATGGCTCTGATGCAGCTTCCGGCAGTTTGTGCTCGACAAAGATTTCCGGCTGGAAGGCAATAAGCTCGCTGCCCTCTGAATCCAGGACGGCCAGCCGGTATTCATGCGGCTTGGACGAAGGAGCTTCGATCATCCGCGTGAAAGGATGACCTGGCGCCATTTCAAGTTCTTCCTCAATGAGAGTCCGGCCGGCATGCGCGAGCAGCAGCCGCACAGTCCGCCGGGAAGTGACACAGACTCCAACGCGCACACCGGTATCATCGACTTCGAGATTCACCGCCACTTGTGTGTTGGCGTTCTTGGCAGGTCCGATCTCCTGAATGGGGTACCAGTATTGACTGACGGTCTTGGTTTCATATGGTTGTAGCCAGGAAAAATCAGGTTGGTTGTCCGTAAATGCACCCGCCATCAGCTCAATATAGGAACCATCCTTGTCGGTCAGGTTTCGGTCCCAGGCAAAGCCGAACTCCGAATTGCCCCAAGTCCACAACTTCTTTCCAGGCGCAATATGGTGGTTCGACGTATGTACAAGACCAGCCTGGCGGCTGTGGTCGTAACCACCGCAAAAGTCGTATCTGGATTCCGTAACCATATAGGAAGTTGGGACTGGAATGTTCTTGTACCAGGAAATATCGGTCCCGGGACGATAGTCGACTCCGTAATAATGACTGCGGGCTACTGGAAATGATGTAATAGCACGCTTGGCATGGTCAGCAACAAAAGTCACGTCGGGCGGGAAGAAGGCTTGGTATTGATCGTGAACACGGACCGCAACGTTGGCCCACCAGAGGAATGTTTGCGCCAGGGCCGTGCGATTGTACAATCTTACCTTTGCCTCAACAATCGCTTTGCCAGGCGAAAGGCAGATGCCCACCATGCCTTTCATCCTCTGCATGGGATCGTACTCACTCAGCCATACCGTTCGGCTGCCATCAGGATGCTCTTCGATCGATGCATGGACAGGCATATAAGTGGACGGGCGGTGGTGCTGAGGCCAGTTGAACTCTACTCCACCGGATATCCACGGTCCCAATAGCCCCACCAGAGCCGGCTTGATCACCTGCTGACGGTAGAAGAAATCGTAGTGATTGGTCTTGTCCAGGCCAGAATGAATTCGTCCGCCAATCTCGGGGAGAATCATCAGCTGGATGAATTCGTTTTCCAGCAGAATTGCCCGGTAACTCGTTTCTACTTTTTGAAGGGACACACGGTCTGTAAAAGCATTTGGATAGACCTTTCCGCTGCTCCCCTGGTAGACCCGCTTCTCAAGAAACATCGGGTTGAGATCCGCCGCCTGCACTGGATAGGTGGGAATGACAACCTGTTCCTCCCAGCAACGAACCAGCTCCGCATTGCACGCTTCACTCATGGAACTAGAACCTCAATCGCTTCCACTCTTCTTCGGCGGCAGGAAGTGCCGGTTTCCCCAGCGATTCTAATCTGGATATTTCCAGTAAGCGTTAACGTACACGGAACCGCTTCACTCTGTCAATAGTGTCTGAGCGCCGGAGCAAAAATAGACCACGTGGCGCCGCGGCAGCGGCGTGACGTGGCGGTGTAAAAGTGGTTCTTCCTCACATTTGATGACGAGTTGGCAGGACTTCGGCGTTCTTGTGTTGGTTTGGAATTTAGGCGGCATTTACGACACGCAAGCGTAGCAAGTCGAAGTTGGCTCGACCGTACATGGAGCGTTTGATCAGCTACATGCCCTTCGACTGGGCCGTTGCTCCAGGGCTGTTGAAGTGCAGCAAGAACGGCTTCCTCGTCGCGGCAGAGATGCTTGGCGAAGTTTGCCAGCGGGCTTGCGGGAGCGGCATCGCGCCAACGCAACCACGCGGAACCGTCCCGTTGCCGGATGATGCGGCAGAACTCGCGCGCCAGAGAGGCGCATGTGGCGATCTCCGGAGACCGCCGGCACAGTTCTTCCAGATATGATCGGGCGTCTTCCGGCTGTTTCAGCAATAGCCATGCTACTTGTCGCGGGGATGACCGTCGGGGCGTGGAGGCGGAGGGTTGTTGTCCGGCCCGGCATCTTTGCGAACCGCAATGTTTTCCGATCCAGTCGCGTACGATGCGGATTGGCCGGCGAACCCTTGTTGACGCAACTCGCGCCAGAGTTGGACGGCATTGTGACAGCCTTGTTGCTAACGCTGCTCCAGATACTCTTGATGCCGATCGACCGTGGTTGACTGACTGCTCGGCCTGCGCTCCGGAAAGCTGTGAGCACCGATCCTACGGCGAACGGTTTGCCGGCCGAGTCCGCAGTTGCGTGCGATTTCCCCATCACAAGTACAACATAGTGCTTACGCGCTTTCTTGGCACACTCAGGTAAATACCCATCAAAACGGATTTTGAGTCCGCGGCGTCTGCCAGTTCCGCCATCCCGGCCTGAGAGGTAACGATGCTCCCAAAATATCGCACAGCCTTTGCCCGCTGCGCCACTCACAACCATCCCTCCGCCGCCCCGGCCCGCGCGCCAGCGCCGTCCCGCAACTGCATCCCCAACCTGCCCATTTTGCACCAGCCCCGCGTTCCACACCCTCCCCACTGCCTCCGCATGACAATCCCGTGCGACAATGGAGGCAACCGTGATGACCACCGCCTCCTCTGCAGTCGTTCCGTCGCCGGTTTCGGTAACCCCGCAGTTGCTGGCCCAGCACAGCATCACCGCGGAGGAGTACAGCCGCATCCTGGCGGCTCTGGGACGCGTACCCTCCCTCACCGAACTCGGCATCTTCAGCGTGATGTGGAGCGAACACTGCTCCTACAAGTCCAGTCGCGTCCATCTCAAGCGCCTGCCCACCAAAAGCGACCGCGTCGTCCAGGGCCCCGGCGAGAACGCCGGCATCATCGACGTCGGCGACGGCTGGGCCTGCGCCTTCAAGATCGAGAGCCACAACCACCCCAGCTACATCGAGCCTTTCCAGGGCGCGGCCACCGGCGTGGGCGGCATCCTGCGCGACATCTTCACCATGGGCGCTCGCCCCCTCGCCGTCATGGATTCGCTGCGCTTCGGGCCGATTGACCCGAACGCCGCCGACGCCGAATCCGGCGCCGCCGAGCCGGAACTCGTGCGCAGAAACCACTCCATCGTCGAAGGCGTAGTCAGCGGCATCGCCGCCTACGCCAATTGCTTCGGCGTCCCCAACCTGGGCGGCGAGACCAAATTCGAGGCCTGCTACAGCGGCAACCCGCTGGTCAACGCCTTTGCCCTCGGGCTGGTCCGCAAAGACGAAATCTTCTACGCCAAGGCCTCCGGAACCGGCAATCCCGTCATCTACGTCGGCGCCAAAACCGGCCGCGACGGCATCCACGGCGCCACCATGGCCAGCGAGGAGTTCAAAGAAGGCTCCGAGCAGAAGCGCCCCAACGTCCAGGTCGGCGACCCCTTCATGGAAAAGCTGCTCCTCGAAGCCTGTCTTGAAGCCATGCAGACCGGCGCAATAGTCGGCATTCAGGACATGGGGGCCGCCGGCCTCACCTGTTCCACCTGCGAGATGGGCGCCCGCGGCGGCGTCGGCCTCGACGTCGAGCTTGACCTCGTCCCGCAGCGCGAAACCGGCATGACCGCCTACGAGATCATGCTCTCCGAGAGCCAGGAGCGGATGCTGCTGGTCGCCACCAAAGGCCGCGAAGACGGAGTCCTTCGCGTCTTCGCCAAATGGGGTTTAGACGCCGTCATCGTCGGCGCCGTCCAGCCCCAGCCGCGCCTCCGCATCCGCCATCACGGCGAGCTGGTCGCCGACATTCCAAATAAGTCCCTCACTGACGACGCCCCGCTCTACCGCCGCCCCGTCGGCGTCTGGAACTCCCCCGTCCCGCTCGATCCCTCCGATGAAATCCTCGCCCGCCTCGCCGCCGACCATAACTTCACCGCCGACCTCAAAAAGCTCCTAGCCAGCCCCAACGTCTGCTCCAAGCGCTGGGTCCACGAGCAGTACGACACCATGGTCCAGACCAACACCGTGATCGGCCCCGGCGGCGAAGCCGGCGTCATGCGCGTCAAGGGCACCGGCACACCGGGCCACGAACGCGGCCTCTCGATGGCCCTCGACGGCAACGGCCGCTGGGCCTGGCTCGATCCCAAACTCGGCGCCATGCATGCCGTAGCCGAAGCCGCCCGCAAGGTCGCCTCCACCGGCGCAACCCCCGTAGCCGCCACCAACTGCCTCAACTTCGGCAATCCCGAGAAGCCCGAAATCATGGCCCAGCTTTCCGCGGCCATCGACGGCATCGCCGAGGCCTGCACGGCCCTCTCCACCCCCATCACCGGCGGCAACGTATCTCTTTACAACGAAACCCGCGGCGAAGGCATCTATCCCACCCCCGTGCTGGGCATCGTCGGCATTCTCGACGACGTAAGCAAGGCCGTCCCCGCCCACTTCCAGAACCGGGGCGACGCCATTCTCCTCCTCTGGCCCATCCCCACCGGCGAAGAGCCCGATCCCAAACTTGTTGTTCCGCTCGATCCGCCGCCCATCAGCCAGTACGTCCTCCCCGTTTATCAGCCCGAGCCCGCCGTTCCTGAGAAGCCGGAGGCCACTGAGGCTGCGGCTGCTGCGGGACTGGCCTCTTTTGGATCGTCGGAATACGCCAAGGTGGTTCTCGGCGGCATCTGGGGCCGGCCGCCCGCGCTCGATCTCGCCGCCGAAGCCGACCTGCACAAGCTTCTGGTTTCTCTGGCCGGCGACAAACTGCTTTACTCCGCCCGCGACATCTCCGACGGCGGCATCGCCGTGGCCCTGGCCCAGGCCGCATTCCCCCTCTCCATCGGCGCCACCGTCGAGCAGGACCAGTCGCTCATGGCTCATCCTCTCTTCGGCCTCTTCGCCGAGCCGGCCTCCACCATGCTGGTCACCGCCCACCCCGATAACGTCTCCGAAATTGAGGCCCTGGCCGCCGAAAACCGCTTCTTAGCCGCCCGCATCGGTTCCACCGGCGGCCACCGCCTTGAGATTTCCGTCGACCGCGAGCCCTTCATCTCCGCCCCGCTCGCCGCCCTCCGCAAGCCCTGGGCCGAATCCCTTGAAGCCACCCTTCACGGCGAGGTCCCAGCATGAGCCGCCGCCTCTACCAGGGCATCGAGGGCGAAATCGACGCATCGCGCGCGCTCAGATCGGTGAAGGGTACGGGCTTTAGCCCGTACATTCAAAATGCTGGAAATTCGGGGGCTTTAGCCCCTGAGGCGCGCTTTTCGGAGAATTCCGGAACTACTTCGCCCTTCGCGTCAGACAAGCTCCGCGAAGAATGCGGCGTAGTCGCCATCCACGGCCATCCCGACGCCGCGCGCCAGGCCTATCTCGGCCTTTACGCCCTCCAACACCGCGGCCAGGAGTCGGCCGGAATCGCCTCCGCCGACGGCCATCGTCTGGCCAACATCAAAGGCATGGGCCTGGTCTCTGAAATCTTCACTGACGATGTCCTCGCCAAGCTCCCCGGCCCCATGGCCATCGGCCACACCCGCTACTCCACCACCGGCGACTCCGCCCTCCTCAACGCCCAGCCCATTCGCGTCGACTCCACCAAGGGCCTCATCGCCATCGCCCACAACGGCAACCTCGTCAACCTTGGCAACGTGCGCTCGCGCCTGGAGCGCGACGGCGCCTACTTCCAAACCACTTCCGATTCCGAAATCATCGTCCAGCTCATCGCCCATTCCCGCGCCGGCACCCTCGTCGACGCCATCGCCGATTCGCTCCGCCAGGTCGATGGCGCCTTCTCCATCGTCATGATGACCCGCGACCGCATCTTCGCCGCCCGCGATCCACGCGGCTTCCGTCCGCTTTCCATGGGCCGCATGCGCAACCCCGTCGGCCCCGACACCATCGTCTTTGCCTCTGAAACCTGCGCTTTCGACCTTCTCCGCGCCGAATACGAGCGCGACGTCCTCCCCGGCGAACTCGTCATGGTCACCGACGACGGCGTCACCAGCCGCCAATACTCCAGCGGCTTTCCCCAGTCCAGTTGCATCTTCGAGCATGTCTACTTCGCCCGCCCCGACAGCCGCATCTTCGGCCGCTGGGTCCAGGAGAGCCGCGACCAGATGGGCCGCCAGTTGGCCCGCGAATCCGGCGTGCCCGCGGATCTGGTAGTCCCCGTCCCCGACTCCGGCGTCACGGCCGCCCTCGGCTACGCTGAAGAGGCGCGCCTCCCCTTCCGATTCGGCCTCATCCGCAACCACTACGTCGGCCGCACCTTCATTGAGCCCGAGCAGCGCGTCCGCGACTTCGGCGTCCGCCTCAAGCTCAACCCCGTCCACAACCTTCTTGAAGGCAAGCGCGTCGTCCTCATCGACGACTCCATCATCCGCGGCACCACCAGCCGCAAAATCGTCCGCATGGTTCGCGGCGCCGGCGCCAGGGAAGTTCATCTCCGAATAAGTTGCCCGCCCACCATCTCCCCGTGCTTTTACGGCGTAGACACCCCCAGCAAGCGCGACCTGATAGCCGCCAATAAGTCGATCGAAGAAATCCGCCGCTTCATCGAAGCCGACTCGCTGGCCTACCTATCTCTCGAAGGCCTGCTCCAAGCCTGCGACGGCGCCGAGCACAACGGCTACTGCACCGCCTGCTACACCGGCAGTTACCCCACCCAATGGGTCGATGTAGAAGAGATCCTTCCCGCCACAGCGGCCTTCTAACTCACCGTTGGCACATCGACAGGATCGTCGACACTGCATATGACCTTTTCCCGATGGCTCTTCGCCGGCCTAGTCTTTCTCGCCTCTTTCTTGCTGTTTCTTGTCGAGCCCATCGCGGCCAAGCAACTCCTTCCTGTCTTTGGCGGATCGGCCGCAGTCTGGCTTACCTGCCTCGTCTTCTTTCAGACGGCCCTCCTGGTGGCCTATCTCTACGCGCATTGGCTCGCCCATCGCTCGCGCGCATATCTGCATCTCGCCCTGCTCCTGCTCGCCGCCGCGTCGGCCATCGCCTGGTCCCACCAAAACACGGGCTCGAGTTCGGCCTATCCCGTCTTCTCCATCTTCCTTGCCCTCGCCCTCTCCATCGGCCTGCCCTTTCTCGTGCTCGGCGCAACCAGCCCGATGCTGCAGGTATGGCTTGCCCGTCTTCAAACCAGCGCCATTCCCTATCGCCTCTTCGCTCTCTCCAATCTGGCCTCGCTGCTTGCGCTTGCCCTTTACCCCACCCTCATCGAGCCCCGTGTCACGCTCAGAGCGCAGCGCGTCCTCTGGTCCTGCGGCTTTACCGCATTCGCACTCGCTTCGGCATTCCTTACCTGGAAGATGGGCTTAAAATCGCCCGCGCCCTCGCAGGCCAGTCCACACGACGAATCCCAGATCGCCCCAGCCCCGCTCGTCCACAAGATTCTATGGATCCTGCTGCCCATGGGCGCGGCCATGCAGTTGAGCGCTGTCACCAGCTATCTCACCGCGAACATCGCCGCCATTCCACTGCTCTGGATTCTTCCCCTCGCCGTCTACCTCATCACCATCATCCTCGCCTTTCAGTTCCCTAGATTGCTTCCGCGCGGCATCATTACCCGCTTCCTCGTCGTCATGCTCGCCGGCCTTGGCTACATGCTCACCAAGGCCGACGTATCGCTGCCAATTCGCATCGGCATGATCTTCTTCCTCGCCGAGGTTTTCTTCGCCTGCCTCTTCTGCCACACAGAGGCCTGTGCGCTCCGCCCCAAACGGTCCTCCCAGTCCACGCTCTTCTATCTCCTCTTTGCCGCCGGCGGCGCGCTGGGATCGTTCCTGATCGGCATCGCTTCCCCGATGATCTTCTCCTTCAACTACGATCTGGCCCTCACCTTTCTCGTCACCGCACTGCTCGCGCTTGCCGTCACCTGGAGCGGTGGCTGGGCGCAGCGCCTGCTCTGGTCCACCTCCAGCATCCTGCTCCTCGTGCTGGTCTTCATGCTTTACGCCGCCTACCGGCGCGACACCCCTGCCGCTGTCCGCAACTTCTACGGCAGCCTGCGCGTCCGCGAGTCCCTCGCGGAGTATCCCGGCGCTGTTGTGCTGACCCTCACCAACGGCACCATCCAGCACGGCACGCAGATCTTCACGCCGGAGTTACGCAGAACTCCCACCACCTACTACGCCGAGGATTCGGGTGTAGGTCTCGCCTTGCGCAACTGCTGTCTCGATCGCGCACGCAACATTGGCGTCGTCGGCCTGGGCGTGGGAACCATCGCTGCCTATGGCCGTCCCGGCGATCGCATCCGCTTTTATGAGATCAATCCGGCGGTGGCTCCCATCGCGCAACACTTCTTCACCTACCTGCGCGAGTCCGCTGCTCATGTCGACATCGTGGAAGGGGACGCACGCGCCTCCCTTGCCGCCGAGTCCCCACAGAAATTCGATGTGCTGGTGATCGATGCCTTCACCGGCGACGCCATTCCCCTGCATCTGCTCACCGCCGAGGCCGTCGCTCTCTACAAGCGGCATATCGCACCGGGCGGCATCCTCGCCTTTCACATCTCCAATCAGCATGTCGATCTTGAACCCGAAATCGCCTTGCTTGCCACCTCAGCCGGCATGAAGGCCATGAGAGTTTCGAGCTTTGCCGACGACCGGCGCGGCGAGTTCACCGCCTCTTGGATGTTACTCTCGGATAACTCCGGATTCTTTGCGCTGCCGGCAGTTGCAAGCCAGGCCCGTCAACCTATCGGGAATCCAAAAGTCCGTCTCTGGACCGACGACTATTCCAGCCTGTTACCCATCCTTCGCTGGTAACTGCCCAGCCTGATTGTCAACGCCATCATTACCGCGCCTCAATAATCCTGAAGTTCCCGCTGCAGTGCATCATGCTCATCAGGTAGAGCATACCGTCGAAATACCTCTGCTCCCCCGACGGCACCGGCGTATTCCAAAGCTTCTCCACAAATGCCTTCGAAACCGGCCCAGCCGTCGCCGCCAGGCTGCCCACCGCCGTCGTCGCCACCATGCCCACCGAGCGCCTCGTCGAAAGCGGCTTCCCATCCAGCGTGTACTGATCAGCGAATTTGTCGATGCCCTGGCCCAGAAGGAACTTCTGAATCCGGTCGCTCAGCACCGTCTCACGCTGGTCCTTCCGCCACCACGAGTAATCCACGCTCCAGTTGCTCGCGCTGCGCCAGGAGTCGTAACTGAACGGCGTCGGCGTGCCGGCCTGGTCCACAATCTGCGTCTCATCAAAGTGATTTCTGTCCGGCGTAAGTCCCGTCTCCGGCCCGGTAACTTTCTGGAATAAGTCGCGGCTGACATCCGCCGCCCTGGCCCAGAACGCCCGGTCCTCCACCGGTCCCCACCGCGCCCATAGCTCATAAAATGCCGGCAGATGATAGCTCGCGTCCGTCGTTGCGCCCGCGCCCCCCATGTCTGCCACAAACTTGATCATGAAGTGCTCCTCATCCACCATCGGCCCAATCGTCTCGGTCCTCGGTCCGCGGTTGAACCGGAACGCCGGCGGCCACGGGTTGCCCTTCGCGGCCGCCTCTCTCTCCAGATTGTGGTTGTTGGGGCTCGGCCACGGATGGTCGGGCGG